>SAMEA3663208__coassemble_62_pt1 | contig 75075 bp, 53 predicted proteins | sample SAMEA3663208__metabat2_high_PE_004 | metagenome-assembled genome bin SAMEA3663208 (sample SAMEA3663208) | pig gut metagenome | biome: pig gut; feature: pig-associated habitat; material: faeces | place: China | collected 2013
ATTCATCCGTTGAGGCTTTCAGGGTTGAGGCTCCAAGATTCATCCGTTGAGGCTTTCAGGGTTGAGGCTCCAAGATTCATCCGTTGAGGCTTTCAGGGTTGAGGCTCCAAGATTCATCCGTTGAGGCTTCCAAGACTTCATTTTTGACCCTCCATGCGGCGGCAAAGGCGGCCTCTATTTTGGCGCTTGTTCTTGGTTCGTGCCGTTTGCTTAGATACTTCCGTATTGTATTACCCCGCCGCTTATCATCAAAGCCAAAAGCACGGCAAAGAGGCTTTTCTCTTATATAGGGCTGCCCCATCCCTCCCGGCTGGGTATAATAAGCAAAACGCTGGGCGAAATATGCAAACTCCGCTTCGTTTCCCGTCCATTTTAACCCCTCTCCGGGGGCTTTCCGCTTTCCCCGGGTAACTTGTCCCAGATAATAAGAAAATGCGGCGTAAGAGCCGGAAATAAGCCCCCGGCGGGTTAATTCCTTATATAATGCGGCGGCGCTTTCATCTTTCAGGCGCTCCGCCTCCGGGATGCTGGCGAGGTGTTCCCTTTTTATTGTTTCAAGTTCCTCCGCCAGGGCATCCGGCAATCCCGCCCGCTTTAGGGCTGAAATCTGCCCGCCCGTAAGGGTTAGACCCTCCGCATCAAGGGCGCGGCAAATTTCGCAAAATAGGGCATCTAGGGCGGTAATTGTTTCCTTTACTCGTTGCTCTTCCTCTTTAGCCTCCTTATCAGCCCGGGCGCGCCAGATTTCTCGCTGCTCCCGTTCAATCTCCTCCGCCTGCTGGTCGGGTATCCCTTCGAAATCCTCCCATGGCGCAACCCTTTCCCGCCGCTCCCGTTCAATCTCCTCCGCCTCGCCCTGGTATTCGCCGCGGGCTTGGAGTATTGAGGTAAGGGCTGCCGGGATTTGGGAGCGGTCTGCCTCCGGGTCATTCCTCATATAATCAGCAAAGCCCGCGGCAATCTTTACGGGGTCTTGGTGCAAGTACAAAAGGCGTTCAAATAGTTCCATATTATCCCCCTTTCTTTTTAGTCCAAAATCCCGTTTAATAGGTTTGCAGCCTCCTTTTTGCGCTGGTCTATTATCGCGGCATATACTTGCGTTGTCTTTACGTTGGTGTGCCCTAATAACTTGGAAATGCTATAAAGGTCTGCGCCCCTCGTGAGGGCCAGGGTTGCAAAAGTGTGGCGGGCACAATGAAAGGAAATGCGCTTTTCAATCCCGGCACGTTGTACCCAGGTTCTCATATCGCATTGCGTTGTTACTCTCTTCGGCAAATCAAATACAAGGCTCTCCGCCGCTTTCTCTCCGCGCTCCGGCAAAAACTTTAAGGCGGCATCCGACAAAGGGAGGTATATAATACGGCGTGTTTTCTGCATCCGGGTTTCAACTCTCCATGCTTCCCCGTCTTGGCGTATCGCATCCCAAGTAAGGCTCTCTATATCGCTCAAACGCAACCCGCAAAAGCACGAAAACAAAAAGGCGGCCTTTACTTGTTCATTCGGGCATTTTGCTGCGGTCAGGGCTTTAAGTTCCTCCGCCGTTAGGTAGTCCCTTTCTGCTGGCTGGCCTTGAGGCTTTTCACTTTCCTCAACAAGGGCAACCGGGTTTGAAGAAATATAGCCCTTTTTATAGGCCTCATTCATTGCAGCCTCAAAGCCTTTGTAATAAAGGGCGCTTGTATTGGGCGAAAGTCTGCCGCTCCATTGCCGCCCTGCACCCTTAAGATAGGCCGCAAAGCCCGTACAAAAGTCCTTATCTACCTGGGTCAGGGTAACGGCTTTGCCCTTGTACTCTGCATCAATAAAACGGCGTAAGTGGGCGGCTGCGGTCTTTATACCCTCCGCGGTGTTACTTGCCTTTCTTCCGGCATCCTTGGCGGATTTGGTGGCGCGGTCTTGCCTTTGCTGCATCCAATCAAGCAAAAGCAAGGATTTCCCCGGGCGGTCTTTTATTCCCGCCTCCCCGGTAACTATCTCCTTAATGCGCTGGGCCTTTATTGCGTTGGCTGCATCAAGGGTTATTTGATTTGCTATTTTATCAGCCTCAACCCCCGGGCGCTCGGGGATAAGGTATAGTTTTAGAAATTCATAGGAGCGCACCCCGTCCCGGTATATATCCAGGTAAAGGGATTTATTGCCTTTGGATAACTCCTTAAATCGGATTACTACGGGTTCTTTGGCCCGTACTTGTTTTTTCGGTCTTGCCATAATCAAAATATTAACTTGTTACGAGTGCAAAGATAGGCAAAAAATCCGAAACGAGTAACAAACGAGTAACAAAAAAAGCGAAAAGTAACAAAAATTACCCCTAATAAGGTAAAAGTAAGGGAAAAAGCAAAGGCGACCTAAAAGCCGCCTTTTCAATTAGTTATATTATACTTATGTTTCGTTACTTATACCTTTTACACATTAAAGCAGAAATGCAGAGCAGGGAGTAATCTTTAGGCAAGCGTTACCTTCTGCAAATAACACACATCTCTTTTGTGGCCTCTCTTTGCAAATTGGATATTATTTTTCAGATACCCATTTATTATCCTTAATGCGGTGTCTTGTGCGATGTGGGGTGACAGGGGTCCTGCCTCTGCCACTCTGGTCTAAACGGGGGAAGATGCGGGATTTGTCGCACCACATCATAAAGTCTTTACCGCAGAGTATACGGGGAGAGGAGTAAAGACCGAGACAGAGTCACTCCGCAAGCGCCACTCCAAGATATGCTGCCGCCATCTCCGCACAACGTTCACCGTCGATGCCGGCAGAGACAATTCCTCCGGCATAGCCCGCACCCTCGCCACATGGGAAGAGGCCGGCGACAGAAACGCTCTGTAGCGTCGAAGGGTCCCTAGTGATGCGGAGGGGCGACGAGGTCCTTGTCTCAGAGGCTATCAGGCACGCCTCGTTGGTGAGGAACCCACGTGACCGCCGACCGAAAAGCCGGAAGCCTTCCTGCAGCCGTCTGGCGACATGGGCTGGGAGCCACTTGTGGAGCGGTGAGGAGACGATGCCGGGGGCATAGGAAGAGGCAGGCAGGTCTTGGCTCATGCGCGAGTTGACAAAATCTGCCATCCGCTGTGCGGGTGCTGTCTGCATCCTGCCTCCCGCTATCCATGTATCACGCTCAAGCTGTTCCTGGAAACGCATCATTACAAGGGGGTCGTGAATATCACCATCGGCAACAAGACCGACAATATCCTCTGGATGGGTCTCCACGACCATTCCGCTGTTCGACCATCGTCCTCCACGTGAGCTTGGCGACATTCCGTTCACGACCAGCTGCTCATCACCTGTGGCGGCTGGTATGACATACCCACCTGGACACATGCAGAAAGAGTAGACTCCGCGGCCGTCGACCTGATTGACAAAGCTATATTCGGCAGCAGGAAGATATTTCCCACGGCCATCACGGCTATGGTATTGAATCTGGTCGATAAGGGCTGACGGATGCTCGAGACGTACACCGACGGCTATACTCTTGGGCTCAAGTCTAACTACAGAGGTTGAGAGGTAACGGTAGACATCGCGCGAGCTGTGACCTGTGGCAAGGATTACGGGGCCATGATATTCTGTCCCAGAGGCAACAACGCCGACTACTCTGCCACATGAAAATAGCAGCTCGGTCATCCTTGTCTTGAAATGAACCTCTCCTCCTGAGCGTATGATGGTCTCACGCATAGCCTCTATGACTCCAGGAAGCTTGTCTGTCCCGATATGCGGATGGGCATCGACAAGGATGGAGAGAGGAGCACCGTGCTGGCAGAAGACTCGCAGTATCTTGTCGACAGGTCCCCGCTTCTTTGACCGTGTATATAATTTTCCGTCAGAATAAGCTCCTGCCCCTCCCTCTCCGAAACAGTAGTTGGACTCAGGGTCGACACGCTGCTCACGTTTTATGCGTGCCAAGTCGAGCTTCCGCTCATGCACATCCTTGCCTCGCTCTATGACCACAGGACGCAGACCAAGCTCTATGAGACGCAGGGCGGCAAAAAGGCCTCCAGGCCCTGCACCGACAACGACGACCTGTGGTGAGGATGAGACATCAGGATAACTGACTGGGATGTAGGTATCTTCTGAGGGCTCCTCATTAATATAGACACGCAATGTCAGGCTGACATAGACAGTACGCTGGCGCGCGTCGATGGAACGCTTAAGGATGCGGACATGGCGTATGTCATGCTGACTGACAGAGAGCTCACGGCTCAGCAGACTTGCTATATGGCTTGTGCTGCATGCAATATGTGGCAGCACTCTTATTGTTCTCTCAATTATCATACACTAACTGGATTGTATGGCATAAAGGTTGGGGTGGACGAGAAGTTGGTAAAGGAGGGAGAATCCTCCTGTAATTTATATATGTATTACCTTATTAAATATTAAGTATTGCAGGGCAAGCAATCATTTTTTATGTTTTCGGTACAAAATTACACAATAAATCTGAAAAACGATATTGGTATTCGGAAATTATTAGTATATTTGCATCCAAATCCCGATAATTCTGCTTCATAATGTCCGTCTTGCATTCAGGTTTCCTCTGTTGTAAGGAGGTTCCGATGGGGACACATCATGACAGAATGGTATCGTAAAGTTTAACTCGCCACCGGCGCCCCTCACGTATCGGGGAATGCCTGATGGCAATAAAACCAAGAACAAAGATTATTTCTCCAGAAAATGAAAGTATTGAAATTCGGTGGAACGAGTGTGGGTTCCGTTGAGAGCATTCTCAGCTTGAAGAAGATTGTGCTGAATGAGGCCAAGGAACAAAGTGTTGTTGTCGTTGTCAGCGCCTTGGGCGGAATAACGGATAAGCTTATCAGCACATCAAGACTTGCTGTTGAGGGCAAGGAAGAATGGCGGCAGGAATTTGACAACATGGTAGACCGCCACCATAAAATGATAGACACCATAATAACCGACACAAAGAAGAGGGAAAAACTCTTCAGCACGGTCGATTCGCTTTTTGAGCAGCTGAAATCAATATATTTTGGAGTATATCTCATCCATGACCTCTCGGCCAAGACACAGGACGCTATTGTAAGCTATGGCGAGAGACTCTCATCACAGATTGTCGCCACACTGATAGATGGCGCAAAATGGTTTGACTCACGCGAATTCATAAAGACTGAATTCAAGAACAACAAGCATCTACTCGACTCTGAGCTGACAAACCAGCTTGTACGCAAGGCCTTCGCCGACCTGCCCCATATATCGCTCGTGCCTGGATTCATATCGAGGGACAAGAACAACGGGGAGACAACAAACCTCGGGCGAGGAGGCTCTGATTATACCGCGGCGATTATCGCTGCCGCACTCAACGCAGACATACTCGAGATATGGACCGATGTCGACGGATTCATGACAGCCGACCCTCGTGTCATACCAGCTGCATACACAATCAACCAGCTCTCATTCATAGAGGCCATGGAGCTCTGCAACTTCGGAGCCAAGGTCATATACCCGCCGACAATATACCCTGTATGCGTCAAGAACATCCCGATAAAGGTCAAGAACACTTTCAACCCAGAACATCCGGGAACACTGATAAAAGAGAAAATCGACGATGACAACAAGCCTATCAAAGGCATATCGAGCATAAAGGGAACGACACTCATAACAGTAACAGGACTGTCTATGGTGGGCGTGATAGGTGTAAACAGACGAATATTCACCGCGCTTGCAGACAACGGCATATCGGTATTCCTCGTATCACAGGCTTCGTCCGAGAACTCTACATCAATAGGTGTGCGCGATGATGATGCAGACGCTGCTGTCGACGTGCTCAACGAGGAGTTCAAGAAGGAGATAGAGACCGGGGCGATGTTCCCCATGTCAGCCGAATCAGGCCTTGCGACGATAGCCATCGTCGGAGAGAATATGAAGCACACCCCAGGCATTGCGGGAAAACTCTTCGGGACGCTCGGACGCTCGGGTATCTCTATCATAGCATGTGCACAGGGTGCGTCGGAGACAAACATATCGTTTGTAGTACAGGAGAAATACCTGCGCAAATCACTCAATGTCATACACGACTCTTTCTTCCTCTCCGAGTACAAAGTGCTGAACATATTCATCTGCGGCATAGGTACTGTAGGAGGGAAACTGATAGAACAGATACATGACCAGCAGGAAGTGCTGAAGCGGGAGAACAGACTGAACCTTAATGTCGTCGGCATAGCTTCATCAAGGAAGGCCATATTCTCGCGTGAGGGTATAGACCTTAATACTTACCGCACACAACTCGACAAATCAGACGACAGCAACGCGGAGAAGCTGCTCGATGGCATACTGAAGATGAACATATTCAACAGCGTGTTCGTCGACTGTACAGCCTCTGCCGAGGTAGCTGGCCTATACCAGTCCCTCCTCGAGCACAATGTCTCTGTCGTCGCATGCAACAAGATAGCGGCATCGTCGGACTACAAGAGTTACCAGCTACTGAAGGAGACGGCAATGACCCACGGCGTTAAGTTCAGGTTCGAGACAAACGTCGGCGCTGGCCTGCCTATCATCGGCACGATAAACGACCTTGTCCACTCTGGCGACCGCATACTCAAGATTGAGGCCGTACTCTCTGGCACTCTCAACTTCATCTTCAACGAGTTGTCCGCCAACGTTCCATTCTCAGAGACAGTAAGGCGTGCAGAACAGCAGGGATATTCTGAGCCAGACCCGCGCATTGACCTCTCAGGCATTGACGTGATAAGGAAGCTCGTCATTCTTGCACGCGAGGCAGGCTATCATGTAGAGCAGGATGATGTGGAGAAGAAGCTCTTTGTGCCCGCTGAATACTTTGAGGGCTCACTTGAGAATTTCTGGGAAAAGCTGCCTGCTCTTGACGAGGAGTTTGAAGAGAAACGCCGAGAGATAGAGAAGGAAAACAAGCATTGGAGATTCGTAGCCAAGCTCGAGGAAGGCAAGACATCCGTATCTTTGCAGGCAGTCGGTATACACCACCCGTTCTATGATCTTGAAGGCTCAAACAACATTGTCCTGCTGACAACAGAGCGGTACAAGGAATATCCTATGCTTATACAGGGATATGGAGCAGGAGCGTCAGTCACAGCTGCAGGTGTCTTCGCCAACATCATGTCCATCGCCAATATCTGACGCTCAGATTATCGGATAACAAAACACAACACACAAGAAAAACCCAACAGGTAAAAAGAGAATGAAACACATAATAATACTTGGCGACGGCATGGCCGACTGGCCATGTGAGGAACTTGGAGGTAAAACCCCGCTTCAATACGCTAAGACGCCATACATGGATCTCCTTGCAAGGAAAGGCATTACAGGAATGCTCAAGACCGTGCAGGATGGATTCCATCCAGGCTCAGAAGTGGCAAACTCCTCAATCCTCGGCTACGACCAGGAAAAAGTATATGAGGGACGCGGACCACTCGAGGCTGCATCAATAGGTGTGGAACTGAATGACAACGACATGGCTATCAGGTGTAACTTGATATGCATAGAAGACGGAAAGATAAAGAACCACTCGTGCGGACATCTGGACACAGAAGAGGCTGATATACTTATCAAGTTCCTGCAGGAGAACCTTGTCTCAGACCCGGAAATCTGCTCACAATACGGCGAGGGAAGGATACATTTCTACACTGGCATCCAATACAGGCATCTGCTCGTCATAAGAGGTGGAAACAAACACGTGGCATGTACCCCACCCCATGATGTGCCAGGACAACCATGGTATCCGCACCTCGTCAAGGCAGCAAGCGATGTGAACCCCAACTCTGACGATACAGAACTGACACCACAGCAGACTGCCGACCTAATCAACGACCTGATAATCAAGTCACAAAAGCTCTTGGCTGAACATCCGCTTAATATAAAACGCAAAGAGCGCGGACATGATATGGCAAACAGCATATGGCCATGGGCAGGTGGATACCGTCCACACATGGAGACTCTGCAGGCTCAATATCCACAGATAAAAAGAGGAGCTGTCATAACAGCCGTCGACCTCATAAGAGGAATAGGCAGGTATGCCGGACTAAGGTGCATAGATGTAGAGGGTGCGACAGGACTTGCTGATACAAACTACGAGGGAAAGGCAAAGGCTGCAATTGAATCATTAAGGGATGGAGAAGATTTCGTCTATGTACATGTCGAGGCGAGCGATGAAGCCGGACACGACGGCAATCTGGAACTGAAGATACAGACAATAGAGAATCTCGACAAGAGAATTATTGGTCCAGTGTATGAGGCACTCAAGACTCTTGACGAAGCTGTAGCCATAGCCGTCCTGCCTGACCACCCCACGCCTGTCCACCATAGGACCCACACGAATGAATCAGTCCCATTCCTTATATATGCTCCGGGATTGGAACCTGACAATGTGGAGACGTACGATGAGAACGCATGCAAGAGTGGATTATGCGGACAACTGGAGAAAGATGGTTTCATAAAACTCTTCATGTCTATATGACAAGCCTGAGATTAACATAACGAACACCATGCACTCCCCCAGAATAAAAACAGATAAATTAAGTACACAATAAGTCGTTTCAAAGGATTTGACCATAATAAAATAATGAAATATAATTGGCAAATGAAGAATGAAACGACGAAGGAAAACATCGGACACAGAATATAACAAGAAATGAAATACTACTCAACAAACAAGACCGCCCCAATAGCCTCCCTTGAGAAAGCCGTCGTGAAAGGACTAGCTGAAGACAAGGGACTATATATGCCTGAACGAATCAAACCACTTCCACAGGAGTTTTTCGACAATATCGATAAACTCTCTTTCCAGGAGATAGCTTATCATGTGGCAGACTGCTTTTTCGGTGAAGATGTCGACAGCGAGTCGCTGAGAGCTATCGTATATGACACGCTGCAGTTTGACTGCCCTGTGGTTAAGGTTACTGACAATATTTACACTCTGGAGCTCTTCCATGGCCCCACCCTTGCTTTCAAGGATGTCGGTGCACGGTTTATGGCACGCCTGCTGCAGTATTTCCTGAAGCGGAATGGCAGTTACGTCTCGGGCTCCACAGATAAGTCGAACAATAATGTCAACGTCCTCGTAGCGACATCGGGCGATACAGGCTCTGCCGTAGCAAACGGTTTCCTCGGCGTGGAAGGCATTCACGTGTATGTGCTCTATCCGAAAGGCAAAGTCTCTCCTATACAGGAATGCCAGTTCACGACACTTGGACAGAACATCACCGCCTTGGAGGTCGACGGAGTGTTTGACGACTGCCAGCGGCTTGTCAAGTCAGCATTCATGGACGAAGAGCTGAACAGCCACATGAAGCTGACATCAGCCAACTCCATCAATGTAGCCAGATTCCTGCCACAGGCATTCTACTATTTCAACGCCTATGCACGCATGAAAGAGTGTGGCAAAGCCGATAATCTCGTCATTTGTGTCCCCTCGGGCAATTTCGGTAATATCTGCTCTGCACTGTTCGGGAAACGCATGGGTCTTCCAGTGAAGCGTTTTGTGGCGGCAAACAACGCCAATGACATATTCTTCAAGTATCTGCTGACAGGAAAGTATACTCCTAAACCCTCAGTACAGACAATAGCGAACGCCATGGATGTCGGCGACCCATCAAACTTCGCACGTATCTACGATCTCTATCAAGGCAACCACTCCGAGATATGCAAGGATATCAGCGGAACGACGTATAAGGACGAGGATATCCGCATGACCATGAAGGAATGCTATGAGACAACAGGCTATGTACTTGACCCTCACGGAGCATGCGGCTATCAAGCACTCAAGGATCTACTCCACGACGATGAGACAGGTGTTTTCTGTGAGACTGCCCACCCAGCTAAATTCAAGCAGGTTGTTGACGAGACACTAAATACAGACATAGAGATACCAGCTAAGTTGAAAGCTTTTATGAGCGGAACAAAGAAAAGTATACCTATGGAAAAGGACTTCATGGCATTCAAAGCTTTCCTTATGAATGAATGACAAGGCAACGTCCACATTAATGCATCTGTCACACACATCCTCCCCCTACAGATGAAAAGAATTATCATGAAAGGTCAAGAGACTTTGTGGAGATAAATATTTATTATATATGTATAGAGACTGTAATGAATATGGTAGAGCAGACGTAACAGCCGTCTTCCATATTCTTGCAATCTCTATCATACTGTAGACTATCTTAACCCCAAACCAAAATAATATCATGAAGAGAATCGCATTTCAGTTATTTCTGCTGCTTATACCATGCATGATGACAGCCCAGTCAGAATGGGAAGTGCCAGATGCGCAGAAACCTTCCAGCTCAACGAGCCAGAAGAAGAAGGCAAAGGAAGGAAAGGACAAAACCCAGACAGGCAATTCAGTCGGCAAGCTGAAGATGAAAATTGACAGCAAATATGCTGCAGGGACTGTACCTGTCGTCGACGGAAAGGTGGTATGGACAAAAGAGTATACATGCGCAGGGAAGAGCGCCGACGATATGTTTGAGGTTATGTTGTCTGCAATTACAGCCCTGACCAAGACAAAGGGGCAGTCAGAGAAGAGTCGCATAGCCGCCATGAACCGCAAGGAGCATATCATAGCCGGAACGTTTGAGGAGGAAATGATATTCAGCTTAAATTCATTCGCCAAGGACTTCACGTCATTCCGCTACACCCTGATAGCCGAATGCCGTGACGGCGCAGCCAGCCTTCAGTTATGCCGCATATCATACGAGTATGAGAAAGGGCGTGACACAGAAGCTATCTATCCTGCCGAGAAATGGATAACTGACGAGGAGGCAATTAACAAAAAAGGCACAAACCTCTATCGTATAAACGGAAAGTTCCGAAAAAAGACTATCGACCGCAAAGATGAGATATTCTCATTCATCCAAGACCAACTTAATAAAGGTGGGTTCTAAAAATTCCCACCGTCAAAAGGATTAATAATTATGTACTAATGTTTTGTCACCGTTGGGATTCTTTTCAGTCCAAATTACAAGTCGCATCGGTCACGTAGCCCGCTACGCCCCTCTCATACTCACGATTTGCCCTCGAAAATAATTCCAAAATCTGACAAAGCGAAACTTGTCCTCTGGACCCACAGGCCAAAGGGAAGTAATTTATAGAATCCACCTAAATAGACTGCAACAATGGACATACATAAAAGAGGCGATGAGACGAAGACAGAAGAGCGAGGTAAAGTATTCATCATTCGTCAGATTCTTAACATTATCTTTATCATAGGAGCCGTGGCAGGAGCTGTTCTCTACTGGGTACAGCCAGAGCCGACATTGGGCATTCTTGTCGTCATGACAGCGATGTTCTTCAAGATGGCCGAGTGTGTGCTCAGATTCAAAAGATAGCCCACACCATTCCCATACAGACACACACCCCACAACAGGAATCAATATTCATGCCCCTTCTCCCTCCGTCTGCCATCATCTTCCTTATTATTATATTAATCAAGAGGCAACCGGCATATCCTCTATACCTCCTGTCGTCAGACTCCTGAATATGAGGATAAAGGAAAGAAAAACCTGAAAGGTTAACGAACAGAGACATAATGAACAGAAGAATCATATACGCCATAATAGCCCTGCAAGCATTCACGTCGCACATATATGCCCAGAATAACCGTCTGATAACTGACGAGAACACGTTCAACACATCAGGTGCGACACGTAACAACGGCTCACGGGACACGACAAGCAACAAAGAGATACCACGCGGACTGGCAGTATGGACCGTAAGCCCCCTCAGCGGCGAGCGTACAAGCGCCATACCAGACACGACATCGTATCTCCGCATGAATCATGTCTTCGCATCAGGCGTCTATGGTGAGTATAACACACTTGGCAACAACGGAACGCCGAGACAGAACAGGATTTTCACAGATAGAGAAGAGAACACCGAGTTCCCCTTTACGAACCATTATGACCAGATAATTGTACAGCCATCCGATTTCCATTTCACCAACACATACTCTCCAATAACAAACCTGAGCTACAACACATGTGGTGACAGGACAAACGGAGAGGACAGGCTTAAGGCTGTCTTCGCCGTCAATGTCAATAAGCGTCTTGGTGTCGGATTCAAATTCGACTATCTCTACGCCCGTGGATACTATGCCAACCAGAGCACATCGCATTTCAACTATACCCTGTGGGGAAGCTATCTTGGCGACCGTTATGAGACACATTTCCTCCTCAGCACGAACCATCAGAAACAAGCTGAGAACGGTGGCATAACGAACGACGAGTACATAACACACCCGGAGTCATTCTCAGAAGACTACATCTCGAACGAGATTCCTGTCGTCCTTTCCTCCAACTGGAACAAGAACGACAACCAGCACATATTCTTCACCCAACGTTACAATGTAGGATTCAACCGTAAGGTTAAGATGACAGAGAAGGAGATCGAGGCGAAGAAGTTTGCCATGGCATCGCAGAAAGAGAAAGAGGAGAGGGAACGTAGGAAGAAAGAAGCAAACGGCGAGACAATACAACAGGCAGGCAACTCACGGCTCGATATAAAGGATGCTCCAGCAGGAAGACCTGAGGGAGCAAAGGTCATGGGCGATGAGCCTGTGAAAGAAGACAACAATGAGTCAGGCGGGAGGATACAACTGACAAGCGAGCAGGCAGCCGACTCGTTGAAGGCAGAGAAGGAGAAGGAGGAGGAAGATGAGTTCATGAAGAATGAGTATGTGCCCGTCACAAGCTTCTTCCACACCCTAACGCTCGACCATTTCAGACATACATATCTCGCATATCAGTCACCAACGGACTTCTACCTTAATGACTATTATTCGCTCGACACAGACTCCATAAACGACAGAACCAGATATACATACCTTAGGAACAATGTCGGAGTCTCACTGCTTGAAGGCTTCAATAAATGGGCTAAGGCTGGCATAAAGATCTATGCGGCACAGGAGCTGGAACACATTGCTCTGCCTGAGCCCGATGGTAGGTTCTCGGTAGAAAGCAATAACAGCTTCATCGTCGGAGGCGAGATATCCAAGCGTCAGGGCAACGCCCTTCATTTCAGAGCCCTCGGTGAGACGTATATTGCTGGAGCCGAGGCAGGACAAGTGAGGATAAATGGCGGCATAGATGTCAACATACCACTTCTTGGCGATACGGTAAGAATAGATGCACGTGGTGGTTTCGAGGTAAGACACCCCAACTGCTTCATGGAAAAATACCAGTCACGCCATTTCAAGTGGGACAACGACCTTGACAACATTACCCACACCCACATTGAGGGAAACCTGTCGTCTGAGAAACTCCGCGCACGCCTGAGGGTGGCATTCGACAATATTACAAACTATACATATCTATCGACTACATACAATATCGACGAGGAATACAAGCGGACCAGCCTTGATCTTGCTCCACGTCAGGCATCAAGCGTACAGGTACTGACAGCACAGCTATACTACAATCTCGCTGCCGGCATATTCCACTGGGACAATATCCTAACATTCCAGAAGACATCAGACGACACCGTGCTGCCTCTGCCGAAGCTTAATGTCTACTCCACGGCATACCTGAGGTTCAAGATAGCGAGAGTGTTGCATACTGACCTCGGAGTGGATGTGAGATACTTCACACGTTATAACGCCCCTGAGTACAATCCACACATGCAGTCGTTTGTCATACAGGAAAATAATGACATACGCACATCGGTAGGCAACTATCCGGTATGTAATGTCTATGCTAATTTCCAGTTGAAGTCATGCCGGTTCTTTGTCATGATGAGCCATGTAAACTGCTCTAACAAGGGCAACTATTTCCTTACACCTCACCATCCACTTAACGGGCGTCTGCTGCGTTTCGGAGTCAACTGGAACTTCTTTAATTGACCCTCCCCACTCTCTACTGCCCGCTATCACCACCAGACGCTTTCCTCCCACCCCATCGCCCCACTCCTCTTCACCCCCCCCTAACAACAAGCACGCACCCTATTCCATGCCATGATAAACTTAGAACTGATGGAATTCATCGAGAGGGAAATCCTCCCCCGATACAATAACTTCGACCGCGCCCATTCACTCTCCCATGTGAAGAATGTCATCGGCAGCTCGCTGAAGATGGCGAAGCGCTTAGGCGCAAACGAGGACATGTCGTACGTCATAGCCGCATACCATGACCTTGGTATGGAAGGCCCGCGTGCCATACACCATCTGACAGGAGGCAAGATACTCATATCTGACCGCCGGCTGAAGAAATGGTTCTCTGCTGTCCAGCTTAAGATTATGCGCGAGGCTGTCGAGGACCACCGGGCATCGGCATCAAAGACACCACGCTCCATATACGGCAAGATAGTGGCAGAAGCAGACAGGGAGCTTACACCTGACACTGTCATCACACGCACAATAGCCTACGGTATGGATCATTATCCATCCCTTGACAAGGAAGAGCACTACAAGCGTTTTGTTACTCATCTGACAGAGAAATACTCAACCAACGGATACATAAGGCTATGGATTCCGGGCTCAGAGAATGAGACTCACCTCAAGAACCTGCGAGAGATTATCGCCAGTCCACACTTGTTGAGGAAATATTTCATGCGCATATGGGATAAACTGAATGAAACAGAGAATGTCCCTCGATAATATATAGGAGAGAGCAGTCTCCAGACTCCGCAGGAGTGACGTACATCAAAATAGTGTGTGCGTTAACAATAATGTAGCGTATTATGCTTGCATTGTCATGATATTCGTCGTAACTTTGTGCCCGGATAACAACAATCAGGAAATGGGAGCATGCTTCCCATAAGGTAAAAAGTATTTAAGGATAACAATTGATTTCCGCTATCGGGCCAGAAGCCACAAGGACCTCCCAATCTCTCCACAGAGATTGATGAGCCCCTATCCTCCCAGCCATGCTATCATGGACGGAGGGATGACGGAATCAGAAAAAACACAAACAATCATGACAACAACATTCATCACATCGACAGCTATTCTGTTCGGAATAGCAATCTTCAACACTTACAAAGTGGTAAAGACCGTAAGCGAGATCAGAAGATGCAAATGATTTCCCCAAGAAAAGGCGAACGCCATTATGAGATTCTTGAAAGGAAATAGCTCTGCATAGCTTCGCCAAACATTAAGAAAAAAGTATCTAATTTAATATCAAGCCTGGTAGATAACATGTGTCTACCGGGCTTTTTTATGTCCGATAATATTCCGCAACGAATCCTGATAATATAGCGAATAATAAGAAGAAGTACCCGAATGGCAGGTCGAATGCAGTTATTATTCTATGCGTCGAATACACTTATATTCTATAAAGTGTTGTAAAAGCCCTCTTCTTATGCATGAATTTCCTACCAACAGCTTTTCTGCCGTATATACCTCAATATACGGATTGAGGGGCTATCGATTATCTCGAAAGCCCCTCATTTGGATGAATCAAATTTTGAAATACGGCCTAACGTCTAGCTTAAGGAAAGCAAGAAGTCAGAAGCATCACTTAAGCCTCAGCAGGAGTCTCTGTCTCCTCTGCGTTAGCAGCGGCGGCAGCCTCTGCAGCAGCAGCTGCGGCAGCAGCCTTCTTCTCTGCTACTTTCTTAGCGATAGCCTCGTTGACAGCCTTCTCAGCTGCGAGTCCCTTTGCCTTTGCGTCTTTCTTAGCCTTTGCGTCGCTTGTGCGTATAGCCTCAAGACCATTCTGCTTTGCCTGCTTCCAAGCGTCAAACTTCTGCTGTGCGGCAGCCTCATCGAATGCGCCCTTCTTAACGCCACCCTTAAGGTGCTTCATAAGATAAACGCCCTCGCCCTTGAGGATGTTGCGTACTGTGTCTGTTGGCTGTGCGCCAACCTCAACCCAATAGAGTGCGCGCTCGAAGTTGAGATCGACAGTAGCAGGGTTTGTGTTTGGATTGTAAGTGCCGAGCTTCTCTGTGAAACGTCCGTCACGCGGAGCACGTGAGTCGGCAATTACGATGCTGTAGAATGCGTAGCTCTTGCGACCGCCACGCTGAAGGCGAATTTTTGTTGCCATATTTTTAAGTGTTAAATAATTGTTTATGCAGGACACGTCCTGCGGTGAATAATTAGATAATAATGCTCCCATCTCGTGAAAGCGGATGCAAAATTACTCATTTTCTGTGAATTATGAATTATTGATAGAATAATATTTTCTTTTGATTAACTTTTTTTACGACAAAAACATTTCTTCTTTTTGGATATTGTCAAATATTATTCATACTTTTGTATCTATTGAGACCCTGTGACGTTTCCTCCACCTTCTCTCCTGTGAGGGTTATAGCCATTGAGGAAAGCGCTTTGTCTAAGCCAGGACATCATTCTGTGACAAACAAGGGTTTCCCTCTATAAACAGTGATTATTAACAATTCATGTTCATACATTATGGAAAAGATTTCATTATCCGTCATCATGGCCATTATTATCGCCACAGCGACGCTCTGCCTTACAAGCTCGTGCAAGAAGGATGTCATCCCAGGTGAGTCTATGAAAGTAGAAATCGACGGCGAGGATATTACGATGATTTACATCGCTCCCGCGACATTCACGATGGGTGGGACACCTGAGCAGACTGATTGTGACTACTTCACAGAGAAGCCAGCCCACAAGGTGGTGTTGAGCAAAGGATACTATATCAGCCAGACCGAGGTGACCCAGGAGTTATGGACAAAGGTTATGGGTTCCAACCCTTCTGCGTACAAGGGCGACGGCAACAACGAGGAGCATCTCCCCGTGACAAATGTCTCATGGGCCGACTGTCAGAAATTCGTCAAGAAGTTGTCGGCTATGAGCGGCCACACATTCCGCCTGCCTACCGAGGCAGAATGGGAGTATGCAGCACGTGGCGCGGGCCGTGGATTCAGCCTTCCTTATGCTGGCTCGAAATATTGTGACCGTGTGGCATGTATGGCCACAAACAGCGATATGCGCCCCCACCCCGTCGGTCAGTATGGGGCTAACGAGGCCGGCACATATGATATGTCGGGGAATGTATGGGAATGGGTTGCCGACGATTATTCTGATTACAAGGACAGCGTATATACCGACCCGTTGATAACTGTCGAGGGGAGCACGACAAAGGTAGCCCGTGGCGGGTCTTTCGCTGACAGGAAGGGTAAATGCCGCACATCAACACGCTACACTCTACAGTCTGACTATTCTCATGTAACGCTCGGGTTCCGCATTGCTATGGACAAGTAATGGTATTCAGCTTGCATTCCCTGCAAAACATAGTTATCAGGGGCACATGCTTGCTATGATTTTTCTGTTTTTCTCTCTACATAGCAGACAAGCAACAGGATTACAAATTGCTGACAATAACACACACGACGGCATTCAGCCACCAGTCGACACACGTTTCACCACGCACGGCCGATAAGTACAAGCGCTTCATAATTGTGGCACTTTACGACATGCATGGTGAAGCGTGTGTTTTTTTGTGTCATGACATCAACAAACGTGTTTGTTCAATAGAGAAAATGCATTCCAGTAGCTTGTTTTTGCTGTTACATCACAACTTTAGTATAGAATAATTGGCTCATATCTTACCATACCAATCTGGCTATCTATTGTTCCAAGTCTTGATTCAGAGCCTTTGAGGCGCTCATTCAGTACCAATAATTTCACAGCTGCGACCACACTCAAACCCAACAAGACGCAACAACCTGTAAGATAGACTATTACGCGTCTCACGCAAGATTACTGAATTTGCAGGCAGCATGACAATTGTCGAGCTACAGCCCAAAGATTTCGCTTGAAACGCCCCAATAAAGTATCATACAGGCACGACTGCACAGCCTACTGATACTTTTTGTATGCCATATGAGGAATCAAAGGCAATTCACAAAAGCGGTATACAGAAAAAAATCATGTTTGAAGCGTAAAAATAACATCCAAGTTGATGATATCTCCGTTAAAATTAGTACCTTTGCACGCAAAATTGAAATAGGGATGCACGAGACATTCCGGATAACACCACCAATAAGATGCAAGATATTAGAAACATAGCCATCATCGCACACGTCGACCACGGCAAGACAACGCTTGTCGACAAGATGATGCTCGCCGGACACCTCTTCCGCGACGGCCAGAACAATTCTGATTTAGTATTGGACAACAACGAGCTGGAAAGGGAGCGCGGCATAACGATACTCTCAAAGAATGTCTCCATCAACTGGAAGGGGACAAAGATAAACATCATAGACACCCCGGGCCACTCCGATTTCGGTGGTGAGGTTGAGCGTGTCCTCAACATGGCCGACGGCTGCATACTCCTTGTCGACGCTTTCGAGGGACCTATGCCGCAGACACGCTTCGTGCTCCAGAAAGCTCTCCAGATAGGATTGAAGCCCATCGTCGTCGTCAACAAGGTCGACAAACCTAATTGCCGCCCGGAGGAGGTCTACGAGATGGTGTTCGACCTCATGTTCTCGCTCAACGCCACAGAAGACCAGCTGGACTTCCCCGTCATATACGGCTCGGCAAAGAACGGATGGATGGCAGAGGATTATAACCACCCGGCAGACAATATAGACTACCTGCTTGACAAGATTGTCGAGATAATCCCAGCCCCACAGAAGCTTGAGGGCACACCCCAGATGCTCATAACATCGCTCGACTACTCTAACTACACGGGCCGCATTGCAGTGGGACGTGTCCACCGCGGCACTCTCACCGAGGGGCAGAACATCACTATAGTCCATCGCGACGGGTCGATGGAGAAGACACGCATAAAGGAGATTCACGTCTTCGAGGGCATGACCCACGTGAAGGCCAAGGAGGTGACGAGTGGCGACATCTGCGCCATCATCGGACTGGAGAAATTCGAGATAGGCGACACCATCTGCGATTATGATAATCCAGAGGCTCTACCCCCTATAGCTATCGATGAGCCTACGATGTCTATGCTCTTCACTATCAACGACTCACCATTCTTCGGCAAAGAGGGGAAATTTGTCACATCACGCCATATCAACGACCGTCTGGAGAAGGAGCTTGAGAAGAATCTCGCCCTTCGTGTCAGACCATTCGAGGACAGCACAGACAAATGGATAGTCTCAGGCCGTGGCGTGCTCCACCTCTCTGTGCTCATAGAGACAATGCGCCGTGAGGGTTATGAGTTGCAGGTTGGCCAGCCACAGGTCATCTATAAGGAGATTGACGGCGTCAGATGTGAGCCAATAGAGGAGCTGACGATAAATGTCCCCGAGGAGTTCTCAAGCAAGATGATTGACATGGTGACACGCCGCAAGGGCGAGATGACATCAATGGAGAGCCAGGGCGAGCGTGTCAACATAGAGTTCGACATACCATCACGTGGTATAATCGGACTGAGGACAAATGTCCTGACGGCATCACAGGGCGAGGCCATCATGGCCCACCGTTTCAAGGAATACCAGCCGTACAAAGGCGAGATAACACGCCGTGTGAACGGCTCTATGATAGCTCTTGAGACAGGCAATGCCTTCGCCTACTCGATAGACAAGCTTCAGGACCGCGGAAAATTCTTCATCGACCCCGGTGAGGATGTCTATGGCGGTGAGGTTGTCGGCGAGCACGTCCATGATAACGACCTCGTCATCAACGTGACAAAGGCAAAACAGCTGACAAATGTGCGCGCATCAGGTTCTGACGAGAAGGCACGTATCATCCCGAAGACCATCCTCTCGCTTGAGGAATGTCTTGAGTATATCAAGGCCGATGAGTATGTCGAGGTGACTCCGAAGTCAATGCGTATGCGCAAGATTATCCTCGACCATAACGAGCGAAAGAAAGCGAACAAGGAATAATGAATGACTCATACGGCTGAAGCGTGACAATCTGCCATCGCCGATGGCATAATCATGCAAGACAATGGCATCATAAGTAAGTCCCGTAACGGCAGTGAGGTGTCACGCAACAGCAAGTGACTTTTCAATATAAACATAGCTCAGGACAGTAAGCTGCATAGGCTTCTATCCTGAGCTATATTGTTTCCTGTCCCGTCGCCCATGGGGAGGAGACGGACGAAGACTCTGTTAGCGGGGCAAGGAACAAGTTGAGAATGTATCATTATTACTGTCTGGTAAACCTATCGCATCTCATCCTGAAATTTTACCGGACAGTAGTGATAATTATTGAAGCATGGTCTGTATTATAGGATTGATTCTATCCTTTCACCATCCATTTCCACTAAAAATACATAAATATTAACATATGCTCTACATTTTTCTTCGCAGATTGAAGTTAATTAATTAACTTTGTAGAGAATTTTGAACTAATACGCCCCACGACTCTCTATCCACCTTCCTCATGACAGATGGAGCCAGAAAGCAAGATCACACCTTAACCTAAAACATAAACTAAAAACATGCAACAGACTAATTACTATATATTTGACTGGCTTGATTTCGACAAGAATCTCAGCCGCGACGAGTCGTTATGGAAAGCCTACCCCCAGACTGAGATTCACGAGGAGAACGGCGATGTAATCCTGAATATACCATACCAGAAACAGGTATTGCAGGAGGACATGCTTGCCGACGAGAACGTGGAGATGGAAAGCCACCCGCTCCGTCTGCGTGCCTATGGCGACTCGATTGTCCGCCTGTTTACAACGATGATCGGCGACGAGATAAGCGACGAGAGCGATATGTTGCAGATGGACAGCAGACTGCTCCATACACCACTATCCATAGAGACAGACGACCATGGATATGCCATAAAAGACCCACGAGGCCGGACAAGAGCCAGGATAGAGACCAAGCCATATAAGACAGAATGGTGGAGCGACCTGCAGCCTGCACCACAGCCGACAATACGCATCACCATATATCCTGACGGGAACCCCGATAAGGGAATTGAGCTGAGCGACGACCATTTCTCACCGCCACGCTATGACGCCCTGCCTATAGCATACTGCCTGACGGAGGGGAAACCTGACAGAGCGACAATATCATTCGCGTGTGAGCCTGACGAGTGTTTCGTCGGCACAGGAGAGAGATTCCGCAAGATGGACCTCTCAGGACAGACATTCTACCTGAAGAACCAGGACGGTCAGGGCGTCAATAACCGCCGCGCCTACAAGAACATACCGTTCTATATGTCGAGCCGCATGTATGGAGTCTTCTACCACACGTCCGACTATTGTCGTCTGTCGCTTGCTGACCATTCGACACGCTCCATACAGTTCCGTAATGACTTCGCCACTATCGACGCGTTCATCATTGGCGGCGAGACTCCCGAGCGCATCCTTTTCCACTACCGTCAGCTGACGGGTTTCCCCCCAATGCTCCCCCTGTGGTCGTTCGGCATATGGATGTCACGCATGACATATTTCTCTGCCGACGAGGTTGAGGGCATCTGTGAAAGGCTGCGCGATGAGGACTACCCGTGTGATGTTATACATCTCGATACCGGATGGTTCCGTACTGACTGGCTCTGCGAGTGGAAGTTCAATCCAGAGCGTTTCCCTGCCCCAGAGGGATTCATCCGCCGCCTTGCCGACAACGGCTACAAGGTGAGTCTATGGCAGCTGCCATACATAGCCAAGGGGGCAGAGCAGATTGACGAGGCAAGGGAGAAGAAATACATCGGACCGCTGAAGCGGGAGCAGGCTTCTGAGGGTTCAAACTTCTCCACACTCGACTATGCTGGCACGATAGACTTCACCTACCCCGCCGCGACAGAATGGTATAAGGGGCTGTTGCGCTCGCTCCTCAATATGGGTGTGAAATGTATCAAGACTGATTTTGGAGAGAATATCCATATGGACGCTACGTACCACGCTATGACACCTGAGCGTCTGAACAATATCTATGCCCTTCTCTACCAGAAAGCAGCCTACGAGGTCACTCGCGAGGTGACAGGCGACGGCATCGTATGGGCACGCGCCGCATGGGCGGGATGCCAGCGTTATCCTCTCCATTGGGGTGGCGACTCTGAGTCATCGTGGGCTGGCATGGCTGGCTCGCTGAAGGGAGGCCTTCACTTCGGGCTCTCAGGCTTCGCCTTCTGGAGCCATGACGTGCCGGGATTCCACAGCACGCCTGATTTCATGAACTCTGTCATTGACCCCAAGGTGTATGTCAGATGGACCCAGTTCGGTGTCTTCACATCCCACATGCGTTACCACGGCTCACACAAGCGCGAGCCATGGTATTATCCTGAGGTGGCCGATATTGTGAAGAAATGGTGGAAACTGAGATACCGTCTCATGCCTTATATCATCGAGGAGAGCCGTCATGCCACAGAGAGTGGTTGGCCTGTCATACAGGCTCTGCTGATGCACCATCCAGACGACAGGACATGCTGGAACATCTCTGACGAGTATTACTTCGGGCGCAAGATGCTTGTAGCCCCAGTTATAAGTTCTGACGACAAGCGTGACATATATCTCCCCGAGGGCGAATGGGTCAACTTCTTCACCGGTGAGCGCCATGTCGGCCCATGCTGGTTGAAAGGCGTTGATGTCCCTCTCGACCAGATGCCTGTCTTCTGCCGCCCAGGAACAGAGATTCCGGTCTACGAGAAGGCGGTACGGTCAACCGATGACATAGACTTTGACGATGTCACTACCATAACCATCGGCTGATACAGCCATTGCCAACCGCAGCCTATGGCTTATCACCAGCAGACAAGACTGTGCACGGCCAGCCATCCCAATTCACCTCTCTCTGTCTTCTGACCGAGGACAGGCAGCACACAGAATGAGACGTAGGAATGCGTGAGGAGCTTCCGGTTTTCTCAACATAATCATAGTCTATCAATTATAAACACCCCCTCATATCTATCATACATAAACATATCACCCATATCTCTTAACGGTGGGGAAGACATCATGTGCTGACTGTAATCCCATCAGCCACATGGGACGTTATCCCCGCCACAGTATCATCTTTATGGAATACCAGGTTTCGGCAAGAAAGTACCGCCCTATGTCCTTCTCGTCAGTAGTGGGACAGGAGGCACTCACCACGACGCTGAAGAATGCCATAGCGAGTGGTAAGCTCGCCCACGCTTTCCTCTTCTGCGGACCGCGTGGTGTGGGCAAGACAACATGTGCACGTATCTTCGCTAAGACCATCAACTGCGAGCACCCGACAGCAGAGGGCGAGGCTTGTGGAGAGTGTGAGAGCTGCAAGGCATTCGCCGAGGGGCGCTCATACAATATCTTCGAGCTCGACGCTGCCTCCAACAACTCTGTCGAGAATATCAAGCAGCTGATGGAGCAGACACGCATACCACCACAGATAGGCAGATACAAGGTCTTCATCATCGACGAGGTCCACATGCTCTCGACACAGGCTTTCAACGCCTTCCTGAAGACCCTTGAGGAGCCGCCCTCGTATGTCATCTTCATCCTCGCAACGACTGAGAAGAACAAGCTGCTGCCCACAATCCTCTCACGTTGCCAGATATACGATTTCGACCGTATGACAGTCTCCAACACTGTCAACCACCTGAAGATGGTGGCCGAGCGTGAGGGATATACATACGAGGAGGAGGCCCTGGAGATGATTGCCGAGAAGGCTGACGGCGGAATGCGCGACGCCCTCTCCATCTTCGACCAGGCTGCCAGCTTCTGCCAGGGTAACATCACCCTGGAGAAAGTCATCCGTGACCTCAACCTCATGGATGTGGAGTTCTACTTCCAGATGGTCGACATGGCTCTCTCTAACAAATGCGCTGACCTCATGCTTCTGCTTAACGATATGATATCCAAGGGCATGGACGGAGGTAATATCGTCAGCGGACTGGCGGCACATATACGTAATGTCCTTATGGCTAAGGACCCGCAGACCATCACGCTCCTCGAAGCGAGCAAGAGGTATAGCGAGCGTTATGCCGAGCAGGCGAGAAAATGCCCGGCACCATTCCTGTACAAGGCTTTGCAGATTCTGACACGTTGCGACCTCAACTACCAGCAGAGCTCAAGCAAGCGGCTGCTTGTTGAGGTGACACTGATAGAGGTGGCCCAGATAACCCAGCCTGATGATGACAGCGTGCCCCGTAAGGGGCATAGATTGAAATCCCTGTTCAAGAAACTTACTCCCATACAGCCACAACCGGTTAAGCAGGTGACTGGGGCTGTAAACCATGACATGACGAGCGGAACATCCGCAAGCGACACAGCCACACAGAGAACGTCGGATGTCATGGTGAGGAGCGCTGTGGCTGAGAAATCAGAGAAAAAGCATGAAGGCCTATTGGTAACGGGTGGTGCAAGCGTGGAGAAACCGAAGATTGCAAACCCTGTCATGGGGAACATAAAGATTCCAAGCTCTGCCTTCGGCTCATCATTCGGTGCTATCCTGAGCAAAGAGAAGAAACAGGAGGAGGATACGGGCAATATAACTACCGGTGAGAGCAAACAGTTCACAGAGGATGACCTGTTGCTCGAATGGAGAAGCATGTGCAACCGTATGCAGGAGAATATCAACATGAGGGGACTGGCATCAAGCATGAGAAACCTCAAGCCGCATATCACTTCATATCCGGAAATAGAGGTCGTTGTCACTAACAACATTCTTCTTGAGCAGATGAAGAACATACTTCGGCGCATCAAGGCTACTCTCATAGCAAAACTGCACAACGATAAGATTCAGCTGACATTCCGTATAGCGGAGAGCACAGAGATAGAACGTGTACTCACCAAGCATGAGCTGTATCAGAAGATGCTGAAGGATGCACCCCAGTTGGAGAAACTCATTAAGGCTCTGAAACTTGAGCTTATCTGACTATAGTGCTTTCATCAGCCTTCACCGCCACAATAAAAATTATTACCGTCCGGTAATACTTCAGGATGAGAAACGATAGATACATCGGACAGCCGATGTTGCAATAGAAGAATCAACTATAGTCTGGAAGGCTGACTAAGCAAAGCGTTTGGATTTGCTTGAGATCAGAGCCTAAGGTGAAGAACCGGTGGCAAAGCCCTCGGTATATAAGCCCAGTCGGCTGTCTGGAAGCTGCCAACAGTCTGGAAGGCTGTACTAAGCAAAGCGTTTGGATTTGCTTGAGATCTGAGCCTAAGGTGAAGAACCGGTGGCAAAGTCCTCGGTATATAAGCCCAGTCGGCTGTCAGGAAGCTGCCAACAGCCTGGAAGGCTGATTAAACACAGATAATATCCAATTAACTTCTACCCCCCATTAACAATCAAACAGACACCCACCATCAGCAATCCAGCATACACTCCCACTCACAAACAATGTCGTCCAATAACAAAGATATACTTCGAATTGCCCTGCCCAGTATCGTCTCAAACATCACGGTTCCTCTCTTGGGGCTTATCGATGTCGGTATAACAGGCCATCTCGGGAAGACAGCATACCTCGGCGCGATAGCTGTTGGAGGCATGCTGTTCAATGTATTATACTGGATGTTCGCATTCCTGCGCATGGGCACCTCAGGAATGACAGCACAGGCCTATGGACGTGATGATGATGGGGATATCAAGAACATCTTCCTAAGAAGCCTCACCATAGCCTTGGTGTTGTCGGCAGGAATCATCCTGATTGGACCTGTCATACGTGATATGGCGCTTCGCATCATAAGTCCGGAACCTGAGGTGGCTGATTTGGCGAGGGTTTATTTCGATATATGCATATTCGGCGCGCCCGCCTCGCTATGCCTTTTCGCCTTGACCGGCTGGCTTATAGGAATGCAGAACTCACGCATACCTATGATTGTGGCCATAGCCCAGAATATCATCAATATCCTCCTAAGCCTCTATTTCGTATATATCTGCGGCATGAAGGTCGACGGCATTGCCTTGGGAACCGTCTCGGCACAATGGGCAGGACTGATAATCGCCCTTTCGCTGACATACAGGAGCTATCATTCACAGTTGTCTGCCATGAGCATACGGACAGCATTCAGGAGAGACGACATAGCGCGATTCTTCAATCTCAACCGCGACATCTTCTTCCGCACGCTGTGTCTCATAGCCATACACTTCTTCTTCATATCAGCCGGAGCGAGGTTCGGCACGGTAGAGCTTGCCGTCAACACCCTCCTCATGCAGCTGTTCACACTCTACAGCTATTTCATGGATGGTTTCGCCTATGCCGGCGAGGCTATGGCAGGCAAGGCATACGGCCGTGATGATATTGCAGAGTATCGTCTGACACGCCGCAACCTATTTCTCTGGGGGCTGTCCATGGCTGTCGTCTTCACCGTTCTCTATGCTGTCCTTGGCGGGGAGTTCATCAGCTTGCTCTCTGACGATGCTGCAGTCATATCCTGTGCCCACAGCTATCAGCACTGGACCATCCTCATCCCCCTTTGCAGCATGGCGGCATTCATCTGGGACGGCATATATATCGGCACGACGCGCACACGCAGCATGCTCCTCAGCACATTCGGCGGCCTGCTCACATTCTTCATGTTATACCTTCTTCTCAGCGGCACACTTCAGAATAACGGTCTCTGGATATCGTTCAACGCTTACCTCCTCATGCGCGGCATTATACTGACCATAACAGAGAGAAGACTCAAAATATGACAAAGCCGCCCTCATATCCCTCCCATTCTTTTGACCCAGCAGATAAATTCTGTCCTGTAAACAAACTTAACGCCTCGAAAATGACAGTTTTAACGGTAAGCATCCCCCTCTTACATATCTTTATGGCTTATCGCTAAAACTTTTTGCTATACTGTAAGCATCCTAAAATACGTCTAATTTGGGATGCTTACCTTACAATGGAACGGAGACAAATTAATGCCCCAGCAGCGAAACTGCGGGGAACTGTGGCTGTGTTGAAAATATATATAGAGAGAGGGAACATGGATGTAATAAAGGAGAGGGAGAGGGAGAGAAAAGAACCGTGGATGATAAAGGAGAGAGAACATGGATGTAATAAAGGAGGGAGTGAGCGCAAAAGTCACTCCCCTATCACGGCTGTGGAATAGAGAAGGTCTGTGCGGCCTCCTACAGGACGGAAATAGACGAGGAGAAGATATGAATTCTCTGTCTCATGATAGTTACCGTCGGCAGGAAGCGTGACAACAGAACCATCAGGACGGCGCAGGAGATACTGGTAGGAATAATAGCCCATCTTAAGTTTTACAGCACCATAATACTCACGAGCGAGAGGGTCGTATGTCATGGCATACTCAGGAGTCAGACGTCCATAAGTCCATTGTCCGTCAAGGAACATATCACCGGGAAACGGCTCGTCGGCCTTATAAGCGAAATGGCATATGACATACTCAGACTCTGTGTCGTTGGCAATATTGTCTGTGTTGCGGATATAGAATGCTCCGTTGGCATCCTCGTCATAGACATAGTTAGGACGCGGGATGTCTGTATACAGCCATGCATGATATTCAGGATCGTCAAAACTGATGTGGTCTATGCCTAACGACGAGCGGTGGATATCAAGCACCTCAAACTTACGGTACTCATTCGTGGCAGGATATATCATGTCACGGCAGTGCTCCCATGCCACACCGTCATAACGCTGTGATGTGGGACGCGGAAGCTTGCGGAGGGTGGCCCAGCGGTTGTTCTGTAGGATATATGCCTTCAGTTGTCTCTGAGGGTCGTTGACAGTCGTCCCATTATATGATATGGTGGCGGACAACTGCTGGTGTGAGCGGTAGGTGTCGATGTCTGTATTTGAGGAGACGATGAGCGATGAGGCCATCTTACGCTCAGAGAGCATAAAGCAGACGGAGAGTACTGGACGGCTGTCATCATTGTCGTCCATCACGGTAAGGCGATAATTGCCTGAGAGTTTGAGCCGACAATCCTTGTTAGGTATTGTAAGGCTGTAATGAGTATATAGCTGGGCTGTATTGAGCGAAAGCTCCACATTGTCTATGACAAGGCCATTATAGAAGCCGTCAATAAAATCACTCTCAAATAGCGATGTCGTTGTCGACCAGTCTGCCTCACAATGCTCTATCTTATAGGTATATCGATGATATTCATGCGAGAGCTGGTCGAAAGAGATATTGACAGTCTCCCCGGCATTCATATCAATGATAGGAAGAGAGAGCCAGCGGTCGTCTGCCACAACCTTCAATGAACTTATGTCATCAGAATATATCTCATGGTTCTGTGCCATGACGGTTTGGCTGGCGGGAATGATGGAAGCGAAAGCAAGGAGAATTGATTTGATATGCTTTGTCATATGAATTTTTGTGGAGATTTATACTGACAATAAAAAACTATCTGCCTGGAAAAATATTCCTGGAAGAATGACACGTAAGAGCTGGGAATCTTGTGATAGAATCCTCGTATGTCATCTGATAGATTATCAGGAAACAGACAGAAACTGAATCATTTCATGCAAAAATACTATTTTTCTATGAATAATAGGCATGAATTGACTTTTTTTTTGTAATTTTGCAGTCAATAAAAAAAGACACCTTAAGTATAAAAATGGCAAAAGAACTAAAGGCTCTCACGAAGAGAGCAGAGAATTACAGCCAATGGTATAACGACCTTATCGTCAAGGCCGACCTGGCAGAGCAGAGTGCAGTTCGCGGATGTATGGTTATCAAGCCATATGGCTATGCTATCTGGGAGAAGATGCAGCATGAGCTTGACCGTATGTTCAAGGAGACGGGTGCACAGAACGCATATTTCCCACTTCTCATTCCCAAGTCATTCCTCTCACGTGAGGCGGAGCATGTTAAGGGTTTCGCCAAGGAATGTGCCGTTGTGACACATTACCGTCTGAAGGCATCAGAGGATGGCAATGCTGTAGTTGTTGACCCAGAGGCACGTCTTGAGGAGGAACTTATCGTTCGCCCTACATCTGAGACAATCATATGGAACACATACAAGAACTGGATTCACTCATACCGTGACCTTCCGTTGATGTGTAACCAATGGTGCAACGTCATGCGCTGGGAGATGAGAACGCGTCCTTTCCTCCGCACATCAGAATTCTTGTGGCAGGAGGGACATACAGCCCATGCCACACGTGAGGAGGCGGAGCAGGAGGCACAGAAGATGCTTCATGTATATGCAGAGTTTGCTGAGAAATACATGGCTGTCCCTGTCATACAGGGAGTCAAGTCAGAGACAGAGCGTTTCGCCGGAGCCCTCGACACATACACCATAGAGGCTATGATGCAGGACGGCAAGGCCCTGCAGAGCGGCACAAGCCACTTCCTCGGACAGAACTTCGCAAAATCGTTCGATGTCACATTCCTCAACAAGGAGAATAAACCTGAATACGTATGGGCCACCTCGTGGGGCGTATCAACACGCCTGATAGGTGCGCTCATCATGACCCACTCAGATGACAATGGCTTAGTGCTTCCACCGAAGCTCGCCCCAATACAGGTTGTCATTATCCCTATTGCAAACAAGCCAGAGCAGCTTGAGGCAGTGACGAGCAAGATACAGCCTGTCATAGACGAACTGAGGAAGAAGGGCATAACAGTGAAATATGACGATGCGGACAACCGTCGTCCAGGATTCAAGTTTGCTGACTATGAGCTGAAGGGTGTCCCTGTACGACTTGCTCTCGGCGCAAGAGACCTTGAGGCCGGCACCATAGAGCTTATGAGACGTGACACACTGGAGAAGGAGACTGTAAGCTTTGAGGGTATCGCCGACGAGGTGGAGCGCATACTCGAGGATATGCAGACAGCTATACTGGAAAAAGCGCGCAAGTATAGGGACTCACGGGTCTATGAATGTGACAACTATGAGGAGTTCAAGGAGCGTGTCAAAGACGGCGGATTCTTCCTCTGCCACTGGGACGGTACAGCTGAGACTGAGGCAAAGATAAAGGAAGACACTCAGGCCACAATACGCTGTGTGCCTTATGGCTACGAACAGACACCGGGCGTGGACATGGTCTCTGGCAAACCGGCCAAGTATCGTGTCATAATCGCCCGCTCATATTGATACGTAGGGATGCAGCTATCGGCAATCATCCCATCTGATATGCGGGATATATAGCCGAAACGAAGGCATCAAACAATATGAGCAAAAAGAAATAGCAACAATCCCCCAAGCCCTTCATGTCCTGATGTAACCATTACATGATAGACAAGTTTAGGGGCTTGGGGGATTCGCTCTACATAACAATCACTCAACATTTTTGCGGTAACTGTCCATAAGACAGCCCACTACCCTTCCATCAGATAATAACAACACATGCTGACAATACTGTCACTCTCGACGAATCTTCCCAATCCAGAGATTATACACAAAACAGCAGAAAAACTTAGAGGTATACTGGACGGCATGAGGCTTTCGGAGACAATACGGACTGAGCCTGTCGGCATGCCTGAGTCAACACCTGATTACTTTAACGCCATAGCTATTGGGCACACCTCCATGGGATATGACTCTCTGCGCTCTATGCTTAAGGGGATGGAGATTGATGCAGGAAGGACACATAAGAAGTCGGCTACAGGAATTATCCCGCTTGATATTGACATACTGATGTATGGAGACAAAAAATACAAGGATGAGGACTGGCAGCGCGAGTATAATATTAGGCTGCTTAGTAGCATGGGTCTCTGACATACAGGGATATGAAGAACATATAGCGTAGAGGGGAATTTAAAGTTATCTGTGGCCATCATCGATAAACAAGATTCTGCTTATGCCCTAATATACTGAACGGGACATATCGGCATCATAACTATCGGGCAACACCCTTCGACCGTCAGGCAATACAATACCAACATAAACCTTGGATAACTCTCATATATAGAATTCTCCTTAACCATCATTACAGATAAGAAAAAATGAAAATATCACGAACTGGCTTCAGATATATCTTGCCTTTTACCGTTTCAGGCATTTTGTCGCTGACATCATGTATAAAGGATGAGCTGCCAAACTCTGAATGTGACATAATCAGCGCCAACGCAGGAGTGAAGAATCCGGAGGATGTCTTCTTCCAGCTTAGCGACACATCGGCTGCAATAAATGCAGACTACCATAGTTCTGTCATCCAGTTCCAGAGAGTGAAGACATGGGCCGACCTTACTGAGGTGGCTCCACGCTTCACAGTCTCAGAGGGGGCTCTGCTCTACCCTCCAAGTGGCACAGTACGTGACTTCTCCAACGACACGACCCACGTTTATTTCTGCGTGGCAGAAGATGAGAGGCCACTGTACGACACATTCTGCAAGACTGGAGAGCCGATGGAGACACAGCTCGCACAGGCATCACGTGATGGTCGCCATATCCGCACATACATTGTACAATACAAACACGCTATAGAAGTTGGTGACATCATAGAATACAACTTCGAGCATTATGGGCTGAACAGTAAGGGAAAATATTACGAGTGGTGTGACCAGCTCCCCGATGGCTCTTTCCCCGAAGTGCCTAACTGGGCTACAGCAAATGCCGGCTTCGCCATGGCACGCGGTACAGCGAAGCCAGAAGAATACCCCACCACTCCTATCGAAGGTGAGGGCGTTGACGGCGGAGCGTGTGTAAAGCTCGAGACAAGCTCGACAGGAAGTTTCGGAGCTATGTTCAAGATGCCAATAGCAGCCGGGAACCTCTACCTTGGCACCTTCGACTCATCAAAGGCTCTAACCATGACACTCAAGGCGACACGATTCGGTGATGGCTCGACTCTCGAACGGCAACTGGACAGATTCACAGGCCATTACAAATTCTATCCCGGGAGCCAGATGACAGATAAGGACGGAAAGCCAACTGACGGAGAAGACAGGCCTGCTATCTACTGCATCATCTATAAGAATCATGATGAGCAGGGTAATCCTGTTGTCATCTTCGGAGATGATGTGCAGACGAGCCCACAGATCATCGCACGTGCAGAGGTGACTGACTGGCAGGTGAATACAGATGAATGGGTGGAATTTGACCTCCCGTTTGTATGGAAAGAGGATATCGACCCTGACATCCTCGCCAACAAGGGCTACAATGTTGCTATCGTATGCTCGTCAAGCAGGAATGGAGACGCATTTGTCGGAGCCATCGGTAGCCGTCTCTATGTTGACAACTTTAAGCTCTACTCTACCAAAGGCGAGTAGGCTCAATCCCCGGGCAGCGCCTGCCTACCCATAGATTTTGCAAGAAGTAGAAAGCACGAAGGTCAACTGACGACAAGCCGAGAGGAGAGGCTGAGTAAACTCAGACTATCCCGAGGCGCGAAGAAAGAAGACGAAAGTCAACATCACGGATGCTAACGGATAATTTTGTCATGAGACATATCCCGTAGCTCCACTGACTATAGAAAATATTGCAATCAATCAAAAAATAAGGCGGAGCAACACACATCCCCCCATAACATACCTAATCACGGCAGGGACAGCAGCAGGTGCAAAAAACCACGAGAATAGAATACATCAACTTATAGATTTGTGTATGTGTAGACATAACATACATTACTATCAAGTAAATAGAGAAAAAAGAAGATAACAACAAACAAAAATAAAGAAAATGGTCATACTATCTAAGCATAACAATACGCTGTCGGGGATAGCGCAGACATCGCTGCAGACACTCAGTATCGCCAAGAACATTTCGAGGTATGCCGTGTCCATCATGGTTCTCCTTGTCCTGTCATTGTCATCGCGTGCCAACACAGTCATAACAGACATGCCTGTCTGCCGTCAGCCAGTTGCCATTGTCCCATCAGATTCCACCTCCATCATGGCGGCGAGTCCTGTCAAGCCGCGTCTCTCCCTCCGTCTCGGATACAGCATAGGCGGCACTATCCCTATTGACTTCCCAGCCGAGATGCGTGCCCTGAACAGCTACTCTCCAAAGGTAAACTACCAGTTCGGCATAGACTACGAGCGCATGCTCACTGACAAGTACGGCCTACAGCTCGGCCTCTACCTTGAGCGCCGCGGCTTCAAGAGCGAGGTTGAGATGCGCCATTATGACATAACCCTCGAACAGGGAGGAGAGAAAATCAAAGGACCCTTCAGTGGCAACGTAGTCATAGAGATAGTGCAGATAGGCGTCACGATACCCGTTCAGGCAACATGGCATCCCGACGAGAAATGGACACTGCGTCTCGGCCCATACGTCTCCTATATCCACGATCGCTCTTTCCAGGGCTATGCATACGGAAAGAAAGTCTATGATGCTGACGGAAAATGGACAGGAAGTTTCGACGCTTATATACGCCGAGACGAGATAAGGGGTGAGAAAGTGGAGATTGGAGATATCTACAAGGACGAGGCAGGAAACGTTGTCGACAAACGCGGAACATTCTCTGGCGAGGACTACAACAGCTATCTCCGAAGACTGCAATATGGAGTCGACATGGGAGCCGAGTTCAAGATAAACCGCTCTTGGGGCGCATACGCTGATTTCTCCTTCGGCCTTAACAGCGCCTTTAATGGCAAAGAGGGGAATCCCGTCAGCATGGCTCTTCACCCGACTTACCTCACTGTCGGCCTTACATACAGGCTGAGATAACATCCCCCCACTCTCTCATCCCGTATATCTCCAATACGCTCCAAAGTATAGAGACACATACCCCTCTTTACCACATGGTTACATTCATGACTGGATAATGGAGCGGTGGACTATGGGCGGCAGGAAAGAAACATCTGGGCAGAAGACTTCAGGAAAAAGGGAGCAAACCTCCCGATATACCCTCCTGATGTTCCTCTGCCCAGATTGTATGTTTATGGATTCCGTAAAAAAACTATGGGTAGATTTACAGTCTCCTATCTTCGCAAGGAGATGACTGACGGTCTACCGCTCTACTGTATAGAAATCTATGACGCGCTGTATCGCTTGTCTGCAGACGGGGCAAAACTCTGGATTAGTATTTGTCCGCATCCGGCAGTCTTGTGTGCCACGGTAGACACCACGCATCGAATAGCCTGCACCCTCGAACAGGCCGACACGTGAGGCAGCCACCTCGGGAATGTCGCTTAATGGCGTCGGGACAGGAGTTCCTTTAGGTATGAGGTTCTCCCATTTGCCATTGAAATCGACAAGTGTTGTGATATTCTGCTCCCATGGCTCTATATCGTGGGGATACATGGGGATGGCCTCCTCCTCATATGCATACTCGTCGGCAAGGCCGGCGAAACTATGGCCGAACTCATGGACGACGACAGGACGGAAGGATGGATGGTGGGTCATGCTGAGGTTGTATGAGTTAAGTATGCCTCCGCCTCCATAGTTGGATGTGTTGACAAGGACTATGATATGCTCATAGGGTATGCCTGCGAGAATGTCGTGGAGATCTTTCAGGTGGAGAGTTGTGAGGTAGCGGTCGCTATAGAAGGTGTTGAAATTTGAGTGGAGCGGAGTATTGAGCCACAGACCCTTTGCAGGCTCACTCGTTCCGCTGTCTGCGGAGGGTGGCATGACGGCATAAAGAGAAAAGCGTGAGGAGGAGGAGCGGAATGGCTCATGGGAGAATATCGCTTCTGTTGCAATGCGGGCATCGGCGAGGAATGTCTCCATCTCGTCAGCCTTGTACCCCTCGGCAACATAAGCTATCCTGATGCTGTGGAGAGAATCATCGGCTGTCTGAAGCGTAACGTATGGTGTGCGCTGGCCGAAACCTATGCGGCGAATAAGGATATCAGAGGGGACGACGGTATGTGTCAGCTCTGCCATAATCTCACGGCGGGAATTTGTCAGGCGCACTGTCACATCGGCGGTATCTCTCGGCATTGGTATGAGGAAGACATTCTCGAACGAGCGCGTCGAGGTATGGGCTTCCGGATAGCTCAGCCATTCCTGAAAGAGCGTACAGAATGAGTTACGGTATATCACTTCATCAGTGTTATGCCTCCGTACGATTATCTGCCCGTTGCCTTCGACAGGCACCTCTGTGAGATTCTGTCGCTTGCCATACCAGCGGGGGGAGAGCTTCAGCTCGTCGAGTGCGATGTGCTGACTGTGGACATTTCCTGAAAAGATGTAGTCGAGACGCAGGGTGCTGTCTCTGAAATTCTCAAATTGCCGCTGTGCATGACCAGTGATGGAGACTGTGGCGAGCAGGATTGTGATGAAGATTGTTCTCATAAGCCAAAGCTGAAAAATATTAGACTTGAGGTAGGTTCCAGACCTTTTCTCGCCAAGCCAAAGCGAGCGAGCTCTCTTTGGTCTTCTGGCTTACCGAAAACGTTGGCTTCGCCTTCGTTTTCTCGCCATGGCATAGCCCAAGCAAGCTTGGTCTCTGCTCATTTGGCTTAACGAAAACGTTGACTTAAAGAGGCCCATATATATAGCCTACCTTGATTCTGTGTCTGTGTGTATGTATTTGATAAATCTAAATTCAATCCCTCAATGATTATCAGTAAGTGGGGGGGGGAAAATCATCATTCAAGATGCAGGAACTTATGGCGTGGCATAGTCTCTACGGCTTTTGGGGGGACTCCAGAGAAGCGTATCAAGAGCGAGTCGTAATGATGAAGACCATTCTTTGTGATTGAGTCACATGCTCTGTTGTACATGTCGCGTATGAGCTGATGGTTCTTTCTGGCTATTAAGCATCCGACGTTCTCTGACTTCACATGTGCGGCAGAATATATCTGCTTATGGCCAGTCTTACGCAGAAGCGTGGCATAGGGTTCTGAGACAACAGCAACATCCATCATGTTATTCTCTATCATCATGACCCGTGTATTGATATTCTGCATCTGCACGAGGTATGTCTTCCCTGTCAAGCCAACTGAGTCAAGGACGTATGCGGCAAGGGCAGCATCAGCGCCATATCTGTCTACAGCTACCATCTTGTCAGCCAACTGTCGTGCTTCTCTGATTCTCGATTTTCTGTTCACGAATATATATAGATGGGAATTCTGGTGTGGGAAGACGACAAGCGAGTCGCCAGAGGCGGTTACAGTCTTTTCACCAGCTGTTCTCTTCTGTTTTTCCCCAGCTGTTCGACTTGACATGAGTCTTGCCCACTTGTCCCTTAACGATGCTGCGCGGACATAGTCGGACATGATGGCACTGGCATGACCTGAGATGAGGGCAGTGTCACAATCTGCCAATGCGCCACACTCAATGAGGACAAGCTCGATGCCCATGGAGTCGGCTATAGCACAGTCTCTCGCAACAAGGAATGGCAGGCAGTCGAGGGTCGGCGTGACAGCAACGGTGACAGTCTGCCGTTTTTTTGTCGTCACAGAAGATTCATTATCGCTTGTGCATGAGAGAAGAGAAAGGAGCACGAAGAGGAAGAGAACGATGTCTCGTGCCGTCATTCTGTATGTACCGTACATGACGCTTTGCCTACACGTAGCATCAGCCCCGAGCTGCACCCGCCTACCCATAGCCTTTGTCTTGATTGGCGAGATACTTGGCTTATCGAAAATTATCATATAGTGAAGAATGCAAAAAATATCTATGATATGGAAGTGAATGTATGATGGCGTCTGACAAAATATTGCCACAATATGGATATCTGGGATGTACGGGCCTCAGACGTCGCGCTGTCAGCGAGTTGTTTCCTGAAAGGCTTGTAGGCGGACTTCATCTTGCGGTAGTCATGCCGGGCCTTGACGATAGCCTTGGCATCTTTATGCCTGCCAGAGAGTATTGCCTGTAACATGGCGACACCATCGAGCAAGGCACGCCACAGCATGACAGAGCGTAAAGACGACTGGGGGAGGTTCTTGAAAAGCATTAGGAGATTGTTGCGGAAATTGAGGTAGGTCTTACGTGGATTGCCCTGTGGCAAGGTTCCTCCGCCGACATGCCACACACAGCTTTCCGGGACACAATAAATCTTCCATCCATAATGCCTTACCCTCCAGCAGAAGTCAATCTCCTCGTTATGCGCGAAGAACTTGCTGTCAAGTCCGCCATGAAGAAGATAGATCTCACGCCGTACGACCATGCATGCTCCTGTCGCCCAATGTATCTCGGCTATGCTGTCATACTGGCCGTGGTCTTGCTCAACCGTAGCGAATATTCTGCCACGACAATAGGGGTAACCAAACCTGTCGATGTATCCGCCAGCAGCTCCGGCATACTCAAACTGCCGGCGGTCATGCCATGACAGTATCTTCGGCTGGCATGCAGCAGCATCGTCATGACTCTGCATGAAGTTCAACAGGGGGCGTAGCCATCCTCGGGCTACCTCCACATCGCTGTTGAGAAGGACGACATACTCTGCCTCTACAGCAGCGACAGCCTTGTTATACCCCTCAGCAAACCCATAATTCTTGTCGAGCCTGACTACCCTCACTTGAGGAAACTCCCTGGCGAGAAGCGTGAGGGATTCGTCTGTCGAACCGTTGTCGGCAACCACAATATCTGCTTCTGGCGTATTATGGATGACAGAAGGGAGGAAGCGTCTCATCATGGCTGCGCCATTCCAGTTAAGTATTATTACGGCTACACTCATATGTTTTATATTTCCTTGACTCCGTTCGTTGATAGTCTGCATTACCACACCTAAGGGGTTAGCGCAAAATACCTGGGGGTAATCTGTCCCCACCCACAGACACGATACCAAATCATTAGTTGAACGTGCCTATCAGGGCCGTCTTATCATGGTTCATGTGCAGGAGTCTGAGCTTGACTATCTGATTATCGAGAGAATTGTCAGCTTCGGCTGCCGGCAATTCGACCCTTATATAATTCTCTGTGAATCCATGCATTGCACGTCCTCTTGTTGAACGTTCCATGAGGACCTCAGCCTCACATCCCTCATATCTCTGATAGAACCCATGTGTCTTCTTGTCGGACATTTCAAGGAGCAAATGGGAACGGCGGTGCTTCTCCCTGTCATCGACAATATACGGAATTTTCAGCGCCGCTGTGCCTGGTCGCTCTGAATAAGGGAAGATATGGAGCTGCTGCACATCAAGGCTGTCTATGAAATCGTAACATTCGCTGAAACACTTTTCTGTCTCTCCTCTACAGCCGACCATCACGTCCACTCCAATGAAGGCATCAGGCATAAGACTTTTTATCAGCTCAACCTTGTGTCTGAATAGTTCTGTATCATACCTCCTGTGCATCAGTCTGAGCACCTCGTCGCTTCCGGACTGGAGAGGGATATGGAAATGTGGCATGAAGGCGCGTGACTGGGAACAATATTTAATCAGTTCGTCGGTCAGTAGATTCGGTTCTATACTTGATATGCGGTATCTCTGTATACCCTCAACCTTATCAAGCTCTCTCACCAGGTCTATGAATGACTCACCAGTCGAGCGGCCGAAATCGCCGATATTGACTCCTGTGAGGATTATCTCCTTTCCACCTTCTGAAGCGACACGATGCGCATGTGCTACAAGTGAGGAGATAGATGGATTGCGTGAGTTTCCACGTGCATAAGGTATTGTGCAATATGTGCAATAGTAGTTGCAGCCGTCCTGTACCTTAAGGAAATAACGTGTCCTATTGCCCCGTGAGCATGAATGTGCGAAGGAGGTTATATCCTTTGTCTTCTCACATTTCACCTTCTCTGCCATTGTCCCAGTCCATTTGTCAGAGAGGTACTGTACGAGCTGTGCCTTCTCATTAGAGCCCAATACGAGGTCGACCCCATCGATGTCAGCAATACGTTCTGGAGAAAGCTGGGCATAGCATCCTGTCACCACGACAAAGGCATGAGGGTGATTGCGTATCATCTTGTGTATCTGTTGCCGGCATTTATGGTCGGCGACTTCTGTGACGGAGCATGTGTTCACAAGACATATATCAGCTTCTTCATCTTTGCCCGCCTTTACGACACCGAGCTGTGAGAGCATCTCCGCGAATGTTGATGTCTCGGCAAAATTCAGTTTACATCCGAGGGTATAATATGCGGCTTTCTTGCCTTGAAAAAGCGAATAGTCTATCATTTTCTATTTGAGTAATTATGGGGAGTCCATGCTTAATGAGAAAATCACATATGTGGCGAGACATGCCAAAGAATCCTAAATCTCTGAGAATGATGTTAAGGTGATATCTATGCTTCGGCCTTGAATATGGACTAATTCAAAGCTGAGACGGACAGTCACCCCACCTCCGTTAATCACACAGACTGATGTATATAGGGGTTGGGGAGTGACATATAGAATGAGGCATCAATCCTGCAGGCACAGCTTCTGCAGGTCGTAGAACGAGCCGTTATATATATTAAAATCCACGTCGCCTTCTATACCTGGAAGATGTCCGGCATCAGTATGCTGCCAGAACTTCCATTCTCCCTTATACTGCATCTGGTCGACATAATAATGGGCTATCCAATAAGGATAATCGTCAAAGCGTGCATCGTTCAGATATTTCTCCTTGAACTTGTAATATGTATAAAGGATAGGCTTGACATGATACTTATCCTCTACAATATGCAGCCAGGTGAGTATATCGCGTTGGAAATCTTCTGTACTCCTTTCTTTCGGCTTATGCTCGACATCCAATATCGGGGGCAGGTCTCCTGCTTCCAGCTTTACATTCTTGAGGAAATGCTGTGCCTGCTCGCGAGCCGATGTCTTTAGACTGTAGAAATGATATGCGCCCCTGATGAAACCATGCTCACGCGCTTCATGGAAATTGTCTATGAAATTCTCGTCTATGATGCTTGCGCCCTCTGTTGCCTTTATTATGACGAAACGTACGGGGCAACGGTTTATATTGGCAGAGCGTAGAAGATTCCAATCAATATCTCCCTGATAATGCGAGATATCTATTCCCTGTATCTCATAGCCATCAGGATATTTCTCGTCGCCATAGAGAGCCTGCCATCTGAATGCTGTCGGAGAAACGAAGAAGAACCAGAAAGCCCATATGTAGGCAGCGACAATCATAAAACCGCCCAGCCACCATTTCAATTTGGAATGATGGCTGAGCATGTTCTTATTTCCTGTGCGCCGTGAGCGCTGCCTTTCGTTTTTCAATATTATAGATAACTCAAGTTTCGCATGTCTGTGACATGCTGTCAGTAAACAAGTTTACAGGTAAACAAGCAAACAAGTTGACAGGTAAACAGGTAGACAAGTTGACAAGTTGACTGGCAACACGAGGGACAACTCGTTTATCCACATAGAGCTCGTTAACTTGTCAACCTGTCAACTTATAATGGTTTACTACGCGTTTTCGAGCAAGAGAGTCATTGTAGGACGGTCGCAGACCTCTGATGGGCCGAAGTACTGGATTGGTCCAGGGTAGACGAAGCTGGTATTCCGAGCCCAGTCTGAGCGATGGCATACGAAATACTTGTATGGATGGCCAGAGAGAGAGACGAGCGCCTTGCGTATGACAGGCTTCATCTCGCCGTTACGCTTCTCCATGTTCATCATCATTGTGATAGGTATACCACCGGCAATCCACTTGTCAGCTGGCAGGCATGTGTTCTTTATGCTTGACATATAACCTGTCTTGCCGAAAGAGATGAGCATTGCGGCATTGTAGCCGAGGCTGTAGCAGTAGTCCGCATCGAAATTGGACGGTGCGGCACAACGTCCCTCGTATCCGAAGAAATGGTGCTGTGTAGCGAACTTGCCTGTATATATGCCGTCCTTCTTCCATTGAGCAAGTTTCTTAGCCACCATCTCAGCGAGCAGCTGTTCTGTCTCGATGAGTGAAACCTGTACGTTACCATGTGGGTCGCGCTCGAGAGCCAGCTGACGTGATACAGACAATGGCAGCGAGCGGAATATTGAGGCGTTCTCCTCAGAGAGGTGTGCGAGGACATAGTCAATCTTGTGGTCGTCTGCAACAAGCTCGAAATCGGCCTGGTTTGCAGCGAGCATATCGTTCAGCTCAGCGATAAGCTTCTTTATTGCTGGGATGAACTCAATCAGTCCTTCCGGGACAAGGACAACACCATAGTTCAAACCGAGGTTGGCGCGGTCTGTCACGACCTCAGCGATGTATGTCACGATATCATCGAGAGTCTGGTTCTTGGCCTCTACCTCCTCGCCTATAAGGGTCACGTTAGGATGTGTCTGCAGTGCGCACTCAAGTGTGACGTGTGATGCTGAGCGTCCCATGAGCTTGATGAAGTGCCAGTATTTCTTAGCCGAGTTACAGTCGCGCATGATATTTCCAATAACCTCTGAGTAGACCTTCGTAGCTGTGTCGAAGCCGAAAGAAGCCTCTATCTCAGAGTTCTTGAGGTCACCGTCGATAGTCTTCGGGCAGCCTATCACCTGTACTCCGGCTCCAATAGCCTTGTAGTACTCGGCGAGGACACATGCGTTAGTATTTGAGTCGTCGCCTCCGATGATGACGAGAGCCTTAATATCGAGAGCCTGAAGAATCTCAAGGCCTTTGTCAAACTGTTCCTTCTTCTCAAGTTTGGTACGACCAGAGCCAATGATATCAAAACCGCCAGTGTTGCGATACTCGTCAACGAGCTCTGCTGTAATCTCTATATACTTATGCTCTATGAGACCTGCAGGACCGAGCAAGAAGCCATACAGTTTGTTATCCTTGTTAAGCTTCTTGATACCGTCGAAGAGTCCAGAGATAACATTGTGTCCGCCAGGAGCCTGGCCACCTGAGAGAATCACGCCGACATTGATTCTAACATTGGCAGGCTCACCCTCAGTAGGCTCAAACTTGAGATATGGCATACCGTATGTGTTAGGGAAGAGCTGCTGTATCTCTTCCTGGTTATCGACTGACTGTGTAGGCTCACCTTCAACAGCGTTTAGGGCACCGCGCAGAGCGACCGGGAGTTTGGGCTGGTATTCTGCACGTGTAATCTGTAATGCACTTTTTTCCATTTTTATCGTTATCGTTTTATTTAAGTAGGTTCGTATAAATACAGACGTTTTCTCGCCATGGCAGAGCTTTCAATCAAACTTGAGCTCTGCTCATTTGGCTTAACGAAAACATTCGTTATCTATTTATATTTGTCATAGTCCCTCCTTCTGTCGAGGGATGCTTATCGGCAGCTATCTATCACAAGAACAGTGTTGTCCAAGCAGCTGGCCATGATGGACTGTCAGTTATCCAAGAGATTGAGGGTGATACGCTCCATATACTATCCCCAAAAGTAGAGGCGAATGATACAGAATCCACTGTGTATCTCGGCAGGAACCGGCATGATTCTTTTCTGCAAGCACATCACTACCATAGTCCACATGGAGTAACCTATCCTAATTCTATTGCAAAAGTAATATTTTTTGTTTACATCAGAAAGAATCAGGAGGCAAAATCTTCCAAAAAATAATATTTTTGGATTTAAATTAGGCAATATACATAATTTTTTATAATTTTGAAACCAAATTTGTATTAACAGTTATATGCAGAGCAGCAGAACGCTTGATGGCGGAATTGTGAAGCCTTTGGGAGACTGCTCCAACAAACAAAGATTTTTTCTACAATCATGATGAAGAGTTTCTGCAAATGGATGCTATACGATGTAATGGGCTGGAAAAGCATCATTACAGAAGAGCATCCCCAGAAATATATTATATGTCTTGCTCCACACACGTCAAACTGGGATTTCATAATTGGCCAGCTTTATTCACGTGCCAACGGGGTCAGGTCGGGTTTCCTGATGAAGAAGGAATGGTTCTTCTGGCCATTGGGGCCTATATTCCGCTCCATGGGTGGCATACCAGTATACCGGCAGAAGAAAATGTCGATGACAGACAGTTTGATTAAGTCAGCTGAAGAAGCTGACACTTTCCAGATAGCCATAACTCCCGAGGGCACGCGCAAACCTGTGAGTGAATGGAAACACGGCTTCTACTATATAGCTTTGGGGGCAAAGATTCCGATTCTGCTTTATGGTATAGACTATGAGAAGAAGGAGATTGTGTGCACACGCACTATCATCCCGACAGGTGATTACAACAAGGACATCATACTTATAAAGAATTACTACAGAGATTTTGTCGGGAAAAAGCCCCAAAACTTCATAATTTGAGTCAGAGTGTGAGCCCCATGCTTTTCATGTATCGATGATAAACCTCATGAAGCAGTAGGAAACCACATGGATTCCTCTAGACAAACTGGATGTTGGGGAGAAAACAGCGTAATCTGGCATACCTCCCCCACAGACAAGCAAGCTGGCATACCCCTCTCCCCCCCGACAAGCAAGCTGGCATACCATCTACCGAAAAATCAAAAATCAAAAAATCCGATTGAAGACATTCAATATTTATTTGTCACCTATGGCACGACAGACTAATCATACAACCAGACACACTCAAAATAACATCACGGAATACAGACCGCATACCGGCATAATATCAATGCGCATTAGGATATTTGTATACATGCTGACCATCATCATGTCAGCATGGCCTTGCGGCGTTGAATCCCAGAACACGGTCCAATGGGTCACGAACAGCTCAGCTCCCCACAAAGTCAGCAATGGTCTGCAGGGACGCCATCTGAGCATATGGCCAAGCCATGGGCGTTATTTCAATGCGAAGACAGGTATGTGGGAGTGGCAGCGTCCGCAGATATTCTGCACCACAGAGGACCTTCTCTCTCATAGCATTGTCGTGCCATACCTTCTCCCCATGCTTGAGAATGCCGGTGCGAATGTCTTTGTGCCACGTGAGCGTGACATACAGCGTGAGGAATATCTGGTAGACAACGACCTGGCAATGTCGGGATTCATGGAGATAGCAGGCGGTGAGACATGGTCCAAGGCTCCAAGGGCGGGGTATGCCATAAGCAAGGGGATATACCACGACGGAGAACGTCCCTTCAGTAAAGGGACCGCAAGAATCATACGCTCCACCCAGGGACAGAATATCTCAAAAGCTTTCTACAGACCGAACATAAGGGTAGGCGGCAGATACGCTGTCTATGTCAGCTACCAGACCGTCGAGGGCTCTGTCGACGATGCCGAATACACTGTTGTCCACCAAGGCCAGTCGACAAGGTTCAGGGTGAACCAGCGCATGGGTTCTGGCACATGGGTGTACCTTGGCACATTCGAGTTTGACAGCAACAGCACATATAGCAATTATGTAATGGTCTCCAACCATAGCTCACGCCGTGGCTTTGTCACTACCGACGCTGTGAGGTTTGGTGGCGGAATGGGGAGTCATGAGCGTGGTGGCAGGACGAGCGGCATGCCACGCGCCTTAGAGGCCTCAAGGTATTGGGCTCAGTATGCTGGTGCGCCTCGTGCGGTGGTAGTATCAAAAGGTGGACACGACGATTATGGTGATGATGTCAACACACGCTCTCTCATGTCCAACTGGCTATCCTATGGCTCTGTGACAAACCCGACAGAGGACAACAAAGGCGGTGTGTCAGCAAGCGATACCATAACCCTGTCTGAGGCTGTCGCCAAGGCATATCTCGACAGCATCAAGGCAAGCGGGGCTGACAGCATAACGCTGGCACAGGCCGACAGTGTGGCGGGAGCGATAGCCGACAGCGTGGCGAGAATACCGTTCCAGCACATAAACGCTGTTAACGGGAAGACGATGACAGGGCGTGTCCCGATTGACCTCCAGATAGGCCTGCATACTGATGCGGGATGGTCACGTGACTTCACTACTCCATACGGCACGCTCGCCATCTGTACGAGCCAGTTCAACAGCAACCGTCTGGCGGCAGGTTCATCGCGCAAGCAATCGTTCGACCTTGCCTGCGATCTTCTTTACAATGTCTCACGCGACCTCAAGAAGCGTTTCGGGGAATGGGTTACCCGCGAGGTGTGGGACCGCAACTATAGCGAGACAAGACTGCCAGCCCAGCCTTCGGCAATACTCGAGATGCTCTCTCACGAGAATTTCCCGGACATGCGCCTTGCCCACGACCCCTTCTTCAAATTCTCATTGGCACGCTCAATATATATAACGATACTGAAGTATCTGGCAAGGGTTGACGGCAAGAAAGCCGTTGTCCAGCCACTTGCCCCCATAAAGTTCCAGGCACGCAGTCTGAGAGCCAATGTCCTGACACTCTCATGGTCGCCCCAAGACGACGAGTATGAGCCGACAGCCCGTCCCACATCATATAATATATACACCCGCATAGGCGAACGGGGATATGACAATGGACGCAGTGTCAAGAGCACGGAGTTCAGGCTCGCTCTTCAGGCCAACAAGATATACCGTTTCCGTGTTACAGCAGTCAACTCTGGTGGCGAGAGTTTCCCCACAGAAGAGCTTGTGGCCCTCTATAATCCTGAGGCGAAGCAGACTGTAATGATAATCAACGCCTTCCACCGTCTCTCGTCGCCTACAGTTATTGAGACAGACTCGACATGCGGCTTTGACATTGTTGACGATATCGGTCTGTCTTACGGCACCACTGCCGCCTGGGTAGGCAGACAGATTGTCTTCGACAAGTCAAAGGCGGGACAGCATAACGGCCTTGGCTATTCTGACACCTCGCTCCTCGGACGTTACGTAGCCGGGAATGACTTCAACTATGCATACACCCATGCCGACGCCATAAGCCGTGCTGGGAGATACAATATCGTCAGCATGTCGTCAGAGGCGGCCGACTCGGCTTTGTCGCTCTCTCAGTATCCCATGCTTGACATCATCATCGGCAACGAGAAGGCCGACGGCCATTCCCTACACCCATACAAGGCATTCAGCAAGACTCTCCAGAGTGTCATATCTGACTATCAGAGCAAAGGTGGAGGGATATTCGCCAGTGGGTCGTTCATAGCGTCGGACATGCAGCACGACAGCGACAGCCTGTGGCTTGCCCAAAGCCTGCATATACGCGGAGGAGGAGTTGACCGCATCATGCAGCCATTAGACAATTCGACAGAAGGCGACACCATATACTTCGGGACTGACCCGGTTGAGGTCTACCGCCACATAAACGCCAATCACTATGCCTCGGTGGCGTCTGATATATTGATGCCATCAGACTCCACAAACAGCATACAGGGCGGGGAGGCTGCGGCGGTAAGGGACATCAGACAGTGGACATACGCCACAGGACAGCCGGCATCTGCCTTCTATGACGACGGGAAGAACAGGGTCTACGCTCTCGGTTTCCCCTTTGAGTGCATAAAGGGACAGGAAGCACGCCGCCGGGTCATGGCAGACATCATGAACAGGATTGTGAGGCGATAGCCTCCGTCATCTTCTCTCCCCTCACCTCTCTCTCTCACCATCATATTTCCCCATGTTCTGTTTCCAGAGTCAAATAATGGTGATAGCCCGGAACTCGTTATCCATAATAATACAATCTATTTATCCCCCATACAGATTATGAAGATTACCACCAACCAGTCAGGCACACGCACAATAGAGATAACACAGGGTCATCTTGACACAATCAGGCATTACCAGCTTTTCAAGAACCTCATAGACAGTAACGGCATAGTGAATGAGGCTGTCCTCGACAAGCTTCGTCTGAATATCCGCAGCATCCTCGAATCAGAGGGCACGGGCGACAACGACCTTCTCTCTCTTTGTCTCGATGTCATCTACCATCCCAATATGAAAGCCCTCGGCCTGCATAACCTCATAATGATGTATCTCGAGTCATGCGATACCACAGGGCAGACCCCTGCTGACAACATGCCGGAGCCTGCAGAATGACACTCATACCTCCTGTGTGTCCCCCTCCGCATGCAGTACTGGAGCACCCCCTGTAGGCAGCACAAGGGCGGCAACCCTCCCCCACTCCCTATTCAATACACACGCATATACACACATATATACATATATATATTCCCCATTGTTTTTCCTTATTCCCATTTACCATAAACCACATGCCACAGCTGACAGACTTCCTACCCACGACAAAGAAAGAGATTGAGCTGCGCGGATGGACAGAACTTGACATAATCATATTCTCTGCCGACGCATACGTTGACCACCCATCATTTGGAGCCGCCGTCATCGGGCGCGTCCTGGAGGCTGAGGGGTATAAGGTGGCTATTGTCCCTCAACCTGACTGGCATGGAGATTACCGTGACTTCCGGAAGTTAGGCAAGCCGCGCCTGTTCTTTGCTGTCGCCCCCGGCTGCATGGACTCTATGGTCAACAAGTATACAGCACGCCGCCGCCTGCGCTCAGAAGACGCATACTCACCTGACGGGCGCCACGACTGCCGTCCAGAATATCCCACCATTGTCTACACCCGCATCCTGAAGGAGCTATATCCTGACACACCCGTCATCCTCGGTGGCATAGAGGCTTCCATGCGCAGGCTGACCCATTATGACTACTGGCAGGACGCCCTCCGCCCATGTATCCTTGTCGACTCGCATGCCGATATGATTGTTTATGGCATGGGCGAGCGCCCCATGCGCGAGTTGTCCCGTCTCGTAGCCTCCGGCACTCCTGTCAGCGCCATACGCACCCTGCCGCAGACTGTCATCCTCGCCCCGGCGGATGATGTCCCCGGAGGCATCTCTGACGATGACATAACGCTCCACTCCCATGAGCGGTGTCTCTCTGACAAGAAAGCTGAGGCGGAGAACTACAGGCATATCGAGGAGCAGTCAAACCGCATACACGCACAGCGCCTCCTGCAGCTGACGGGCGACAGGTATGTCGTCGTCAACAGGCCATACCCCGTCATGACGACCGCCGAGCTCGATGCCGTCCACGCCCTGCCATTCACACGTCTCCCCCACCCCAAGTACAAGGGCAAGCGCATCCCAGCCTACGATATGATAAAATTCTCAGTGAATATCCACCGTGGATGCTTCGGAGGCTGCGCTTTCTGCACCATATCAGCCCATCAGGGGAAGTTTGTCACCAGCCGCTCGGCACAAAGCATACTTGATGAGGTGAGGCGGGTCGTCGCCATGCCCGATTTCAAAGGCTATCTCTCTGACCTTGGAGGCCCATCGGCAAACATGTATTCCATGCACGGCAAGAACATGCGCGCCTGTGACGTATGCAAGCGCCCGTCGTGCGTCCATCCGGTCATATGCCCCAATCTCGATACTGACCATAGCCGCCTCACAGCCCTCTACCGTGCCGTCGACGCCATACCAGGGGTCAAGAAGAGCTTCATCGGCTCCGGCGTACGCTATGACCTGCTCCTCCACCACTCTCCCGACGAGAAGACAAACGCCGCGGCGGCCGCATACACCCGCGAGCTGATAACAAGGCATGTCAGCGGCAGACTGAAGGTGGCGCCCGAGCACACATCGCCCGATGTCCTGAGCCTGATGAGGAAACCCCCTTTCAGCCTTTTCAGACAGTTCAAGACAATATTCGACAGGATATGCAGGGAAGAGGGACTGAGACAGCAGATTATCCCGTACTTCATAAGCAGCCACCCGGGATGCAGAGCCGGAGACATGGCCCAGCTGGCCATCACGACAAAGGAACTCGATTTCCATCTCGAGCAGGTGCAGGACTTCACGCCCACACCGATGACAATAGCCACAGAGACATGGTATACGGGCTATGACCCATATACGCTCGAGAAGGTATTCTCGGCTAAGAGCCCCCGTGAGAAAGAGGCACAGCGGCAGTTCTTCTTCTGGTACAAGCCAGAGGAACGGCAGCGCATAGAGCGTACACTCCGCGATATCGGACGCCACGACCTCATCCCACGTCTGTTCACGAGAACCTCCGCCGCCCCGTCAAGCCATCGCCGGGCAGCGCATGGACATGACGCCGCGTCGGGAGACGCACCACGGCAACACACGCACACCCCGCCGTCCACGCCACACAAGGCCGGCACACACACGCCGCCTCAGGGGCGCCGCCGTGGCCGTGGCTCACGTTAGCCTCCTTCCATCTCTCACACGCCGTAGCCACCATCCAGCCACTCTCTCACATGCCGTAGCCAGCATCCAGCCATTCTCTCCCCGGGTGTGTGCGGATGGGCATACACTGGGAGAGATAGCTGCTGCGCCCCCGTACCCCCCCCAATCGTCTGCCAGTGTCAGCTGGCAGGCCACAATTACCACACACACCGCTATACACACATGAACCACAACCATAAGGCGGGCTGGCTGTTGCTCTCCAGCTCCCTGTCACCAGCAGTCACGACGACGGCATGGCTGCTGCGCATCATGCTACCCGTCTCCCTCGTCGTCACCATCCTCCAGTATTATGGCGTTGTCGACACCATATCCCACATCCTCGACCCTGCATTCCACTTCATAGGACTTCCGGGCAGAGCCTCCGTGGCGTTTGTCACAGCCGCCTCCGTCACCACATATGCCGGCATAGCCGTCATGACGAGCCTTGATTTGACCATACGTGAGGCCTCAATTCTCTCAGCCATGGCTCTCCTCTGCCATGCCCTCCCCATGGAGAGCGCTGTGGTGGGCAAGGTAGGGTCACGCCCGCTTCTTATGGCTGCCATAAGGATTGTCGCGGCGTTCACGGCGGCGTTCGTCCTCAATATGCTCCTCCCGGAGATGAGCGGCCACCTCATGCCGTCGCCAGACGCCCCGTTGCCCCCCACCACACTGTCCGGTGTCCTTGTCCGGTGGCTGCTGACCTCCGTGCGGTTAGGGTGCATGATATTCCTCATCATATATCTCCTCATGGTCATCCAGAGAGTCCTCGACAGGTACAATGCCCTGCCATGGCTTGTCGGCCGGCTCGGATGGCTGATGTCGTTCTTCGGGCTCCCGAGGTCGGCAGCATACCTGTGGCTTGTTGGCAATGTGCTCGGCATAAGCTATGGAGCCGCTGTCATGACCGAGATGATGCGGACAGGACGCATCTCCCGCCATGAGGCTGACGAGGCAAACTACCACCTCATAATGAACCACTCCATGATTGAGGACACCCTTGTCTACGCCGCGCTGGGCATCCCGCCAGCCCTTATCCTCTCCGTCCGCATAGTCTTTGCCCTCATTGTGGTGTGGACGAGGAAATTTGTCGTGTGTGTCCTCCGCCGTGGCTGATACCGCCCCACATCGCCCGCGGCACCACTGCCCCCCTCCGGCCTATGCCTGACATCCTGCACCCCGCCGCCACTGCAACTCTCTGTTGCTTTTGCGCCCACTTTTCCGCCGTCTTGTTACTGTTGTGCCCCGTTTCGCTGTATTTTTTTTCGCCTCACTGCCCCGCTTTTTCCCTTTCCCCATGTGTCATCATGGCTGTACAGGGCTGCGGGGGACAAGGATTCCTGAAACTTTGAACCATGCTGCATGTAGAGGGCGGAGAGATAGTCCGTTTTTTTTCGTGTGGAGGCGTGGGGCATATAGAGGGAGGAGAGAGACCGTTTTTCGTGTGGAGGCGTGGGGCATGTAGAGGGGGAGAGAGACCGTTTTTCGTGTGGTGAGGGAAGGGAGAAGCGGTAGGGCAGTAAGGGCAAATCATATCAGCCGGAGAGAGTCATCGGGCACATATGAGGATGAGGATAGGTTCCGCCTTAAAGTGCAGGTTTTCCAGCCAACACATTCACAACGGAAAGAGCTTTGTATCAACACTTTAGCATCATTCTATAAAAGATACTTAATGAACTGCTCATTTGTACTGAATGAGCAGCTCATTAACATTGAATGAATGACCTATTTGCACAAAACAAGAAACTACAGCGATATCATGCCCAAAACCGTGCCCATCATGAAGCGTTGCTCGTGGCTGGAACATTGTATCGGCTGGAGAAGCGGACAGGATGGCCATATGCATCATGCCCCTCACCCTGGCCGTGCGGACAGAAGAAAGAAAGAAAAAAAGAAAGAAATGAGAAGAACACTGATGGAGAAGAGCGTCGGCGGGGGAGAGTGTGTGTCACGGCGCGGCGGGGAGATAGAAATCACGCATGGCGTGGCTGTACCATGCCGAGCGGCTGCCATCGACATCCATGAGCGTCACGGTCTGCTGGACCATACCAACATCATGACTCTTCGAGAACCTGAGGAGATGACGGCGGGGAGCCTTGCGCGGCACAGTCTTGACAGCATAATGGGCTGAGAGTGTGAGGCCTGCCATGGCTGCCTCGGCTGTGAAGAGACGCAGACTCTCTGTCGGGAGTATCACACAGAGGTCTCCGGAGGGGGACAGGAGGCGGAACGCTGCTCTGGCGAGGTCGCGAAACGGGAGCGTACCGGTATGGCGCGCTGTGGTCCTCGATGTGTCGAGGGGCTGCAGGCTGTTGTCGTAATAGGGTGGATTGCAGACTATGACATCGTACAGGCAGCATGCGGAGGGGTGCGCGACAAAGGTCTGCAGGGACTCGCCTGCCAGAGTGATACGTCTGGAGAATGGGGAGGCGGAGATATTGTCGGCGGCGTCGGCAAGGGCTCCCTCGTCGATGTCTATCGCTGTGACATGGGCTGTGGGGAAACGCTGGGCCATCATGAGGGCGAGAAGCCCTGTCCCTGTCCCTATGTCGAGGATGTGTGAGGGGGCGCCATGTATCGCCTCCCACGAGCCGAGCAGGACGCCGTCTGTGCCGACCTTCATGGCTGCACGACCTTGGGTGACACCGAATTGTCTGAACTGGAAATAATCTTTCATAAGCATTTATGACGTATGTTTCTGGGGGGGCTTGGGGCTGCCTTGGCTCTCATGCACACCCACACCCACGGGGAGGGCTGCCTTGGCTCTCATGCACACCCACCCACGGGAGGCTGCCTTGGCTCTCATGTACACCCAAACCCACGGGGAGGCTGCCTTGGTTCCCCACGCCCCACACGCACACGCCCGTTGCCTTTGGGCAGGCTGGCGAGGGCTGACTTGGCTTGACGGGGGAGGCAATGGATATGGTTATAACAGCATAAAGACTGAATTATTGTTATATATATAGGAGAAAATTCTTTATTACGCTATTTTTTTTATAATTTTGCACCGCATTTTGCATATTGCCACGTGGCTTGCCCCCAATACGGAGCTTAGCCGGCCAATCCGTAACCCACTGCCCCCACTATCTTGACCTACGGGGGAAAGTGATGTCCAGCACCCCACGGTTGAACTACGAGGGAGGTAATATCCAGTACCCCACGGTTTAGAATTAAGAACGTTTTCGTTAAGCCAAATGAGCAGAGACCAAGTTTACTTGGGCTATGCCATGGCGAGAAAACGTCTGTATTTATACGAACTATAATTAGGAAAAGAAATATACGGCAAAGATGAAAGAGAACTCACAGATACAGATGATTGCAGACTATGAGGGAGATATAGAGAGCCTTTTCGACATACACTATGATGGCGTCCTGCCCATCCTCGCCACCCGGAACATCATCATGTTCCCTGGCGTGGTATGCCCTATCATGATAGGAAGGGAGCAGAGCATGCGTCTCATAGAGGAAATGGCGAATGGAGGGAACACCATATTCGCCGTCTTCTGCCAGAAGAAGGTGGAGGCGGAGCGGCCACAACTGTCTGATCTCTACAGGACGGGTGTGTACGCACGCATCGTGAAAGTGATTGACATGCCTGTCCCAGGCAACCAGAAGACAGCGATAATACAGGGTCTGGGGCGCTGCCAGCTTGAGGATATCATCTCCGAGCATCCGTTCATAACGGGCAGGGTAAGCGACAAGGCGGAGATTCTCCCCGAGGACGACCATGAGTTTGACACCGCGGTGTCCACACTCAGACGCAATATGGAGGAGTATATACACAAGAATGATGACTTCCCGAACGAATCGGCCGTGGCGATGAGCGCCATGGAGAACAATGTCCTCGCTGTCAACTTCATAGCGACAAACCTCCCGCTCCCGCTCAACGACAAGATGCAGATACTCGAGGCGGGGACTGTGAAGGAGCGTGTCTTCCACCTCCTGCGCATACTCAACCGCGAGATACAGTTCATGGACCTCAAGCTGCGCATACAGAGCAAGACGCAGGAGGATATCGACGAGCAGCAGCGTGAGTACTTCCTCCAGCAGCAGATGAGGAACATACGTGAGGAGCTGGGAGGTGACGAGATGTCGCCTGAGAAGAAGGAGCTGAGGAGAAAGGCAAAGAAGAAGCAGTGGAAAGACAATGTCAGGGAAATCTTCGAGAAGGAGATGGAGCGCCTCGACAATTATAACCCGCAATCCCCGGAGTATCAGATACAGCTGACATATCTCCAGACTATCGTCTCGCTGCCATGGGACGAGAAGACGACCGACACGCTCGACCTGAAGCATGCAGAGCGTGTGCTGAACGCTGACCATTACGGGATGGACAAGGTGAAGGAACGCATCATGGAGTTTCTCGCCGTCATGCGCCTCCGTTCACTCGCAAGGAAGGCAGACTCGACACAGAAGCACAAGTCACAGATAATATGCCTCTACGGACCTCCGGGAGTTGGAAAGACATCGCTCGGCAAGAGTGTGGCAAAGGCCATGAGCCGGAAATATGCCCGCATATCGCTCGGAGGCATGCACGACGAGAGCGAGATACGTGGCCACAGACGGACATACATAGGCGCTATGCCGGGACGGATAGTGAAGGCTCTGCAGCGTGTCGGCTCGAGCAATCCGGTCTTCATCCTCGACGAGATAGACAAGGTAACACAGTCGACTGTCAACGGCGACCCGACATCGGCCCTGCTCGAAGTGCTTGACCCTGAGCAGAATGTCACATTCCATGACAACTATCTCGACATTGACTATGACCTCTCTGATGTGCTCTTCATATGTACAGCCAACGACCTTGGAGGGCTTCCACGACCACTGCTCGACCGTATGGAGCTGATAGAGCTGACAGGATACACCACAGAGGAGAAATACGAGATTGCCAAGCGCCACCTTGTAAAGCGCGACCGTCAGGACAATGGTTTCGTTCTCGACGAGAACAAGGATATCAAGCTCGACAAGAAGGCCATTGTAAAGGTCATAGAGCAGTATACGAGGGAGAGCGGTGTCAGACAGCTTGACCGCCAGATAAACAAGATATTCCGCAAACTGGCCGTCAGAGAGGTTATGGGCGAGAAGATATCCCACAAGATAACCGAAGACCAGATAGAGGGATTCCTCGGCAAACCGATTGTCAGCCGCGATATATACCAAGGCAACAGATATGCCGGAGTGGTGACAGGACTGGCATGGACAAGCGTGGGCGGAGAGATTCTCTTCATAGAGACATCACTCTCAAAAGGAAAGGGCGGAAAGCTGACGCTGACAGGAAACCTCGGCGACGTGATGAAGGAGTCGGCGGTGCTGGCCCTCGAATACTGCAAGGCACATTATGACACTCTCGGCATAGACTACCGCATCTTCGACAACTACAATATCCATATCCATGTGCCAGAAGGGGCGACACCGAAGGACGGTCCGTCGGCCGGTATAACCATTGCCACATCCATAGCCTCTGCACTCACACAGAGGAAGGTAAGGAAGAACACAGCCATGACAGGAGAGATAACCCTAAGGGGGCGCGTGCTGCCTGTGGGCGGGATAAAGGAGAAAATCCTCGCGGCAAAGAGGGCTGGCATAACTGACATACTGCTCTGCCACGAGAACCACAAGGATATAGAGGAGATACCGGAAATGTACCTCACGGGAGTCTCTTTCCACTACGTTGAGAATGTCAAGGACGTATGGGACTTCGCATTGACCAGCGAGATGGTTGAATCACCATTGGTGTTCGATATCCCCAAGACTGAGGACAGCGAGAAATGATGGTGAAGGCGAGCGCTGGAATTCCATAACAACCCATAAAAGAAAAAGCCATACACACCTACCTGTAATTATCCCATATTAAAAATGTGTGTGGGGGTGGGTGAAAGGGTTGAGCTCTACTTATAATCATCGCACATAACGACGACGACAGGAAACGTCTGAATAAAAAAAACTCTAAGAAAAGAATAAAGTGGATTTCATACTCCAACATACCGATGCATACTCCTCGGCACGTGCAGGAGAGATAACGACAGCGCATGGAAAGATACAGACACCTATATTCATGCCCGTCGGCACATGTGGCGCTGTCAAAGGTGTACACTTCGCCGAACTGCGTGACGAGGTGAAAGCCCAGATAATACTCGGCAACACATACCATCTGTATCTCCGTCCAGGCCTCGACATCCTGCGGAAAGCGGGCGGTCTGCATGGATTCAACGGATGGGAGCGTCCCATACTGACAGATTCTGGAGGGTTCCAGGTCTTCTCGCTGACAGGAATACGCAAACTGAGAGAGGAGGGATGCACATTCCAGTCACACATAGACGGCTCACGGCACATCTTCACGCCTGAGAACGTCATGGACACAGAGCGTATCATAGGAGCGGACATAATGATGGCATTCGACGAGTGTGCCCCAGGCGAGGCAGACTACCAATATGCGAAGAAGTCAATGGAGATGACCCATAGATGGCTCGACCGCTGCATACGACGCTTCAGCGAGACAGAACCCCTCTATGGCTACGAGCAGACCCTCTTCCCTATCGTGCAGGGATGCAAGTATCCAGACCTCAGACGGGAGTCGGCCAAATACATAGCCGACAAAGGAGCTGACGGCAATGCCATTGGCGGACTCGCTGTGGGGGAGCCGACAGAGATTATGTACGAGATGATAGAGGTGGTCAACGATATACTGCCTAAAGACAAGCCACGCTATCTGATGGGAGTAGGCACACCACAGAATATCCTGGAGGCGATAGAGCGCGGAGTGGATATGTTTGATTGTGTCATGCCGACACGTAACGGCCGCAACGCCATGCTCTTCACATATGAGGGCACAATGAACATGAAGAACAAGAAATGGGAGGACGACTTCAGCCCGATTGACCCTCTCGGATGTCATGTCGACCGCATATACACAAAGGCATACTTGCACCATCTCTTCAAGGCACAGGAGCTGCTGGCCATGCAGATAGCGAGCATACACAACCTCAGCTTCTACCTGAGGCTTGTCACTGACGCCCGCCAGCATATAATCGCCGGCGACTTCACACAGTGGAAACGCAGCGTCGTGGACAATCTCGGGCGCAGAGTATGATAACGGCATATCTCCACAATCAGGCGGGGGCGAAGAATAAGACGGAAACTCACCAGGAGTGATGATTCACCTCCCCCTCCCAACAACAAAGCAAAACATATCCCCCTCATTATATGGCCAGCATACATGGCTCGGGCATGAAAGATACAGGAAGCCTTCAGGCCAACCATATATCCAGAGGAGGGGAAGAAAATGACAGAACAGAACATGGCACATAAAAAGACACATAACCGCCAACGCCGTCCGATGCGCCGTCTTGGCCTGCGTATGACACGTATCGGGCGCAAGCTGCGCCATTGGTTCAGATGGATGCGTTTTCTCCGTGTCCTGCGGTATCTATGGCCATTAAGGTATCTGAAACGTCTTGACCGCTATATCATAAAGAAGTTCATCGGGACATACATCTTCTCGATAGCGCTCATAATATCCATATCAATTGTCTTCGACTACAACGACAACCTGTCGAAGTTCACACAGTTCCATGCGCCGTGGCGTGCCATAATCTTTGACTACTACGCCAACTTCATCCCATACTACGCCAACCTCTTCTCCCCACTGTTTGTCTTCATAGCCGTGATATTCTTCACATCGAAGATGGCGGGCAACTCTGAGATAATCGCCATAATATCGAGCGGAGTAAGTTTCAAACGCCTCATGCGGCCATATATGATATCATGTGTGCTCATCAGCGCCTTGTCATACGGGCTTGCAGCCTATGTCATACCCAAGGGGAACATAGTAAAGCAGAACTTTGAGGCTATGTATAAGAACAAGCGCAAGAACACACAAGCCGACAACGTGCAACTGCAGGTGGACCGCGGAGTGATAGCCTATATACAGCACTATGACAACATACGGAAGCAGGGCTTCGGATTCTGTCTCGACAAGTTTGAGAACAAGCGGCTCGTATCACACATGACAGCCTCGTCGATACAGTATGACACAATAGCTGACACAAAATACCACTGGAAGGCGCAGAATTGGAAAATAAGGAAGATGAACGGTATGCGCGAGATAATAACAAGCGGTGTGGAGCGTGACACACTGATACAGATGGAGCCTATCGACCTCGTCTTCTCAAAAGGACAGCAAGAGACTTTCACATCGCCACAGCTGAAAGAGTATATCTCCAAACAGATAGACCGCGGCTCGAAGAATATCGCACAGTATGAGGTGGAATACCATAAGCGTATCGCATCGTCGTTCGCATCGTTCATACTCACGACAATAGGCATCTCGCTGTCGTCCAGGAAACGGAAAGGAGGTATGGGCATGTATCTCGGTATCGGACTCGCGCTGAGCTTCGCGTACATACTTCTGCAGACAGTCTCCGCCACATTCTCCATCAATGCCGGTATGCCAGCGATGCTCGCCGCATGGATTCCAAACATACTGTTCGCCATTGTCGCATATGTCTGCTACAGGAATGCGCCACAATGACCGGCGTAGCGGGTCGTGCTACAGGAATGCGGACACAATGAGCGGTGTAGCTTGCCGTGTCTTGACATTCACCCCACGGCTGTCGTGCCCCACGAAGCTCATCCTCTGGTACTGTCACATGGTCTGCTTCCACAACCCACCCTGGGCAATGGCAAATAAACATCACTCCCCCCCCTGTTGAACGGAACATCGGGAGAGACTGCATGGATTTCCATACAGTCTCTCCCGATGTTATATAGGGATGCAGAATACATGTGGGGGAGCCCGAGCGGGCTCATGCCATCAGCACCCCCCTCTCTTAGATTCGTCTGAGAAGGGGACTCTTCATATAGCATTATTGCTGCCTATGGGCTCCGGTCATGGCAGGGCCATTCAGCCAAGTCTCTCAATTATCTTGATCCCCTCCTCTACTGCCTGCATATTCAGAGGTATCAGCTTATGGTGTCTCTCGGGCAGTGTCTTGAAGAGAGCCTTGTTGAGACCATCGAGACTGACGACGGGACAGACCTTCAGCAGTCCACCGAGAACAATCATATTGAAAACCTTTCCATTCCTCATCTCTGCCGCCTTGTCCATGGCATCGATGCGGTAGACGGATATATCCTTCCGTGTCGGCGGATTGATTATCCCGAAGCCATCATAGATAAGTATCCCACCGCTTTTCAGCTTTGGCTCAAACTTCTCGAGCGATGGCTGGTTGAGCACAATGGCAATGTCGTATTTGCTGAGGATAGGCGACGATATCCGCTCGTCGCTGACGATGACTGTGACATTGGCTGTCCCACCGCGCTGCTCCGGTCCGTAGGCTGGCATCCATGTCACTTCCTTTCCCTCCATGAGACCTGAATATGCCAGTATCTTCCCCATGGAGAGGACGCCCTGACCTCCGAAACCTGATATTATTATTTCTTTCTTCATGTCTTGTGTGTCTAATCTATTTTAAGTTTCGCAAGTTGATAACTTGCCAATAGTTCACGAGTTTACGAGTCATCTTGACGAGTCATTACTCATGTGCCTGCTAACTTGCTTACCCGTCAACCACGTCAACTTGCCAACCAGTCAAACACGTCAACCCCGTCAACTTGTTAACTTGTAATAGTGCAGGCCGCTCTCTGACGCAGTCTGAACAAGCCGTATTCATTTTTTTTGTTCACACCCCGTAGTGTCCTTCAGGTCGCCCTTTGGATATTTCCTGAACATGTTCTCCTGCATCCACTTGTTTGCCTCAACGGGCGTCAGTTTCCATCCGCTGTTGCATGTCGACACAATCTCCACGAGGCTTGAGCCGCATCCTCTCATCGATGCCTCGAACGCCTTGCGTATTGCAGCCTTCGCCTTACGTATGGAGGCGACTGTCTCGACGCTCTGTCTTGTGACATAGCATGTCCCCTCGAGATGGGATGCCAGCTCTGTTATGTTGAGGGGATAGCCATGGAGATCGGGCTGTCTGCCGTAGGGGCATGTCGCTGTCTTTTGTCCGAGAAGAGTCGTCGGAGCCATCTGTCCGCCTGTCATGCCGTATATGGCGTTGTTTATGAAAATCGCGACAATGTTCTCGCCTCTATTGAGGGCATGGATTGTCTCACAGGCCCCGATACAAGCGAGGTCGCCGTCACCCTGGTAAGAGAACACAAGGCGGTCAGGCCAAAGGCGCTTGATAGCCGTGGCAACAGCGAGCGCCCTGCCATGTGCGGCCTCCTGCCAGTCTATGTCGATGTACCTGTAGGCGAACACGGCGCATCCGACGGGACAGACACCTATGGACTTGTCTTCCATGCCCATCTCCTCTACGACCTCGGCGACGAGCTTATGCACAAGTCCATGTGAACAGCCCGGGCAATAGTGCATCGGGGTGTCGTTCATCAGCTTTGGCTTGGCATAGACCAGATTCTCTGGCTGTTTTATATCGTTGTTCATTTATAAGTATATTCTTGCAGCCTCCCTGTCCTGTTCTGAGTGCTCATAATCCCTCTCCGATAGCCATCTGCAAAGAGCCTGTTGGCCGTTTGCCATAGGGGGGATGGGGACGTGAACGCAGGGAAAGTATGTGCTGCCGGTCAGTATTTTTTCCTGTATTTCTTATGTCTGAGGGGGGCAATGCACCCCGCTGTAATAAATAAGCTATTACTGATTATGAGGGTTTATGGGGTGCAGGGACATGATGAAGCCAACGGCTTCAGACTGACTCCTCCACAATGATGATTCCGTGTAGGGCATCATCTTGGCTACCATAGCCCCTTATTCTCAGCTCAGGCTTATTTGAAGTTTGTGACTATAGCCTCTATCATTTCTTCCGGTTCGGGGACTATGCCTCCAAGTCGTCCGAAATGGGCCACTGGCTCTTCTCCGTTGATGGCGAGCTTGACATCTTCAATCATCTGCCCGGCGTTTATCTCTGCCACCAGCACTCCACGCTTGCCTTTTGCTGTCTCGGCGAGGGCGGCCGAAGGGAATGGCCATAACGTTATAGGGCGGAAAAGCCCTGCCTTGATTCCCTGGGAGCGTGCGTCCTCTATGGCTTTCTCGGCTATGCGGGCGGCACTTCCGAATGCCACGATGACATAATCAGCATCATCACATTGTGATTTCTCGTATCTGACCTCCTCACGCTTTATCTCGGCATATTTCTCCTGCAAGTGCAGATTACGCTGTTCCATTATCTCGGGCTTGAGCTCAAGGGATGTTATGATGTTCGGTTGTCTCGTCCTGTCTCGTCCTGTCGTGGCCCATGGACATTCTTCTATAATCTGAGCCTCTGTCCTGCGTGGCTTCTGCTCAGGCAGCACAACACGTTCCATCATCTGCCCGATGACACCGTCAGAGAGAATCATCGCCGGGTTACGGTACTTAAAGGCGAGGGTAAAGGCGAGGTCGACAAAATCCGCCATCTCCTGTACCGAGGCAGGGGCGAGCACTATGACATTATAGTCACCATTGCCACCACCTCGTGTCGCCTGGAAATAGTCGCTCTGTGATGGCTGTATTGTCCCGAGCCCTGGACCACCACGCTGTACATTGACGATAACGCCTGGCAACTCAGCCCCAGCCATATACGCAATGCCTTCCTGCATGAGCGCTACTCCCGGGCTTGACGATGTTGTCAGGACACGCTTGCCAGCCCCGGCGCCTCCATACACCATATTGACGGCAGCCACCTCGCTCTCTGCCTGAAGCACAACCATACCTGTTGTCTCCCAGGGCTTCAGCGTGGCGAGGGTCTCTATTATCTCACTCTGAGGTGTTATAGGATAGCCGAAATAGCCATCTGCTCCACACCTGATGCAGGCATGGGCTATAGCCTCATTGCCTTTCATCAACATTACTTCTTGTTCTGCCATTGTTTCTGTAATCAGCCTTTCTTCCGATAAACTGTTAAGCAAGCGTCAGGACACACTATGGCACACGAGGCACACCCTATGCAAGCATCAGGTGTGACAACCTCCACATAACGGTATCCGCTGACATTGACCTTCTTTTCTGCCAAGGCCAGGACATCTTTCGGACATGCCACGACACAAAGCGAGCATCCCTTGCAGCGCTCAGCATTGACCGTGACAGCTCCTTTAATGTTGCTCATAAGCTTTTCTTATGTATGATTGTATGATTATTATGATTATGATGACGACAGTAAAGCCCCTCATCACCTCTCCATCCCCCCGATGACATGTCTGGGGGAGAATGGTCATATAGGCCATACCTGCAGTGTCCTCTATTATGGGTTATAGTAGTCTTTACAATAGAAAGACATAATATTGTCGAGCATCTCGAGCGCAGTGACGGCAGGGCTGTCAGGATCGAGAGCGATGGCCTCGCTATAACAGTCATGGGCTTTCTTGTAATCACCCTTCCTGCGCCATTCGTTTCCCGTTTTATAATACTCCTCAGCCGTCATGGCCTGCTCAGAATCTGTTCTTTTCACACCGCTAAGTTAGTTAGTTTTTCTTATTTATTGTTCTAGAAGACAGATTCTTTTAAGGTATATTAAGCATGTTTTATCAAAAAATGCGCACATCACTAATGCGGTGTGCAATTTTTTATCGACTGAAAAACAGAATGTAACAGAAAGTTTTCCGTTAATTGCGTATTGTGCGGTTTTTGCAAGGCAAAGTTTCACAAGATATGATTTCTTTACCGTCCGACAAACAGTTTATAAACTCACACGATACTTTTCTGGTAAACATTCTGAAGTCCTTGACATAGTGGGCATTAACAATACGACGAGCCTACTCCTATTAAGATAAGCATGGCTGTCCCCATATCCACGATTATCCTACCGTTTCTCGCCCTGACGATTTACCGGACAGTAATAGCACGAAGAGTAACCACCGGATGAGCAACAATTCGCGATAAATCACGACCTGTCACACAATAAATCATATATAACCAGCGTTATTTGATATGATATTTATGGCTCCCCCCACTGATTATTGACAATCATGACGGTGAGACCATGGAATTGATGAGCACCTCATTCAACAGAAAACAAAGTCACAATAACAAATAGCCCCCCAATTATTATTAACATGACGATATACAGAGGCTTGATTTCAATAATTGTCTGCCTATCAGGCTGTCTGAGCATTACGGCACAGACATTCACTCTGACAGGACGTGTACTCGACGAGAATGGCGACGGACTGGAGATGGCCACAATCACCATCATGCCAGAGATGGCAGTAACATTCGCCAACATCAAAGGCGACTATAAGATCACGGCGCATACCTCTGACAGCGTCGTCGTGAGATTCTCCACCGTAGGCTATAAGACCAAGACACGCGTCTTGAGAAAGCCGAAGGGACAGCTGAACCTCCAGGTGCAGCTCGTCAGCGACAACCAGCTCGGCGAGGTTGTTGTCACAGAGAAGCGGCGCCAGACATCATCAACAGAGCAGCTATCAGCGGAAAGCCTCATGGATATAAGGCGGAGCGCCTCGATAACAGGCAATGCCGTGGAAGACATGATACAGACACAGGCGGGAGTGTCCACTCATTCAGAGCTGTCGTCACAGTATAACGTGCGGGGCGGAGCATTCGACGAGAACTCCGTCTACATCAACGACATAGAGGTCTACCGTCCGTTCCTTGTGCGGAGTGGCCAGCAGGAGGGTCTCTCTGTCATCAACCCCGACATGGTGGAGAGCGTGGGGTTCTCCACAGGCGGCTATGAGGCCAAGTACGGCGACAAGATGTCATCAGCCCTCGATATAAAATACCGCCGTCCGTCAACATTTGAGGCCAACATCACAGCGAGCCTCATGGGAGGGAGCGCCTTTGTGGGGTTCAGCACAAAACGTTTCGCATGGAGCAATGGCATCCGCTACAAGACAATACGAGGTCTGCTCGGCTCGCTCGACACCAAGGGCGAGTACAGCCCGGACTTCCTTGACTATCAGACATACCTTGTCTACAACCCCAATAAACGGTGGGAGATAAACCTGCTGGGGAACATATCAGAGAACCATTATAACTTCACCCCCTCCGACCGTGAGACATCATTCGGCACACAGGACAATGTCAAGTCATTCCGGGTGTACTTCGACGGCAAGGAGAAGGATATCTTCCGCACATACGCCGCGACATTAGGCATACGCCGCAATATCTCTGACCACACCTACGCCACCATCCTCGGCTCAGCATTCTACACAAGCGAGCGCGAGGCATACGATATTCAGGGACAGTACTGGCTCGACCAGACCGAGACGTCAGAGAATCTCGCTGTCGGCACATACATGGAGCACACACGCAACCGTCTGAAAGCCCGTGTGCTGGCAGCCAAGGCGCTTGTTGGGCACAAGACACGCACACACGACATGCTCATGGGGCTCACGCTGAAGAAAGAGCATATAACAGAGCGCTCACGGGAGTACGAGTACCGTGACTCAGCAGGATACAGCATGCCCCACAACGGCACAGAACTGCAGATGATATACAACCTCGACGCCCGCAACACCCTCGACGCCACACGCCTCGAAGTCTTCGCACAAGACAGCTGGCGCTTCACATCAGGAGGATGGACCAGCGACGGGGAGCGCGACACAGACCACATGACGCTCTATACGCTCAACTACGGCCTGAGGTTCGCGCGATGGTCGTTCAACAGGGAGTCAATCGTCTCCCCACGCATTTCGCTCGCAGTCACTCCGGGCAGCAACCACGATGTCACATACCGCCTCGCGGCAGGCCTTTACTATCAGGCACCCTTTTTCAAGGAGCTCCGCGACACATCGACCGTCAACGGCGTGACATACGCCACGCTGAACGATAAGATACGCTCACAGCGCTCCATCCACATCATCGCAGCCTACGACCGCCGCTTCCGTCTCGACGGCAAGAGGTTCAGGTTCTCGGCCGAGATGTACTACAAGGCTCTCGCCAACCTCGTCCCCTACTCCGTCTCCAATGTAAAGGTCATATACTACGGCACGAACGAGGCGACAGGCCATGCTGCCGGCCTCGACCTGAAGCTCTACGGAGAGTTCGTCCCAGGGACAGACTCCTGGCTATCACTCTCGCTCATGGACACCGGCATGAAGCTCCACGGGAAGACCGTCCCCCTGCCTACCGACCAGAGATACTCGCTCAATCTCTTCTTCACCGACTTCTTCCCAGGCACGACACGCTGGAAGATGTCACTCAAGCTCGCATTCGCCGCTGGGCTGCCATTCGCCGCCCCTCATCGCGGTGTCGAGGACAATAATTTCCGTGCCCCCGCCTATAAGCGTTGTGACATAGGTATGAGTTTCCGCGCCCTCGACAATGAGCGCCGCTCATCAGCCACGGCGGCAGATGGCAAAACAACTACCGTACTCAGCCGCAGGGACAAGAAGAATCCATTCCGCAATATATGGCTCGGCGTTGACTGCCTGAATCTCTTCGGCATAAACAATGTCAACTCTTATTATTGGGTGACTGATGTCTCCAACCACCAGTATGCTGTACCAAACTATCTTACAGGCCGCCAGATCAATGTGAAAGCCCAGTTTGAGTTCTAATCGTCCCACAAGCTTTTCTCTCATATACGGGAGCCTAAACACACAAAAAGGAGTGGGGGATAGAGCCCGTAAAAACTTCAAAGCCCTCCCCCACCCCCTGTCAGGGAATAATCACCTTTCCCCCATGCCTATATATACATAGTATGGCGGGGGAGATGCTCTTGTCACATAACAAAGTGAGAGCATGATACCCCCCCCAAAAAAACTATCTGGATACAGAATAACATGTAAACAGGGACGAGGGAGAGGGGCACCAGCCATATCAGGCATATAAAGAAAAACCTGGCGGTAAGATTCGCAAAGACGTTATCTTCCTGCCAGGTTCTTTCATATTATCTCCATTATATAAAGACAAAGGGCATTGGGGTATTTCTGGTGGCGGGGCGACAGAAAATCCTCACAATCAGCCCATCGCCCCAAGACCCCCACCTGTGAGAGAGGCCGCATATCACAACCAGGGCCATTAAAGTCAGTTCTCTTTCAAGAACCGTTCTGCCTCTATCGCAGCCTTGCAGCCCGACGCGGCGGCACAGACAGCCTGACGGTAGAGAGGGTCGGCAACATCTCCGGCAGCGAATACCCCAGGGATGTTTGTCCTCGGTGTGGCCCCCTCGGTGAGGATATATCCTGTCTCATCTGTCTCGACATACGGACGGAAGACATCTGAGTTCGGCTTATGTCCTATGGCGAGGAAGAAGCCATCAATGGGGATATCGTAATGTTCCTCGCCTGTCTCGCCACGGCGCTTGACGACGTGCATGCCCTCAACACCGTTCTCGCCATACAGCCCCTCGGCATTGTGCTCGAAAAGGACGGTTATCTTCTCATTGTCGAGAACACGGCGCTGCATGACCTCTGACGCACGCAGGTATGGTTTGCGCACCAGGAGGTAGACCTTCGATGCCAATCCGGCAAGATACGTCGCCTCCTCACATGCGGTGTCGCCTCCACCCACGACGGCTACGACTTTCCGACGATAGAAGAAACCGTCGCATGTGGCGCACGCTGATACTCCCTGCCCCGCATATTTCTTCTCGTCAGGGAGACCAAGGTATTTCGCTGTTGCCCCTGTGGCTATTATGAGTGTCTCGGCCTGTATGGTGTGTCCGTCATCAGTGGTGAGGAGGAATGGGCGGACAGAGAGGTCAGACTTGACTATCTCGCCATCGCGGAGGTCGGCGCCGAAGCGCTCTGCCTGATCACGTATGTCCATCATCATCTGGTTGCCATCGACTCCCTCTGGGTAGCCTGGGAAATTCTCAACTTCTGTTGTCTGTGTCAGCTGTCCACCTGTCTGCATTCCGCAGTAGACGACAGGTGAGAGATTAGCACGTCCGGCATAAATGGCGGCTGTATAGCCCGCTGGGCCTGAGCCTACAATGAGACATTTTACTTTTTCCATGATATCTGAATTATTTTTTCTGTGTATTTGTTTTTTATGAAAAGCGGTTTATCAGTTTTTTCAGGACACCTCTCCATCGGGGAAGATGGGGGGTGAATGGTGTCATATATAATACTCTGCAGCGTCTACGATACCTGCCCGGAGTGCATAGCGGACTGCCTCGTAGGCATTGTTGACATTCAGCTTGCGGAATATATTCTTGCGGTGTGTATTGACTGTATGGAACGACGAGACTCTCTTCTGTGCTATCTCCTTGGTCGTCATCCCGAGAGCGATGTCGCGCAGTATGTCACACTCAGCGTTTGTCAGCGGTGTGACAGGCTTCTCGTCTGGTTCTGAGAGGAGCATCTGCATGGCATGCTGGCAAAGGAAGCGGCGGCGGCCGACAGCGTAGCGCAAGGCATCTACTGCCTCAGACATAAGGCTGTCCTTAAAGCAGAAGCTGACGGCCTGGCTTGCAGAGAGCATAACACGCATCATGCTCACACTGATATCCTCGCTGAAGATTATCCACCGGGCTTTGGGGAAACGGTCGGCAAGTAGAAGCATCTCCTCGCTACCGTTGATATCGAAGAGATTGAAGTCGATGACAACGACAGCATCTCCATCATATAGCCCCATGTGCTGGAGGAGCGACACCTTGTCCTCGACATACTTCCACGCCGCCTGGGGATAATGGCGCTCTATGAGATAGGCGATGCCGAGACGTGTCAGGTCCTGACGGTCGGCTAGCAAGAACATTGGCGATTAGCGTTATACATTTCAAAAACAGCAAACAGGGGCATAGGGAATCATACCTTTCTTCTGCCGGAACAGGTAGTATATATAGTATAAATATTTTATGCTTCCATACTAACCCGGATATATCGTGTTGGGAAAGTGAACGATATTAAATGGTCTAAGGCGCGCGAGAGAGAGCATGAGCCACATCCCTGCCCCCCTGCCATACGGAAGATGCGGAAGGGGACAGTGATGCAGATGGGTATATCAGAGGTCAGCGCCTATGTCTGAGCGGAAATACTTGTCTTTGAACTGTATCTTCTGCGCCTCAAGGAAAGATTTCCTGAGCGCCTCTTCCTTGTCTTTTCCGTATGAGGATACAGCTATGACACGTCCACCATTTGTCACAACCTTACCTTCAGACAGTGAGGTTCCGGCATGGAAGACGACTGAGCCCTCGACATCGCTGATGCCAGTTATCTCATAGCCCTTCTTGTAGGCTTGTGGATATCCTCCCGATACGAGCATGACGCAGACAGCCGAGCGTGGGTCGAACTCTATTGTACGTCTGTCAAGGTCGCCTGCCGCTATACCCTCGAAGAGGTCGACAATATCTGATTTCAGGCGTAGCATGACCGATTCTGTCTCCGGGTCGCCCATACGGCAGTTATACTCGATGACCATAGGGTCGCCACCGACATTGATAAGGCCAAAGAAGATAAAACCCTTATAGCATATTCCTTCCTCAGCGAGGCCATCGACTGTCGGCTTTATGATACGCTCCTCGACCTTTGCCATCCATTCAGGTGTGGCAAACGGGACAGGCGAGACAGAGCCCATGCCGCCAGTGTTAAGTCCGGTATCGCCCTCTCCGATGCGCTTATAGTCTTTTGCCTCTGGTAGAATCTTGTAGTTCTTTCCGTCGGTCATGACAAATACTGAGCACTCTATACCTGAGAGGAACTCCTCTATGACGACACGCGACGACGCATTGCCAAACATGCCTCCAAGCATCTCCTTCAGCTCGTGCTCTGCCTCTTGGAGCGTTGGCAGAATCAGCACTCCCTTTCCTGCACAGAGGCCGTCGGCCTTCAACACGTATGGAGCCTTGAGAGTCTTGAGGAACCGCAGGCCGTCTTCAAGATGTTCTCCATCAAATGTCTCGTATGCTGCAGTGGGGATATCATGTCGGCGCATGAATGCCTTAGCGAAATCCTTTGAACCCTCAAGCACGGCACCGGCCTTCGACGGACCGATGACGGGGATATCCCTCGTGCGCTCGTCGGCAGCGAAATCATCGTAAATGCCCTTTACAAGGGGATCCTCTGGACCTACTACGACCATAGAGACCTGCTTCTCGACAGCGAATGACTTTATTGCCTCGAAATCGTCAGCCTTGATGGCTACATTGACACTCTTGCCGTTAATGCCTTCTGTCCCGGCATTGCCTGGCGCGATATACAGGGTATCACACTTCTCACTCTGTGCTATTTTCCATGCAAGGGCATGCTCACGGCCGCCCGAGCCTAAAAGTAATATATTCATCAGTATAATGGATTGATTGGCGACAAAACATGACTCTCCCACACTCTCCACATCGTGTTCAACATGCTGGGGAGGCCGCATGCTTTCCTGTGAGCTTTGGCATTGGTATGGTGGGAGTCTCTGTGATAATCAGTTTCAGGAATACAGGATTCCTCTCTGTGATTTCTCTGCTCCACATCGTTCTGTGGAAACAGAAGGATGTTGTTTGCTGAATATTCAAGGCTGGCCTATTTGTCAAGGGGTAGGACAGGGCAAACCGGATGTCGTTTGCAGAATATTCAAGGCTGGCCTATTTGTCAAGGGGTAGGACAGGCCAAACCGGATATTGTTTGCAGAATATTCAAGGTGGGTCTATTTGAGGTAGTCCTCAAAATATTGGGTTATACGTTCATGCAGATGCACGCTTTTATGTCCCGCCATATTATGTCCCTGTCCGGGATAGACAAAGAAGTCGGGCTGTGTGCCTGCCTCTATGCATGCGTCAAGGAACTGCAAAGCGTGTTGTGGCACTACGGTAGGATCATTCATGCCTATGATAATCTGCAGCTTGCCCTTGAGGTTCTTGGCTTGTCTCAGCAATGATGTCTGGGCGTATCCTTCTGGGTTCTGCTCAGGAGTGTCCATATATCTCTCGCCATACATCACCTCATACCATTTCCAGTCGATCACGGGGCCTCCGGCTACTCCGACCTTAAATACATCGGGGTAGTTGGTCATCAGCGAGATAGTCATATATCCGCCGTAGCTCCAGCCATGAACGCCGAGACGCTCCGCATCGACATATGGGAGAGTCTTGAGGAAGTCGACACCACACATCTGGTCTCTCATCTCCTCCTGTCCGAGATGGCGGAATGTCACCTGCTCGAAGTCCTTTCCACGGTTCTCTGAACCTCTGTTGTCGAGGATGAAGAGCACGTATCCCTTCTGCGCCATATAGGTCTCCCAGGAGCGTGAGTACCAATGCCATGATGCCTGCACGTTATGAGCATGTGGCCCACCATAGACATAGACAACGGTAGGATACTTCTTCTGGGCGTCAAAGTCAGGAGGCAACACCATACGGTAGTAAAGGTCTGTCACACCGTCTGCTGCCTTTATGCTCCCCATCTTGTATGTCGGGACGGCATAGCCTTGCCATGGGTCGGGCGAACGGAAATGCTCTGTCCGCTTCAATGTCACAGTATTTGTGATATCATATGCCCGCGGTATATCCGGTGTTGAGTATGTGTCGATGAGATGTGTACCATCGTCAGAGAGTATGCCATAGTGTACTCCCTTGCCATTGTCAAGCAGAGTGCGGCGGCCGTTCTGTATCTTCACTGCATAGAGATTGCTTTGAAGGGGATGAATCTCGTTTGACGATATTATCACACTTTTTGTCTTCTTGCAGAAGCCTAAAAGGTCGAGGACGACGAACTCGCCCTTTGTCAACTGGCGTATCATCTTGCCGTCAGTCGACATAAGATAAAGGTGTGTGTAACCGTCCTTCTGACTCCACATGATGAACTTCGAGCTGTCCCATGGCAGGAACGACACGGGATGCAGCGGCTCTACATATTTATCGTCATGCTCACGGTATATGGTACGCACCTTCTTGCCTGACGCAACGTCGTACACGTCGAGCGACATGTCTGTCTGGTCACGGTTCACTTCAAAGAGGTATATCTCCTTGTCGTCTGCCGACCATGTTATATTTGTGAAATAACGGTCTGTGACATCTCCGAGATCAAGCCATGAAGTCGTTTGGGTCGTGATATTATATATACCTATTGTGACCTTGTGGCTTCTCATGCCCGCCATCGGATAAGCGTCAGGTTCTAAGGTAGCCACGCGCTCGTATGTGTTCACCTGCGGATAGTCTGTCACCATCGACTGGTCCATGCGGTAGAAGGCGAAGCTCTCCTTGCTGTTTGAGAGGAAAATGCCGTTCATTATGCCGAACTCATTACGATGTACTGCCTCTCCATATTGTATCTGGCGTGACCCATCAGCTGTTATCTGTTGTGGCTCGCTACCCACGGCAGTCTGCAGGAAGATGTTATGGTCACGGCTGTAAACCTGAGGGTATCCCTTTGGCTTGGCCAGGGTGTCAGCATTGACAAGCGTATTTCCTTTCCACCACAGACGCAGTGTCTTCGGCGACATCTCGCGATATCGTTTGCCACCGAAGTTCAAATCCTCCAATGTGAACTGTTTCTTTCCCGCCACGGCGTCATCGTCAGCAGCAACAAAGTTTCCGGCACGACATTCTTCTGCACATACAGTCTTCTCCACCATAGGCATATTGTCTTGTGCCATGGCTGTCTCGCTCATACAAAGAGCCATTGTTATTGTTATAAATAGACTATTCATTATTTATGTCGGGATTTGCTCCCATCATTCATGGGGGGGGGTATATCATCCAGAGGAGTAGCGGCAGTGGAAGCCGGGGGGTATCAATCTCGGGGTGACACCATTGTTTGTTATTTTTTGATGAGGAAGATGATAATCTGCCTGTAATGACACCTATGACATCATACCACATGCGACAGACAGTCTCTATTGTCGTCCCCTCGATAGTTTTCCCTCAACATCAGTCATTGTCGTCCTCGAACATTCTACGACGGTCAGCGGCTGAGCCGCGTCTGCCAGGATATCCACCGCGCTCAGCGTTGCGCCGGTCGCTGCCATTATGTCTACGCTCATCAAACGCTCTTCTCTCGTTTTTGCCGTATGGTTTGCGCTCGTGCCTTTCTCTTCCGCCTCCATCATTGTCGTCACGACGGTCAAAGCGACGCCTTTCTTTTCCACCACGACGGTCATCATCCGGATGGTGGCGACGCTCAAGAGAGTGGAATTTGAATGAACGGATATCGTCTTCCTCGTCGTCCCCAGCTCCATCTGTGGCAGCGTCGAGTTTCTGTTTGAAGTCACGGTTCTGTTTGAACCTATGCTTCTCAGCCATCTGCATACGTTCGTCGTCGCTCTTCACGTCTCCACCGTCGTGCCTGAAATCGGAGAATTTCCCGCTGAACATCTGGTACTTACGGAATTCACATTCAAGCGAGCCATTATATACAGGCACTTTCAGAGATGGCTTCAGACCGATAGCCTCGAAACACTCCTCACGATAAGAGAGAATCCACGCCTCGTTGCCTTGGAACTGATGTTTCAGCCGCTCGCCTATCATACGGTATGTATTCAGGAGGTTTGGCGTGGATATACGTTCGCCATAAGGGGGATTGCAGACGATTATGGCCTTCTCCTGTGGCTGTGTGAATTCCTTGAAGTCTGCACATTCCACATCAATAACCTTTGTCAGACCTGCAGCCCGGATATTTATCTTCGCTGTATTGACAGCCTTGATGTCTATATCGTAGCCTTTTATCTTATGGTTGAATGGGCGTTCCTTTGAGTCGTCGTTGTATATCTCATCAAACAGCTCACGGTCAAAATCAGGCCATTTCTCAAATGCATATTCTTTACGGAACACGCCTGGAGCCATGTTCTGGGCTATCAGGGCCGCCTCTATGAGCAGTGTGCCAGAACCGCACATCGGGTCGATAAAGTCTGTCTCGCCATGCCATCCCGTCATGAGTATCATACCTGCCGCCAGAACCTCATTGAGCGGGGCGTCGACACTCTCCTGCCTGTAACCACGGCGGTGGAGCGACTCGCCTGATGAGTCGAGCGACAGCGTACAGTTGTTCTCTGCGATATGGATGTTCAGCCTGAGATCCGGATTCGCGACAGATATATTCGGTCGGCGGCGTCCTTGTTCCAGAAACTGGTCGACGATGGCGTCCTTCACTTTATATGTGACAAAACGAGAGTTACGGAAGTCCTCCGAATAGACTACAGAGTCAACAGAGAATGTCTTCTTCTCATCCAGATACTCACTCCAGTCTACTGACTTTATTCCGTTATATACATCATCAGCTGAAGAAGCCTTGAAGCGCTTTATGGGCTTCAATATGCGTATCGCTGTGTGCAGGTGGAAGTTTGCGCGGTACATCATCTCCTTGTCGCCGGTGAATGACACCATACGTCTGCCTATCTGCACGTTTCCCGCCCCAAGGTCTGTGAGTTCCCTGGCGAGCACTTTCTCAAGACCCATGAAGGTCTTGGCTATCATTTCATATTCCATAATTCTATTCTCAACAGTCTGCCTCCCAGTATCCCGTCTGTCACATCATCATTCTGCTCCGTGACATCATATAGCTGGGGGGGGAGACTCCTCATTATATTCTCTTTTTTTTTTGTAAGTGGATTTCTTGTCCATGGGGGTGGATTGATTTTTGGGGGTGATAGCGTCTTTCTCTGCCCTGATGCGTATGGGCTGTCATCATTCCTGCCCCCTTTTGTGCTGCTCCCATCATCTCCGTGTCACAGCATGCCATAATCGTCTGGTCTCACTGTCACATCCTTTACCACACCTTTCTTGTGGCTCTTCTTGGCCTGGACTATATGCTCGCCAGGTCTGGTGCTCTCTGTGACCCATATATTGCCGCCAATAACCGTCCCCCTTGCTATTGTTATGCGCCCGAGCACCGTCGCGTTACTGTAAACTATCACATCATCCTCAAGAATCGGGTGGCGCGGTATTCCCTTTATAGGATTGCCATCTGAGTCGAGGGGGAAGCTCTTCGCTCCTAACGTGACGCCCTGGTACAGCTTGACATTATTGCCTATGATACATGTCGCGCCTATCACGACACCCGTCCCGTGGTCTATGGTGAAATGATGTCCGATGGTCGCTCCCGGGTGAATGTCTATCCCTGTCTCTGAGTGGGCCATCTCTGTCAGTATGCGTGGTATTAGCGGCACACCCTCCTTGTGGAGCTCGTGGGCGAGGCGGTAGTTTGTGAGCGCACGTATTACAGGATAGCACGATATTATCTCGCCATAGCTGCCTGCAGCCGGGTCGCCATTGTATGCCGCTACAACATCTGTGGCGAGCACATGCTGTATGTCTGGCAGCTGCATAATGACCCTCTGTGTTATCTCGTCAGCACGATGGCGCAGTGCCTGGAGTGGTGTCGTGGCATCGTCATCACTGTTACCCCCTGAGAAGCATAATCCGGCCATGACCTGCTCAGTGAGCAGCTCACCAAGCTGTTGGATGTTTGAGCCTATAGGGTATTGGAGAGAATGTAGTATGATATTCGATTTCCCAAAATATCCGGGAAACATAGTGGCGCGGAACAGCTCTATTATGTCACATAAGGCCTTTCCCGACGGTAGTGGACGGCCATCTTTATGCTCATGATAAAGCTTGCTGAGCATACTGTTTGTGGTCAGCCGCTCCACAAGCTCTGTCATCTGTCTGTCCGCTATTATTATAGACATTGTGTTGTTATCTGTATGAAAGGATAAGATTTTTATGCTTATGGCTGCAAAGTTAATAAAAATGATTCTTATCGGCAAAACTTTTGCTCCTTTTTTTATTATTATTACTGTCAGGCATAACTCAGAATGAGTAACGATAGATTTATTGGACGTCCAATGTAGCAATAGAAGAATCAATGGCCAAGAGCATGTCCAAGAGCCAAGTCTGGAAGAGACGCGACTGGCAGAACCGACATCAAGCCAAGAGCCATGAGCATGCTATCGTCCACAGCCACAGGAGGAGGGGCGCGACTGTTGGACATACTCTTAGCCCCTTGATTCTTGTATCCTCAAGATGGATAGCCTGTAAATGAATCACAACTTGCCTGAAGATTCACCAGACAGTAATAATAGAAAAAAAAAATGGGGCATAAAAAGTTTGTATCTCAAAAATAATTCTTAATTTTGCATTTTGTACACGTAAATCTATATACTAAAACCCAAAACGCAACAAAAAAAACACTCTTTCTTATGTCAACCATCACTATTATTGTCATTGCCTTTATCATTGGCTATGCCTTCATAGCGCTTGAGGCTGTGACAAAAATCAACAAGGCCGCCGTGGCCATCCTTATGTGTGTCGTATGCTGGACACTCCTTGCCCTTGGCCATGAGGGGCTTCATCTACCAGACTTCTCTCTCGGCGAGGCTATAGAGCGCAATCTCGGCGAGGCCGGCACGACGCTCTTCTTCCTTATGGGTGCGATGACAATCGTCGAGATTGTCGACCAGCACGGAGGTTTCAACTGGGTGCGTGGTGCCCTCCACTCACGGACCAAGCGCTCGCTGCTGTGGAAGATAGCTTTCATGACAGCTATCCTCTCCGCTGTCCTTGACAATCTCACGACATCAATCGTCATGATAATGATTCTGCGCAAACTCGTGACAGACAAGAGGGACAGGATATGGTATGCCGTCTGCGTCATAATAGCGGCGAATGCGGGCGGAGCATTCTCTCCTATCGGCGACGTGACGACCATCATGCTGTGGAATGGAAAGATGATAACAGCCCTCGGAGTGATATCTGAGATTATCGTGCCATCGTTCATAGCGTTCATTGTCCCCACAGCCGTCATGCAGATTCATCTGAGGGGGGAGCTGCCTGAGGTTGCCGGCAAGCATGAGGCAGAGATATCTGATATCACAAAGACCCAGCGCAAGATTATCTTTGCCCTTGGTGTCGGCGGACTCTGCTCCGTACCTGTCTTCCATACTGTGACAGAGCTGCCGGCCTTTATGGGCATTCTCCTCGTCCTCGGTGTGCTGTGGTGTGTGACAGAGCTTATTTATCGTCATAACGACGAGCACGACCCTATGGCAAAACGTGTCACAAAGATGCTATCCCGCATCGACATGTCGACAATAATGTTCTTCCTCGGCATTCTCATGGCTGTTGCCACTCTGTCAGAGATTGGTGTGCTGACAGCTGTCGGGGCATGGTTGGACACAGCGATAGGTAATGACTATCTTGTCACAGGCGCCATTGGTGTGCTGTCGTCTATTGTCGATAACGTACCGCTCGTCGCCGGAGCCATGAAGATGTACACAGTATCTACGGCTGAGATGGTTGCCGCTAACCCTGACATCGCCAACCTTGCCGTCGACGGTGTCTTCTGGCAGCTGCTGGCATATTGTGCCGGTGTCGGAGGCTCTATGCTTATTATTGGCTCAGCCGCTGGTGTCGTGGTGATGGGTCTCGAGCACATCTCTTTCGGATGGTACATGAAGAATGTCACATGGATAGCGTTCGTAGGATACCTCGCCGGAATCATCTGCTACTGGTTAGAGAAGACATATCTTTTCTGATATATTATTCTTGCCCCACGCCCTCTCCCTTCCAGCCAATGTATGGGGCTCGGGGCGAGAGCGGGGTCTTTAGGAATTCAATAATCCGTTTCGTCCGATTAGCTGGAGAATAGATATATTATGCTCCTTCTTTTCATGACAGACAATCAAGTTGGTACGTTTTGCTACTGATTTATTATGGACAGATAGCAAATCGTACCAACTTTTTTTTTACTGTCCGGTAAAACTTTATGATAAGTTGCGATTCTTTTACCGGACAGCC
>SAMEA3663208__coassemble_72_pt1 | contig 68149 bp, 56 predicted proteins | sample SAMEA3663208__metabat2_high_PE_004 | metagenome-assembled genome bin SAMEA3663208 (sample SAMEA3663208) | pig gut metagenome | biome: pig gut; feature: pig-associated habitat; material: faeces | place: China | collected 2013
ATAAACACAGCAATGAACAAATATAAACGTAATCAATATGTAAAGCAAAACTTTTGTCACTTTTTTTATTATTCTTTTCATGGTTCTGGAAGTTTGTGTTTTAAGAAATCATCTATTGTATGTGTTGGTGTTCTCCCTGTCGGTATTCCTATTGTTTTGCCAGGTAAAGAAAGACCCACTTTTTCTTGAAAGTTATTCAACATGTCTCCTCCTATCCTTATATTATCAATTCCAATTCTTGTTCCTGTAGCACGATAGTTCACAACATCTGGAGTTTGATTTAGCCTTTCGATTATTTTCGTCAACCAGTTTGAATGGTCAATCATAAAGAATACGATGAACCATTGAATCCATGTATTGAATCGTTCTTGATAAGCAATACCTTTTTCTTGTCGTTGTAAGAGCTTGTATGAGAAATATTCAATTGGTATTCGTTTTCACATAAACGTATATATGTCCCAAAGACAACCCCTTCACTCCCGCCGTTAATTGTTCTATCAATAGCAAAAGTCTCAGAGTCTTTGTGTAAATATATTTACCTGCTGGCATTGATTGTACATATAGTGGAGTTCGTTATTGACTCATTTCAGAAATTGAAAATATGAATTGTCCATGGGATAGAACCATCAGTATGCTCCATTCTTTTCTCTTGGACTCCCAATGAATCTAATGCAACCTGATAATCGCACTCACGCATAAAGTGCAGGATTTCAAAATCATGATAGTTATAATCTTTGATATTCCTTATAACGTACCAGTGTTCTTGGCTTGATTGGCTGCATTTAACAATCACTACATGTCGATTCCAGTACACATCATGAACTATTCCTTCATGAGAGATTGGGATAAATACATTCCCACCACCTCCATTATGATACAGGAAAGATTCCTGCCCCTGTTCATTAGGGAGCAGATAAAATGATGTATCACCTATTTGTTTGTATTGTGTATTGTCACTGAAAAGACAAATTGATAGAGCTGCTAAAACAACTACTGATAATACGATTATTATTTTTTTGACTCCCATATGTAGAACTGGTATGTAGTGGAAAATGGCTTAAAGCTATTTCTTGAATGGTTTAAAAAATAGTACCTGGGATATGAAAAAGAGATCTAATGTTGTTTTATGTGTACAGGTATGATGGTGTGGACAAATTATGTCTCATCCGTAGAATCGTCTTTATCCGTTGCAAAAATATAAAATGATAAAGAAACAAACAAACTTTTCTGTGGAAAAGTGAAGAAAAAGATAGAATGTGTATCTGAACGTACGCTATCCTGTCGTCGCATGGACTTATAAGACAGTGAGGCCTAGGTGTTTGCCCCTTGGGGAGAATGCCCATGGCGGGTGTATCGACACAAGAGGCACTGGATGATGGTCCCATCCAGTGCCTCTTGGCGTGTCATTCAGTGCCTCTTGGCGTGTCATCCAATACCTATTGGATATTTGCAGAATTAACATAAAGGCCGTATGCCACTGTGGCTGTCAGCTTGCTGTCTGTTGGCGGGGGGGACAGTGCCCCCTTGCGGCATGGCCACGTCCCACAGGCGGGAGGCTCACATGTATGGCGTATGGCCGGCAAGAGCATCACCAGCTGCCTCCGCCGCCACCTCCGCCGCCTCCGCCAGCGAATCCTCCTGTCGACGATGTTGAAGCTGAGGCTGACATCGTGGCCGACGATACGGCCTGTGAGGATGCCTGGCAGACGTTGTGGGTGATGCTCCCGAGATAGGCTGCGGTGAAGAGCGAGTGGCTGTCAGAACGGAACCACTCGGGCTGGGCGACAGTGAGCGTGCGGAAATGCTCTGTCCACTTGTCGGTGAGGCCGAAGACAAGGGCGTAGGGCATGATACGGTAGAAATACTGTGGGTCGCTCTCAAGGAGAGTCTCCAGCCGCCCCTTCTCGGCTGTCTCGATAAACTCCTTCAGGCCGAGCAGCTTGCCCATGAGTCCGGCACGGTATGGGGTGTCTGTTATGAAACGCCCGACGAGAATCACCGTGGCATAGCCGAGGGCGTAGATGACGGGTATCGCGCCTGGCGGGAGGAAGAGGTCGGCATCGCGGAATATCAGGCTGAGCAGCGCGCCGAGGACGAAGAGCCCTATCACGACGATGTGCATGATGACGCGTGTGCGGGCTTTCGAGACATAGCGGGCACCATGCCTGACAAGCATGATGACAAACGATATGAAATACGGGAACGACCACAGGGCGATGCTCTTGCCCATCGTCTCAGGCTCGAAATATTCTACTGGCGATGATAGCGACATGAAGATAGTGGCGACAATGGCAAGGAGAGGGTAGAGGAGAATCCAGAGTGAGGTGCGCTCGAGCTTCCTCTTGCCTGAGAAATGCTTGCCGAGGAGCATCTGCGCCTTCATCATTCCCTCGCCGGCATCCGTGAGGTCGTCGAGGCATACGCTGTCTTTCTTCGCGAAAATGGAGTCGACAAACTTCTTCATATAAGCTGGAGCCTTTGACGGCAGCTTCTTCACGAGCTGCACATAGAGCTTCTTCTTCCCCTTGTCGTTGTCCTCCGCGCCGCGCTCTGTTATGACGATATGCCCCTGGCTCGCTAACCATGGTATGAGCGAGGCGAGGTCCTCTGTGTCGGCTGTGCTGTCTATGATGGTTCCTACCTCGGCGCTGCTGATTCCCTCTGGCGGGTAGAACTCTATCTGGCGTGTGACAGAGGGGCTGCGGCGGGTGATGGCTATGACAATGATGATGATGACGAGGATGAGGCTGGCTATGCCTGCCACAGCCATGTATAGTGACGATATCGTCGGCGCACCCTCATAATAGCCCTCGGGGAGAGGGACATAGAGCGTCACACCGCTGTTAGGCTCAAGGCCTGAGGCCATGCCGCTGATGCTCTCGGGCGTTACGGCGGCTGTCACGCCATAGGCATTCTCTGCCGACGAGAATGACCCGCTGAAGACCTGCAGGCTGTCTGCCGAGGCCGACGGGAGGGGCTTCTCGAAGCGCACATAATACCTGAACGTGTCGACAGGGGCGGGATAGCCGGTGCCGAGGATGCTATGGAAGATGCAGTCGCGCAGCGGAGTGCGGTCGGCCGGGTAACGGTAGCGGTAGCGTATGACATAGGTGTGCAGGCCCGTCAGCTCCGTGTCCTCATCACCTATCTTTATTATGTGGCAGTCGTCACGGTCGTCCTCGGTATACTTATATCCGTTGACAGCGACATCGTCAATATGTGCGCGGTAGGTCAGCGGGCGCATCTCGCGGCGTGTGCTGTCTGCTGACAGTACAGGCTGTGTTATCCTGAAGCGGTAGGGTATGTAGACATATATGCCATGGCGTGGCTCAAGGAAATCGACTGTCTGGGTCATGGTGATGTCCCATGTGTTGTCCTTGTGGACGAAAGCCTCTACGGTGATGTCCTTGTAGCGGTAGCCCCCTTCGTCGGCAAGCATGATGGCCGATGGCGATAGAAGGATGAGGAGGAGAACGATGATACGGCGCATAGTCTCTGTTAGGGTTTAGGTTCATGATATTGACTGTGGCCTCCGGCAGCCCGCGGTGGCTCCTGTGGCGAGCCCGTCAGTGATGAGCCAGCTTGTGTGCCCATGCCCATGATATGTTGCGGTGGCCCCTGTGGCGTGCCCGTCAGCTGATGCCTGCTGCGGGAGGAGCAGGGTGGGGTGGGGAGGACAGTCATATGCAATGCAAAGATAATCATTATTTTGTAGACAACAATATTATGAGTGGAATTTTTTATTCGTATCCGCCAAACGGCCATAGTGTCCTGGTGGGATTCTGTCAGGATGCAGAAGGCCCCGTGTCTGTTTGCCTGGCAGCAATAAGAAAATATCTTACGCCCAGAGCATGTCATATGTAATAAAACTAATCTAAAAGAAGATCCCCACAGGTCTTATAGCAGTAATCAGTTGTGATAATGCTATAAATCCACCCCAATATATGGCTTACTCATCCCAAATGGTCCAACTGGTAATACTCCCAGATGAAGCAATGGCCAATATCACGTTCAATGCAGTATCCAAAGTTCGGAATTGTTTAACCTTTAAGGACATCAGGTCTGCATGGTGCAATCTTTAATCGCTGCTTCAAAGACATAATATTATTTCTTAAACCTAATTTGCAAATTCAATCTTATATAGACATTCCCATCCTCACGACGGAAGAGGCTGCCATACTTGTATCTGCTTCTACTTGCACGATCAATACGAGTGTTGTGGTAGAGATAATCTTCCACATCGTTTCTGTTATAGAAGTGATAGCAGACTATTTCACCGTCTTTCCGAACCACAATATAGCCGCCGTTGGCATCGTATCTGCCGTTCCATTCCTTTGCTGGAGTCATTCCCAATGCAGCGTCAAGAAGAAGAACCTTCATCTTATGCTCATAGAACGCTATCACATTCTTGCCCGTAAAGGCAAGAGGGTTTTGCTTTGCCACTCTTTCAACAACATCTTTCATGTCCGAGACTGAATCTGGCATACTGTTAACCAAGAGACAATCTGCAATAAATTGTGGCATATTGCTGTCAAGGAAAAGCAGATTGTTCTTAAAAGTCTCATGCTCTATGTCTTCGTATTGTAATCTGCATCCAGCATTATATATTGCGGATATTCTGGACAAATGACTGTCAATAGCATTAATCCCATTAATTTGTGTGTCTGTAAGTTCCGTTCCACATACTCGATACAGGATATTTGTTGGGTCTCCTGGATTGAGAAGCGTAGAGGCGCTTCCTAATTGAGATTTTATGCTAAACCCGAGTAGAGGAGTCATATTTGTTCGCAGGTCGTGGATAACGATATGAATATCCGCTTTGTCTTTTGACGGAGCTTTCAGTTTAGTGCAACCTATTGTATTCATAAAATCCTCAGAAGCAGGAATCTCAAAGGCTGACTGCTTTGCAGATTTTATTTTCTTCGAGCAATGAAACTGACTCTTGCATGAATCTGTCTATAGATATGCGAGCATATTCTAATTATTACCAGATGATTTGTAATATATCATTTCTTCATACAATTGTTGTTCAATTGATTGCATTCTACATGTGATTTCTTCTAGGGAAGAGAATGACTTAATCCAAGGAACGTCATCCTTGCTGACAGCTTCCTCACCTTCATCAAGATATCTGTACAAAATATCATATTCCAACACCCTGTCATCGCAATAATACTTTGGGTGATATTGTTCGAATGAATCCCACAATTCTCGGTTATAATTCATTTTATTGTAGTGATAAATATTTTTGATAGTTGAAATCCAGGAAATCTTTTCTTGGATAGAAGCGTGAAGGTAGGTTTATAGTTCTGCCATTGATGTCAATTAGATATTGCTTAAACAATCCATCGCCAGCATCTGAAATAAACTTTTCAGAGATTACAATATGATAGTCTGGTGTAATGGCTAATAAGAATTTATCATAAGCACGATGGAATAGGCTGTTAAGACAAAGTCCGTTCTCTGGATTAGTCCTGTTCTCAACATCAGCAGACCAATCTATAATATGGCAAGCCTCTAATAACAATGGATTTCCTATAGCCGAAATACAACATTTATTTTCATACGAACTCAAGACCATGTTTCGAAAAAATGTTTGATTAACCCTTTGCTTAATCAATGCAAGTCTTTCTGCTCCTTCTGGCAAATCAGCTAAATCAATGCCTGACGTATGCTCTATGGAATCATTGGAATATTTGGCTATAAGGCATTCGCTCTCATAAATCAGTTGTTCTGGATTTGCATAGAACTCATCCCAAACCATTTGCTCAACCTTAGAACCATGAGACAATCCGACAATGCCTTTTTCTTTCAATTTTGGATCCAATCGGCCTAAATTACCCACTTTCATGTTAAGCGCACTTGGACTTCTTCCAATGATGTTTGCGTATTTTATAATCATTGGATGATTCTTGTTGCTATCTTTGAATGGTATTTTGCAATATACATTAAAAGCGATAATTGTTTCCTCTCTTGTCCAATTGTTTTTCATAAGAAACTATTTTAAGCGCAAAGAATATCAAAGCCTTTGGGTATTTTGTTCTTGACAGCCTCCTTGGTTATATCGCCGAAAGGAACATCGCCATAGTTGGCATAGTAAGTCTTTCTGGCTTGTTCATCCCATTCGGAAGAGAATACACATTCACCTCCCAGATTCTGGAATGCCATACGAAAACCACCAATACCAGCGAAGAGGTCTATGAATGTAAACTTAGGGTTCTTTGGTGTTTGAAATGGTGCTTGAAACAAATCAGGGAAAAGATATTGCTGTATAGCAACCCGGGAGTCACCAACCATACTATCTTGTATCTCATCCTTTGTTTCCTTGCCTATGACAAATTCATACCACAGATTTAGCAATTCCTCCGCTTTTTCAGCGTAAGGTACCTCGACACCTGACCGCTTCAGCTTCAAATAGTGTGTAACGTATGCGGCTTGGTCAATAAATGCTATTATATCGCCATTTTCATCCATCGACTCCTTTCCGTAGATTTCCACCTTGCCAGCTCCTCTCTTGCAGAAATCAAAAAGCGAAAAGGTCATATTCTTCTTTTTCATCGTTTCTTTATCATTTATTATTACATTTCAGGAAAGCAGATTAGTTTTTTATATCCGTTTTTAGGTATTGTGCTATCTGCATAAGAGCTTTGAGGCTTGGCTGTGTAGAATTACTACACCATTTAGATATGATTGCTTGGTCTCTGCCAAGTTGTCCGGCAAGCCGTTTATTGGTTCGCTTATGCTCTATAAGCACGAGCTTTATCTGGTTTAATTCTTTCTCTGCCATGGCTTCGAAATATTTTTGGGTACAAATATACATATTTTTTTTATATTGCTTTCAATTTTGGATAAGAGTTATAAAGATGAGAAATACTTTTTGTCAAATTAGAAATAATCGAGTGTATTTACTGAAGAATATAACTAAGATAGAAAAATAAAATTAAAAAAAAATCGGGCTGGGCTGTAACTTTCTGCCCCTCCCGCTTGTCTACAATATAAACAGACGAAAGAAACAGATGATGGACTACAGATACATAGAACAACTCCTTGAGCGCTACTGGCAGTGCCAGACGACTCTTGAGGAAGAGACGATACTCCGCGCCTTCTTCGCGCAGGATGATGTCCCTATGCATCTGCTCCGCTACCGGCAGCTCTTCCTCGCCGAGCACGAGGAGCGTCAGCGTGTCACACTGGGCGATGATTTCGACCGCCGCATGCTTGCCATCATCAACGACGAGGAACCTGTCAAGGCACGGCAGATAACCCTCTCGCAGCGTTTCCGCCCCTTCTTCAGGGCAGCGGCCGTCATAGCCATCATGATAACCCTCGGCACAGCGGCACAGAAAGCTCTCGAGCCCTCCGATGCGCCATACCCCAGCGAGACTGTCGTGAGGCTGAAGACAGAGCAGGGGCCATCGGTGGCCGTCAACGACAGCGTGAGGAAAGACACAGTCTCTGCAAAGCAGAAGGATATCCTGGTAGGTATAAAATGATACCGGCCGTCATCAGGCAGGCTGTGACAAGGAAAGATATTTTCTAAGCCTTTAATATATCGATTAAAAAACAATCTATTTCCACACACCCCCTATACCCCCTTGGCCATGCTGTGAAGCACTGCCGTATTTCCAAAAATTCATCCATAACATCTACATGAACGATTACGGGCTGGCACTCTCCGCCATATCAGGAGAAGCGCCAGTCCGTCTTCTATCCCCCGTCAGCAGCCACCTCTCCACCACCGTGACACACATAACGGCCCGGGACATGGTGTAAAGGGGCTGCAGGCACTATCGGCACCGGCCGGCAGACACAGCGAATGCCCCACAAGCAGGATTAGGGCTCTCACCCTCTCCCTGCCTGTGGGGCATCCGCTATTGTGTCTCCCGCCAGCGTCATGGCACAGCCTCTCAGGCTCTCATCCCGGCGAGCATCGCCAGCGCCTTGTCCTCAGCCGCCTCCATTATCTCACGCTCTCCGGGACCCTTGTCGTTGATGCCGCAGAGATGGAGTATGCCGTGGACGATGACACGGTACAGCTCCTCGTCGTATCGCTTGCCGAAGAGCTCGGCGTTTGAGCGCACAGTGTCGAGCGAGATTACTATGTCGCCGTTCACGGTGTCGCCCTCGTCATAGTCGAATGTTATGATATCCGTGTAGTAGTCATGGCTCAGGAACTCACGGTTGACCTCAAGAATTTTCTCGTCGTCACAGAAGAGATATCCCACCTCTCCTATCTTCCTGCCGTATGTGGCGGCTACAGCCCTCAGCCATCGTGTCACCTCGCGCTTCCTTATGGCGGGCATCTTTGTGTTCTCAGCGTTGTATGTTATCATGTTCTTCCTGTTTTTCTTGTCAAATTGTCAGTCGGTGTCCATCCGGCGAGTGTTCAGAGCTGGTGTCTCCGGCACCCGATGGTCAGCGGCTCATCTCGTATCTCGGCAGTCTCTTGAGCAATGTTCCGGCCTCATATCCCTCAGGCAGATAGACACTGACATCATGATTGAAATAGTACAGCTCCCTCACCATGCTGCTCGACACGTGGGCATACTCTGGAGAAGAGAATATGATGGCAGTCTCTATGCCGTCGCCTATGTTGCGGTTGACAAGAGCCATGTCACGCTCATACTCAAAATCCTTCACCGTGCGCACACCACGTATGATGGCGCAGGCATTGTGCTGGCGGGCGAAATCCACTGTCAGACCCTCGTACACAGTCACCTCCACGCGGCTCTCCCCCTCATACAGGCTCTGTATGGGCCACGCCTTCATCCACGCGAGATTACCGTCCTCGCCCTTGTCAATGTTGAATCCCACGCCGATGACAATCCTGTCAAACATCGTCAGCGCACGCCTCACAATATCGTCATGCCCTACGGTGAAGGGATTGAATGAACCTGTAAATACTGCAGTCTTCATTTGTCTGTCGTCTTTAGTCGTGAATATTACCAGAGGGGAAGGCTCAGTCGAAGAGCGACGGCTGCACCACATTGCTTGTGTATATGTTGCGGCCGAGATGCTTGTATGCAAGCTCTGTCAGCACACGTCCGCGTGGTGTGCGCTTCATGAATCCCTCCATGATGAGGTACGGCTCATAGACCTCCTCCACTGTCCCCGCGTCCTCGCCTATCGCCGTGGCTATGGTCGATATGCCGACAGGGCCACCCTGGAACTTGTCTATTATCGTCAGGAGAATCTTGTTGTCTATCTCGTCGAGGCCATACGAGTCGATGTTCAGGGCCGTCAGTGACATCTGGGCTATCGCGGTGTCTATGGCGCCGTTGCCTCTCACCTGTGCGAAGTCCCTGACACGGCGCAGCAGGGCGTTGGCGATACGCGGCGTGCCACGCGAGCGGCGTGCTATCTCCATCGCGGCACGGTCAGAGATAGGCACCTTCAGTATGCTTGCCGAGCGGCGTATGATGCGCATCAGCGTCTCAGGGTCATAATACTCAAGGTGGAGGTTTATGCCGAAGCGGGCGCGGAGCGGAGCCGTCAGCAGTCCAGAGCGCGTCGTGGCGCCGACAAGGGTGAAGGGGTTGAGGTCAATCTGTATAGAGCGTGCCGAGGGGCCCTTGTCTATCATGATGTCTATGCGGTAGTCCTCCATGGCCGAGTAGAGATACTCCTCGACGACGGGGCTGAGGCGGTGTATCTCGTCGATGAACAGCACATCGTTCTTCTCGAGCGATGTCAGTATGCCGGCAAGGTCGCCCGGCTTGTCAAGGACAGGGCCTGATGTCAGCTTGAAGCCTACGCCCAGCTCGTTGGCGATGATGTTTGAGAGCGTCGTCTTGCCAAGACCCGGAGGGCCGTGGAGGAGTGTATGGTCGAGCGGCTCGCCACGATACTTGGCGGCCTCGACAAAGACACGGAGATTGTCCGTGACCTTCTTCTGCCCCGTGAAATCGTCAAAATCGAGCGGGCGGAGCGCATTCTCAAAGTCTTTCTCCGAGTTGCGCTGGCCTGACTTGTGTATGTCGAAATCTTCTGCCATGATGATATTGCGTCTTGTATTTTGCTACAAAGTTAATAATTTATTCTGAAAACTGTCGCATGATATCACAAATTATTAATATCTTTGCACTCCCAACGCCTCTCGGGGACATATGACTGGCACGGCCACACCGACGGGGCGAAACCCTAAGACAACAGGAAGCATGACACACGACGACATCATCTCTCCCGCCACACGTGACTTCATCCTCGCCCACAGGGAGGACGATGTCAGGCAGCTGGCACTGAGGCACAGGGCTGCCGACGGCATAGACATGGCCATGGCCCTGAGACAGATTGACGGATGGCAGAGGGCACGCCACAAGATTCCCACATGGACAGCCGACGAGCGAATCATCTTCCCGCCCCACATCTCCATGGAACAATGCTCGAGCGAGGCCACCGCACTCTACAAGACGCGCCTGGCAGGAGGCTCGGAGGATGCCGTTTTCGCCGATTTGACCGGTGGTTTCGGTGTCGACTTCTCGTTCATGAGCCGACAGTTCGGCAGGGCGTATTATGTGGAGCGGCAGGAGGAGCTGTGCCGCATAGCACGCCATAACTTCCGTGTCATGGGCATGGAGAACGCCGTCGTCGTCAACTCGACAGCCGAGGAGTTCATACAGAAGGCCGGGGAGGGCGGCATGGGAGCCCCGCCCGATGTCATATACCTCGACCCGGCACGGCGCGACGCCAACGGCCGCAAGACATACGCCATCACCGACTGCACCCCCGATGTTGTCAGCCTCATGCCACATCTCACACGACTCTCACGCCGCATCATCATCAAGCTCTCCCCCATGCTCGACCACCGTGAGGCAGCCCGCCAGCTCGGAGGCGTCTCAGAGGTCCATATCGTCTCCACGGGCAACGAGTGTAAGGAGACTCTGCTCGTCATCGACCGTGACCATGCCACCGCCGCGCCAACAGTCTTCTGCGTTAATGACGGCAATATCTTCGCCTCTCCACTGCTTTCCTCCCAGACTGTCCCCGTCCTCTCTGACCTCCCCGAGCCCGGCATGGGGCTCTATGTCCCTAACGCCTCTGTCATGAAAGGTGGCTGCTTCAGCGCCCTCTGCGAGCGTTACGCCCTGGCTGCTGTAGGAGTCAACTCCCATCTCTTCTGTGCGAAAAACGCCCATTTCATCGATAGCAGCCTGCCTCCATTCCCCGGTAGGACATTCATCATAAAGAGCCTCTGCAGCCTTAACCGCAAGGATGTGGCGCGATGCCTTGCCGGCATCCAGCAGGCCAATATCTCCACGCGCAACTTTCCGCTCTCTGCCGACGCGCTACGCAAGAAACTCCGCCTGCGCGATGGCGGCGACACATACATCTTCGCTACAACAGCGGCAGGACGCCATGTGCTGATAGTGGCCGCAAAGTGTTAAATAAGGTGTTAAATAACATGCCGCCATTTGCCCGTCAGGAGAAAAAGAGCTATCTTTGTAGGATAATACACTAACTATCACCATGGCAGAAGAATTGCAGTTCACAGAACAACCTGTTGAGTATACCGATGACAACATACGCAAGTTGTCTGATGTCGAGCATATCAGAACACGTCCCGGAATGTACATTGGCCGTCTCGGTGACGGCACGCACGCTGAGGACGGAATATACGTCTTGCTGAAAGAGGCCATAGACAACAGCATCGATGAGTTCCGCATGAATGCCGGCAAGCGCATCGAGGTCGATGTCTATACAGCCGAGAACCCCATCGCCTGTCTCCCCGGGAAAACGGCAGAGACACGCGGAGCCATATCCATACGTGACTACGGGCGCGGCATACCGCAGGGCAAGATGATAGCCGCCGTCTCACAGCTCAACACGGGCGGAAAGTATGACTCTAAGGCTTTCAAGAAGTCGGTGGGCATGAATGGTGTCGGCGTGAAGGCCGTCAACTTCCTCTCGACACGCTTCGAGGTGCGCTCATACCGTGACGGTGTCATGCGCAGGGCCTATTTCGAGAGAGGCATACTGAAAGAGGACGAGACACTCGACACACAGGAGGAGAACGGCACATTCATATTCTTCGAGCCTGACGAGACGCTCTTCACCAACTACAGGTTCCAGGATGACATCGTCTGCGAGATGCTGCGCAACTACACGTACCTCAACTCAGGGCTCGTCATCATGCATAACGGCCGCCGCATAGCATCGCGCAACGGACTTGAGGACCTGCTGAAGGACACCATGTCGTCACAACCCCTCTATCCCATCGTCCATATCAAGGGCGAGGACATAGAGATAGCCTTCACCCACGCCAACCAGTATGGCGAGGAATACCACTCTTTCGTCAACGGCCAGCACACGACACAGGGCGGCACACACCAGTCGGCTTTCAAGGAGCATATCGCCAAGACACTGAAGGATTACTTCCAGAAGAACTTCGAGTTCACTGACATCAGGAACGGCATCGTAGCCGCAATAGCGGTCAATGTGGAGGAGCCGATGTTCGAGTCGCAGACAAAGATAAAGCTCGGGTCGCTGCAGATGTCGCCCGACGGTGTCAGCATAAACAAGTATGTCGGCGACTTCATACACACCGAGGTGGACAATTTCCTGCACCGCAACACTGACATCGCCGACGTCATCCTCGAGAAGATAACATCGTCTGAGAAGGAGCGCAAGGCCATGGCGGGCATAACAAAGCTGGCGAGAGAGCGTGCGAAGAAGGCCAACCTACACAACCCGAAACTGCGCGACTGCCGCGTACACTACTCTGACTTCAAGAATCCGCGCAAAGAGGAGTCGAGCATCTTCATCACAGAGGGTGACTCAGCGTCAGGCTCCATAACGAAATCGCGCGACGTGAACACACAGGCGGTGTTCTCGCTGAGAGGAAAGCCGCTCAACTCCTTCGGCCTCACGAAGAAGGTGGTCTACGAGAACGAGGAGTTCAATCTGCTTCAAGCCGCCCTCGACATAGAGGACGGACTCGACACTCTGCGCTATAACAAGGTCATCGTGGCCACCGACGCCGATGTCGACGGCATGCACATACGTCTCCTGACGATAACATTCTTCCTCCAGTTCTTCCCCGAGCTTGTGCGCAAAGGCCATGTCTATGTCCTGCAGACACCACTCTTCCGTGTGCGTAACCGCAGGACAAAAATCAAGAACCGCGACATAGTGAAGGCCGAGGACAAGAAACTGGCTGAGCGTAACGAGAAGGCTAAGGACTTCATCACACGGTACTGCTACAGCGAGGAGGAGCGCCAGCAGGCAATACGTGACCTCGGACCCGACCCGGAGATTACCCGGTTCAAGGGCCTCGGAGAGATATCACCCGACGAATTTGCCGGTTTCATCGGGCCAGACATACGTCTCGAGCAGGTCACACTGCGACAGGAGGACCAGGTGCAGAAGCTACTTGAGTATTACATGGGCAAGAACACAATGGAGCGGCAGAACTTCATCATAAACAATCTCGTGATAGAAGAGGACATCCCAGAGGAAGAGGTGATGGAATGACAGGCACACAGCCCGGCGCGACACGGCAAGAAGAGAGGGCAGAATGGTGCCGGGACAGAAAACCATGCGATGCCCGGGAGACGGCCGCATGGCACAGCAGCGGGGCTTATCCCTCACTCTGAAGCCAGCCGATGGCAGCCTGCCTCGCGGCTCACAACGGACGGAAAAGGAAATCAGGACATAACACACAGGGAGACAGACGCCGCGGGCGGACTCCCAAATATTGAATCATTATGAGAATGAACATCAAGAAGATAGCCCTGCAGGCAGTGCTCCTCGCACTCTCTGTGTCGGCCTACGGACAGCTGAGATTCTCGGCCGATGAAGCCCAGGCTATGAGAAAAATGCAGATAGCCCTGCTTGCCATAGAGAACCTCTATGTGGACACGACAGACACAGGGAAGCTGGCCGAGGATGCCATACGGGGCATGATATCAAAGCTCGACCCACACTCCAGCTACTCAACAGCCAAGGAGACAAAGGAACTCAACGAGCCCCTGCAGGGCAATTTCGACGGCATCGGAGTGCAGTTCAACATAGTCGACGACACACTCCTTGTCGTGCAGACCGTCCACGGAGGGCCTTCAGAACGCGTGGGGATAATGGCTGGCGACCGTATCATAGCTGTCAACGACACAGCCATAGCGGGAGTGAAGATGTCAAGGACTGACATCATGAAACGTCTCCGTGGAAAGAAAGGGACCATGGTGGAGGTCAGCGTCAAGCGGAGAGGCGAGAGCAAACCGATAAAGTTCAGGATAAAGCGCGACAAGATACCCGTGAAATCCATGGACGCCGCTTATCTCATAGAGCCAGGAATAGGATATGTCAGATTCGGAGGATTCGGCGCTAACACACACGAAGAGATAACAACAGCCATCGACTCGCTGCGTGAGGCTAACCAGAGGAAGTATCCCGGACAGGCCTTCAACCTCATCCTCGACCTCCAGGACAACGGGGGTGGGTATCTGATGGCGGCTGAGAAGATAGCTAACGAGTTCCTGCCCGACGGCGACCTCATAGTCTATACCAACGGTAGGAATGTCCCACGCCACGAGATGAAAGCCAACGGACGGGGACGGATGATTGACGGGAAGGTTGTCGTCCTCGTCAATGAATACACCGCCTCGGCAGCAGAAATCGTCTCGGGGGCTATACAAGACCAGGACCGCGGCATTATTGTCGGACGGAGAACATTCGGGAAAGGACTCGTGCAGAGACCCGTCGAGATGCCCGACGGCTCTATGATACGCCTCACTGTGGCTCACTACTACACACCGACAGGACGATGCATACAGAAACCTTACAAGCCCGGAGACAAGGCCGACTATGACATGGACTTCGAGCAGAGACTGAAACATGGCGAGCTGACATGCCGTGACTCCATACATTTTGCCGACTCGCTGAAGTATGAGACACTGCGCGAGCACCGCACCGTCTATGGAGGCGGAGGCATCATGCCCGATGTCTTCGTGCCGCTCGATACGCTCCAGTATACCCGATACCACCGCGCGCTTGTAGCCAAAGGCATCATCGTGGCGCAGACACTGAAGTATTTCGACAAGAACCGCAAACAGCTCAGACGCTTCAAGACAATGGCCGACTTCCAGCGTGAGTATGTCCTCCCCGAGAGCCTTATGGAGGAAATAATGGCCGAGGGAAAGAAACTGGGCGTCGAGCCTAAGGACGAGGACGAGCGGAAAAGGGCTTTGCCGTATATGAGGACACAGATAACGGCGCTTGTCGCACGCGACCTCTTCGACGAGAGCGCGTACTTCGAGGTGACTAACCCCACAAACCACATATACATAGAGGGACTGAAGACCATGCACTCGCTCCTCGGCAGATAAGCATTAGCCTGAGGACCGCAATACTTTTGAGCAAGAAAAAACAACTATAAATATTTATGATGAAAAAAACAATCCTAATCTTATCCGTTCTCACATCGCTCTCCGCCACACACGCAAAGGCCGATGAGGGAATGTGGACACTGTCCAATCTTCCGCAGGCTGTCTACGAGCGCATGCAGCAGGAAGGCTATCATCTGCCCTATGGCAAACTGTACAACGACAACGATGCCATCGTTAAGGCCGTCGTGAACTTCGGCGGTTTCTGCTCAGGCGTTGTCGTCTCGCCCGACGGACTGGTTTTCACTAACCACCATTGCGGCTTCGAGGCCATACGGTCACACTCTACCGTAGAGCATGACTATATGCTTAACGGCTTCGTATCCAAATCATACGAGGAGGAGCTTCCTAACGAGAACCTCTTCGTGTCGTTCATGGTAGAGCAGCGCGACTATACCGACGAGGTGCTCCGCCACGGCATACGGGCCCTCAGCTACCCGAAGCAGACAGCCCTGCTCGACTCTCTCGAGAATGTCGAGCAGCAGCGCGTGGAGGCCAAGGACTCTACTCTGCGTGTCGAGCTGAAGCCTTTCTACGAGGGCAACAAGTATTATCTGACCACCTATCGTGACTTCACAGACGTACGCCTCGTATTCGCTATCCCCAAGAGCATGGGCAAATTTGGCGGCGAGACAGACAACTGGATGTGGCCACGCCAGACATGTGACTTCTCTGTCTTCCGCGTCTACTGCGACCCGAAGACTGGCGGACCGGCCAAATACTCCAAGGACAATGTCCCATACCACCCTGCCGTGTGGGCACGTGTGAGCAACGAGGGATACAAGGAAGGCGACTTCGCCATGACGATGGGATACCCCGGCTCTACCGAGCGCTACCTCTCGTCGTTCGGCATACAGCTGATGCGCGACGCCGAGAATGCCCCACGCTATCAGGTGCGCACCGTAAGACAGGACGTCATGCTGCGCCACATGCGCCAGGATGAGGCTGTACGCATCAAGTATGACAGCAAGTACGCCAACTCGGCCAACTACTGGAAGAACGCTCTCGGCATGAACAAGTGTATCGACTCGGTAGGTATCATCGGATTGAAGCAGCAGCACGAGCGCCTCATACAGCAGTATCAGGACTCTACGGGATATCTGAAAGGCCAGCTCGACATCAAACTCCTCGGCGACCTTTATGCCAAGATAACCACCAACAGCAAGACGATGACTATCTTCACCGAGACATTCGGCCGCACCAATGAGATTGTCACACGCGCCATGCGCTACGCCATGGGCAAGAAAATCATGGGGCCCGAGGACAAGCCGAAGAAGCAGTACGTGGAGTTTGCGGACAATGCTGAGGAGTGGGACCTCGCCGCTGAGAAGGAGATTCTCGTCGCCCTGCTGAGGAATTACCGCCAGCAGGTGGACAAGAAATATCTGCCTGACTTCTACACCACTATCGACATGATTGGCTATGATGCATACGTCGACGCGCTCTACACATCACGCCTTATGTCATCTGAGCCAATATTCTTCAACAAGAAGAAGGTGGCGAAGCAGCTGAATGCTGACCTCGCTGTCCAGATGGGACAGGACCTCCTCGCAACAATGCAGCTGATAACAGCCGGCACAGACTCCGTGAATTGGCAGATAATAGAGCAGGAGCGTCTCTTGTGCGACGCCAAGGTGCGCATGGAGATGGACATGCCACACTACAGCGACGCCAACTTCACTCTGCGACTCTCATACGGACAGGTGGGCGGATATATGATAAACGGCCACAAGTCAGGCTATTTCACCACGCCAGAGTCTCTCTACAAGAAGATGCTCCTCGGCGATGAGAACACAGCAGGAGGCAAGTATAACTTCGAGTATTATGCCGAGACAGTCATGCACAACCTCTTCTCTGCAAAGGATTTCGGCCAGTATAACGACCCTCTTACAGGGACTATGAACCTCTGCTTCCTTACGAACAACGACATCACTGGCGGTAACTCAGGCTCTCCAGTGTTCGATGGCAACAACCGTCTCATAGGTCTTGCTTTCGACGGAAACTGGGACTCGCTCTCAGGCGACATATTCTTCGACTCGGCTCTCGCACGCTGCATCTGTGTCGACATACGCTATATCCTCTTCATGATGGACAAGTGGGGACACGCTGACCGTCTCATAAAGGAGATAAACAGCAAGCAGTGACATGCCGGGAAGCATCCCCCATCCCTGCCAATAAGCCGTGTGCCTCACTGCATGATTGAATGGCATTGCCTCAAGCAGCTCCTCGCATTGCCGCCTGCAGCCCCACACGGCCCGCAACTATGACTCTGGCATCATCTGCCGGAGGATAAACGACAGCAAGGCAGACACGATGTGGACAACTGCCCTCACCTAAGACCATGGTGAGAGCAGACCAGTCCACCCCGTGTCTGCCTTTTGTATTTCATTATTGTCCGGTAAACCTGTCGTTTCTCATCCCGAGTTTTGCCGGGCAGAAGTGTTTGTTATCAGTTCATGGCATAACAGTATATCCCTGTCAGACCATGGCCTCTATCCCGTCTTCTCAGAGTTGTCCATGCACGATGTTGAGAAACATTGTGTGTAAAAAATACTATGATGACTGTTAAATTATAGTTAACAACGCTGTAATATGGTTAATTTCCAGTATTCCAGCAACCATTTGTTACTGAAGATAGAACAAAAAACCTTAAATTTGCATTTAAACCATAACTATTATTCACACGAGCTAACTGTGAGATATTAACGTATTACGTATTATGTTTTGTTATTCCTACATATCGTGGGATTAATCATACATATACCGAATATAGATATACTCCGTTTCTTGTCGATACTAAAGTATGCTTTTACTGAATATCCTTAATCTAACAATAAAAACTATTATCACATGATTCTTACTACATCAGTAAAACGGCTGTCCATGCTTGCGCTGTCATGCATGTTCTGCCTGATGTCGTTCGCCCAGTCAACCGTCACGGGTAATGTGAAGGATAACGCGGGCGAACCGATCGTAGGTGCCAGTGTGCTTATTAAGGGCACATCGACAGGTACTGTAACGGACATCAACGGAAACTTCACGATTCAGAAGGCCAATCCGTCGGATGTCCTCGTCATCTCATCCATCGGTTTCACATCGAAGAATGTGAAAGTGGGCAACCAGACCAAGCTCAATGTCAGCCTCTCAGAGGATATGGCAAACCTTGAGGAGGTCGTTGTCATCGGTTACGGCACAATGAAGCGCCGCGACCTCACAGGCTCTGTCGCATCAGTGACAGGCGATAAGATAGCCGCAAACCCTGTAGCCAATGTCGCACAGGCACTTCAGGGCCAGCTTCCAGGTGTCACTGTGACATCGCAGGACGGCCGTCCGGGAGCATCAATGTCCATCCGTGTGCGTGGTGGCGGCTCTATCACACAGTCTAACGACCCTCTCTTCATTGTCGACGGTGTGCAGGTGTCTACCATTGACGATATCCCTGCCGACAACATCGAGAGCATCGATGTGCTCAAGGATGCCGCTTCGACAGCCATCTATGGTGCGCGTGGTGCCAACGGTGTTATCCTCGTGACAACAAAGGGTGGCAAGGAAGGCCGCGCACAGGTGAAGTATAACGTCTACTACCAGGCAAAGAAGATACCTGAGCTGTACGATGTCCAGAACGCCTATGACTATGTCTATAACAACTGGACATACGCGACAGCTTACGGTGACACATACGGTGAGGGCGTAGCAAAGTACTTCGGTCTGGGCAGCGCCAATGGCAATCATATCAATGACTATAAGAACATGTCGGCCCACAACTACCAGAATGACATCATGAAGACAGCGTCGAGCTGGAATCATGACCTCTCCATCTCTGGCGGTACGGCAAAGACGAAATTCTATGCTGCTGTCAACTACATGAACGATGACGGCATCCGCATCAATTCAGGCTTCAAGCGCTGGGGCGCCAACGTAAAGGTCGACCAGAAGATAAACAAGAACCTGTCGTTCACGACAGACCTCCGCTACAGCGAGCTTGAGTTCCGTGGCGCTGGTTTCGGCTATGCCACAACAGCCTATAAGTACCGTCCTATCGACACACCGCTTGGTGTTGACGACCCGACACTCCTCGGTATGGGTAGCGCGAGTGTCGACCCTCTGTACGATGTCAATCTCCTTGTCAACAACTACGACTATATCAGGAGCATGTACCGCATACGCTCTAACAACACGCTGACATGGAATGTCGTCAAGGGTCTTGTAGCCAAGACAGAGCTGTCGCTCAGCCGTAACTGGAGCGAGTCAAAGGACTGGGACGCTGGTCTGGAGAATGGCTACAGCAAGGCCACACTGAACAAGGGCAACGGTTATGGTGTCCGCTGGGCCACAACGCTCAACTATGAGGTGCAGGGGCTCCCAGAGGCACACAGCCTCAGCTTCCTCGCCGGTAATGAGGTGCTGGCATCAAAGTCCAACTCAAGCGAGTTCATAGGCTATGACTATATTGAGGGATGGACGATGGACCAGGCTTTCGGCCAGATAAGCAACACTCACAAGAATGTCAACCCTAATATCCCTGACTCTTTCACAAGCACTGTGGGCACACCGTCACACACCACATCATGGTTCGGCCGTGCCAACTATAGCTACCTTGGCCGTTATCTCCTGACAGCGACATTCCGTGCCGACGGCTCTTCAAAGTTCGCCCCCAACCACCACTGGGGTTACTTCCCTGCCGCAGCTCTTGCATGGCGTATCTCTGACGAGCCATTCATGAAGTCGACTGAAGGCTGGCTTGACAACCTCAAGCTCCGTCTCTCTTACGGTACATCAGGCTCAGACAATATCGACGCCTCGCTCTGGAAGGAGACATGGCAGGTGAAGGAAATCACTGTCGACGGTGAGAAGGTGACCACATATGTGCCAGGAAGCATGCAGGCCAACCCTGACCTCAAGTGGGAGACAACAATATCCCGCAACCTCGGTCTTGACTTCACTCTGCTCCGCAACTGGGTGCGTGGTAGCCTCGATATCTACTGGAACACGACGAAGAACATCCTTATGAAGGTGCCGGTGAACGCATCCTCAGGCTACTCATACCAGTTCCAGAATGTCGGCAAGACATCAAACAAGGGTGTCGAGCTCGCACTTGGCTTCGACATCATCCGCAAGAAGGACTTCAATCTCGGTGTCAACATGACATACAACTATAACAGCAACAATGTTGACGAGGTGAACCCTAACGCCAATGCCAATACCGCTACGGGCTGGGCATCATCAATGATTCTCCCTACCTATGACTATATCATCCGCGAGGGCGAGCCTGTCGGCACCATCAATGGATACAAGTCACTCGGCTACTTCACTCCTGAAGACTTCGACTATGACCCAACAACGAAGAAATACACTCTGAAACCGGGCGTGACAGGCGTTGCGACACAGGGCAACTATCCTGATCCTCTCGTGGCTCTCGCAGCCGACGGCAAGACATTCCCCGGCGCTCCTAAGTTTGAGGCTGAGCAGAATGAGAATGGCGAGTGGGTGGCAAAGGAGCAGGTCATCGGCCACACCATGCCACAGCATACAGGCGGTATCAATATCAACGGCCGCTGGAAGGGCCTTGACTTCGCTGTCGGCCTGACATACCAGCTTGACGGCAAGGTATACAATGCCAACGCCTTGGCATCATGCCTGAAGGGCGACAAGGACACCGGACTTGGCAGCAACCGCCTCTCTTATACGGCTGACACATATAAATACTACAGCATCGACGCCAGCGGCGACCTCAAGTTCGAGACTGAGCCATCAGCTCTCAACGCTCTCAACGCAGGCACTAAGTATGCCACATTCTACTCCGAGTACGGCATCGTGTCGTCAGAGTTCATCGAGAATGCCGCATATCTCCGTCTCAACACCATCACCCTTGGCTACACCCTGCCAAAGAAGCTGACAAACCGCATAGGCATCTCTACCCTCCGTTTCTATGTGACAGGTGGCAATCTCTTCTGCATCACAGGCTACTCAGGCCTTGACCCAGACGTGAACACCCGCAGCAGTGTCAACGGATTCCCTACTCCAGCCTACGACTACCAGGCGTATCCGAAGGCCCGCACCTTCACATTCGGTGTCAACGTAGGTTTCTAAAAGACGGTATCCCAGCATGCCCGTGGGTATGCTGAAGGCTGCATCCCTATGGCCGCGGAGATATCATCCCCATGTGCCAGGCAGCCTTACCTAACCATCAAACCCAATCCATTGCAGGGCAGTCTTCTGTCTCTGCCGAAAACCAAACATTGGGGCAGCATGCCGCCCTCCCCATCCTTTCACTGGTAAGGGATATGGCAGACATGACACCCCATAACAAGCAATCAACATGAAACAATACATATATTCAGCTCTTTGCATCGCAGGCGCATTGTCGCTTGTGTCATGCGATGACTATCTGGAGACGAGCTCTCCTTCTGTTGTCGATGCCGATTTCGTGTTCTCGAATCCGACGACAGCGCGTGGTGCCATGGACGGTGCCTATGAGACATGGCGCGATGCCGCCCAGAACTCATTCTTCGGTGATGGCCTTTACTATGCCGCTGACATCGCGGGCTCTGACATCGAGCGCCATCCGGAGGCCTTCACCAACCAGCCAGGCCGCCACTATCCAGAGTGTTTCTACCAGAACGGAACATACACAGACAGCTACAACCTCCTCTCCTATCTCAAGGAGGGTGGTGTCTATGACAAGGGCTTCGCTGTCGTGGGCAAGGCCAACTCCATCATCACAGCCATGGAGGCTGCGTCAAACTTTGACGATATCGTGACCAATGCCACAGAGCCCTCTCCGCTCAGCCAGATGTATGGCGAGGCTGTCGCCATGCGTGCAACAGCCTACAGGGAGCTTATCAAGTACTGGGGCGATGTTCCTTTCTCTGATACCTTCGGCGAGGTGGCCATGGGCATCACATCGCGTGACTCCATCTACGACAAGATTATCGCTGACCTCGTGAAGGTTGAGCCTCTCATGTACCCTGTCGGTTCGATACCAGGAGTTGACGGCACTAAGAAGAATTACTTCTCCCGCACATACGTTGACGGTCTCATCGGTCGTCTCTGCCTGGAGGCTGGTGGCTTCCAGACACGCCGCACAGACCTCGGCTCTGACTTCTACAAGGACGGTGAGGGCAATGTGCTGACATTCGAGAAGCTCGGCAAGGACCACAACAACGCTACCTATACCCGCCGCTCAGACTGGAAGAAATTATACGAGATGGCCAAGACATACTTCAAGAAGGCTATCGACAACCCAGGCTCAGCCAAGTTCTACACCACCGACCCACGCCCTGCCGACAAGACAGGCCGCAAGTATGACAACCCATACCAGTACTTCTTCCAGCAGATGCACGAGGCTGACGCTGTCTATGCCGACGAGTCCATCTATGAGTATGCCATGCAGCAGGGCGGTGGCAATGATGGCCGTCCATACTCATTCGGCCGTCCGTCATCAGGCGGAAGCAAGAACGCGTTCCCATGCAAGTCATACGGCCAGGGCCGCATCAACCCGGCTTACTACTATGGAGTGTTCGCCCCGAACGACAAGCGCCGCGATGTCTCTGTCTGTGTGACAGGCTCTGACGGCAAGGGCAATGAGAAGCTGATATCGTTCAAGGGAGGCTCAAAGGCCGACGCCGGTGGTCTCACGCTGAACAAATGGGATGAGAACCGCCAGGCTCAGCCATGGGTGGCCGCCCAGCGTAAGTCAGGCATCAACGGCCCATACATGCGTATGGCAGAGATGTATCTTGGTTATGCCGAGGCGTGCGCCGCTACAGGCGATGACGCCAACGCCCTCTCAGCCCTCCGCACAGTGCGTGAGCGCTCGTTCAAGGCTGGTGAGGCAAAGACCGACGAGTTCGTTGCGAAGGTCGGTGCAGACGCATATCTCAGCAGCAGCGAGTGTGCCCAGTGGCCGGCTCTCTACAGGGCCATCATTGAGGAGCGCGGCTTTGAGTTCGCCGGTGAGGGCGACCGCCGCTGGACTCTCATCCGCACAGGTCTCATCGGTGGTGCTATCCACCGTGTCAAGGACATGACAAAGAAGATGCTCGACGGCCTCAAGGCCAACGGCTACTACGCTTTCGACAACGGCAATGTCATCTCAAACTACATCTGGACAAAGAGCGTCGACGCAAAGGCGACACACGGATTCCGCCTCACAGCAGAGTGTACAGACACATCTGACCCTGTCCTCTATCCGGGATGGCGCGGCCAGAATGACGACTGGGCTGCTTTCGGATGCAAATATTCCGGCACAGCGACGCCTAACCTCGCCATCAAGGGACTCTTCAACTACATAGCCCCTGGCAGCGCTGAGGCTGCGGCTCTTGAGAACGACGGATACAAGAAGGTCGACTGGGCTGTGAATATCTCTGAGCAGGAGTACTACACGAACCTCTTCCTTGACTACGACTACGTCTCAGCTCCTATCTATCTCTGGCCATTCACTCCTAACACCATATCGACTGGTGGATTCACCAATGGCTACGGATTCAAGAACGAATGATGAGGAGGGCAGCCTCCCACACACATAAACATTACCGCTTTACCGGCCTGCCGCTCTGGCAGGCCGGTTTTTGGTATGCTCGGCATGAGTAATGTCTAACGGGTGCAAGTCCCACATGCCAGCCTAATGGCTGGCACACTGGGGCTTAAGGCAGGGGCTTCTGTACTCCTGCCTTGTGTCCATACTGATATGTATATATACGCAGGATGAAAGCAGAGGGGAGCTGAATGCAAGTCTTGTCTGCCGGGCATACAGAAAGCAGTGCTCCATGTTCCTGCCAGTTGGGAACATGGAGCACTGCATCCATTCTATATCATCTGAATAATGAGAACGCTGTGGGAATAAAAGTGGAATTTTTAACGCTGTGGGAGTAAAAGTGGAGTAGGGGGGGATGACCCTCAGTCGCTCAGCGTGAGGTGTCTCTTTATGTACTGTCTTGCGCGGAAGATGTTCACCTTCACCTGGTCCTCTGTCATGCCTGTCATATCTGCTATGTCTCGATAGTTGTGCCCCTCGAAGTCACGCAGCTGCATACATGTCCGCTGTTTCTCGGGCAGCTGGGCCATTATGGCGTGCAGCTGTGCTATGCTCTCCTTGGCGTATATGCGCTCGTAGGGGTTCTCCGTCTGTGGCTCTCTGCCTGTTGTGTCGTCGATGGAGAGGACATTATGGCGTGTCGCATTGACATGGTTTATGGCTATATTGCGGCATGCTGTGATGGCATAAGCCTCGATGGAATCGACCATTTCCAGCTTCTCACGGTTATTCCACAGCCTTATCATTGTCTCCTGAACGATATCCTCGGCCTCCTCGCGCTGCATGGTGATACGCAGCGCCAGACGGAACAGTTTGTCTTTCAGCGGGAGTATGTCGTTCTGGAAGTTCATGTCGTGTCGTTTGGGGTTGGTTCTCGCTTGCTGCCGGGCGTGGTTCAGAGCCTTATCTGTGTGCCGCTGTCGGGCTGTGAGATGTTCTCCGCGAGAGTTATGACGACTCTCCTCACGCCTGCGCTGACGGCCTGTAGGGCGTTCTCTATCTTTGGCAGCATGCCGCCTGATATGGTGCCGTCGTCACGGTAACGGCTGAAGAGCTCTGGGGTGATGACGGGTATGAGGGTGTTGTCGTCGTCAGGGTCGGCCAGCACGCCGCGTTTCTCGAACGAGAATATCAGCGTGACGTCATGCCCTTCGCTCGCGAGGGCCTTCGCTGTCTCTGATGCCATGGTGTCGGCGTTAGTGTTGAGGATATTCCCCTTGCCGTCGTGTGTCAGCGGGGCGACGACTGGTATGATGCCATTCTCGAGCAGCATTGTGAGCCTCTGTCCGTCGGCATGGTCCACATCGCCGACAAAGCCGAAGTCAATCATCCGCTCTTCCCCGTCTATTGTCATGCGCTTCAATGGTCTGCGGTGAGAGCGTATGATGTCCATATCGGCTCCTGTCAGTCCGGCAGCGTTGACGCCCTGTGCCTGGAGCATGGCCACGAGATGCTTGTTGACGAGTCCGCCGTATACCATTGTGACGACATCGAGCATCGCCGCGTCTGTTATGCGCCGTCCGCCTGCCATCTGTGTCTCTATGCCCAGCTGTGCTGCTACCTTCGTCGCGCGCCGTCCGCCGCCATGCACGAGCACTTTCTGGCCCTCTATCCTTGCGAATGACTCTATGAGGCCTGATAGCTGCTTCTCGTCCTCGACGACAGCGCCTCCTACTTTTATTACTGTTATCTGCATTCTTGCTGATGTTTTTTTTGTGTGTTGTCTTGCTGTCATCCCGCTGGCTGATGCTGTCCTGTGGTGTGCTTGCGCTGCAGCCTCCGCCATGCTATACGCCGAGTATCTGCCGTGCTTTCTCCACCGATATGCGTATTTTCTCATAGTTGTCCATGAGGTCAACGTTGAGTGTGTGGTGGGCTTTGGTGTAGTAAGGCTCTCGCTGCTTGAGGCTTTCTATGATGTATTGTCTCAGTTCCTCGTCGCTTTTCCCGGCTATTAGCGGACGCACTACCTTCCCCATTCTCAGGTGTCCGGCGAGCACATCGGGCGATGCCTGCAGGTATATGGTGTCGCCCTGCGCGTTCATATAGTCCATGTTGTCGTAGAAGCAGGGTGTCCCTCCTCCGCATGATATGACGACATCCTCAAACTCTGCCACCTCATGGAGCATGTTACGCTCTATCTCTCTGAAGCCTTCCTCTCCCTCGTCGCTGAATATCTGTGCCACGGTGCGCCGCATTCTCGACTCGATATACCAGTCGAGGTCGTAGAACATTATCCCGAGTTCCTTGGCGAGGGCTTTGCCTATGGTGGTCTTTCCGGCTCCCATGTATCCCAGGAGGATTATGCGTGTCATTTCTTTCGTTTTGATGTTACGGGGGTGTTGATTATCTCGATACACTCTTCGTTGGTCAGCTCTGCCACACGCTCGTGCATAGCCTTTGGTATGCGGTAGTTCTTTCCGCCGTATGCTATGTACGGGCCGTATCTGCCGTTGAGGATGTCTATCTTCTCGTCTCCCTCTCCGAATGTCTTTATGTGTCGCTGCTGCTCCTGGCGTTGCTTCTCTGTTATGAGTTCCTCGGCTCGCTGCAGGGTGATGGTGAGAGGGTCCTCGGTCTTGGGTATGGAGACATACTTCTTCTTGTAGAGCACGTATGGGCCGAAGCGTCCTGTGCCTATGATGACCTTGTCGCCGTCGTACATGCCCAGTGTGCGTGGCAGCTCGAAGAGCTTGAGGGCCTCGTCGAGGGTTATTGTCTCCATCGACTTGTCTGACGGGAGCTGTGCGAAGCGTGGCTTCTCCTTGTCCTCGGCTGTGCCTATCTGCACGACAGGCCCGTAACGTCCTATCTTGACGAATACTGGCTTGCCGCTGTCAGGGTCGACACCCACCTGCCGCTCGCCAGCCTTATGCTCTGAGCGTGTGTTGATGGTCTTCTCCACCATGGGCTCGAAGTCTTTGTAGAAATCCTTCAGCATGTCGTTCCAGCGCTCGTGTCCGTCGGCTATCTCGTCGAATTTCTCCTCCACACGTGCCGTGAAGTTGTAGTCCATGATGTCTGGGAAGAACTTTATGAGGAAGTCGTTGACGACGATGCCTATGTCTGTCGGCAGCAGCTTGCCCTTGTCAGAGCCTGCCATCTCGGCCTTTGTGCGCTGTGATATGACGCCATTGCGCAAGGTGTTTATGGCATACTGTCTCTCCTCGCCCTTCTTGTCGCCTTTCTGCACATACTCGCGCTGCTGTATGGTCGATATTGTCGGGGCGTAGGTCGACGGGCGTCCGATGCCCAGCTCCTCGAGCTTATGGACGAGCGATGCCTCGGTGTATCTCAGCGGTGACTGTGTGAAACGCTCTGTCGATGTTATCTCCCTGTATGCCATCTTCTGGCCTATGGTCATCTCTGGCAGCTGTCTTCCGTCGTCGGCGTAGCTGTCATTCTTGTTGTCGTCATGGCTCTCGGAGTAGACTTTCAGGAATCCGTCGAATCTCACCACCTCTCCCTGGGCTACGAAGAGCTCCTGTGCGCGGCTCACGGCGATGCTCACCTGTGTCTTCTCTATCTCCGCCTCTGCCATCTGTGATGCCACGGTGCGTTTCCATATGAGGTCATAGAGGCGTTTCTCCTGTACTGTGCCGTCTATGCGCAGGCGCTCCATGGATGTCGGGCGGATAGCCTCGTGGGCCTCCTGTGCTCCCTTTGATTTTGTCTGGAAGTTGCGTGGCTGGCTGTATTCCTTGCCATACTGCTTCTCTATCTCGTCCCTCGTGGCTGCTATGCAGAGCTTGGAGAGATTGACAGAGTCTGTACGCATGTATGTTATCAGACCGTTCTCGTAGAGGTGCTGTGCCACCATCATTGTCTGTGAGACGGTGAATCCGAGTTTCCTCGCTGCCTCCTGCTGCAGTGTCGATGTGGTGAACGGTGGGGCAGGCGAGCGGTGGAGCGGTTTCTGCTGTATGTCACAGACGTAGAAGTGTGACTCGCGGCATGTCGTGAGGAATGCCATCGCGTCGTCGTGCGATGCGAAGCGCTTGTCCAGCTCGGCCTTCACCTCTGTCGGATGTCCGTTGTCGTCGATGACGAAGATGGCATTGATGCGGTAGTATGTCTCAGAGACGAAGTTCTGAATCTCACGCTCACGCTCTACGATGAGGCGCACAGCGACCGACTGTACTCGTCCGGCTGATAGCGCCGGCTTTACCTTGCGCCACAGGACAGGCGATATCTTGAAGCCGACGAGGCGGTCAAGCACACGGCGTGCCTGCTGCGCGTCGACGAGGTTCATGTCAAGATGTCGTGGATTGTCGATAGCCGCGAGTATTGCGGGCTTTGTTATCTCGTGGAACACTATGCGCGATGTCTTCTCCTCATCGAGGCCGAGCACCTCGCACAGATGCCATGATATAGCCTCTCCCTCGCGGTCCTCATCGGATGCGAGCCATACCTTGCTGGCTTTCTTCGCCTGCTGTTTCAGTTCGCTGACAAGTTTCTTCTTGTCCTCTGGTATCTCATATTGCGGCTCGAGGGTGTCGAGGTCGATGCTTATCTCCTTCTTCTTCAAATCGCGGATATGGCCATATGACGACATGACCTTGAAATCCTTGCCAAGGAATTTCTCTATTGTCTTGGCCTTGGCCGGGCTCTCTACGATGACTAAGTTCTCTTGCATGATTCTAAGTTGATGGTTTGTTTCGGGGCGCAAAAGTACTGAAAAGTTTTCTCTCTACCTTATTATATAGTGAATTGTTATGATTTTTTAAGAAAGGGCAATCTGCCTCCTGCTTTCCTCTCGGTTGCTCCCTGCTGTAGTATCGGTTGCTATCTGTTGTAGTATCGGTTGCTCCCTGCTGTTGTATCTGTTGCTCACAGCTGTCCCCCTCCCCAGCCACATGCCCCACATGAAGGCATCGTCACACATGCCGTCGCGACCCCCTCGGGGCTGTGGATAATGGCCTGCTCTGTCATCCAATACCAATGAGGCCGCCATTCAGTATCTCTTGGCCTTCAATTCATAGCCAATGAGCGAGTCATCCAATACCAATGGGAAAACCTCCGCATTTCCCTCTCCGATTCCCGCTTTTTTGTTGGCAAATCCCATGGGGCTGTTCATCGTGGCTGGGCCCCTCGGTGTGTAGTCTGTTTGCGGCTTTTGTCGAACATGTTAGCGTATGGCTGTTCCTCCTTCTTGGTATCCCCTAGTATCGTCATGCACATCATACGCCCTATGGCGAGCCCGTCTGTATGTACCGGTAGTCCTCCAGCACAACATGATTCTCCCAACCCGCCCAGAGGATTCCCCCGACGGAGATGATTCACTGTTAATTCATGCGAAACATCCATGCTTATATTAATAACAAATCATAAATATACATGCGTATGCGTGTGAATATTATGGAAAAATAGTATATTTGCATTTTGTAAACACCATTCGCCATGCCATGGTCGCCCCCCAGCATAGCACACGAACCTAATCAATAACCAGCAAACCCTCAACAAGCCATGTCAAGAAAACCCACCCTCACCCTCACGCTATTCATCATGCTGCTCCTCGCAGCCATACCGTCGTCACTCCGCGCGGCAGACAAGAAGGGCCAGCGTGTCAGCCTCTGGGCAGCTGAGCCGCCTCACGACAATGGCGACCCGAAGGATGAGGCTTACATACAGGTCTTCCTGCCAGAGAAGAGCCGTGCGACAGGCCGTGCAGTGGTCATCTGTCCCGGTGGCGCATACTGCTGTGTCGTCATGGACTGTGAGGGCACAGACTGGGCGCCATTCTTCACACAGCAGGGCATAGCCGCCATAGTGCTCCACTACCGTCTGCCCCACGGTAATTACAAAGTGCCCGTTGAGGACGCTGAGCAGGCCATGAGAGTGGTCAGGAGGAACGCCAAGCGCTGGAATATCAACCCCGAGGATGTAGGCATCATGGGCTCGTCGGCAGGCGGTCACCTCGCCTCGACCATAGCGACACACGCCAAGGGCGACGCGCTGCCCGACTTCCAGATACTCTTCTACCCCGTCATAACCATGGACCCCGCCTTCACACACCGTGACACACACGACAACTTCCTCGGCAAGGACGCCAAGAAGAAGATGGAGCAGCTGTACTCGAACGACACACAAGTCACCCGTCAGACACCACGTGCGTGGATAGCTCTCGCTGACGACGACAACATCGTCGTGCCTGCCAACGGATTCAACTACTACTTTGAGTGTTACAGACACGACGTGCCGGCATCGCTGCATATCTATCCCTATGGCGGACACTGGGGCGGAATGCGCACATCATTCCCCTTCCATGCGGAGATGCTCATGAACCTCAAGTCATGGCTCAGCAGCTTCTGACACCGCAGGCCCCGCATCCCCTCATGGCATGACGATGCCCCAGAGTGCCCCAGTGTGCCACCACGCAGGCATGATGAGGCCAGCCCTATGCCGCCACATGCCACATAGCAGGCAGCGGGAAGAGACTCACCCGGGATATGGGCGGCAGCGTGTGGATATGAAGACCGCCACCACATGCCGCATGATACACAGCCATCCGGCCCGCCCCGACGGTAGAGATGAGAATAGAATAAACCAACATAAACCCAAAACGAAAGCATCATTATGAAGATAGCCCTTATAGGTTACGGAAAGATGGGCCACATGATAGAGCAGATAGCCATCAGCCGTGGACACGAGATAGTCAGCATAATAGATATCGACAACCAGCAGGACTTCGAGTCAGAGGCGTTCGCCTCGGCCGATGTCGCCATAGAGTTCACCGCCCCACATGTAGCCTACGCCAACTACCTGAAGGCCTGGAAAGCCGGTGTGAAAGTGGTGTCAGGCTCAACAGGATGGCTGAAAGACCATGGCGATGATGTCCGCAAGGCATGCCAGGAAGAGGGGCAGACACTCTTCTGGGCCTCAAACTTCTCCATCGGCGTAGCCATATTCTCGGCTGTCAACCGTTATCTCGCCAGGATAATGAACTCATTCCCACAGTATGACGTTGAGGAGACAGAGACCCACCACATACATAAGCTCGACCATCCCTCAGGGACTGGCATCACTCTCGCCGAGCAGATAGTCGACGCTCTCGACCGTAAGGACGGATGGCAGATGGGCACCCTCACACAGCCCGACGGCACCGTCGTGGCCCAGCCAGAGCCTGCCGACAGCCATAAGCTGACGATAAACAGCGTCAGGGAGGGCGAGGTGCCAGGCATCCACTCCATTGTCTACGACTCAGAGGCCGACAAGATAACCATAACACACGACGCCCACTCAAGAAAGGGATTCGCCCTCGGAGCCGTCCTCGCCGCAGAGTACACCGCCAAGAACACCGGCCTGCTCACCATCGACGACATGTTCAGATTCTGACACCATTGCCCCACGGCCACCAATCCCCATGTCAACCGTGGACAAAGACAATAAACGAAACAAAGCATCATAACCAATGATAAAGAAAGAAAAGACATCACAACGCCTGCAATGGCTGAAGTTCACAGTTGTCACGCTGCTCTATCTCCTCTTCCTCTACTGGGTAGAGTCATGGTGGGGACTATTAGTCGTGCCATTCATCTACGACGCTTACATATCCAGGAAAATCCGCTGGCAGTGGTGGAAAGACGCTGAGGGCCCCACACGCTTCATCATGTCGTGGGTCGACGCCCTTGTCTTCGCCCTCGTGGCCGTATACTTCATCAACCTGTTCTTCTTCCAGAACTATGTCATACCCTCCTCCTCGCTCGAGAAGTCGCTCCTGACGGGCGATTACCTCTGTGTGTCGAAGGTCTCATACGGCCCGCGCATACCGCAGACACCGCTCACGATGCCACTCACACAGCATACCCTCCCCGTGCTCGGATGCAAGTCATACATCGAGTGGCCACAGTGGGACTACCGCCGTGTGAAAGGTCTCGGGAAGGTTGAGCTGAACGATATCGTCGTCTTCAACTATCCAGCGGGAGACACGCTCGTGTCAGAAGAGCGCTGGCAGGCTGCCGATTTCTACCAGATGGCCTACTCTTTCGGCCAGCAGCTCGTCGATGCGCCGGCGAGAATGGACAGCCTTGACCCCATCGGACAGCGCAAACTCTTCGACACATACTACAATGCGGGCAAACGATACATAATGGCCAACCCCAATGAGTATGGCGACATCATAACCCGTCCTGTTGACCGCAGGGAGAACTATGTGAAACGTTGTGTCGGTCTCCCCGGCCAGACGCTGCAGATAAAGGACCGTATCATATACCTCGACGGCAAACCCAACAAGGAGCCCGAGAACGTCCAGTACACATACTATGTGAAACTGCGCGCACAGATGCCTGAGGACCTCATGCAGGAGCTCGGCATATCGAACGAGGACATGACACAGCTGAACAGTGTCGGATGCATGCCTCTGACCAAGAGAGCCGCCAAGACACTCGCCTCACGGAAGGATATCGTAGCCTCGATAAAGCTCAACACCGACGCGCCGACAGGCGACCTCTATCCTCTCAACTCAGCGACAGGATGGACACGCGACAACTATGGCCCGGTATGGATTCCCGCAAAGGGGAAGAGCATAAAGCTCGATATGAGGAACATCGCTGTCTATGAGCGCCCGATACGTACATACGAGGGCAATGACCTGAAGATAACTGACGACGGACGCATATTCATCAACGGCAAGCAGACCGACACCTACACCTTCAAGATGGACTACTACTGGATGATGGGCGACAACCGTCATAACTCAGCCGACTCCAGATACTGGGGCTTCGTGCCAGAGGACCACGTCGTAGGCAAGCCGCTCTTCATCTGGTGGTCTGCCGACCCTGACCACAATGGGTTCGCTGCCATACGCTGGCACAGACTCTTCTCGTGGGTAGACAATATAAAGTGACGCCATCAGGCGACAAGGCCTTACGGCCGCTCATGACAGCGTTCTTGACGCCGTCTGGCGGTCATGGCCCAAATACATGCAGGCTGACACTATGCGCTTTTGTAGCCTCCGGGAATGTAAGAAAGTAGAATGGTGATGTTGAACATGCTGCACTCAGCAATGCAATTTACTGTATGCAGTTGAATAAGCTTCAGTATAGCGACAAGCCAATAGACCAGAAGTTTGCTCAGTATGTAGATATTCTTGTTAATCTCCGCAACGATGAAAATCATTCTGCCAAAAGCCTCGATGCTAAGGAAGTTCAGTTAGGTATTCATGTTGCAACCGTAATGTTCATGTACGTTACGTTCAAGAATATAACTGAGCTTGAAATGGTCGAAACTAAATTCAAATAGATAATACGACGTTGTTACAGATCTTTTGGTCTGTAGCAATGTCGTTAATGCTTATTTCTTAGAACCCTAAATAAAGTAGATTTTGAGTATCAAGACATTATACAAGACGGTCAACTCCAATGGTGAGTATAGTTGTGGTGACATTGGCATCACAACAGAGGATTGGTACGACATCTTAAAAGCACCCAAGGCAGAACAATATATAGAGTGCTTGCTCGCGTTCCTTCGTGAACCTGAGCACAAGGCAACATGTACCAAAGTTTCTGAAAATCACCAGAAACCAGCGCAGTATTATAATAGTAAGGTGACAAACTTCTCTAGATGGGTTCAGAAGTATCTGAATCGCTTTAGGGTTGAAGGAACTGATGGCAATGAAACCTATTGGTGTATAGCTATGCAGAAAGGTTGGGACACAAAACAAGGATTCCAATGGCAGTTGAGAGAAGAACTTGTCGAAGCCTTGCGTCGCTACCTTATGGATGACCTTATTGATCATTTCCGTAATGGTAAGCCTTTCAATGGTTATAATGAGCTTTACAAATGGGAACTCATTGATTCGTGTGATGGCATGGATTCCATAGACATTTATCGCAGTTTATACGGAAAGAATGTCGTTGACTGCATACGAATCAATGATGTCATTAAATATATAGGGACAGTAAAAACATCAGAAGGAAAAGTTATCATTGACCATCTTCTTGATGAATCAAAACCTCTGAACTCACGTTTAGAAGATTTTAAATCTGAAATGCGTGATTTTATTCCAGATAGGTTTAAGACCTGTGGCAATGATGAGCGAACGGCAGCTTCAATTTTAACTTGTAAATATCCAGAGAATTATACCTTTTATATGGACAAGGTATATAAAAACCTTTGGAAATATTTCGGTTTTGAACATTTTGAAGCAGGAAAGAAATACTCTCATTTCTTACAAATAATCAATAATTTCACTGTCGATTATGGAAATGAGATACAGGACATTATTGCAGAATACATAAATGACTATAATCATAAACCACTAATTCTTTCGGTTCAGACTTTATTCTGGTGCATGAAAGAATATATGGAAGAAAAATTAAATAAGGACATGAGATTTACCTGGATTCCATTCTATAAAGAATTTGCTGAGAAGATCATGCATTATCGCAATGACAGAAAATCATTGCTTGACATTATCTATGCTAACGATGATAGCTTAATTGTAAACTATCTACATGACAACAAGGGTGAAGGAGATTTGTGCAAAGACATTGACCCATTTACAACCCTTGGAATATTTAATCGAGGCATCACAGAAGACAATCGAAAAGTTGGAGCAGAGAAATTCAAGGAATTATTATCTATTGAAGCTGAAGCCCCATCAGATTTTACAGGAATCCCTATCCTCAATAATCAAATGTCTCATTTCTTCGGTTTCAGAAACAAGCGTGAGAAAGACGACATTGAGAATCTCTGGAAGCTTTTTGAGAAGGTTGTCAGGGGTGAAGATTTCAAATCGGAATACGATACTGTAATAAGACAATATATTATCAATGTCAACATTACTATGGGACTATTCTGGATCCGTCCGGAGGAATATCTTGCTCTTGACAAAACCAACAATACATATATGAAGGATGAGTATGGTATCGATCTTCCTAAAAAAGTTCCTAGTTATGACGATTATATGTCATTATTACAAATGATAAAAGAAAAGATGGCAACCAACGAGATAAAAGAAAATACATTCTATGAAATATCAGCTAATGCTGCTGGAGCAATGGATTCTATAGACAATGAAGGAACCTGGTATGATGATATTGTTGAGACATGGAAAAAAAGGAAAAATATAGTTCTCTATGGTGCTCCAGGTACAGGAAAGACTTACGATGTTCCTGAGTTTGTAGTAAGACTTTGTCAGCCTGAGTTTGATGCCAATAATGCTGAAAGAGAAGACCTCATGAAAGTCTATAATCAGCTTAAACAGGAAAAAAGAGTAGCATTTACAACTTTCCATCAGTCTATGGATTATGAGGATTGGATGGAAGGTCTAAAACCTGTTGTAGATAACAACCAGGTTACATACGAAATTGACCGTGGTATCTTTAAGATTCTCTGTGAAGAAGCGGAACGTCCTATTGTAAAGAACAAACAGATTGGTATTGCAAGCGATGCTGTCGTCTGGAAAGTATCTCTTCAAGGAACTGGAGATAATCCTGTCCGTAAAGAGTGTATGGATAATGGTCACATAAGAATTGGATGGGATGATTACGGTGCTGTGATCTCTGATGAAACCGATTGGACAAAACACAATGGTGAAGGTAAGCAGATTCTTGACGCTTTCATTAACAAAATGAAAGAAGGTGACATCATCATGAGTTGTTATACAAATAGAACTATTGATGCTATTGGTGTTGTAGTAGGAGATTATGAGTTTGATAATTCCTATGACCACTATAAACGTGTCAGAAAAGTGAACTGGCTTTTGAAGGACATAAATGAGAATATTGTTGAGATGAATAATGGTAAGACGATGACTCTTGGTACTGTTTACCGTCTTAATGCTATCACTCTCGACAAGGTAAAGGCACTGCTTGATAAACATAAGACCTCAGCGTCCATGGAAGACAACACAAAGCCGTACGTTATGGTTATTGATGAGTTAAACCGTGGTAATGTCTCAAAAATATTTGGTGAACTTATTACGCTGCTGGAGGCTGACAAACGAAAGGGACACAAGAATGCAGAAAGTGTTATTCTACCATACTCTAAAGTTCAGTTTATGGTTCCTGATAATGTCTATATCATTGCAACCATGAACACGGCAGACAGATCACTTGGAAATCTTGACTATGCTATTAGAAGAAGATTTGCATTTATTGCAGATAAGCCATATTCTCTTGAAGGTGAAGTGCCAGGATTCAATGAAGAACTTTTCCATAAAGTTAGTGACCTATTTATTACGAATTATGACGAGTACAAAGATAGTGGTTGGTTGCAGACACTACCTTTGAAACCTGCTGATACATTATCAGAGGAATATAAGCCAGAAGACGTTTGGATTGGTCACAGCTATTTCATTATGAAAGACGAGGATGGAACAGATATTACAACAGACCGTCTCTTATATGAAATAATACCATTGTTTGAAGAGTATGTTCGAGATGGAGTCCTTACAGAGGATGTTTATTCAATAATTGAGGAACTACGTAACATTGCCAACGAATAATGAAAATTATACAACTTCATGAGCAAATGCTGGAGAATACCAAACTCCTGCATGATGTGGATGCTATCCTTCCATTTTTGAAGGATGGGCAGGAAGTTATGTATGCTGTCAAACGTGGTAGAGAAGACAAAGAGTTATGTCTAAAACTCAGAAGAACAAATGACGATATATTAGCAACAGGTTCATATTTCGTAGGTGTTGACTGGATTAAAGAGAACGAACTTGCAGTTCAGGTGAGTCCAAAGATGAATGATGGTTTTGAGGTCGATTATGTCAAGATGCTCAACGACGCTTTAAGTGAACGAGAGAATTTTGACCACCTCCAAGACTTGGTTACTATTAATTTTGATAAGACTTCTATTAAAGTAAATCAGCAACAGGACCTGTTAAGCATATTCCTGATTACGGAATACTTAAATATCCTCCAACGAATAGTAAGGAAGGGATTAAAGAAAAGCTATTATATCGTTGAAAACAATATTAAGAATAAGGTTAAGGGACGTATTCTAATAGGGATGAACATACATAACAACCTAATAAAAGGTAACATAACTGATAATGTATGTCGCTATCAGGTATATGACATTGATTCTCCTGAGAATAGAATCCTTAAAAAAGCCTTGCAATTCTGCGTTAGACAGTTGAATATCTATAAACACGCAATGGATGTTTCTTTATTGGAAAAGAAAATACGTTATATTAAACCATATTTTGATAATGTAAATGATGAAGTTAGTGTTAAGACAATAAAAACATTCAAGGGCAATCCTGTATTTAAGGAATACAACCAAGCCGTTGAATTTGCCCAGCTTCTTCTCAAACGATATAGTTATGACATCACAGTTACCGGCAAAAAGGAAATTATGACACCTCCATTCTGGATAGACATGAGTAAGCTGTTTGAGTTGTATGTTTTCCATCATTTAAGAAAGGTATTTACCTCAAAGAATGAGATAAAATATCATGTCAATGCTCACTATCAGGAACTGGATTACCTTCTTAAACCACAAGAATGGCCACAACCTTATATCATAGATGCAAAATACAAGCCAAGGTACAAATATATTGGTGGTATAACTATCGACGATGCAAGAGAAGTAAGTGGATATGCTCGATTAAGCAGCATCTATAATATACTTGGTATTGAGGAGGACACAGCACCTCCAATAAAATGTCTTATAATATATCCTGATCAAGAACAAGAAGAAAAATTCAGCTTTACAAGGGATGTGGAACCTGAATTTGAGAAGGTTAGTGGATATGTTAGGATATACAAATTAGGTATAAAACTTCCTGAAATACAGTACAATTAGTGATACTATTCCCTCGTCATATCTAAATAAGGATATAAATGTATCTAATTCACTGAATAATTCAATTTATTTATCATTAATAATAATATGCAAGAGAACGTTACAAATAGTAAAAACAATGTTCCTCAGATTCCCGGAGGCTATACAGAAAATAGCGTGAGACACTAATACGCAGACAAGATTTTCAGGATTATGAGAGCGAGAAAACTTCTTCTTTGCGCCATGACAGCCGCCATGACGCTCGTAGCCAGCGCACAATCGTACGACGTTGACATCCAGTTTACCCCATCCAAGAACTACAAGGCGTGGAAGAAAGGCGAGCCTGTCCACATCGTCAGGGTATGCCATGAGACATTCCTGCCATCGTCAGGCAACAGCTCTATGGCAGTGGCGAAAGAGGTCTACAACTTCTACGAGGAGGGCAGCAGCACACCACACCCCGTCGAAGGCAAGTTCGGCGATGTCATGAGATGTGACAGCCGTGATGTCCAGGCTGTATGGGATGCAGCCATCATGAGCAATGTCCTCCCCATGCTCGGCCGCAAGGGTTATCAGAACGCGCTGCGCCAGGAGCTTGACGACGACGCCAAGGACTTCATCATGCGCCTCAATGCCGACGGTCGCCGTTTCAACGACCCTATGCTTGAGAGCTACATTTATGGCGTGCTGGCGAAAGTGAAGCCGCGACAGCTGATAGACGGACGTACAGGCGACCTCAACATACAGATTGTCAACGACGAGACACCCAACGCCTTCACATTCGCAAACGGCACCATTGTCCTCACCACAGGCCTCCTTGCCACGCTCCATACAGAGGACGAGCTTGCCGCCATACTCACAAGGGAGGCTGCACATTACATACTCGACCACAGCGTGGCGAATGTCAATGCAGCAATACGCCGGCAGAAACGAGCCGAGTTCTGGGCGGCGCTGGCGACCACTGCCGTAGCTACAGGCGAGGTAATAGCCAGCGAGAAGAACGAGGACTATATACCGGGACTCGCCACCCTGGCCACATCCATCATATCAGCATCCGTCGCCGAGTCTTACCTGAGAGAGCAAGGCATACGCTACAACAACGCCCAGGAGAGCGAGGCTGATAACATGGCGCTGCTCATTCTGCCAGCGGCGGGATATGACCGTGACGCACTTGTGACAGCCCTCTCACGCCTGCAGCGCCTGTACAAGGCAGACAGACGCAAGCCGGCATACTTCCCGACATACAACGACGTCCAGCTTGCCGACCGCCTGTCGACACTCGGAACGCCATACGCCCGCACTGACACACGTTACGAGAAGATGATATCGTTCGCTGTATGCAGCGCCGCGATGCGCATGATACAGTTAGGGAAGTTCAGCCAGAGCCTCGACATGGCAAACCAGAACATACGGAACGGTGTTGCCACGGCTGACGACTATATCGTGAGAGCCAACGCTCTCCTCGCGCTGAATGCCGACACAGCCTCTGTCAACGAGGCCATCGACGCACTGCAGATGGCAAAGGTGAGACGCCCGACGGGTATGGACCACTACCGTCCGCATGTTGCCGCGCTGCTCCGTATTGGGCGCACAGCCGACGCTCTCGGTGTCCTTGCCGACTACAAGGCCGCGCTCGTAGAGTCCAGGAGGCAGCTCGCCACACTGCAGGGCGAGCATGTCTGGCAGGCCACCTACTCCTTCATCAACGACGAGACACAATGGGTGGAGGATATGATTGTGAAGCTCGGCCCGATGAGCCATTAGGCCACGCGTAGCCCACTGTCCTGTATCGCCATCCACTATGGGACATCCTGCCACGTCTCCAGATACGGCATCGCGCCACAGACAATCATTCTCCGTCCCCAGCCCAATAACCTATCCGACCCTCATAATGATACTCTCGACAACATATTTCGGCCCTGTACAGTGGTATTCAAAGCTATGCCGCTGTGCAGGGCAGACTGTTTTCATCGAGGCTTGCGAGTCGTTCGTCAAGCAGACCTACCGCAACCGCTGCTACATAGCCACAGCCAATGGTCCGCAGGCGCTCACGGTTCCTGTCACACACGCCCCCGCCGCCATCCCCGCCGGCTCCTCCCCCGTCAGCGATACATCCATACAGCCGCGGGCGGATATATCGTCGATTCTCATCTCTGACCATGGCAACTGGCGCCATCTCCACTGGCAGGCATTGCAGACAGCCTACGGCGAATCAGCATTCTTCGAGTATTATGCCGACGATTTCCGCCCGTTCTATATCGACGAAGGCCCTGGCTCGCCAGTCCGTCTGCAGCGTCTCCTCGACTACAACATGGCGGGCATGCGCCTTGTATGCCGTCTCCTCGACCTCGATGTCGACTTCCGACCGACGTCAGAGTATCTCCCTCCTGCTGAGGGAGGCGACCTGAGGTATGATATAAGGCCGAAGAACGCGCCCTGCGACGCTGATTTCACGCCCCGCCCATACTACCAAGTCTACAGGGAGGAGACGGGTTTCCAGCCCAATATGTCTATACTTGACCTACTCTTCAATGAGGGTCCGGAGGCTGCCAGATGGCTCGTGGACATGTAATCAGGACAGTCCTGCTGCCATCTGCAACACTCCCCGCCCAGTCAGGCAGGCATTTCCCCGCAAGCATACACCAAGTCGCAGACCACATCCCTCGCTCGCGACGCTTGAGAATATCATGTTGATAAATGCCCATTGTGAGGTCTTCATCTGAAAATAATCTCTATCCCGCAGACTGTTTTAACATCATTTTGTATTAAGATAAGGCAAAAAAAGCATCGTTGTTGGCAATTATGTTCGCGATTACGACAACAAGACAAATTGATACAGATAAGGGCTCTTTTACCAAGATATGTCATAATAATTGCCATGAATGAGCGTGTTACGCATGTTTTCACTTATATTCTGGTAGTTAATCGGCATCCGTTAACGGTCAGTTTGTAGTGTGTAGAATGATACGTTCGTAAAAAAATAATAACGATATGATACTTTTTTGTGATATTGCTCTTGCTGTTTTAAAAATTTTTATTTATCTTTGCATCAGCAACTAACTAATATATAAACATCCTTAACCCCAATAACTATGAGTGATGTAATATCCGAGATAACTCCTTTGACCGAGAAAGACTGCTACCATCTTGTTGAACGGCACAAGAAACAGCATACATATCCATTGCACAGGCACCCGGACCTTGAAATCAACTTCGTGGAGAACTGCTGCGGCAACCGCCGCATTGTTGGAGACAACATAGAGGTTCTGGGCAATTATGACCTGTGCCTCATGGGTAGCGGCCTGGAGCATACATGGGAGCAGTATGAGTGTACATCGAATGATATCCGTGAGATAACGATACACTTCACGAATGACCTCTTCCCCGACCTTCTGCTCAACAAGACATATATGGCCTCTCTCAACGACCTCATGAAGCGGGCCGAGGTGGGCGTAGCCTTTGGCATGAAGACCATATTGCATGTCTACGACCGCATCAACGAGCTGGTGGAGATGGAGCCAGGATTCGCGAGTGTCATGAAGTTCTACGAGCTCATGTACGAGCTGTCTATAAGCACTGACTACCATATGCTGTCGTCGAGTGCCTTCGCCCATACCGTCGTGAGCACCGACAGCCGCCGTGTGCAGCGTGTGAAAGAGTACATCGACCAGAACTACCGTGACGAGATACGCCTGCAGGACCTTGCCGAGATAGCATCCATGACACCTACCGCGTTCTCTCGATTCTTCAAGCTGCGGACAGCGAAGAGCATCTCAGAGTATGTCATTGACGTACGCTTAGGCCATGCCGCGCGTCTCCTCGCTGACAGCACGATGGCCATTGTGGAGATATGCTACCGCTGCGGATTCAATAACATATCCAACTTCAACCGCATATTCAAGAAGCGTAAGGGGTGTACTCCAACCGAGTTCCGCGAGAATTATCACAAGAAACACGTCATTGTCTGATATCCCAGCCGTCCCTATCCGCCACATGGGGCTTCATGACAGGCTGTCTTTATGACAATAAACAAGCAGACCGCCATACCTTTTCTCTCTGGTATGGCGGTCTGCTGTTGTTATGCATGGGCTGTTGTCCGGCCCGTTTCTTCTCCTATGGTGTGCTGCCTTCTTCTCCTCGCCCCCCCTTCCTGGGTATCAAGATGGATGAGAATACAAGGGTCAGGTGTGCTGCCTTTTTCTCCTCGCCCCTCTCCCAGGGGCATGGTGTTGTGGGTTATGCCAGTGGCATGGAGGCGTTTTGGTCATCCGTCATGCCACCCGGCTGGGAGTCATTTGCAGAGTTTGCATCCCTCACACTTGGAGAGCTCTCCACGGAAACGTTTCTCTATGAGGTAGTGGAGGCGGTTTCTGAGAGGCTCAAGTGGAATCTTGTCTACCACCTCTGTTATGAAAGCTGTCTGCAGGAGGAGGCGTGCCTCGCTGAGCGATATGCCCCTCTGCTGCATGTAGAAGAGAGCCTTGTCGTTCAGCTGGCCTATTGTCGAGCCGTGTGAGCATTTAACATCGTCGGCGTAAATCTCCAGCATAGGCTGTGTGAACATACGTGCAGTCTTTGTCGCTATGAGGTTCTGGTTTGTCTCCTCGCTTGTTGTCTTCTGCGCCCCGTGTCTTACGAGCACTTTTCCGGCGAACGCTCCGACGGCTTTCCCGTCAAGCACATACTTGTATGTCTCGTGGCTGTCGCAGTGGGCCACGGCATGGTCTATGACGGTATTGTTGTCGACATGCTGCTCCTTGTCGGCTATCACTCCTCCATATAGGTTGCACTCAGCCCCCTCACCCTTGAACATGAGACGTGTTGTCTGCCGTGTGCGCCCGTTGTGGAGTGTCATCAGTGTGTGAGAGAAGTGGGAGTCGCACTGCTGCTCTATGTATGTGTTCGATACGAGAGTATTCTTCAGGTGAGTCTCCTCCAGTCCGTAGACTTGCAGGTGGGCGTTCTCCTTGCAGTATATCTCGACCACCTGTGTTGTTAGGAAGTCCTGGTTGTCCGCGCTGTGGTCGCAGAAGAGTATGTCAGCCTCGGCGTTCCGTCCGGCAATTATGAGCACACGGCGGTTGACCATCATGCCGACATCGCTCCTGAGGATATTCACCACCTGTATCGTGCGGTCCATCCTGACGTTGTCGGGTATGTATATGACGAGGCCGTCCTGTGCGAGCATGGTGTTGAGGGCCGCTATGCTGTCGCCGCTCTCATGTGCGAGGCGGTCGTAGTATCCGTCGACTATCTGTGGCATTCTCTCTGCCACATCCCTCAGCGAGCTGACGATGACCCCCTCGGGCAGTGCGGGTTTGGGCATCGCCTTGTGGTAGAACATGTCGTTGACGACGAAATAGAGCTGTGTGGAGAGATTGGGCACGTCGCATTTGAACGCGTCATAAGGATTCACGGGGATATCGAGGCGGTTGATGTTCAGTCCGAGGTCAGGCTCGAACCATGCCGCCATGTCCGTGTATTTATATTCCTCACACTTGCGTGTCGGCAGCCCTTTCTCCTTGAAAGTGTTGAACGCGTCGTCCCTCCGTGCGTTCATGATGGCTGTGCTATGGCTGTCTATCATGCCACGGCATTGTGTGAAGAGGTCAGTATATTGTTTCTCGGGAGATGTCATTTTCCGTTTCTTGTTTGTCCGTTGTGAGGGTTTAGCGTCTCGTTCCGGCCGTTCTGTCTTCCTTGTGTCAGTGTTGTCAGGCCTCTGTTGCCTCAGCCTTTATCCAGTCATAGCCCCTCTGCTCTATCTCTTTAGCCAGCTCTGGGCCTGCTGTCTTCACTATCCGTCCGTTCCAGAGCACATGTATGAGGCTCGGGCGTATCATGTCGAGGAGGCGCTCATAGTGTGTTATGACGATTGTCGAGGTCTTCTCTGTATGGAGTTTGTTCACGCCCTCAGCCACTATTCTCATGGCGTCGACATCGAGTCCGGAGTCTGTCTCGTCGAGGATGCTTAGTGTCGGCTCGAGCATAGCCATCTGGAATATCTCGTTGCGCTTCTTCTCTCCTCCTGAGAATCCCTCGTTTACGGAGCGGTGTGCGAGCTTGTTGTCGAGCTCTACGACCTTTCTCTTCTCCCTCATGAGCTTCATGAAGTCGCTGGCGTTCATAGGCTCAAGTCCCTGGTACTTGCGTTTCTCGTTAATGGCTGCACGCATGAAGTTGGTCATTGACACTCCCGGTATCTCCACGGGATACTGGAAGGAGAGGAAGAGCCCTTCGTGTGCGCGGTCCTCGGGCGACATCTCGAGCAGGTTCTTCCCGTTATACCATACCTCACCCTCTGTCACCTCGTAGAGGGGATTGCCGACGAGGACAGCCGACAGTGTTGACTTTCCGGAGCCGTTAGGGCCCATAATGGCGTGTACCTCGCCATCGCCGATGGTGAGGTTTATACCTTTCAGTATCTCTTTTCCGCCTATCGAGGCGTGCAGGTTCTTGACTTCAAGCATATTGTTCTTGTTCTGATGTGTGGTGTTTCCTTGTGCCATGCTGCTGCTGTCCCTTTGCTGTGGGATGACGGCATAATGGCGATATCCGGGTGCAAAATTACAAAGTTTTTTCCAATTTACTCGTTTCTATATAATAAATAATGTTTATCCACATAGAAAAGTGGTGGGGTGTTGGTGGCTTGTCAAGGATTTTTTGTAACTTTGCGCATGTCAACGGCTATCCTTTACCCTACATCTGGCAGCATGTCGTATATAAAACCATAAATCTAAAGATATAGAACCATAAATCTAAAGAAATAAAACCATAAATCTAAAAACTAATGACTAGAAAGAATCTTATCACGCTTCTTGCAGCTGCTGCCCTGGCTTTGCCATCGCCATCTGCCGCACAGACACCCTCAAAGACATGGAACCCCAATGTCAGCGGAGGGAAATACCGCAATCCGGTTATCGACGCTGACTATTCTGACCCTGATGTCTGCCGTGTCGGGGATGACTATTACATGACCTCATCGAGCTTCGCCTGCTTCCCCGGCCTGCAGATTCTCCACAGCACAGACCTCGTCAACTGGGAGATTATCGGTGCGGCTCTGACCAACGACTATCCTGTCCTGCCCGAGTATAAGGGCACAGACCTCGACTGGAAACGCCGCGTGCAGCACGGCAACTACGTCTGGGCGCCATCCATCCGCTATCATGACGGCTGGTTCTACATCTACTGTGGCGACCCCGACCAGGGCCTCTTCATGACCAAGACGCAGGACCCCCGCGGACAGTGGAGCCCTGTAGAGTGGGTGCTGAAGGGCAAGGGAATGATTGACTGCTGCCCACTGTGGGACGACGACGGCAAGGCATACCTCTCTTTCGGCTGTGCCGGTTCGCGTGCGGGGATAAAGTCTGTCCTCTTCATGGCTCCCCTCTCTCCCGACGGCAGCCGTGTGACAGGCCCCGCGAGGATAATCTACGACGGACATGAGGACCAGCCAACCATCGAGGGAACAAAGCTCTACAAGCGCAACGGATACTACTACATCATGTCGCCGGCAGGAGGTGTGAAGTACGGATGGCAGGTCATACTGCGCTCTAAGGACCCCTTCGGCCCATACGAGGAGTATGTCGGCATGGCACAAGGCAAATCGAAGGTCAACGGCCCCCACCAGGGAGCATGGGTGGACACACCGAAGGGCGAGCACTGGTTCCTCCACTTCCAGGACAAGCATGCCTACGGACGCGTTGTCCACCTGCAGCCCGCACGCTGGGTTGACGACTGGCTCGTCATCGGCGACGACAAGGACAATGACGGCTGTGGCGACCCTGTTTCTGTATGGAAGAAGCCAGACCTGAAGTCGAGCGGAGTATTCCAGCCCAACGAGGACGACGAGTTCTCGTCGACAAAGTTAGGTCTGCAGTGGCAGTTTGAGGGTCCTTACTCACACTACTGGTACTTCTGCGACGCCGCCAAGTCGCGCCTGCGCCTCTATGGTGTGCAGCAGCCCGAGGGCTACCGCAATCTCAGCGACATGCAGAACACCCTCCTGCAGAAGCTCCCGACAGAGAATTTCACCTGCACGGCACGTCTCCGCTTCATCCCTAACCCCGGCAACAAGGCCAAGGGCGAGGAAGCTGGATTCATACTGAAGGGCCAGGACTATGCCGCCCTGAAGCTCGTGTCGACGAAGGAAGGTTGTGTCATGAGATATGTCGTCTGCCGTGGCGCCTTCAACGGCAAGGCCGAGGAGACCATCATGGAGACACCTGTCGAGCTGAAGTCTTTGGAGAAGCCATACACCCAGAAGTATGCTGTCGACGATATTCCACAGCCACGCCTTGCCACAGACTATATCCTTGTGCGCATGAAGGTGAAGAGCAGCGGCACAGGCAACAGCATCAAGTCTCACGCACAGTTTGAGTACAGCCTCGACGGGAAGACATTCAAGCGCGTCGGAGAGCCTTTCCTCGTAAAGGAGGGTAAGTGGATAGGCGCGAAAGTGGGATTCTTCAACTGCCGCCCGACGAAGATGAACGACGGAGCATTCCTCGATGTCGACTGGATACGCTTCACAAAATGATGATGCGCTTCACAAAAAATAATACTGTCAGGTAATATTCTAAAGACCTTGATATAATGGTCTTTATTTACCCTGCTATACAGTATAACGGAAGAGCGAAAATAAAGCAAAGAACTTCTGTCCACAGAAGAGGCGCGACCGTTAGAAACCGATGCCAAGCTTAGAGCCATTAAGCAAACTCATGGTTCTCAGCTTGGCGTTGGTTGACTTTGCCTTCCTCTGTCACGACTCGGCCATTGAGCGGATGCATGATAACCATCGACCTCGACAGCGAGCAGGCATGCTATGACTTCCTTGACTCCCTGAGACTCATCAGGAGGGCGACAAACCTCTTCGACAACAAGACCCTCGCCATACATCCTTACTCGACAATCTTCGGCAATTTCTCGCCTCAGGAGAAAGCCGCCATGGATGTCTACCCCACGACAATAAGGCTCAGCATCGGCCTTGAGGACAGCGAGGATATCATCAACGACATCAAACAGGCACTATCATGATATACGATTTTGACAAACCTGTCGACCGCTCGGGCAGTGGAGACCTCAAGCACGAGGCGCTACAGCCACGATGGGGACGCAAAGACCTGCTGCCGCTATGGGTGGCAGATATGGACTGGGAGACACCGCCATTCATCACAGAGGCGCTGAGACACCGCCTCGACCACTCGCTCTATGGATATACCGTTGAGCCCGCCGACTTCTGGCCGAGTATAATAGACTGGGTCAGAGACCACCACGCATGGCGGCTGAGGCGAGAGTGGCTGACATTCATACCGGGAATAGTAAGGGGGATAGGCTTCGCCATCAATGTCTTCTGCGATAAGGAAGACGCTGTCGTCATACAGCCGCCCGTCTACCACCCCTTCCGCCTCACCACTGAGGGCAACGGCAGAAAGCTGCTGCAGAATCCGCTCATAGAGAGGGAGGACGGCAGCTATGATATGGATATCGACGGACTGGAGACTCTTGTCGGCGAGTTCAACGCTAACGCGGCTGGCAGAGTGCGCCTGCTCATCATAAGCAATCCACATAATCCTGCCGGCATCTGCTGGGACAGAGAGACTCTCAGCCGCCTCGCGCATTTCTGTGCAGAGCATGGCATCATTGTCATCAGCGACGAGATACACTGCGACATGGCCCTGTGGGACAACCATCACACACCCTTCGCCACAGTCAGCCAGGAGGCAGCGGACAACAGCATAACGTTCATGGCGCCCACAAAGACATTCAACATAGCAGGCCTGACATCGTCGTTCGCCATCGTCCCTGACGACACCATACGCCGCCGCTTCTACTCGTGGCTCCAGGTGAACGAGTTGAATGAGCCAACACTCTTCGCACCAATAGCGACCATTGCGGCATTCCGCAACGGTGAGGAATGGCGCGGGCAGATGCTCCGTTATGTCGAGGGAAATATCGATTTCGTTATAGACTACTGCTCACGGAATATCCCGCAGATAAAGCCTCTGAGACCCCAGGCATCGTTCCTCGTATGGCTCGACTGCCGGCAGCTGGGGCTTGACCACGACAGTCTCCTCAGCCTCTTCGTCGACAAGGCCCGCCTTGCCCTTAACGACGGCGAGATATTCTTTGGCGGAGAGGCTTTCGACAGGGTAGCGACTGGCAGCCCGGGACATGGCTTCATGCGCATGAATGTCGGCACACAGCGTAGTGTCCTGGAGCAGGCACTGAGACAGCTGAGAGACGCTGTTAGCCAGTTGTGATGTGCAGGATGCTGTCTGTGTGAGATGAACGTGTGGGAATATACTCATTAAAACATGACATGTGGCCCTCGCTGCCCATATCCATAAAAGAAGAAAAAGAGGTCTCCTGACAGGAAGAAGAGCCGTGAGGCATTACGCCTTTTGCTGCTTTCCTTCCTGTCAGGAGACCTCTCTCCGTATCTGATGTATATTGTCTGGGGGTGCCGGGGTTTGTCCTTGGCTATGCTTTCAGCAGTGCATGGTTAAGGTGCTATGCCTCTTCTGTCTCCCTCTTGGCTACCAGTCCCGCCTCATATTCCATGACCCTGCGCTCAGCCTCGTCGAGGATGGGGTTCAGTTCGGCAAGGGTGTTGGCTCTCAGCATCGCTATGCGAGTCTGGCGGAAGTCAGGTATCCCCTTGAACAATGGCGTCGCGGCGAGGTGGCGGCGTGTGTGCAGGATGCCTCTCAGCTCTGCCATCTGAATGTCACGCTCGTCATTACGGCTCACGGCGTCGGCTGTCAGACGCTCTATGTTTATCTGTAACTGTTTCCTGAGCAGGTGCATCCGCTCTGCCAGCGACAGCGTGTTGCGGTTGAAGAACCATGGGCATCCGAATGTCGCGCGGCCTATCATGACAGCGTCTACGCCATATCTGTCGAAGGCCTCGTCAGCCTTCTCGAGCGATGTTATGTCTCCATTGCCAATGATGGGTATGTGTATGCGCGGGTTGCGCTTCACCTCGCCTATCAGCGTCCAGTCAGCCTCGCCCGTGTACATCTGTGCCCTTGTGCGGCCATGTATGGTGAGAGCCTGTATGCCACAGTCCTGCAGCTGCTCGGCGAGTGTGGTTATGACAAGCTCGTCGCTGTTCCATCCCAATCGTGTCTTTGCGGTGACAGGGGTCTTTACAGCGTCGACGACACGGCGGGTGATATCGAGCATGAGAGGGATATTGCGCAGCATGCCAGCCCCAGCCCCTTTCCCGGCTACCTTCTTCACAGGGCATCCGAAGTTGAGGTCTATCACGTCAGGGTGTGCGTGGTCCTCCACGATGCGTGCTGCCTCTACGACAGCGTCGGCATCGCGGCCGTATATCTGTATCCCTACGGGCCGCTCGTCGTCGGCTATCGTCAGCTTCTGGAGTGTCGAGCGGACAGAGCGCACGAGAGCCTCTGCTGCCACAAACTCGCTGTATACCATCGCCGCACCCTGCTCGCGGCACAGACGGCGGAATCCAATGTCTGTTACATCCTCCATCGGGGCGAGCAGAAGGGGCCGCTCGCCAAGGTCAATCGTTCCTATCTTCATTGTTTGTCTGTTTCGTTTGTCAGCCGTCGCTGCCTTGTTTGGTGTGTGTGGCTAAACCACTGTCACGAGATGATACACTCCTCCGGCGAATGCTTTTACTATGCCCTCCATCTCCATCTCGAACAGCAGCGCCGACACTTTGCCTATTGGCATCTGTATCTTCGTGGCGAGAGTGTTCTGCTGCAGGTCACCGTCGCGGAGAGCGTCAACTATTGCCTTCTGCTCAGGCGAGAGGTTGGGGAAGAGTGATGGCACTATGCCTTGTGCCCTGCGTTCAGCTGCCTCCTCAGTCGTGTGCCATCCCATAAGGCTCACAAGGTCGTCGGCCGATGTTATCAGTCTCGCCTTGTTGTCGCGTATGAGCTTGTTGCATCCCTCTGACGTGATGTCGCCGACACGGGCGGGGAAGGCGTACACCTCACGCCCATACTCGCCTGCCTGGCGTGCTGTGACGAGGCTCCCGCCATGTATCTTCGACTCTACCACCACTGTACAGTCTGCCATGCCTGCCACAATACGGTTGCGGTGGAGGAATTTCTGTCTCTCCCCGCGTGTCTTCGAGGGATACTCCGTGAGCAGTCCGCCATGAGAGATGATTTCGCGTGCCACACTGCGGTGGGCCGCCGGGTATATCGTGTCGAGTCCGTGTGCGAGGACACCTATCGTGTCCGCCCCAACCCTCAGGGCTTCCTTGTGGGCTGTGACGTCGATACCATAGGCCAGGCCGCTGACGACCAGCGTGTCGGGGACAAGTTCCTTGAGACGTGAGACAAGGCTGCGCGTCATGTCATCGCCGTAGGGTGTGGCGTCGCGTGTGCCTACGACAGACACTATGTGCGGGCTGTTCAGCTCGGCTGTGCCCCTATAGAAGAGAGCCAGAGGGGCATCGCCGCATGAGAGGAGGTTATGTGGATAATTGTCGCTGCCGTAGGCTATGATGCCTATTTTTTTACGCTCGCACCATTCCATCTCCTCGCTGGCCCAGCGCAAGGCCGTGTCCCAGTCGCCGAGAATGTTACGTGCGAGGCTGGGAGGCAGATGGAGCGACATGCAGAGGTCCTGGCGTGAGGCATACACCTCAGAGGCTGTGCCTGCTGCCTGGATAAGCTCGATGGCCTGCTCGGGGTAGAAGAAGGCGAGGCGTTGTAATGCTAAGAGATATTCCACGTTGTGATGCTGTTATGGCCCGGGGCATGGCATGATTCAGGTGGGGATGGTGGATGATGGTCACTCGGAGAGGTATTCGGCGAATGCCTTGTCGCATGTGGGGCTCTCGGCGAGGCGTCCGTCGACAAGGCACACGACCTCTATCTGTCCGCGGAACGAGAGCTTGTTGTCGCTCATGCGGTAGATGTCCTGGTAGAAGATATACTTCACACCCTCCTTCTTTATCCTTAGGCATGAGCGGAAGGTGTCCTCTGAGCGCAGCGGTGTCTTGTACTGGAGAGTCATGCGTGCCACGACAGCGTCCTCGCCGCCCTCGTGCATAGCGGCGAAAGAGACACCCTGCTGCTTAAGGAAGAGGTGTCGCGTATGCTCGGCATAGTGCAGATAGTTTGCGTTGTTCACTATGCCCTGCAGGTCGCACTCATAATCGCGCACCTGCATTGTTGTCTCAAAATGGTATGTCATTCTCTTTATTCGCAGTTCTTGTTTGCCGTTTGTGGGGGTGGTGAGGGAAGGATTGGCCTGACTGTGACTTAGCGGCTGTCAGCCTATCAAGGCCTCTATGTCGCCTATTGTCTCAGCCACAGCAATCATGTCATGCCAGTCGCCACGCACCATGTTCTCTGCCTGGAGATGGTCGAGGAGGACTATCGTGGTGTCCCAGAATCCGGCTATGTTATACAGGATGACCTTCTTCTTGTGGAATCCTATTGTGTTCGCTCCGGCCTGTGAGAATATCTCGTCGAGTGTCCCTATGCCTCCTGGCAGGGCTATGGCGATATCCGAGTGGGCGGTCATCAGCTCTTTCCTGTCAGCCAGTCCGTCACATGGGAAATAGACGTCGATATGTTCTGAGACACGGTTTGTATGCTCGAGGGCTCTCGGGACCATGCCTATGGTCTGCCCGCCGTTGTCGTGTACGCTGTCGCCGATGCATCCCATGAGGCCAGTGCTTCCGCCTCCCCATACGAGAGTGTGGCCGTTGCGGGCCATCCACTCTCCAAGCTCGCGTGTCGCTGTGTAGTATTCTGCGGCGATATTGTCATTCGCCGAGCAGTAGATAGCTATTTTCATCGTCTCTAAGTTTATGTTCCCCTCCTTGAGCTGTCATGTTACAGAGGGTGATGGACGTGAGGTTTATTTCTTCTTACGTGGTTTGCGGCGTGCCCATCCCTCCTCGCTGAAGTCGGGTATGTCGCCTTTCAGCTCAGTCTGTGCCCTCGACATGAGGTCGCGCCAGTCGTCGGCAGAGAACTCTCCGCGCTGTGTGTTGCGCTGTCTCTTTGGCTTCATGAATGGTTTCCCGTCGTCACGGCGTCGGCGTCTGTTTGCCTGAGCGTCGAATGTCCCCTCTGGCTTACCGTCTCCCTCAGCGTTGCATCTTACTTGTCTTCCGTGGTATGTTGTGCCGTCGAGGGCTGCGATGACGTTTTTTGCGTCGCGCTCAGGCACCTCTATGAAGCAGTAGTGGGACATGAGGTCGATATGCCCCACATCCTGACGCTGTGCCTGTCCGCCCTTGCCGCGGCCTGAGACATGCTGGTTGATGAACTGCATCACCTCCCCAGGATAGAATCCCTCGGCTTTGCCAAGGTTTATGAAGAGCCGCTTGTAGCCTTTCTCGGCACGGTGCTCAGGTCCGCGGTCGCGTCCGTTGCGGTCTTTGCGGCGGCCTGTCTGGCTGTCTCTTGAGCCTTTCTTGCCTGGCTGTGGCTCCTCGATGTCTGGCTCGTCGGCATAATACTCAAGGAATCTGCCGAACTCCATCATGACAATCTTCTTTATGATATCCTCCTTGTCGAAATATTGGAAGTGGCGCTGTATCTCCTCCATGAACGGATTGATTGTCTCATCGTCCACGTCGACCTTTGATATGTGGTCCATGACGCGGAACAGCTGCTTCTTGCATATCTCGGTAGGAGAGGGGAGTGTGCCGTGTGTGAATTTCTTCTGGATTATCTTCTCGACATCGCGTATCTTATTCTGCTCACGGCTGTGTATGATGGCTATGGACGAACCCTTCTTCCCGGCGCGGCCTGTGCGCCCTGAACGGTGGGTGTATGACTCTGTGTCGTCGGGCATGCCGTAGTTTATGACGTGGGTGAGGTCGTTGACATCAAGACCGCGTGCTGCGACATCTGTCGCCACGAGCAGCTGCACGGTGTGCTGGCGGAATTTCTGCATCGTCTGGTCACGCTGTGGCTGGGAGAGGTCGCCATGGAGCGACTCGGCGTTGTAGCCGTCGCGTATCAGCTTGTCGGCTATCTCCTGTGTCTCTATCTTCGTGCGGCAGAATATAATGGCATAGATGCGTGGGTAATAGTCCACGATGCGCTTCAGGGCAAGATACTTGTCCTTGGCGTGGACCATATAGTATGTGTGGTCGACATTCTCGGCGCCCTCATTGCGCGAGCCGACAACAATCTCCTTATGGTTGTGCAGGTACTGGCGTGCTATGCGCTCCACCTCCTTTGACATTGTGGCCGAGAAGAGCAGTGTGTGGCGCGATGGCGGCAGCTGGTCGAAGATGGCGTTGATGCTCTCTGAGAAACCCATGTTGAGCATCTCGTCGGCCTCGTCGAGCACTATGGTGCTTGCGGTGGAGATATCAGCCACACCACGTTCGGTAAGGTCGACAAGGCGCCCTGGTGTCGCTACGATGACGTGGGTGCCCTTGCGTAGCTGGCGTATCTGTGAGTCGATGGGCGCGCCACCATACACTGCTGTGATGCGGAGCCCGTCCATATACTTGCCGAAATCGCGGAGGTCGTCGCTTATCTGGAGGCACAGCTCACGTGTCGGGGACATGATGACAGCCTGTGTCTCACGGCGTGAGAGGTCGAGAGCCTGCAGGAGAGGGAGCCCGAAGGCAGCTGTCTTGCCTGTTCCCGTCTGTGCCAGGGCGATGATGTCGTGAGGGGTCGTGTCTGGTGTGGCCGCGGCGGCAGAGGACGTCTCTGTGCCTGGTGCCTCCGTACCACACTCCTGGGATGTCCCGTCAGTGGGAGCCGTGCTGCTGTCCGTATCGTCAGGGGCTGCCTCACGGCTGTTCTCTCTGGCCGACAGTGTTGCTAAAAGCTGTGGGATGACGGCTTCCTGCACCGGCATCGGCATTACAAAGCCTAACTCGTCGATGGCTCTGCGTAGGGTGGCGTTAATGCCTAATTCTTCAAAGTTTGCCATTATAAATGTTATTTTGCTGCAAAGTTACACATTTTCCGTGACTTATACAAGAAAACGGGACCATTTGCAGCTTATGCCTACTATATAAACCGCCCGCTACGTCGGCCTTGTCCGCATCGGCAAGACGCGGTGTCCTTGTCCTCAGCCCTGACGTGTGGTCCTGCCGGATGTGTCGGACGCCTGGCACTTTCACAGCTCCCTGCGTCTTGTTCCTGCTCTCATGCCCGTATCTCTCTGCCTCTTTCCCGCTTCCATCAGCCCAAAAAACAAGGCAGACCATCATGCCCCTGGTCACCCAGAATCATGTGGTCTGCCTCGAAGAGACAATTCCTAATCTTTAATCCTTATAATTGAATGTTTGTGCTTGTGTATATCTGTCTGACGGCAGACGGGTGGTTCTTGTCTTATACGACACCCTGTGCCATCATCGCCTTTGCCACCTTCATGAAGCCCGCAACGTTAGCGCCCTTCACATAATTGACATATCCGTCGGCCTCTGTGCCATACTTGACACAGTCCTCGTGGATATTCTCCATAATCCAGAGCAGCTTGGCGTCGACCTCCTCTGCTGTCCATGAGAGGCGCTCGGAGTTCTGTGTCATCTCCAATCCTGATACTGACACGCCGCCTGCATTTGACGCCTTGCCTGGAGAGTAGAGAATCTTCGCGTCCTGGAACACCTTGATTGCCTCTGGTGTGGTAGGCATGTTGGCGCCCTCAGCGACAGCTATGACACCGTTTGCGACGAGAGCCTTTGCCGCCTCCTCGTTGAGCTCGTTCTGTGTGGCGCATGGGAGAGCGATGTCTGCCTTCTCGAACCATGGCTTCGCACCCTCAACATACTTTGCTGTAGGATACTCGTCGATGTACTCTCTGATACGTCCGCGGTACTCGTTCTTCAGCTGCATGATCCAGTCAAGCTTCTCGCGTGTGATGCCATCCGGGTCGTAGATATAGCCGTCAGAGTCAGACATGGTCATCGGTATGCCACCGAGCTGCAGCACTTTCTCTGCTGCGTACTGTGCCACATTGCCGGCACCAGAGATGAGCACTTTCTTGCCCTCGATGGTCTCGCCCTTGGTCTTGAGCATCGCACGGAGGAAATATACTGTTCCGTAGCCTGTTGCCTCCGGACGTATGAGAGAGCCTCCGAACTCGCGGCCCTTGCCTGTCAGCACGCCAGAGAACTCACGTGTCAGCTTCTTGTACATGCCGAACATGTAGCCTACCTCACGTCCGCCGACACCTATATCGCCAGCAGGGACATCAGTGTCCGGGCCGATATGGCGTGTCAGCTCAAGCATGAAGGCCTGGCAGAAACGCATGACCTCAGCGTTTGACTTGCCGCGTGGAGAGAAGTCTGAGCCGCCTTTGCCGCCGCCCATGGGGAGAGTGGTCAGGGAGTTCTTGAATGTCTGCTCGAAAGCGAGGAACTTCAGGATGCCGAGATTCACTGAGCTGTGGAAGCGGATGCCGCCTTTATATGGGCCGATGGCGTTGTTGTGCTGCACACGGTAGCCCATATTTGTCTGTATCTGGCCCTTGTCGTCCATCCATGTGACACGGAACTGGTATATGCGGTCGGGGATGCAGAGACGCTCTATGAGGTTAACCTTCTCGAATTCTGGATGCTTGTTGTATTCCTCCTCGATAGTTCCGAGGACCTCTTCTACTGCCTGGTGATACTCAGGCTCATTGGGGAAGCGACGCTTAAGGTCTGCTAATACTTCTGATGCTTTCATCTTCTGTTATATTTCTTTATATGTGGTTGTTTTGTGTCTTGTTAGGTTGTTGTCGGTAGTCTTCCGGGCTTTGCCGTCTCTCCTCTGTTGGGTTGAAGCCTTGCAGCGGCTATATGGCGACGTTCTCTTGACATCCGCCAGTCCCATCGCCTGGCCGACGCGGACGCTTTTCCTGCCATATGCGAGACCTCGCTTCTATTGGTCGTATACTCATGCCGTGTTCTTGTCTCAGGGGTATATTGTAAGGCATGATAATAAGGAAAACTCTTGAAAACGGTTGCAAAGGTACATAAATGATTTTATTTATGCAACAAAATGGCATATTTTTTTGAAAATTTCTTGCTTTTTGTTATTCTTTGCTGTGCCATAAGGGTGTGTTTAGCTCTCCCCAGGGATGTGTCGTGTGTCGTTGTCTGAGGTGAAGACATGGTCTGACATGTGCCCCTGATGCTTGTGATGCGGTGTATCAGCCATACGGACGATGGTGCTGTGGCAGACGCGTTTACACGACTATCCGGACATCTGCCCGGCACGTCATCCTCTCTGCGGCTGTAACATGCAGGACGGTGGCGCAGGGCATGCTGCCGACGTCGCTCAGCAGGCGAACAAGGGTTATTATCTATTATTGCAAGAAAATTACCTAAAAGTTATAATGACGTAAAGGAAAAACCGCTAATTTTGCATGCGGAACCACCTTGATGGCAAAAAAATACCCCTCGTTGAGTTGGTATGTCCGATATTTTTAATATATTTGCACAAAATTAATGTGCCGTCTCCACACCTCGGACAGTGTGGGGAGGCCAACCTAACTTCAAGCCTCGACCTATGAAAAAGACCCTAATGCTGGTGCTTACTGTCATGTCATGTCTGTCAGCCAGCGCGCAGAATCTTCAGAAAGGAAACTATGGATATCTCTACTGCCACATGAGCGACAAGGGAGAATGGACCGCCTATGCCATCAGTCGCGACGGACTGAACTATCAGGACATAATAGGTGGCGACTCTATCTTCTCGCCATGGGAGCATGCAAGGATAGAGGGTGGCACACGCGACGCCTACATCACACGCGCCTATAATGGCAAAGGATATGTCATGGTGACTACCGACATGTGTGTCCGCCGCTCACGCCAATGGCATAACTACGGCATCGACCTCCTGCGCAGTGACGACCTCCTGAACTGGAAGTCCGTTACATTCGACTTCCGCAAAGGCCCTTCAATATTCTGCGACCCTGAGTCGCCCGACTGCTACAAGGACTACTCCACAATACGCCGCGTATGGGCTCCACAGATATTCTGGGACCCCTCTTACGTATGGAAGGACGGCACAAAGGGTGGCTACATGATATACTACTCCATGCTCAACACCCCTGAGGAGAAGTATGACCGCATGTACTACTCATATGCTGACCGCTCTTTCACACGCATAACAAAGCCTCGCCTGCTCTTCGACTGGGGCTATGCCACCATTGATGCAGACATAAACCTCCTCCCGTCCGACGGCCTCTACCACATGCTCATCAAGAAGGAGGGCGGCAAGACAGGCATCTTCTCGACAAAGGCGCCTACCCTTCTCGGCCCATGGCCTGAGCCGTCAGAGGACGACTATGTCAGCTTCGAGGGCAAGAAGATGTGTGAGGGCTCGTCGGCTTTCCAGATAATGGGAGAGAAAGGGTGGCGAGTGGCTTATATACAATACTCTGACTCGCCAAAGCACTACCGCATATGCCAGGCCGACGAGAACCTGCAGAACTTCCACGACCCTGTCGACATCAAGGGCGTGACAGGGCCACAGCACGGCTCGTTCATGCGCCTGACAAAGAAAGAGTACAAGCGCCTGGAGGCCTTCGACCGCAAGATGAGGGAGCAGAAGGACAAGAAGTGACACCCCACTCCCCGCTCTGGCGCCACCCCCGCCTTCATCCTGCCTTCACCCCGCTTTCACCCTGCCTTCACCTCACCTTTACCCCACCTTCTGGCAGGCTGTGGCAGGGCTATAACCTGCCAGGGTCCATCCCCGCTGCTCCCAGCCTGTGGAGCCCCCTTCATGTACTCTCCCGCCATCAATCCTTACACCCCCGACCTACGGCTTAACTAACAATCAACATAACAAAAAACCAAGAAGAAACTATGAAGAATCTGCTCACAACACTCATCATCTCAGCCTCTGCGCTGCCTGTCATGGCACAGGACGCGACAGTGACACTCCGCTCTGACGAGGCGAAACAGATAATCCCTCGCGAGATATACGGCCAGTTTGCCGAGCATCTCGGCACATGTATCTACGGCGGCCTGTGGGTCGGCAAAGGGTCACAGATACCCAACACCGACGGATACCGCACTGATGTTCTCAATGCGCTCAAGGACCTCAAGGTCCCTGTGCTGCGATGGCCTGGCGGATGCTTTGCCGACGAGTATCACTGGATGGACGGCATAGGCCCGCAGAGCCAGCGCCCTAAGATGCAGAACAATAACTGGGGCGGGACAATAGAGGACAACTCGTTCGGCACACATGAGTTCCTGAACCTCTGTGAGCTTATCGGAGCAGAGCCTTATATAAGCGGAAACGTCGGCTCGGGAACCGTGGAGGAAATAGCGAAGTGGGTGGAGTACATGACATCGGACGGCGACACACCTATGGCTAACCTGCGACGCAAGAACGGAAGGGAGAAATCATGGAACCTCAAATACATCGGCGTGGGCAACGAGAGCTGGGGATGTGGCGGAAGCATGCGCCCGGAATACTACTCTGACCTCTACCGCAGATACTCCACTTACTGCCGTAACTATGACGACCACAAGCTCTTCAAGATTGCCAGCGGTGCCAGCGACTATGACTATAACTGGACAGAGGTGCTCATGGACCGTGTCGGGAACCGCATGGACGGACTCTCCCTCCACTACTATACCGTGAAGGGATGGGGCGGCTCAAAAGGCTCTGCCACAGCCTTCAGCCCTGAGGAGTACTACCTGACACTCGGCAAGAGCCTGCAGATAGAGGGTGTCATAAAGCGCCACTGTGACATAATGGACAGGAAAGACCCTAAGAAGCGCATCGCACTCATGGTCGACGAGTGGGGCACATGGTGGGACGAGGAGCCCGGGACAATACGCGGCCACCTCTACCAGCAGAACACCATGCGCGACGCCATGGTGGCAGCTCTCTCGCTGAATATCTTCCATAAATATACCGACCGCGTCAGGATGGCCAACATAGCGCAGATTGTCAACGTGCTGCAGAGCATGATACTCACCGACACAAAGGGCACAGGACACATGGTGCTCACACCGACATACCACGTCTTCAAGATGTACACCCCGTTCCAGAACGCCACATACGTGCCGCTCGACATACAGACATCGACACGCAATGTCAAGGGTGGAAAGATGCACAATATGGAAGACGGCTCTGTCCCATTCATCTCAGCGACAGCGGCTAAGACCGCCTCTGGCACAACAGTGATAGCGATAGCCAACACATCGCTCGAGAAGGCACAGCAGGTGGCTGTCAACCTCGGCTCAATAAAGGCTAAGAGCGTCGGCGGAGAGATACTGACAGCGAAGTCTGTCAGCGAGTACAACGACTTTGACAACCCCGAGCGCATCACACGCAAGCCGTTCGACGGAGCGAAGATAAAGAAGAACACTCTCGATGTCAAGCTCCCACCAATGTCAATCGTGACCCTTGAGCTGAAGTGATTTAAGGCATCACGTACCCGCCGTCCATGGCATGATGGCCCTTATATTCATATATGATGGCCCCTCCATCCATGTGTGATAACCTCTCCATACATATATGATGACGGCACAATAAAGCAAGGCAATGATATACAATTAGGCACAAAACAATTTGAGATACTGCCATCACTGATAGCATTTCAAATTGTATGTGCCTAATTTTATATGGTTGCCTTAATTTCGTTAATTTCTAATGAATATTTGGAATCTTGAAAAGTTATAGTATAATTACATATAGAATGACAGTTATTAATGAAATAAAAAGATAATATGGCAAAAAAACTTAACATAACAGAAACAGAACTTAGAAAGATTATTAAAGAGGAAATAGAAAAGCAACTCAATAACACCATGTCATATCGAATGGAAGATACGGATGAGATAAATGAATACATGTGGCTGAAACCAAATTTAACGTTGGCTTATACAATAGTTCTTGTAACTTTCCTTGTGCTTGTGTTTAAAGTACAAAAATTAATCCAAAAATTCAAAGAACGCTGTAACTGTTTAATTATTAATCATTTTAGTTATGTGTCTTGAATTTTATCAGGACAGCAGTGTTCTGAGATTTATAATGCGAGACATTGCTGTTAAATCTATATGTTTATAGGAAAGTACAATTAAAACTCCAAATACTTATTCACAAGGAACCTTCGTATATCCACAAAAGAAATGGTTTCTTCTATGTGTTCGTCCAATCCTGTATTTACCACATAGATGAAAGATTCCTTGCGATAGAAGTTATTACCCTCATTGAGAGAGGCTTCTATCGTCTGAGATTTTGCCATGAGACAAGTCAACTGATAGTCTCTATCCACTACCTGTGTGTTGCCTCTTGGGTGCGCTTTTTGCCTGTGTTGACTACTTGTCAACAATATCAAATTCTCGTAATATGAGGCAATCATCGGGAACTGTGATTTAGGGAAAATGTGGTGGACCTCTGTTGCTATACCTGTAGCCAATTCATCATGAACTTCACTTGTGTCTCCTTGTTGACGCTTGACATTCTTAATCGCTTTATTAACCTGATATTCTATGTAGAAGTTTGCATTTATATCATCAGTTTCATGTGCTTTGGCCTCTATAAAAGAACCATTCTCCATACGTTTCTTGTCTATAACATACCCTCTAACGGAGAATTGCCTTAGAATATAAGTACACCATTGCCGGAATTGTGTAGCTCTAATTGAAGATATTCTATGACCGACAGAGATTATTGCATCAAGATTGTAAAATTGAGGTTCACGCTCAACCTGACGAGTACCCTCTTGCTGAACTATTCGGATTCCCGAATAGTTATTTCTTCTTGCAGCTCTCCATCTTTATAGATGTTCTTAAGATTGTTCGTTTATAGTAGAAACTTTTACATCAAATAATTCCGCAATGGCTTTTTGAGTTGCCCAAATTATACAACCTGTACACCTTTCTCGTCCCTCAACTTGGAACATGAAAATTCTGCAGTACTTTTTTTATTTCGAATTTCTTGCCCATAATACAGATGTTTAATAATTACAAACTTTGGGATATGGCTTACGAATACTGTGAATAATGTATTCATTATTATTGGAAGCCTTTTCTAATACAATTTGTCGGATTGCCAACACAGATGGCAAATCTTTCTTTCGCAGAACTTCGAATCTATAAAAATCCTCGCCACATGCAAAGCATTGGAAAGAGTATTTATTTTCACCTTTCCCTAAATATGATTTCTGTAAAGGACGACCACAATGTGGACAAAATCTTCTTGTCTTCATTATTTACCACTTTATGCTGTTGGTTATATAATTCTTTGATATAGTATGCGCCTCTTGACAAATGAAATCTATATTGTTAATTGGATTCCGAATGCAATTCAACTTGGGGATGTTGTTTAAGTTACTTACCACAACAAGAAAGAAATCCTTTGTAAATTCTGTAGCCTTATTAAATTCATTTTGTGTAAGTCTGACAGAACCACTTTTTCCTCTGACTCCCTTAATTTCTGCAAGAAAATAGTGGTTGTCTTTTTGCAGTTGAAAATCATATCCATCTCCCCACAGGCGAGCATCTTCCAGAATTGAGTGTTCAAAGAATGGTATGTTTTGATAATTGTTCATAAAATAGAACTCTGCTTCTTTACCTGTTTCTTGTAGTTGCTTAAATCTTGATGCCATTATAGGTGATACACTTTTAGTTGTCAAACTAATATTACTATCAATATTATGGATATACATCTTTACAATATTGGCATAACCGATTACATCTTCATTACCAAACAAACTATCTATAAAAAGTTTGATATGTTCACGTTGATTGCGTTGAAACCACCCTCTTCTTCCATTGTCAAAATAGGGGTCAAAACTATCTTGCCTATTAAACACGGCTTTTACAGTTTTGGCCAATCCCATTTCTACAACAGCTTTACAGAAAGCGTTTTTTGTGCTAAATCCAAACTCCTTAGCAAAATTCAAATCGAATTTAGCCAACCCATATCCAATAAGGTTCATAACTTCTGACAGTCTATCTTTATTATCCATAAATCACCATTTTATTATTAAACACTACAAGATAGCCTTATACTATTGGCAGACTTATGCCGTTTATCTTCTGGTATATGTCAAGGGCGTAGATGTCAGTCATGCCCGAGACGTAGTCTATGACGGCGAGAAGGCGTGTGCCGAGGTCGTCGGAGTGGATGTCATACTGTGACGACACACGGCGCAGGAGCTGGCGTGAGTGGAACAGCTCGGGGTGGACCACGGCCTTTGTCATCTGCTCCATGAGTGTCTCCATTATCTTGTATCCTGACAGCTCTATGTCGACGACGGGCTTGCTGTTGTATATCCTCTCCCCCGACACCTTCTGACACCGGCGGTATGCCGACAGCGATGGCTCGGCGATGTGGTCTATCAGCCCTCCGCTGAATGTCCCTGAGAGAATTTCCTCCTCATGCTCCACGAACACTCTCACACAGAGACTCTCAAGCAGTCCGATGGCCCTCGCCCTCATGTATATCACCTTCTCGTTGCTGTCAGTGATTCCCTCCTCGATTATTCTCTTGCGTATGGCGTCCTGTGTCTTGCTGTCGAAGAATCCCAGGAGCAGCGCGCTGGTCTCCTCGAACGACAGTATCTTCAGCTTGTGGGCGTCCTCTATGTCCATTATCTCGTAGCATATATCGTCGGCTGCCTCAGTGAGATAGACGAGAGGGTGGCGTGCGTATGCGAGACTGTCAGCCGAGATGCGTGGTATTCCCAGTTCCTCTGCAATCTTCATGTATGTCTGGCTGTCGTCGTTGAAGAATCCGAATTTCCCCTTCTTCCCGGCCGCCCGGCTCTCGCATGGGTACTTGACTATCGAGGCGAGAGTGGAGTATGTCATGACGAAGCCTCCCTCACGGCGCCCGCAGAAGCGGTGGGAGAGTATGCGGAAGGCATTGGCGTTGCCCTCAAAGTGTGTCATGTCGCTCCACAGAGCTTCGCTGACGAGATTCCTGATGTACTGTCCCTGCCCCTCGGTGAAGAATGTCTGTATGGCTTTCTCTCCTGAGTGGCCGAATGGTGGGTTGCCCATATCGTGTGCGAGACATGCTGTTGAGACTATGGTCCCTATCTCCTGTATCAGCGTGTCGCGGAGTTCCGGATGCCTTGATGTCAGCTCGCGTGCCACATCGTTGCCTAACGACATCCCCACGCTTGCCACTTCGAGCGAGTGTGTCAGGCGGTTATGGACGAAGATGCTCCCTGGGAGTGGGAATACCTGGGTCTTGTTCTGCATGCGGCGGAATGGCGCTGAGAATATCAGGCGGTCATAGTCGCGCTTGAACTCTGAGCGCTCATCGTGGCGCTCGGTATGTCGTGCCTCCTGTCCGAGACGCTTTGTCGATATAAGTTGGTTCCAGTTCATCATGCTGCAAAGGTACTAAAATTCTCTAACAAACAAACTTTTTTATACCAAAATGACGATTAATTGAATATAAATGAGTATTTTTGCAAGTCATATGAGTATCTTCCTGAAGATGCTGATGAGCCCTGCTGACAGCAAAGGGGCGTTACTGTAACCCACCATACAAATCCAACAAGCCATCCCACGACCTACTATGACTGAAGTGAAGATTGTCAACCGTGGCCACCAGCCCCTGCCGGCCTACGCCACGAGCCAGAGTGCCGGCATGGACCTCCGTGCCAATATCGACGCCCCTATCGTTCTCCGTCCGCTTGAGCGCCGCCTCATAAAGACCGGCATCCACATAGCCCTTCCAGAGGGTTATGAGGCACAGGTGAGGCCCCGCTCAGGTCTCGCGCTGAAGCATGGCATAACAGTGTTGAACACTCCGGGCACCATCGACGCCGACTACAGGGGCGAGATAGGTGTCGTGCTTGTCAATCTTGGCAGCGAGGACTTCACTGTCAACGATGGCGAGCGCATAGCTCAGATGGTCATATCGCGATATGAGAAAGTTGAGCTGAGACTTGTCGAGGAGCTCGACGAGACACAGCGTGGAGAGGGAGGATACGGCCACACGGGTGTCAGATGAAGACATGCGGTGACACCCACGCGACACAGATAATCTACAGATGACACATTTTTTTGAACAGAACATGACGCTCCGCCCCCTGCTTGCCGCCGCCCGCAAGGCTGTGGCTGTGTGTGTCGTGGCCATCGCCATGGTGGCCGCGGGGCTTCTTACGGCTGTGCCGGCCCATGCCGACGACACTCTCACGGTCGACACCACGACAGTGGCTGCCCGCTACCAGTACCATTTCCTCAACGCTGTCGCCCAGCTCGCGGCGGGGAGGAGAGATACGGCACGTGTCATGCTCGCGCGTTGCCGCGACATCATGCCTGACGCGGCGGAGACATATTTCTATCTTGCAAAGTGTTACAGCTCAGAGAGCGACGACTCGATGCGTGTCGCCATGATAGAGAAGGCGGCAGCCCTGCAGCCAGACAATGTGACCTACAAGGAGGCCCTGCTGCCCATACGGCTCGACAACAATGATGTTGCAGCGGCAGCCAGCCTTGCCGAGGACATCGTCCGCGCATCGCCCGACCGCACCGACATGCTCCAGCTGCTGCTCTCCATCTACCAGTACCAGAAGGACAACGAGCGCTCGCTCCAGACGCTTGACCGCATTGCTGTCCAGGAGGGGGACAACGAGCGCATCACGATGGCCAAGCTCCAGATATACAACGCCATGGGCGATGAGCGCCGTGCGCGTAAGGCTCTTGACGCCCTTGTCGCCAACCACCCTCTCGACCTTGACTACCGCATCATGCGAGGCAACTGGTATCTCGGTCTCGGGAAGAAGCGTGAGGCGCTCGCTGACTACCGTGCCGTGCTGAAGGAGGAGCCGGAGAACGAGAACGCTATGCTCTCCATCATGGACTATTACCGCGCTGAGGGCCTCGACTCTCTCGCCGACAACGAGCGCGAACGCCTCCTCATAAGCCCCAAGACAAGCCAGGAGACAAAGATATTCCTGCTTAAGACATACATCAGGGCCAGCGAGCAGGCCACGACCGACTCCACACAGGTCCTGCAGCTCTTCAGGCGCATACTGCAGCAGCCACAGCCAGACACCTCGATAAAGGAGATTCTGCTGGCATACATGCAGCAGAAGAACATGCCGCGCGATACAATGAAGACCGTCCTTGTCAGCATCCTCGACGACAGCCCAGAGAATGTCCAGGCGCGCACGACGCTAATCCTCATGGCGAACGAGAACAAGGACTATGCCGAGATGATACGTCTCGCAAAGCCCGCCCTACAGTATAACCCCGACGAGTGGGCATTCTCATACCTCCTCGCCACGGCATATTACATGGACGGACAGGAGAAAGAGTGCATCAATGTCCTCGAGAAGGCGGCGGATAATGTCGACGAGGACAAGGACAAGCAGCTCGCCGTGCAGATTTACGGCCTCCTCGGCGACGCCCTCCACAGTGTCGGCCGCAACGCCGACTCATACAAGGCATACGATAACTGCCTGCGCATCGACGGCACACAGAACCCCGTGCTGAACAACTATGCCTACTACCTGTCGGAGGATGGAGGCGACCTCGACCGCGCTGCCAGCATGAGTCTGAAGACCATCAAGGCCGAGCCGAACAACTCGACATATCTCGACACATACGCCTGGATACTCTATCTCCAGGGGCGATATGAGGAGGCGAGGATATATATAGACATGGCAGTGAAGAACTTCAATCCCGATGAGAACAACACCACCATCACCGACCATCAGAAATCGATATACCTGAAGCTGGGAGAGCCCCTTCCCGGGAAGACCGAAGGCAAGGAATGACACCCCGCTCCATCCAGATGATACAGATGGGGTCAATAAATCAGCCGCGCCGGAAAGAAACGGAAAGGCGCATATTTTATCAACCCATAATTCATAAACTTTTTACGGTGGGAGATTCTTGTTGAACCCACCTGGTAATGTATAACAAAGCATAATGACACTCAGAAGAATAACCATCGCCATAGCCGCAGCAGCCATGCTTGCAGCCTGTGGCTCACAGAAGAAAGTGGCAGAGCAGACAACCACGTCTGCACCCTCCACGGAGACACCCGCCGGACAGACCACCTCAAAGCCACAGACCGGACAGACACCACGCCCTGACGGCCCGCGGCAGTTCGTCTCTGACCTCGACCTGACCGTAGGGATAAACAGCGACACATACCATCTCGGAGGCAAGATAAGCATGAAGCGCGACGAGGTGATGCGCCTTAACCTCACGTTCATGGGATTCATAGAGGTAGGCATAATAGAGTTCACGCCCGAGGACATACTCATAGTCAACCGTATGGCTAAGGAATACACCCGCCTCAGATACGACGATATGGACGCCCTCAGGAAGAACAACATCACCTTCAGCAGCATAGAGACCATGGCATGGGACAAATTCTACGCCGCCGACGGCAAGAAGAAGAGCGACACCGCGATGGACAAGGCCATAGAGGACCTCATAAACTCAAATATGCGCAATGGGAAGCGTGTCACCGTGAAGATAGAGATAGGCAAGCCTGACACAAGCCGTGACTTCGCCACACGCACCACAGTGAAGTCAACGTACAAGGAGGTTCCGGCACAGACGCTCATGGCAAAGCTCATGAGCTTCGCCGGCAGATGACACCCCCACCAGACTCCCTGACCATCCATAAGAACAAGAACGATAAAGCCAATGCGTAGAATACTGACCATACTCCTCGTCGTGCTGATATCCATAGGCATCCCAGCCCAGACACGGAAGACCACACAGAAGAAGGCCGTGGCCTCAAAGACAACGGGCAGGACAAAGGCAAAGAAGCAGACAACGACGAGGAAAAAGACCACCCGCACCACCAAGAAATCCTCCCAGCCCACCAACGCCTCCATAAAGGGCCTGCAGAAGCAGAGGGCCGACATACGCCGCAAGATACAGGCGCAGGAGGCACAGCTGAGAAGAAACAAGGCCGATGTCACCAAACGCCTCAATGACCTCATGGTCATCAGTGGCGACATAGAGACCCACCGCCGCTCCATAGACAGCATAAACAGGGACATAAAGGGCATACAGAGCAATATAGACATCCTTGAGAGCCAGCTCGCTACCCTCGACCTGCAGCTGAAACAGCGCCGGCAGCGATACGTCAAGGCCATGCGCTACATGAACCGCCATAGCAACATACAGGACCAGCTCATGTTCATATTCTCAGCATCGTCCCTAAGACAGATGTACAGGCGCGCAAGGTTCCTGCGTGAGTATGCCGCCTACCAGAAGGCACAGGGAGAGCAGGTGAAGCAGAAACAGGTGCAGATAGCCGAGAAGCAGGAGCAGCTGAAAGCCGTAAAGGGAGAGAAGAACAATCTCCTCTACAAGGGACAGAAGGCCAAGGAGGAGCTCCAGACAAAACAGGCCGAGCAGCAGAAGATGGTCACGAAGCTCAAGAAGCAGCAGAAGACAATACAGCTCGTGCTCGACGAGCAGAAGAAGAAGGACGCCGCTCTCAACCAGAAGATTGAGGAGGAGATAGCGCGTGAGGTGGAACGCATAAGGAAGAGGGCTGAGGCAGAGGCCAAGCGGAAGGCCGAGGCGGCCGAGGCAGCACGCAAGAAGGCTGCCGAGGAGCTGGCACGCAAGAAGGCTGAGGCACAGCGCAGGGCTGAGGAGAACGCACGCCGTGTGGCCGAGGCGAAGGCAGCCGAGGAGAAAGCGAAGGCCGAGGCAGCGGCAGCATTGGCAGCGAGACGTGACAAGGCGGCGAAGGAACGTGCCGAGCAGAGGGCACGCGAGGCTGAGGCTGAGCGCATAGCGGCTGAGCGGAAGGCAGACGAGGACAAGCGGAGAGCAGAGAGAGAGATGGAGAGGACAAAGAAGGCGGCAGAGGAGAATACAGGCATGTCAGCCAGCGACCGTATGCTCTCTGGCGGATTCGAGCAGAACAAGGGACGCCTCCCTATGCCTATAACAGGCAGCTACAGGGTCGTCTCTCACTACGGGCAGTACACCGTCGAGGGGCTCCCTAACATACACCTCGACAATAAGGGCATAAATATCCTTGGCTCGTCAGGATGTGCGGCGCGCGCCATATACGACGGTGAGGTCAGCGCTGTGTACGGTTACGGCGGCAAATGGTTTGTCATGGTGCGCCACGGACAGTACATATCGGTCTACTGTAACCTCTCAAGCGCCTCTGTCGCGCGTGGCCAGAAGGTATCCACACGCCAGCGTCTCGGCACTGTCGGCAGCGACAATATCCTACAGTTCCAGCTGAGGCGTGGCAAAGCGAAGCTCAATCCCGAGGCGTGGCTCGGACGGTGATATGCCGCCCAAGGCTCTGGATATGCGCTCAAGGCTCAGGATGTGTGCCCAAGGCTCCGGGTATAAGCCTGAGATATGCAAAAACAGCCCATTTCATCGGCTGGAAGTATAGATATGATGCTCCCCCTCATGCCGTGTTGCTGAATGGCGATACGGTGTGAGAGGGAGCTTTTTTTTGATTATTGTTGGCTGTGGACAAAAGTTCGCTACACAGTCTATCTTGAAAACATTTCATAGTATAAAAGACAATACCCACAGCCTCGATTGGTGCGACCGTTAGAAACCGATGGAGCAGCGAGAGGAGAGACCAAGCTTGCTTGGGCT
>SAMEA3663208__coassemble_78_pt1 | contig 62297 bp, 44 predicted proteins | sample SAMEA3663208__metabat2_high_PE_004 | metagenome-assembled genome bin SAMEA3663208 (sample SAMEA3663208) | pig gut metagenome | biome: pig gut; feature: pig-associated habitat; material: faeces | place: China | collected 2013
CCTATACCCCGCCTTACAAGAGAGAGACGCAAGGCCTAGGCCCACCATGTGGCTTGACCCACCATGTGGTTTGTGTTCCGAGAGGATAGTGGGAGAGGAGAGAGGCACAATACCCTGCTATATCTGGGCGAATGCTTGCTCAAGGTCGTCAATGATATCGTCGATATGCTCCACACCTATCGAGAGACGCACTGTCGTCGGGGTGATATGCTGCTCGGCAAGCTCCGCGTCTGTCATCTGTGAGTGGGTGGTAGTGTATGGATGTATCACGAGCGACTTGACATCGGCAACATTTGCCAAGAGCGAGAATATCCGCAGGGAGTCAATGAACTTCCACGTATCCTCTTGTGTGCCGTCTATCTCGAACGTGAAGATTGACCCTCCACCATTCGGGAAATATTTGTTGTAAAGAGCGTGGTCAGGATGAGAGGGCAGAGAGGGGTGGGACACACTCCTTACCTTCGGGTTGGCCTCAAGATACTTCACAACCTTAAGGGCATTCTCGACATGACGCTCAATACGCAGGGGCAACGACTCGACTCCCTGAAGGAGTATCCATGCATTGAAGGGAGATATTGTGGCTCCTGTATCTCTCAATATGACGGCGCGTATCCTTGTCACAAAGGCCGCAGGGCCAGCGACGTCAGCGAAGACTGCCCCGTGATACGAGGGGTCGGGCTTGGCTATTGTCGGGTACTTGTCCGCATGGGCCTTGAAGTCGAATTTTCCGCCATCAACAATGACTCCTCCTAACGAAGAGCCGTGTCCGCCGATGAACTTTGTCGCAGAGTGTACGACGATGTCCGCACCATGCTCTATAGGCCTTATCAGGACAGGTGCGAAGGTGTTGTCAACAATGAACAGTATGCCATGCCGGTGTGCCACCTCTGCTATCGCATCGAGGTCAGTCACATCAGAGTTGGGGTTGCCGAATGTCTCGGCATATATAACCTTTGTCTCTGGGCGTATGGCAGCCTCGAGGGCCTCGAGGTCGTTCACTCTCACTATTGTGTTGCTGACACCCTGTGTCGTAAGTGTGTGTGTGATGAGGTTGAATGAACCTCCATAAAGATTGTCGGCCGCTATAATATGGTCGCCATTCTGCAGAACATTCTGCAGGGCATAGGTGACGGCTGCCGCCCCAGAGGCTACTGCGAGACCGGCAACACCGCCCTCAAGTGCTGCCACACGTGACTCGAAGACATCCTGTGTAGAATTGGTCAGGCGGCCGTAGATATTGCCCGGGTCACGGAGTCCGAATCGGTCAGCGGCATGCTGGGAGTTCCTAAATACATAGGATGTTGTCTGGTAGATAGGTACGGCGCGTGCGTCGGACGCTGGGTCGGCCTGCTCCTGTCCTACATGGAGTGCGAGGGTCTCAATGTGTAATTTCTTTTCTGTGCTCATGTCCAGTTCTCCTTTTTTCTTTTTTTGCAAGCGCCAGAGGAGGGGAGGGGGATTCTGCTGGATTGAAGGGACGAGAGTCATCTACCCTCCATAACGGCCTTTGTGGCTGTTATCCTCTGGACGCTGGTTCTGGTTATTATTTATGTCTCGCAGGTTGATAGCGTGCGGACAGTTAATGGGATTGACAAGATAAAGGGGGTGGGGCGGGGTGACGAGTTGCCACTCGTTTCTGGATGCAAAGTTACTGATAAATGAAGTTTTTTCCAAATAATTTGCATAATTCAGAAAATATCACTAATTTTGCCGTGGTAGAAAGAATAATATTCTGCTTTACTTTAGTCCATTGATAGTTTTACCAAAAATAATTCTGTATGAATCCGACCTTAGACGAAACGGATATTCTGATTCTCCGTGAGCTTCAAGATGATGGCCATTTGACCATCAAGGAACTGTCGCAGCGTGTGCATCTGAGCGTCTCGCCTGTTTATGAGCGTGTGAGACGTCTTGAGCGTGAGGGATTTATCAAGCGTTATGTGGCTGTCCTCGACCCAGAGAAGCTTGACTGTGGTTTCCTCGCTTTCTGTTATCTAAAGATGAAGCAGCACTCTCATGAGAATGCTGTCCAGATAATGGAGCGCGTGCAAAATATTCCCGAGATAGCCGAGTGTTATAATATATCTGGAGATTTTGATTTCCTCCTTAAGATATACGTGCGCAATATGAAACAGTATCAGGAGTTCGTGATGAGGATACTGGGCGATATCCCTGCCATTGGCTCGCTTAACTCATCGTTTGTGTTAGGAGAGGTCAAGAATTCTCACAGGTTGCCGTTTGGGTATTGATTATCAGGCGCCTCTTTCTCCAATCCATCTCCCCCTGCATCCTGACGGGGATTATGTCTTATACATCATAAAGGGCTGTATAGACGTTGTGGAGATGGTGGAGGCATCTCTGGGGGCTGTCTTGTTCATCCCAACGTAGAGATGGTAACATACACATAAAAAAAGTGGGCAGGCTGATACCATCGCATAACGCTTTGCGACAACAACCAGCCTGCCCTTGTGGTATTGCTTACCCACACAAAAAAAATAACAGTGTAGGGGAGTATGTCTATTACGTGAGCCCTCTCTCTCTCGCGCGCGCACGCTTCATGTGGAGAGTGATTATCTTACACCTCCTGTTCCCCTCCCCATGAATGCCCCTCTCTTTTTGATGGAGACGCATCCGCTGATTTCTACACAATAACGCCGATTCCCATGGATGCCCCCTCTCTTTTTGATGAAGACGCATCCTATCCTGCGACACTCACATTGATTCGGATGTCAGTAAGAGGTCTGTCGGCATCGCCCGTCGCCATGTCTTGTATTCTGCCAACAACCTCGATACCCTCAACAACCTCTCCGAAGACTGTGTACTGCCCGTCAAGGAATGGTGTGCCTCCTGATGTGGTGTATGCGGCACGCTGCTCGTCAGTGAATTCTACACAGCCATTCTCATTGCAGATTTCTTTTGTCTCTGCGATGAGACGCTCCTGCAACGCTTGCAATCCGGCTTGGTCACGTTTTTTCCTCAGTGAGATTATCTGAGCCCTGTTCTTGTTTGCCAGATTGTTGAATACGGCCTGTTCCTGCTCCATCCTCATCTGCTGCTCAATCTGTGTCAGCTCGTTGTCATTATATCTCTTTCCGTATACGATATAGAACTGGCTTCCACTACTCTGCCTTTTAGGGTTTACCTCGTCGGCTGTTCTTGCGGCGCATAACGCTCCCCGCTTATGGTAGAATCGCGTGGAGTCTATCTCTGCTGGTATAGTGTATCCTGGGCCGCCTGTGCCGAGCCTTGTTGTCTTGTCGGCGGCCTTGCTGTCCGGGTCGCCTCCCTGTATCATGAATCCCTTAATGACACGGTGGAACAACGTGCCATTGTAGAATCCATTATTTGCCAATTTGATGAAATTGTCGCGGTGGAGTGGTGTCTCGTCATACAGACGTATGACAATATCCCCTTCTGCGGTATTGATAGTCACTCTGTTTCTCATAAAACGTTTATTAATTATTTATTATTTTGTAGCTCGTAGTGTCATCCCCCCCGAGTCGGCAGATTATTCAATAATATGCCGAAGCTAATCTGAGAGAGGGGGGACATTGATTGTTATTGGCTTTCTCACAATGCTTGTCCCCTCGCTACCTGCGGTCAGTGAGGCCAATGACAAGACCATCTGTAGCCGAAGCCCTCACTACAATGTATTTCCATCATACTGCATTCTGAGGCTATCGTCATAACAGATAACCCCTTGTTGAACCCCGGCTGAATATCAAGAAGAATCCTGGGGGAGGATGAACCTGACTGCTGAGCCCCTGTTCACAATGAAGGTGTCAACAACATGCCTACCTGATAAACTACGGCAGAGACGACCCATGCGATGAATGTGGTGTAGGCGGCCGCGAACAATCCCCAACGCCATGAGCCAGACTCGTTCTTTATGGCTGCTATCGTCGCTATGCATGGGAAGTAGAGTAGGGCAAAGACCATGAATGAGATTGCTGAAAGCTGATTGATGCCGTCAGCCTCCATCTTTTTGCGCAGACTGTCGTACTTGGATCTCTCGTCGTTCTGTTGTGGCCGCTCGTGTACATTATTGTCATTGGCAGAGCTTAGAATGGTGTCGGGGGAGTTGTCTCCAGCGGCATCTTGCGTGTAGAGTACACTGAGAGTTGAAGCTGTAATCTCTTTTGCCCCTATGCCTGAAAGGAGAGAGACATCAAGTTTCCAGTTGAATCCCTGCAGACGGAAGACAGGCTCAATGGTCTTGCCTATATGACCGATGATACTCTGCTCTTTCTGCTCGCGCGGCGACAAGGATGTATTGTGGGGAAAATAACCAAGAGCCCAGACGATGACTGAGGCGACAAGAATAATGCCACCCATCTTCTTGAGATATTCACGTCCCTTCTCCCATGTATGACGCAACATGCTCTTGGTAGAGGGGAAACGGTAGGGGGGCAACTCCATGACAAAGGGTGTGTCCTCACCGCGGACAAGGTACTTGGAGAACAGTATGCTCGTCATGACGGCTGCCAGAATACCTAAGATATACAGGGCGACGAGAATCGGCGTATGGTATTCATGCTCGAAGAATGTTCCCACCATAATAATGTATAGCGGCAGACGTGCCGAGCACGACATAAACGGAAGGATGAGCATTGTTATAAGGCGTGAGCGCTGGCTCTCTACGGTCCGGGTTGCCATGATGGCCGGGACATTACATCCGAAACCCATAATCAGAGGGATGAATGACTTGCCGTGAAGACCCATCTTGTGCATCAGCTTGTCCATTATGAATGCTGCACGTGACATGTAGCCTGAGTCCTCCATAAATGAGATGAAGGCATATAGGATAAGTATCTGTGGGAGGAAGACAATGACTGAGCCGACACCTCCGACAACGCCATCCACAAGCATGTCTTTCACTGGACCGTCTGGGAGGAACGTTGTGAGAAGAGAGCCAAGGGCTTCTATGGCTCCCTCTATCCATCCCATAGGATACTCGCCGATTGTGAATGTAGCCCAGAACATGGCGTAAATCATGAGTACAAAGATGGGCAGGCCCATGTACCGGTGCGTTATCACATGGTCGATAAGATGTGTCACATGGTATGTGTCCTCTTTCTCGCCTATCCCAAATTCAGCTTCTTGGAGAGCTCCGTTGATAAAGCCATACTTGGCGTCCATAATAGCAGTCTCTGGGTCGCATTTCAGTTCTGTCTCTATTTTCCTGGCAGCGGTGTCACGTGTACGGATGATATCATCGGCCTCTGGCAGGGTGCTTATGAAATCCAAGGCCTGACGGTCGCCCTCCAGTATCTTCAATGCGAGAAAGCGCGGTGTATAACGTTGTATGACAGAGCTGTCACGTCTTAGGATACGCCTAAGACTGTCTATGCCCTCTTCTATGTATAAACCATGGTTGACATGTATATGCCCCTCGTGGATGTGCCCCTCGTAGAGCTCGATAATCGTGTGGAACAACTCCTCAACACCACGCCCTGTCTTGAATACTGTAGGGACCATGGGGACAGCAAGAAGCTGTCCAAGTTTGACGTAGTCGAGCGTGTCGCCACGACGTTCGGACTCATCATACATGTTCAGCGCACAAACCATACGTATGTGCATATCTATCAGTTGTGTTGTAAGATAGAGATTGCGCTCAAGGTTTGACGCGTCGATGACATTCAGAACGACATCCGGTGTCTTGTCAATGAGTTGTCTCCGGACATAAATCTCCTCACCGCTATATGCTGAGAGGGAATACGTCCCTGGCAAATCGACGAGATGGAATTCATAACCTTCGTAGTATGCCTTTGCTTCTGCTGCCTCTATGGTAACTCCAGAATAGTTGCCGACACGTTCATGCGCCCCTGAGGCATAATTGAAGAGAGAGGTCTTACCGCAATTGGGATTGCCGACAAGGGCTACGTTGATATGATGGCGGCGTTTCATGGCGTATCCATGCATGAGGAGACAGTCATCATCCAGTTCCTCCTCGCTCAGCGTGCCTTTATTGAAAGTCCCTGTCTCTGGCATGATTTTCTTTGCCTCCTCAATTGTGACACATTGTATATGCGCAGCCTCGTCATGACGCAGTGAGACTTCATAACCCATGATGAGATAACGGACAGGATCCTGCAAAGGAGCATTCTCGAGAACCGTCACTTCCTTGCCTTTTATGAATCCCATCTCTACGATGCGTTTGCGGAAACCGCCATGACCGTAGACCTTGACAATTACAGCTGTCTCTCCATTATGTAGTTCAGATAATTTCATATCTCTTTTGCCTCTTTATTGTGGGTTGTATAGAAATTCACGCATTGTCGATACTATGTGTCCATCAATATGCCTTATAGCCTCACATGCAGTTGTCAGCTGTCTGGCAGGAGAAGTCTGCCCCCGGGGAATTTCATCAGCATGTGATGAGACCTCCTTGTGAGAATCTGATTTCATGGGGGCTTGGTGCTTTTGTTTGATTATGGAGATATAGATTTCGTTGAGTTTATCCTCCGGCTTCTGGCAGTTTGTGATTTATCTGTCGTCCCACACAGAGTCTCATTGCAGCATATCCAAGACGACAAAGAATCCTCATGACAGACTCCATTGTAGACACTTTATATCTTTGGCATGAAATTTCTGCAAAGATACTCAAAACTTTTCAGATATTATATATCGCAGAGGGAAAATAATAATTTATGGGTATTTTCACCTAAAACAATTATTTCTCGGAAATATAGAATTTCAGCATGTTTTATAAAATCTGTTAACCAAATACATCGGCCGGATAATCATAGAATTAAATAATTATCTCCCCAGATTGCCTGATAATCCGGGGAGACAGCAAATGGGATTATCTCCGATGCATTGTCCAGTCGATGCCGAGTGGATTATTCATCATCTTTACTACCATAGGAAGAGACGAATTTGAGTCTATCCACATTTCTGTGCCGTCTGTGTCTGCCTTCACATGGATTATACCATCCGACGTGTCTGTAGCCCTCCATGTTATTGTGTCATAAATCATTGTCCCGCTCTCTTGAAGCTCATGTAGTGAATTTCGGGAGATGAAAAGGAATGTTCCGTCACATACATATTTATTTTTGCCTTTATATGGTGAGCTCCATGAAAACATTGTGCCGTCCTCAACCACATGGCGCGGTATAATAAAGGTTGATGCATTACAGGTCAGATATAACGTGTCATCATTCCATACCATGCTGACAGGCCATGTGCGGTATTGGCGGTTGAGCGTATATGAGACCATGTATTGAGGGGCTGGCAAATGTTCTGGATGTATCACTGAAGTAGGAGAGGCCGTCGGTGTCCTGTTGCTGTCCCTTCCTGTCAATGACGCGTCTATGTGTAATGGCTGATTGCGAAGATATTCCACCACATCGTCGTGACGCATGAATGTCCCGGCTGTCAGTCCCTGCTCGTGCCGGTTTGTCTTATGAATCTGTCCATTGTTAGTAATATCTGGACGTACAAGATAGAGGTTCTGCCCGGCTACAGGGTAGATGCCAAGCATATTGAAGACAAGCCACGAGGACATCGCTCCGCTGTCGTCATTGCCCGGTAGCCCGTCAGGTGTGTCGTCATAATTGTCATTAATTATCTGCCTTATCCGGTCGAGACTCATTTCTGGATGTCCAGCCCAGTGGTATAGCCATGGAGTAAGGAAACTCGGCTCGTTTGCCACGTTGTAATGTCCGTTCTTGAAGAATGTATCCAAGCGTCTGATAAACATTTTCTCACCACCGCAGAGTTGTATGAGCTGTGGAACATCATGAGGCATGGACAGGCTGTATTCGGCCGACAAGGCCTCGTAGAAGAAAGAATTCCACCATGGCAGGTTCCATGGAGCCACCTTTGTGTCAGGCCGGTAGGGTATCTTTGGGGCGAAGACTTTCGATTTTCCCCACCTTACAGAGTCAAGCCAGTTGCCCTCTGCGTCCTTTGGCATGATGAATCCACGCATTCCCTGCCATTCATACTCCTCGCGCCAAAGGTTCTTCCAGTTGTGTGAGCGGGAAAGATATCTTTTATATAAAGAATCTATCCCGAGTCCCTTTGCCACTTGGGCTATGCACCAGTCATCATAGCTGTACTCGACAGTCCGTGTTCCTGCGCGAGGAATGCCATAAGGGATATAACCCAAGGTGTTATATTCGTGTAGCCCGCCGCGTCCTTCCTTCTCGTCGTCAGCAGGAGACGTCTCCGCATCCTTTATCATTGCCTCGAATGCTGTCCGGTAATCAATACCCTTAAGTCCTTTCGCCATGGCGTCGGCTATTACAATATTAGCGTTGCTTCCACCTTGTGTCCGTCCGTTCCAGTTCCCGCTTCGGGCGTCAGGCATATACCCGTCAGTCTTGTATATATTGACAAGGGAGTTTATCATATCACGTTGCCTGTCTTTGTCGATAAGTGTAAGGAGAGGCATCGATGTGCGGTAAGTGTCCCAAATAGCGTAGTAATCGTCATAATATGGCTCGGCAGGTGGAACTACTTGTCGTCCATCAGCGTTAACAAGAGCTCCTGGCTCTCGTTCTACGGGCATAAGCATGGTATGGTAAATGGCGGTGTAGAACATACGTTTCTGTTTCTCTGTCGCTACAATGTCAAGCGCTTTAAGCTTCTCCTCCCATGCCATGAGGAGATGTTTGTGTTGTAAATCAAGACTCCGCCCTACAATGTTTCTTCTCGCTGCCTGTGTGCTGAGATTGGATATGCCTATCTTTATGTTCACGACTTTACCTTTACCCGTAAACTTAATTGTGCGGAAACAGTCATCATAATCCATATGCTTGTGATAAGGCCGGACAGAATGACTGTCTGCATCCCATATATCAGCGGGATGGAAATCACGGTCTGCTTGTAAGCAGAAATATACGGTGTATGGTCCTCCATTGTTCCATCCTCCACGTATACGGGTCCATCCGCATATCTCACGCTTACTGATGCTCTCTATCTTTGATTCGCAATACTCCTGTGCCTCACGTTTGCCGGGAATAGTATCCATTCCGAGAAAGGAATATGCGTCAACAAGGAGAAACAGCTCTCTTGGTGATGTTATACGGTATATGGCACATCGCTCGGATGAAGTTATCTCTGTCTTTATACCATTGGTGTATGTGGTGGAATAGTATCCTAATCTAATGTTCTCAGATTTCCTCTCTTGTAATATCAGTGGTATTCTGACTCTCTCGTTCCATGCCTCTATCTTGTCGCCTTCGAGAAAAGGCTGTATGAGTATATTCCCATATTTCTGTCCTCCTCCTGTCCCGCTGACATGTGTCTGTGTGAATCCCTTCACCATCTCAGGCATTTCTGCCCATCCTGCATTCGGCATAGTGACACAGTCTGGTCCTGGCTTAACCATACCATATGGCATGGATGGACCTATGAAGACACGCCCGAGCCCTACGGAGCCAATACGCGGGTCAACCCATTTCGTATGGTTGGCAGAGACAGGTAGGGATATAAGTGATAATGCTAATATGAGATGGAGAGACGGTTTCATGTTAATAGTTTTACGGTGGGTTAGATTTTTATGATATTCCTTATGCTTGGGCATTTTCCAAATGCAGATAAACTGTCAACGGCAGGAACAGGATATATGTCTATAATGACCTGGACATATATACTGCAAAAAACATTAGTGGACAAGATGACATGTTGACATAATCAACTTGCTCACTTGTCCACTAAAGATTATTTACCTTATGTCTTTTGTTACATAAATTAGTAACCAGCGTTCTGAGTCCAGCCTGGATTGAGGTCAAGCATTTCCTGCTCTACAGGGAAGATGCGATGACGCTTGTCAAAGTTGGCATCAGGGAAATTCTTGTAGTGTGGGAAGAACTCATCCTCATAGTGACCAAAGCGGACCATGTCATTACGACGCCAGTTCTCGTCAAAGAATTCTCTGCCACGCTCCTCATAAATGTCATTAAGACTTGGTTCTGCGCTTATTGTCGGAGCTCCGGCATAAGAGCGAATCTGGTTGAACAGTTCCTTCGCTCCTGACTGGCCGTTGCGTACAAGAGCCTCTGCCTTTGTGAGGAGAATATCAGCGAAGCGGAATATTGGAAGATCGTTTGACTGGTTACGTCCGTTGTTGTAGTCCTGAGGCACGATGAACCACTTAATGGAATGGCAGCCCTGCTGGATAGCTTGTGGGTTGTTTCCTACATCGATTGTATTGTCTGTCTTAGCAAGCTGGATGTCCTCTGTGAAGTGAACATGTGCGCCCTTATACATGAATGGCTCGGAGGTTGGTCTGAGAGTCTTTGGGTCACGGATGTAAATATCACCACGGAGAATGCAGAGGTTACGTACGTCGCCATTAAGAGAGAAACGTTTTACACATTCAGGAGTAAGGACCATATTTCCACCGAATGACTGGGTGAATTTATCTATTGAACCGTAGTAGTTAGGAAGAAGGTTCTTCATGTCCTTGAATGTACGTGGACGTGCATATTGCAATCCCTGGCGGTTAATGGCGTCATACGGCATCACATAAATGAAATCCTCGCACTTCCAGTCATTATCATAAGAGAACTTCTGGAGATAATCGGCATATTTGCCTGTTCCGAGGTTGAACTTTCCACTATTGATGATTTCGTCACACACGCTGATGCAATCGTCAAGTTTGTCATTGACAGCAGTAGCGGCATCATAAAGCTCTGGGGCATCAGCTGTGTAAACTGGCCAGTTGATATATATCTTGGCGAGAAGAGCCTGGGCCATCCATTTAGTTGGTTTGCCATAGGTATTCTCTGTGACATCCTCTGTCAGCTCAGGTATAATCTCAGTCAGCTCCTTCTCCAGCCAGAGGGCAACGTCCTTGCGTGATGAGCGCTGGACTACTTCGCCCTCGCCAAGAAGTCGGTCAATTATCGGGGCATCTCCGAAAGAATCCATGAGAATCCAAGTGAAATAAGCACGTATGGCACGTGCTGGAGCGGTCATCTTTACTGACGCACTGCTTCCGAGCTCCTCAAGTATCGTGTTTGTCTTTGTTATGCCTGCTGTAACTTCTGAGTACCAGTCAAGCGAGGCGTCTGTGGCATAGCTGTTATGGAGTGCCTGATGGGCATAAGTGCCGTCATCATAGTAACCACCATCGAATGCAAGTGCGGTGAACTCGTCAGATGAAAGACACTGGGCCTCCATATATCGACGGCCGAGTGTGCCGGCAAGATGGAAATAAACGTCGGCCATCTTTGCCTCAACGACTATCATGGGGTCAATACCTGAGTTCTCACTCGGGTCTTGAGTGTACTGAGACTCAACATTGACATCCAAGTCTGTACAGCCTGTTATCGCTACAGCAAACAATCCGGCTGAAAGAATCAATTTATTTAGTTTCATATCAATATTATCAATTATATGTGTTCGAAATAATTCAGACGTTTTCTCGCCAAGCCAAAGTGAGCAAGCTCTCTTTGGTCTATTGGCTTATCGAAAACGTTGGCTTTGCCTTCTTCTATCATCTGACAGTAACGATTGCTATACGGTTTGAGTGGGTTGAGTTAGCACCCTTAGCTGTCGTGTAGATGACATTCACTCCCTTTGACTTGAGGTAGTCGGATACAGCAGCGGCACGGTCTTCAGAGAGCTTCTGGTTAGCGTTCTCATCACCTTCTGGCGATGCGTATGCTACAATCTCCACATTAGCGCCCTTCTTGATGCCGTCAAGCTCTGATGGGTTGAGAATCTCAGAAGAGTTTACAGGGAATGTAACCACGAATGTGCTCTGAACCATGATATCCTTTCCTGGTACTTCTTTCACGACTTCCTTAACGACAGGCACTTCCTTTATCACCTCACGGTCAATATACTGTGGCTGTACGGCTTTCTTGGCCTTGCCGCCGCCGAAGTTGATTTTCACACCGACCATGAATGTGCGAGTGTGTGGATAACGGCTCCAACGGTAGTCTACACCTGGGTCAATGCCGCCAAGGTTCACTTCTGGGTCAAGTCCCTTATAGTCTGATATGGTTAGCAGGTTGTTTGCTGTTCCGTAAAGGGTAAGATCCTGAATCCAGTTGTTAAAGCAGTTGCGGAATGTGTAACTGAGTGAAAGTGACTGGAGACGGATGTATGAACCATTCTCTATGAAACGGTCTGAGGGGAGTGAGCCAGAGGCGTCTCCGGCTGGCATAGTGAGGAATTCTTTCAGAACGTTCTTGCCGTCAGAGAACATCTGTGCAGATGTATAGTGGGCGCGTGCGCTGTTGTAGACATCGTTGCCGAACACACCTGTTATGAATGCATTGAGACTCCAGTTCTTGTATGAGAGCGTGTTGTTCCATCCTGCGTTGAGCTTAGGCTGTGCACATCCTGTTATAGAGCGGTCCTTGAGGCTTGGGTTGTTTGTTGTCTCCCCTGTGCGGTTTCCATTCTCGTCAAGAACATAATACTCTGAGCGGCCGTTTACGGTACCAGCATACTGGTATGTGTAGAATGTTCCGAGAGGCTCACCCTCCATTATCTTCTGAGTCCATCCATTAGCTGACACACCGGCTACCATTGGATCACCCTGTGTGAGGTTTGTGGTATGGAAGACATCATTCTGCATCTTGTCGATGCGGTTCTTGTTGTGTGAGAGGTTTACTGTTGTGCTCCATGAGAAATTCTTTGTACGTACGGGAACAGCATTCAATGTTACCTCTATACCCTTGTTGGTCATCTCACCGACATTGGCGTCAATCCATCCAAAGACATACTGTGTTGTCGGGACTGGGTATGACCAGATGAGGTCCTTGGTCTTCTTCTGGTATACCTCGACAGTACCATTCAGGCGGCCACCGAGGAAAGCGAAGTCAAGACCTATATTGAGCATTGATGTTGTCTCCCACTTGAGGTCAGGGTTGGCGTTCTTTGTCGCGCCGTAAGTGCGGTAGATTTTTCCGTCATATGTGAATGTGCCGGTAGCTCCGTATGTGACAGTCGAAGAGTATGGGTCAAAGCCCATAGAGTTACCTGAGACGCCATATCCTGCACGGAGCTTCAAGTTATGGAATACGTTCTGGTTCTTCATGAACTTCTCCTCTGTGATATTCCATGCGGCTGATACTGATGGGAATGTACCCCAACGGTTGTTCTTACCGAACACTGACGAGCCGTCACGACGGATAGTGGCCTGAATCATGTAGCGGCTGTCGAATGAGTAGTTGGCACGTCCGTAGAAAGATATGTTGCGGATGTTCTGTATATAACCGCTCTGTACAGAGTTCTGTACACCGAGAATCTGCTGGGCGTATGACATGTTATGCCATGTGAGGTCATCATTATAGTAGCCCTCTACGCTTAGTCCGAAGCCATCGTTGTTCTTCTTCTCTTCCCAAGAGTAGCCGGCCATAAGACCCCACTTGCTCTTGCCGACCTTGAAGTCATAGTTGGCATATGTCTCAAACGTCTGCTCACGTCCGAAGTATGTGTTACGGGTAGCCTGTCCATTCTTGTTTCCAATACCCTCAAGCTGGGACTCACGGGTGTTATAAGCGCTGTATGTGCTCTGGTAGTTGTTCCAAGAATAGTTGACGCTCCATGTAAGACCCTTGACAATCTCCAGTACAGCCTTTCCTGTGAACTGGTTGCGCTTCCATATAGTCTCAGAGATATTCTCCTCCATGAGAGCAAGAGGGTTGTAGTTCTTTGAGCCTGAGCCCATTGTCCAGTTGCCCTGTGCGTCCTTTATAGCGTTTGTAGGAGAATAGTAGTTCATGGCGTCAAGTACTGAGGCTCCCTCGTTGCCTGTTGGCACTCCGAAGTGCTTGCCGTACATTGAATTGAAGCCAAGAGATACTGTGAGATGGTCTTTCAGAGTCTTGGTAGAGACGAGTGAGCGGAAATTGAAGCGGTCCATGCCTGTCATCTTTATGACACCCTCACGCTTGATGAGGTTAGCGCTTGCCATATAGTTCGTCTTCTCGTTGCCACCGTTTATGCTGACGTTGTGGCTGTGGCTGACACCTGTGCGGAGCACCTCATCCTGCCAGTCTACATTGCTGCCGCCATCCTTCAGTGTGACATTGTTCTGCTTTGCATAGGCACGGAGCTCGTCGGCTGTACACATGTCGTATGTGTTGAGGATGTTGTCGAAAGCCACGTAGCCATTGTATGAAACGTTGACTCTATCCTGTGCGCCTTTCTTGGTAGTGATGATGATGACACCATTAGCTGCCTTTGAGCCGTAGATGGCTGTCGCTGTAGCGTCGCGGAGTACATCGATCGACTCGATATCGTCTGGAGAGACAATAGAGATATCAACACCGGGGATACCGTCAACTACATAATATGGTGACATGGCTCCAGAGCGGAGTGTTGACGCACCACGGAGTGTTATTGTCGGAGCTCCGTTAGGGTCAGCTGTTGATGACACTACGAGTCCTGGCACCTTGCCCTGGAGCATCTGTGCGGGGTCGGTGAAGACACCCTTGTTGAGGTCCTCTGCCTTCACTGTTGTGATAGATGAAGTGAGGTCTTTGCGCTGCATTGTGCCATAACCTACTACTACGACTTCCTCAAGTGACTGGTCGTCCATTGTCATGGTGAAGTTTTGTCCAGCGTTGATGATTGCCGTCTCATATCCTATACAGGACAATTTCAGCTTGGCGTTTGCTTTTGTTGTGCGGAGGGCATAACGTCCGTTAGCATCTGTTACGGTACCATTCTTTGTGCCCTCTTCCATAACGGTAACACCGATGAGAGGCTCGCCGTTGGCATCTTTGATGACACCCGTAGTCTGGCTCTGTGCCATGGCTGCGGTTGTGCAGAGCAATAACGACGCTGCGGCGATTCCTTGTCGCCAGACATTCGTCTTGTGTGCTGCTTTCTTGTTCATGATAATTCTATTTGGTTATGAAAATTGTGATTCTATGACTGAATGAGAAAAATACATCGTTTTTATATTCATATATCAAGCGGTGTGTATTATATTACAGAATACGCTTTATGCCTTTTATATCGATATTCTTCCCTTTCTCTACATAAACAGGAGAAACGTCTTTCTTTACAAATCCTTCCCCTCTGCAAGGGCGTTTGTCGTAGACACCTGCGGGGTATGATGTTGTCTTGTGGAGTTTGATGTTGACATTGTTGAAGTATATATCGCTTACCTTGTCCTCTGTGTCTCCACCTACGAAACATCCATTCTCTGATGTGGCTGTGATATTGTTGAAGAAAATCCTGCTGACATTTCCGCATCTTCCTTCTGTCTGGCCTTTGGGGAATCTCCAGTTAGCATCCTTGTGGTTCCCATTCGCACGCGGGTATGATGTGACATATATAGGCTCGGCCTTACCCCACCATACATCTGACCACAGATGGCAGTCGAGGATAATATCCGAGAACACTATATCTGTAACTGTCCCCTCATCACGGTTCTGTATGCCAAGACCTCGGTTACTGTCTGTGATGATACAATTCGTGAACGACACCCGTGCTATCGAATCGACATTCTCGCTTCCAATCTTTATGGCACATGAGCGAGATGTCATGACACAGTTTGTCACAGTGATATCTTTTGTTGGACCATATTCTGCGAATTCACGCCTGTTCTTAAGGCATATGCAGTCGTCTCCTGACGTTATATAACAGTTGGCGACCCTCACCTTGCGGCTATGGTCGATGTCTATACCGTCTCCATTTCTGATTTTTAGATTGTTGAGAAGTGATATGCCGTCTATAAGGACATTGTCGCATCCTATGAGGTGTACAGTCCAGTATGCCCCATCACGGATGGTGATATCCCTGATAATAAGGTCGTCACAGTCAATGAGAGTGAGCACATGTGGTCTGGGGTCGAATGTTGTGACTGGTTTAAGCTCATAACTGTCTGAAAGCTCATCGCCCATGAACTTTATGCCGTTGCCATCAATTGTGCCGCGTCCTGATATTCCTATACCTTTAGCGTGACGAGCGTATATCCACATCATTCCCTCACCCTCGTTCTTGCCGAAGGCAGAAAGCTTGTATATGCTCTCATCTGGATTTGCACGCCATACTGACCGCTGTTCCAATATTATATTGACGTATGGCTTTATCTCTACGGGACCCGAAAGGAACACTTTCCCTTTGTTGAAGACAACATCTCCACCACCATCTGCCGAGCATGCGTCAATGCATTTCTGTATTGCCTTGGCATCGTCTGTAACGCCATCGCCTTTGGCACCATAATCTGATACATAATGAACTGCTGCAAATGATATAACAGAGTAAGTCAATGCAAGAAATGTCAATATTAATATCCTCTTCGTCATATAGTGCATTATTTCTTATCCTTAGAATTAAAAGGTTAATATGTGTATGTTGTTGTTTAATACCAAGGCCTCCATGTTTCATTACATGTAAATTATATGGCATTAAGTATATATTTCCTGAGCGCAAAATTAATACTTTTATCTTACAAATAAAAACTTTTATTGTCTTTTTTTTGCATATATCCCTATTTCTTCATAATTTTGTAAGCACTCAATCAATATTTAGCTAATAATGAGACGAAATGTATTACTTTTTGCATTCTTTTTCCTATGCCAGCTTGTCAATGCAAATCCTGTTGATGACTTGTTGGAACGTATAGACCGTGGCGCCTCGCACAAGATTAAAACCGTTAAGGTCTCTTCCGCCCGTGACTTCTTCGAGCTTGACCAGGAAGGGGCGCGTGTTGTAGTGCGTGGAAACACATGGGTTAATATAGCCACAGGTGTGAATTGGTATCTTAAATACCATGCCGGAATACATATCTCGTGGAATAACATGCATCCAAGAATTCCTGCCACTCTCCCGCGTGTCTCTCGCCGTGAGCGTCATGAGACAGATTTGAGGCTGCGTTATAACTTCAATTACTGCACATTCTCTTATTCCATGGCTTTCTGGGATTGGGAACGCTGGCAGCAGGAGATAGACTGGATGGCTCTTCATGGTATCAACATGCCGCTGGCCATAACAGGCGAGGAGTGTGTCTGGCGCAATGTCCTGCTCCGACTTGGCTATACAGAAGATGAAATAGGCAGGTTCATCTCTGGCCCGGGATTCTTCGGGTGGTGGGCCATGAACAATCTTGAGGGCTGGGGAGGGCCTCTCCCATTGGCATGGTATAGCCAGCAAGAAGCCTTACAGAAGAAGATACTTAGCCGTATGCGTCGTCTCGGCATGTCACCTGTCCTTCCTGGTTACTGTGGCATGATGCCTCACGATGCCAAGGAACGCCTTGGTCTTGACGTGTCGATATCGGGACCATGGAATGGATATACACGTCCTGCAAACCTCAGTGCCACTGACAAGCGTTTTGACGAGATTGCCGATATTTACTATCAGGAGCTGACACGTCTCTACGGGCGAGCCGATTATTACTCTCTCGACCCTTTCCATGAGACAAATGATGACTCGTCAATTGATTATGCAGAGGCAGGCAACAGCCTCCTCAAAGCCATGAAGCGGTGTAATCCGAAGAGTGTATGGGTTGTCCAGGGATGGACGGAGAATCCACGTCCTGAGATGTTGCGTGATATAACAGCAGGTGATATACTTATCCTTGACCTTTTCTCTGAATGCCGCCCTATGTGGGGAATACCTTCTGTCTGGCAGCGTAAAGAAGGATACGGTGACCATCCATGGCTCTTCTGCCTCCTTGAGAATTTCGGGGCCAATGTTGGGTTGCACGGCAGGATGGACCAGCTCCTTGATAATTTCTATGAGACAAAGACTAACCCGCTCGCGAAAAACATAAAGGGTATAGGCCTCACAATGGAGGGAATTGAGAACAACCCCGTCATGTTCGAGATGATGTGCGAGTTGCCATGGCGCCCACAGCGTTTCACGAAAGAAGATTGGATAAAAGACTATTGCCGTGCACGTTACGGCGTTGATGACCCTGCTATTCTTAAGGCATGGGATATCCTTGTACACTCTATATACAACTGTCCCGCAGGCAACAACCAGCAGGGGCCTCATGAGAGTATATTCTGTGGTCGTCCGTCGCTGAATAATTTCCAGGTTAAGAGCTGGTCGAAGATGCGCAACTATTATGATCCAGCCTCAACATTAGAGGCTGCGAAACTGATGGTGAGCGTCGCTGAGAGGTATAGGGGGAATAATAATTTTGAGTATGATCTTGTTGATATCGTCCGTCAGGCATTAGCCGACCAGGGACGAATAGCCTATCTTCATACCATAGCCTACTATAACTCATTCTCACGCAATGAGTTCAGACGTTCAGCAAAACGTTTTCTCGATATGATTATGCTTCAGGATCGTCTCCTTGGCACAAGGCCCGAGTTCCGTCTTGGACATTGGACAGAAGCAGCGCGAAGCCTTGGGAGGACGCAAGAGGAGAAGAATCTATATGAATGGAATGCACGTGTGCAGATAACAACATGGGGAAACCGTTTCTGTGCCAATGAGGGAGGGCTGAGAGACTATGCCAATAAGGAATGGCAGGGCCTGTTGCATGATTTCTATCTGCCACGTTGGAAAACATATATGGAAGCTCTTGACAGACAGCTTACGGCAGGGTCCCTGCCAGACAAGGACGCTCTCGGAGGAGGAAAAAATGCGAACAAGACCTCGGCCGAGCTCTTCCAGATGGCTCTCCCAGCCGGCCCAGTCATCGACTGGTATGCTATTGAGGAACCGTGGACGCTAAAGCACAATACATATACTAAAGAACCTGAGGGCGATGCGGTGGATATATCGAGAGAAGTGATAGCTTTTCTTGAGAGAAATGGATGTAAACAACAATAATTCAGCTGTTTGCCAAAGTCTGTGATTTACTGTTGGTTTGTGTTCTTAGCTATACATTAATTCAAATTCAGGCTTTATTTACCTACGTGCTATCATTGCAATAACACGCCGTAATCTTTGAAAAATTACAATAAAACCGAATATGTCATCAGATAAAATTAATAATGAACAGGCTTCTGTCTTGCCATCATCATCTGTCCCGCAGCAGAGTGGTGGACGCCTTATAGCGCTTGATGTTTTCCGCGCCCTGACCATACTGCTCATGATACTTGTAAATAACGGGGCTGGTGACGAGATATATCCGCAGCTGGTCCATTCCAAATGGAATGGCCTGACAGCATGTGATCTCGTATTCCCCTTTTTCCTCTACATAATAGGCTTCACTACATATATCAGTATGAGGAAGAAGAGTTTCACGTGGTCACGTGATGTACTCCGTAAGATATTGAAGCGAACAGTCCAGCTGTTTGTTATCGGTCTGCTGATTAACTGGCTTGACATGGCCTGTGACGGACGCCCGCTCGATTTCTCTCATCTCCGTGTATGGGGTGTCATGCAGCGTATAGCCATATGTTATTTCGTTACAGCAGCCTTCGCTGTCACTTTCCACCATCGTTATGCCATACCTACATCGCTTGCCCTGCTGGTAGGCTATCATGCGCTCCTCGTTTTCGGCGATGGGTTCGCTTATGATTCTTCTGCTAATATTTTATCACGTATCGACACCACACTCTTCGGCTACGACCATCTCTACCATAAGAGTCCGGTTGACCCCGAGGGACTTGTCTCTACCATAGGTGCGTCGGCACATTGTCTGCTTGCATTTGGCATATCATGGCGCGTAATGAGCATAACGAAGCATCAACACAAGACTCTGTTCCTTTACCTTGTAGCCCTGCTGCTTGTTGCAGTAGGCTATATACTCAACTTTACATACTGCCCATTCAACAAGCGTGTCTGGAGTCCCTCGTATGTTCTGATGACAATAGGTCTGGCGAGCTTCTTCCTTGCCATCTTGATTTATTTCATTGATATAAGAGGATGGAAACATGGATACCTGATGAAGATATTGAAGATTATCGGCATTCACCCGTTGTTCCTATATGTATTAAGTGAGGTCGTTGCTATTGTGATAGGAGCCATAGGTGTGAAAGATTTTGTTTTCATCCACATATCCGCAGCCATTCCTGACGGATATATAGCTTCTCTTATATATTCAATTCTTTTCATAGTAACTATGGTTCTGGCTGTGGTTTGCATACGAGGCGAGGAAAAATAATAAAGTATCCTTAATCAGCCATAGGCATGTTAAGTAGAGGACTGTAAGCAGTACATATTAAGCGCCAAGAGATACTGTTTAGGGGTGCATATTCAGTATCTCTTGGGCGCTCATTCAGCACAACCTTCCGGATTGATGATATCGCATAAAAACTGTAAGCAGAATACATACTTTTGATTATAAATCGTAAGATGTTACTGATTACTATAGCGTGCTGATGTGATGAAAGGTTGAAAAGTGGTTCTTGGATATCTAAAAATTACGTCAGTTTGTCGAATATACTTTAGAAAAAGCATGCCTTAAACGTATATTTTGGCATCTGTGCATCAAAAAAACTTTGCAGAAATCATCTGCAATACGGAAAATTTCTGGAGTTTCCTTGAGCGAAGTGAAAAACTTTGTCCTCGGTAATTATATCGGAATTCTTTGGTTTCATCGTTTTTTTCTCCACGAAAGTTACAAAGAAATCTGAAAATAAACCTGTTTTCATTGAGTTGTATTTCGTTGAACTCTTGTAAAAATTATATGACAATTGGTAAAACACAGTGCCTGTTACGAATCACAATAATCAGACGAACACGAAATATGGTCAAATTGTGAACGCCTTGAAAGTCTGGTATCGTTTCCTTAAATATATTTAAAACACATATAAATTATTATTGAAAAAGGAAATAATGCAGTAAATTTGTCATACTAAAAAAATCATAAAAGAAATATGATAGACAATTTTCTCACTTGGTATTCCACACTTCAGGGTCCAGAACAAATATTCTGGACGATAGCCCTAATAGCGACAGCCGTGTTTGCAGTCCAGATGATACTCACGATTGTAGGTATCGACGCACATGATGTAGCTGACCTGGATTTTGCTGATGGAGACACTATGGACACAGGTGGAGCAGTATCACTTTTCAGTGTGCGCTCACTTGTCAACTTCTTTGTCGGTCTTGGATGGGGAGGCGTGACATTCCTTCCTGTAATAAGTCAAACATGGATAGTATGGGTTATCTCAATCGTTGTAGGTATGCTCTTCGCTTATATCTATATATGGATGAGAAAGAAGCTGCAAGGGCTTGAGCGCAATGGCGTTATACGATATACCGAGTGTGTGGGGCTTGTTGGTGATGTATATCTCCATATCCCATCATCACGCAGTGGCAGAGGGAAGGTGCAGCTGTCGTTGAATGGAAGTATCCATGAGCTGGATGCTATGACAGACGGCGATGCTATACCTACTGGAGCTAAGGTGAAAGTGGTTAGTGTAGAAGGCAATATGCTCACAGTCACTGTCCTTTGATTCTTTGCCAGGTTCATGTTATACACACTCTGGTCAATCATCCAGAATCGTGATTGTCAATAAACTATTAAACTGATTCTTAATTAATATGCCTATGTATCTAATAGCAGCAGCGGTTGTCGTGGCCATTGTCATGCTCGCCGCAATAATCAATCGTTATAGGAGATGTCCGTCAGACAAGATTCTTGTCGTTTACGGCACAACAGGTAACCGCGGGTCGGCAAAATGTGTACATGGTGGAGGTACATTCGTCTGGCCTATCATACAGGATTATGCATATCTGTCGTTGACACCGATAAGTATTGACGCCAATCTTACCAATGCTCTGTCAAAACAGAATATACGTGTCGATATCCCATGCCGTTTCACAGTGGGTATATCTACTGATCCCGATTGTATGACAGCAGCGGCAGAGCGTCTTCTCGGACAGACAGCGGCACAGATTCAAGAGCTTGCGCGTGATATTCTTTTCGGTCAGCTTCGTCTTGTCATTGCGACCATGTCGATAGAGGAGCTGAACTCTGACAGAGACAAATTCCTTGATGCAATATCGAGCAACGTCGAGGTTGAGCTCAAAAAGATAGGACTACGCCTTATCAATGTCAATGTGACCGATATTAACGATGAGTCGGGCTATATTGAGGCTCTCGGTCAGGAAGCAGCTGCAAAAGCCATAAACGAGGCAAAGGTCCGTGTCGCCGAGCAGGAGAAGATAGGCGAGATAGGTAAGGCCGACGCTATGCGTGAGACACGTATCCGTACAGCCGAGGCAAATGCCCAGGCTGTCAAGGGCGAGAACGACGCTAAGGTAGCTATCGCAAATTCTGATGCCGAGCGCCGTCAGGCTGAGGCAGAGGCTCAGCGCAAGGCTACAGCAGCAGAGAAAGTGGCCCAGGCCAAGGCTCTCGAAGAGGCTTACTCAGCTGAGAAAGAAGCCGAGATGGCACGTGCTGAAAGAGAGCGCGCTACTCAAGCTGCCAATGTGCTCGTGTCACAGGAGATAGAGAAGAAACGCAAGATTATCGAGGCAGAGGCAGAGGCTGAGAAGGTTCGCGTGAACGCAAAGGGTGAGGCTGATGCAGCTTTCGCCAAGATGGAGGCAGAGGCACGGGGACTCTTTGAGATTCTCAGCAGACAGGCCAATGGTTATGAGAAGATGGTCGCTGCGGCGGGAGGTGATGCGACAAAGGCGTATATGCTCCTGCTTCTTGAGAAACTCCCAGAACTTGTCAAGACTCAGGTTGACGCTATCAAGGGCATTAACATCGACCATGTCACAGTATGGGACAATGGTGTCGGGAATGCTGATGGCAAGAGTTCGACAGCTGGATTCCTCAGTGGGCTCATGAAGAGCGTTCCTCCGTTGAATGAGCTCTTTGAGCAGGCAGGCCTGTCTCTTCCTGAGTATCTGGCAAAGAAAGACTCTGTGTCAAAGCCACAGACTGAGAATGTGAGTGACAAGGCATAAATATATCCTCATAACAACCGCATATCCCTATACGTTTACTTTCTCTTCTTTTGAGAGAGTATGATTAACCCCAAACGGCCTAAAATGATATGGGGCGAAATCGAAAGACGGGCGGGTTCCTGTATGTTCAATTCATCATTCAGGAACCTGCTCGAAGATTGTATAGACGAATCATAATCATATAGATAAACTAAAACAACAAACAAAAAAAATGAGATCAAGAACAGCAAACTGGTTTGAGACAAAAATCAGATACGAGAAGACAATGGATGATGGAAAGCAGAAGGCAGTAACAGAACTCTATGTAGTTGACGCACTATCGTTTACAGAGGCAGAGGCAGAAATCATCCAGGAAATGTCCGCTTATATTACAGGCGACTTCAAGGTGACAGGTATCTCGCAAGCTCCATACAGTGAGATATTCTTCAGCGACGCCGATACGGATGACAAATTCTTTAAGACAAAGCTGCAGTTCATCACCATAGATGAGAAGACAGAGAAAGAGAAACGCTCTAATGTCAACTATCTTGTACAGGCGCATACCCTTCAGCAGGCAGTCAAGAATATTGAGGAGGTGATGGGCACTACAATGATTGACTATGCCATAGCATCTATTCAGGAGACACAGATAATGGATGTCTTCGAACATAATGCGGCAAAGAAGCAGGAAAGGGATGATAAACCTGAATATGAGCAACAATAACGGTTTGCAAGGGAACGTTTTCGTTAAGCCAGAAGACCAAAGAGAGCTCGCTCGCTTTGGCTTGGCTAGAAAACGAAGGCAAAGTCAACGTTTTCGTTAAGCCAGAAGACCAAAGAGAGCTCGCTCGCTTTGGCTTGGCTAGAAAACGAAGGCAAAGCCAACGTTATTATGACTATATGACTTCCACTTTTTGATGTTCAAGGGAAGCATGCGACAGAATCATCGAATAATGATTGTATACACCTCGATGTTTCCCCGTACATGCATGAAAGGCAGTAGGATTTGACAAACAGGTATAGACAAATACTATGGCTATAACTGTTTGTCTTTTATCTGCAGTCCCCCATATGATTCTCATAATATTATAGAAGAGTATTATGGATAGAAGTTTAGACTCTGTAAAAGAGCGTCTGCTCTCTGTCAGAGACACAGTACGTGAAGGATGCCGGTTGGTTGCGGTCAGCAAATATCATCCTGTCGAAATGATTCAGGCATGTTATGATGTAGGACAGCGCATATTCGGAGAAAGTCATGAACAGGAAATCCGGATGAAGCACACTGTTCTCCCAAAGGATATTGAATGGCATTTCATAGGTCATCTACAGACAAACAAGGTCAAGTACATTGCGCCTTATATCAAGATGATCGAGGCTGTCGACTCTCTGCGCTTGTTAAGGGAAATAGAGAAACAAGCTGCGCGGAACGATACTACAATAGATGTGCTCCTTGAGATAAAGATGGCTCAGGAGGATACCAAATATGGAATGACGATAGCTGAATGCCGCCAGATGCTGGCAGAAGGTGAATGGCGTGCGTTTCATCATGTCAGGATATGTGGCTTGATGACAATCGCAACACACACTGACGACCAGGATGAGATACGGCGGGAGTTCATGGAAGCTGCACAATTCTTTGACGAGGTGAAACGGGATTTCTTTCATGATGCTCCTTTCTTTTCCGAACGTTCATGGGGTATGTCAGACGATTATATGATAGCCCAAGAGTGTCGTTCTACCATGGTGAGGATAGGCACAGCAATTTTCGGTGAGAGGCATTATGACAGATAACAACCTGTCGGCCTGACAAATGAGTCATTCACCGTATGCCAATGTCTTTGTAATGAAAGACAGTTCAATGTAACAATTCCCAAAAACGATTCTCCCCCATCCACATGCCTTTAGAGGGGCTTGTAGATGGGGGAGAGTGTATAAATTATGTACCTTCTCTAATGGGCATATAGAGATAATGCTTGCGAAATGCCTGTTACGGCTTGTTGCAGGTCATCGTGATATAGCTGCCTTTATGAAGCTTACGAATAGAGGATGTGGCTTAAGCACTGTGCTCGAGTATTCTGGGTGGAACTGTGTGCCGATATACCATTTCAACTCTGGTATCTCTACAATCTCTACGAGTTTGCTTTCTGGGTTTATACCTGTGCATCTCATTCCTGCATTCTCATACTGGTCGATATATGCATTGTTGAACTCATAACGATGTCTGTGACGTTCCTGAATCTCTGTCTCCCCATATATCTCCCTGACACGGCTTCCATCCTTAAGAGCGCAGCGGTATGCGCCGAGACGCATCGTACCGCCCATACACGTGAGATTCTTCTGGCTCTCCATGATATCTATCACGTTATGGTGGGTTGCCTCGTCCATCTCACGGCTGTTGGCGTCTTTCATACCGAGGACATCGCGCGCGAACTCAATAACCATCATCTGCATTCCGAGACAGATGCCGAAGGTCGGTATGTTGTGGGTCCGGGTATATTCTGCGGCAGTTATCTTTCCTTCTATTCCACGCTGTCCGAAACCTGGACATATCAGTATTCCATCCATGCCCTTTACGCTCTCAGATATATTCTCCCTTGTGAGATTCTCTGAATTGATGAAATGCAGGACAGCCTTATGGTCGTTATAGATTGCTGCCTGTATAAGGCTTTCCCTGATGCTCTTGTATGCATCCTGTAGGTCATATTTCCCGACGAGTCCGATATGTACCTCCTCTTTTGCATTGTGCATACGGTCGAGGAAGTTTCTCCATGGCCCGAGAGCCGGTGTCTCTCCGACATGAAGTCCCATTTTGCGCAGTATGGCAGCATCGAGACCTTGGCGTTGCATGTTTACCGGCACATCATAAATGCTCGGCAGATCCTCGCTCTGCACTACACAGTCTGTATCTACATTACAGAACATGGCCACCTTGTCGAGTATTGGTTGGTCGAGATGGTGCTCTGTCCTCAGTATCAGCACCTCGGGCTGTATACCCATACCCTGCATCTCCTTGACAGAGTGTTGTGTAGGCTTTGTCTTCAATTCGCCTGCTGCTTTAAGATAAGGTATGTAAGTGAGGTGAGCAGATACAGCACGCTTCCCGAGCTCCCATTTAAGCTGGCGTATCGCTTCCATAAAAGGTGCGCTCTCGATATCGCCAATCGTGCCGCCGACCTCTGTTATGATAAAGTCATAGTGTTTCGGGTCGTCAACACGCATCATCATGCGTTTTATCTCATTAGTGATATGTGGCACGACCTGGATAGTTTTTCCAAGATAATCTCCGCGGCGTTCCTTGTCTATAACAGACTGGTAGATACGTCCTGTTGTAACGGAGTTGCCCCGTGTGGTCTGAATGCCTGTGAACCTTTCATAATGACCGAGGTCAAGGTCGGTCTCCATACCATCTGTTGTTACGTAACATTCTCCATGCTCGTATGGGTTTAGCGTTCCTGGGTCTATGTTTATATAGGGGTCAAATTTCTGGATTGTAATATCATAACCACGGGCCTGTAACAACTTTCCGATGCTTGATGATATAATACCTTTACCGAGCGATGATACTACACCTCCTGTTACAAATATATAATGAGTCTCCATTGTTTACTCCTTTTCCTTCTTTTTGCTGATTATTCTTTTATATCGTCATTCGTTTGATAAATATGGCATGGCGTGAACTATGCTCATGCAGGTTTATAGAGAACGATTATAGTAGTCTATGTATGCGCTGTTTATCATGCGCATTCCGCCTGGGGTAGGGTAGTGTCCTGAAAAGTACCAGTCACCAGGATGGCTAGGTATAGCCTGATGCAGGCCTTCGATGCTCTGGTAGACGATGTCGATAGGCGTTGTGACTCCATCTGGTCTTAGAATGCTTATCATCTTCTCGTTTAGTTCCTCTACAGAGAATGGCTCGTAGAGTCTTCTCACCGGATTCTGCATTAACTCAAGCGGTTTCTCAAGCTCAGCCTTGCATTCCTCATACACCTCTTCAAAGAGCTTTTCCATTCCCCTCTCCTTTATCAATGCCACGCAGGCTTGAAAGGCTATAAAATCGCCAATTCGTGACATGTCAATGCCATAGAAGTCTGGATAACGTATCTGTGGTGCTGATGATACTATGACTATACGTTTAGGATGCAGGCGGTCGAGAATCTTTATTATACTCTCTCTGAGTGTTGTACCTCTTACAATGCTGTCGTCTATGACAACAAGGTTGTCAACACCTGGCTCGACTACACCCGTGGTGATGTCATATACATGCGCAGCCATATCGTTGCGTGTCCCGCTCTCAGTGATGAATGTCCTGAGCTTGATGTCTTTCGATACAATTTTCTCTGATCTGACATTCGGGGATAGTGTCCTCATGCCCTCAAGCATTCCGTAGTATGCCACTTCTGCCGTGTTTGGTATATAAGAGAATACCGTATGCTCTATATCGTTGTCAATTGATTTCAGGATAGAGTCGCGCAACTGTAGTCCTAACATCTTCCGTTCACGGTATATGTCTCTGTCATTACCACGGCTGAAGTAAATTCTCTCAAAGGAGCATGCAGCATATCTCTTCTCTGGAATAATCTGATTGAGCGACATATGTCCATTCTTGTTGATGATAATAGCTTGTCCTGGACTCAGCTCCTTTATCTCATCACATTCCACGGCGAAAGTTGTCTGGAGCACAGGACGCTCGCTTGCAATGGCAACTACCTCATCGTCAGCATAGTAGAAAGCGGGTCTTATACCCCATGGGTCTCGCATTGAGAATAATTCGCCGCTGCCTGTCAGGCCACAGACAACATATCCTCCATCAAAATGTGTCATGGATGTTTTCAAGACATTACTCATCTTGACATTCTGCTCGATATAGTCTGTTATCTCACGTCCGGTATACCCCTGTAGCTTCGCTATTTGGAAGTTACGTTCTACCTCACGGTCAAGCCTATGTCCAAGAAGCTCGAGCATAGTGTAGCTGTCACTGTATATTCTCGGGCATTGTCCCTGTGCAGTCAGGAACTCGAAGACATCGCTGATGTTGGTCATATTGAAGTTTCCGCACAAACAGAGATTCTTAGCTCTCCAGTTGTTACGCCTCAAGAAAGGATGTACGTATTTCAGGCCAGCCTTACCCGTTGTAGAATATCGCAGATGACCCATGTACATCTCTCCGAGGAATGCGTCTAGGTCGGCATCAGGGTCTTTGTCAGCATTCGACATTATTCGGCCGATAGAGGCGAATACTTTCGTGATGGCATCCTTGCCTTCGGCTTTCTCTCGGAACATATATTCGTGTCCCGGCTGTTGCTGCAGTTTGACGCATGCAACTCCAGCACCCTCCTGACCACGGTTGTGCTGTTTCTCCATCATTAGATAAAGCTTGTTGAGGGCATAGTGGCGGGATCCATATTTCCGCTCGTAGTATTCAAGCGGTTTCAAAAGGCGGATCATGGCTATGCCACATTCATGTTTTAACTCTTCCATAAAAAAATAAAGCAGAAAAAGTTTCTAATCTACCATGCTCTTGGATGAAAGAAACTTAGATGACAAAATTACGGTGCAAAATTACTTATTTTCTCCCATTGGCTATCTATGAGGTGGAAAATTTCGGAAAAATATTTTCCTGTTACTTTCATATTGATGCATATGTATTATTTGTTTCTTGCAAAATGAAAGATATCTCTTTGCTTATGTGATAATCTGGAATTATAATCCGTCAATGCAATATGTTTGCCTTGTCTTGGTTTTTGCCATTACCTTATCGGCCACGATACTTGTTTTAATCTGGGTGGGTATATTTACAAGTATTACTGTCCGGAAAACTTTAAGGCGAGAAATGATAGGTTTACCGGACATCCGATGTTGTAATAGAATCATCCATGGCCAAGAGCATGTCAAGGGCTAACTTTCGAAGAGATGCAACTGTTAGAAACCGATGGAGCAGCGAGAGCTTATCCACAGCCTCGCTTCCTATAGATGACTGTCGTTACCCCACCTTGCGTTCTGTCGTCGGCTTCGCCTCCTCCCTCACTTCAGGTGGGGGGGGTCTAACAGTCGCGCCCATTCGGGTAGGCTGTTCAAAGCAGACATTAAAATAATGCTTGAATAAGCGTTAGGTTTCAGTAATCCAAACTGCAACAGTTTTCCCTGAATTCGTTATCCGTTTTCCCTAAATATGAGATTTCTCATAAAAAACTCGCAAATATGAAAATAAAGTTTTATATTTGCAGTCGAAACAATACAATTCAAGCATTATGACTTTTAGAATGTCTGTTATATACATCATGTTCATCAGCCTTTTGGCAATCTCTTGTTCTCGAACGAAGGGCGAGAGGAGCATTCTCCCTGATGGTATGGTATTGGCAGATGGAGACATTGTTTTCAGGCGCGGAACAGGACTGATGAGCCACACTGTTGTTGCCGCCGACGGAGGGCAGTATTCGCATGTGGGCATAGTGGTTGACTCGGCCGGAGTAAAAATGATAGTTCACGCAGTGCCTGATGAACCTGATTTTCCTGGTGACATCGACAGAGTGAAGATGGAATCGCCTCGCAAGTTCTTCTCTACGATTAATGCCAATGTAGGAGAGGTTGTGCGCTATACCGACAAGAATGTAGCGAGTGTTGCGGCACGTGAGGCGATGAGGCTTTACAGATGTGGACTTCTGTTCGACCACGACTATGACGACAACGACTCCACAAAGCTCTATTGCAGCGAATTGGTTGAGAGGGCGTATCTCAGAGCCGGTGTGTCATTGACAGAAAAGCGAAGGCATGATTTCTCTGTTCCCGGATTTCATTTCGACCATGTCATCATGCCGTCGGATATCTATAATAGCAGTCAACTAAGGACAATAGAGAGATTTTAGCAATATTTTTATTAACATCAAAAACTTAAGTATTATGAAGAAATTATTTATTTCCATGTTTGTGGCTGTAGTGGCCTTTACATTGTGGAGTTGTGGACCTGCAAACACTCCGTCAGCAGTAGCCGAAGAAGCTTGTAAATGTGTTCAGAATGCCGATTATGAAGGTTATGTGGAACTCATGGACTTGAAGGAAACCAAAAACCAGGAATCCGAAAAAGAGCAATTTGTGGCAATGTTGCGCGAGAAAGGCACCAAGACCATGGAGAAGAAACAGGGTATTAAGAGTTATAAGGTGGAGTCGGAGGAAATCTCTGAGGATGGCAAATCTGCCACAGTGAATATGAAGGTCGTTTATGGAGATGGCAGCGAGGACACCAGCAAAATAAAGCTTGTCAAGAACGACAAGGGAGAATGGAAAATTTCTTTTGGTAAATAATACTTATGCCCTCGCTTGGTTTTAACTTATGACCGACATCTATCATAAGTTATGGCTTCTGAGGGGAAGCAAAAGCGTAACCGTAACCCGTAACTGACATTGATTTTCAATTTAGCATGCGAGCGCATCTGTCAGTTACGGGATATGCTTTTCTTCGATTCCTATAATTTGTCATACAACAGTTGTAATCGAATAATAAAATTGTCTTTTTTGAAGTATCTTTTATGTTCCAATTGCAACTACTTAGGTGTATCCCCCTTTCAGGTAGGGTGTTCAAAGCAGACAGTAAAATAATGCTTGAATAAGCGTTAGGTTTCAGTGCTTATATGTTACTGTTTTTTAACTCTCCAGACAACGAAATTCTTCTTTGAAAATTGTGTAAAACGCTGATGCTTAGTAACTTTGTAGAGAATATAATCCTCAAAAATAATGAAGAAAACAACAAAAGACAAAGAGATAGAAAAGCTGAAAAAGCAGGTATAAAAACTGAAATCCGAGAAAGAGAGCCTTAAACGTGATAAAAAGGCCTCTTAGAGGAAAGTTGGCTACTTCTCAAGCTAAAGCCGATAAGTATCATGATGCACTCAAAAAAAGTAACACCGAAAGGTGGGTGTTAAAGACCACTATATCAAGGTCTTTAGCATGTTTACCGGACAGTAATAATTTACAAGTATACATCTTGGTGGATATTACTCATGCTGTCGTCTTTTGTCTTGGATTATCAAATTGTTTACTTGTCAACTTGTCAACTATTCTCAAGTTGTCAACTTGCGTAATATTTGAATATGTAATTCTCAGTATTGATGGCATCGTTGTGGAAGGTGAGTCGTTACCAAATATTTCAGTATATTAAAAAACGCTAATAATGTTCGGTCTGTCATGACCGATATGTGAGAAATCAATAAAATCTTTGTAACTTTGCATTGTTATATGTATCGCTTGTCCATCATAGACGATTGTTCGGAACATGCGTGGAGTATAATGGTATGGACCCGTAGCTTAGTTGAATAGAGCGCCAGATTCCGGTTCTGGAGGTCATGGGTTTGAGTCCCATCGGGTTCACTAACAATTAAGATGTTGCCCCCCTGTAATTATCTGAGACAATGATGATTGCAGGGGGTTCGTGTGTTTGGGACGGCATTTCCACATGTGGGGATTTTTTTTCTCGCTTGTGGGGAAAATATTTCAGCCAGATTTTCGCCAAATTGCGCCTTCCAGTTGGTGAATCTAATCAAGAAAAATAATATTAGAGCCCTCTACACCCACAGAAGCAGCTTTAGTGGGTATTGCCCATTAAATGAAATCATTATCTTTTTCTCCCATAAGTAAAGAAATCATAACCATACAGAATATGACGATAATCTATCCATCACCAATTTTCGGTCCTGTCATCTCGCGCCGCTTAGGCGTCTCGCTCGGCATAAATCTACAACCCGACGACGGCAAGGTGTGCTCGTTCGACTGCATATACTGCGAATGCGGACTGAACGCGGATTTCAGGCCTAAGCACAGACGTCCCGCAAAAGAGGTTGTGGCGGCAGAACTCGAGAAGAAGCTGCAGGCTATGGCAGCAGAAGAGAACCTGCCCGACGTGCTGACATTTGCCGGCAACGGTGAACCGACGGGGCATCCCGACTTCCTTGACATCATACGGGAGACAATCCGTCTCCGCGACACATACTGCCCGAAAGCGAAGGTCACTGTGCTCAGCAACGCCACGATGTGCGGGAAAGAGAATGTGCGCGAGGCACTGATGATGGTCGATAACAACATCCTGAAGCTCGACACCGTATCGGACGAATATATAAGGATTGTCAACCGGCCTGCCAACATGGCGTATGACGTGAAGAAGGTGGTAGAATGGATGAAGGCCTACAACGGACACTGCATTGTGCAGACGATGTTCATGAAAGGCACGGCGACGATATGGGACGCCGACGGCAACATATCTGATATCGATGTCGATAATCTTGCAGAGGAGTATGTGAAGCCGTGGTTAGATGCGGTGGCGGAGATAAAGCCGTCGCAGGTGATGATATACACCATCGACCGTGAGACGCCTGTCGCAGGCTTGATGAAAGCGTCTCATGAAGAACTTAACGCCATAAAGGCGAGAGTGGAGGATTTGGGCATACGGTGCTCGGCATCCTACTGACAAGAGACACGAAGACGTGACATCCTCATTGGGAAACAAAAGGTGTCTCGGCTGGAATAAAGAAAGCAGTGGGCGGTTTCTGTCCACTGCTTTCTTTTCATGCACTAATCCTGAGAAACATAACGAAAACAGCCCCCGATGAATCTCACCGGAGGCCGCAAGCCCGAGGCAAGGCTTCGTCTGTCTTAATGGGTAAGCAATGGACCCAACCTCTGTTATATGTCATGCGACACCGTTCGCCGTCGCCATAACCATCCGCAAGCACGCTCAGTATTTGAACGAGGAGCCATCCGCAGGCAGGCTCAGTATTTGAACGAGGAGCCATCCGCAGGCAGGCTCAGTATTTGAACGAGGAGCCACCGACAAACTCACGCATGATGGATGTAGGCGGTATGTCCTTGTCAGGTATCGGTATGAAATAGTGTATGAACTTAAGCAGTCTATGGGCTTCTGCATACTCAGGGCAGTTTTTCGGAACAGAGGATAATATAGTCTCCGCATGGTTGCGTAATACGGCAAACTCAATGTTCAGCGCACTGTTGAACATCACGTCGGCATTCTCCTGATACGGAAAGATCCATTGTTCCTCGCTCTCACACACATTAGGCCACTGCTGTATGGTCTCGCGTGCGGTGAAGGCGCCTTTGTTATAGTCACGTATGATGCGCCGCAACAGCCGGTTGTCGCGTGTCGGTATCCAGTTGTGGTCGTCGAGCGATATTGTAGTGAGTGCTGAGGTGTATATCTTGAACTTGAGCTCATCTGGAACAGAATCGGTCAGCATAGGATTGAGGGCGTGTATCCCCTCTATAATCAAGACATGTCTGTCTGTAAGTCGCAGGCGTTTGCCGTTCCATTCCCTCATACCTGTCGTGAAGTTATACTCAGGAACCTCGACTTCCTTGCCTTGCAAAAGAAGCTCGAGGTGTTGGCCTAATGTCTTGTGGTCGACAGCTGCAAAATTGTCAAAGTCGTACTGTCCATTGGGTAGTAATGGTGTATCTGCACGGTTGACAAAATAATCATCTGTCGAGAAAGACAAGGGTCTCAATCCGCATGCGAGAAGTTGAACTGACAACCGTTTACAGAATGTTGTCTTGCCAGAGCTTGAGGGACCTGTGATGAGGACGAGCTTCAGGCCATTCTCCCTGTACCGCCTGTCTATCTCCTCGGCAATCTTCACTATCTTCTTTTCTTGTAATGCTTCTGATACCTGTATCAGTTCAGTGGCCCGCCCGTTCTCGCATGCCTTATTGACATCGCCAGTGTTAGACATGCGCATGATGACATTCCACTTCACCTGCTCCTTATAGACATCGAATGTCATAGGCTGGGTTATCATTGGTGCAAGCTCTGTCGGGTGATGATAGTCGGGTACTCTAAGCAGCATGCCATCACCATACGGCTCAAGGCCGAAAACCTCTAGGTATCCTGTCGATGGGACAAGAGGTCCGTAATAATAGTCGACTGTATCGTCCAGTATATAATAGTCAGTGTAAATCTTTCCTGAGGTCTCAAGCAGTTTCACCTTGTCAAGGAATCCTTGTTCACGGAAGATGCTAATCGCCTCCTCTGTCGGAACTTCTTTCCTATGGAATGGTATATTGGAGGATACAATCTCGCACATACGGGTATAAACCTTTTTTATCTCCTCTTCTGTTATACCACGTGACCGGCGTGTAATGCCTGGCTTCACGATATTGCAATAGTATCCTCTCGAAATGGGATGCTCAATATACAGCTTTGACTCAGGGAAAACGTCCTTGACTGACTTGTACAGGACAAAGCAAAGCGAGCGTATATATACGCGCATGCCACTCGGCGAGGTGATATCCAGATATTCTATGTCGCGGTTCTGGTATAGACGGAACTTAAGCCCTTGTGATGCATTGTTGACCTTTGCTGATATGGGACGGTATGGAGACTCTATGCCGAAACTGTCATATATCTCAAGCAGTGAGCTTCCTACTGGCACATTCTTGACCGTGTTGTTGTTCTTGCAGCGTATCTGGAGCATAGTATTTTGATAGATTATATGAGATTATACATATTCCACTTATGCGAACATAGTGTGACTTCATGATGAACAGGGAAGTATGATATATTGACATGGAGATGGTTGATGTGTCATTCAATGTTCATATTCGGTCCGGGAGAGTTAAAACCATATCGTTCTGGCGTATAGTGTGATACGCTGAGATTGTTTCTTCTTACCGTGAATCCGTCTGTACAAGCGTCAAAGTATATAGGGAATGCCCTTCTGTTAGTTGCATAAGGAGCCTGGTAAGGTGCGCTGACGACATTGTCCTCAATGATAGAGCCTGGCTGGGCGGACATGGTGTATATCCCTCCAGCATCATATAGCATACGAGCGTAGCCGTAGACTTTGTTCTGGGCGATAATATTATTCCGCATTCCTGTATCATGTGTAGTCCATCCCCATCCTATTGCGATTCCTGAATAGTTCACATCGCTGACAATATTGTCAATAATCTTGAAATCTCTTACATAGCCGCATCCTATACCGACACATCCCCAATCCTCGTTTGTGGCGTCCGTAACCTTGTTCCCGGATATCAGGAATCGCTCTGTATATGTCTTTTGAAGTGTGTTTCCATCTTTGATGCCGGCATTATTCATACCATATGGCCGATGAACCTCAGTCGGCCCTTCGGCGAAGGAACCACATAGCACGGCTGTACCGCCAATATCTGTAAATACATTGTTGCATATCTTTATGTCCGAGCACCCTACAGTATAGTCAAGGGCTGTAGAAGACAGATGCTCAAACTGGCATCCTATAAAATCCACGCGCTCAGCCCAGGATACAGACACTGCCGTCTCTGGTCGTGTTATCCATGCCTGATTCTCAAGTCCGGAAGCCCATGGCAGGCCCTCATGCTCTTTCAGCTTATATGCGTCGATAATCGGGAAACCACCTTGGAGTGTCACATGACCGTAGTATGATGGCCGCTCGCATGAGGTATAAGAGAACGTTATATTCTTGAATATTATATCGTGTACCCTGTCACCACAAGTTCCATCTATTGTGACAAGCCTGTTAATCGTAGGTAAAACGACTTCGTGACCATCTATGCCTTTCTGCGAATATATTCTTCCGTCAGAATAATCCTGCCACCATTCGTTTTCATCATCAAGAAATTGGCGCGCGTTCCTCAATGAGAATGAGGAAGAGCCGTACTCGCCGCCGATGACTGGCTGTGGCCATGGGTGAGAGAATTCCCAACGGCTTTCTGGATTGCTAAAAGTTAATACAGCCTTGTCTCCATAAATATCGATAGCCTTGACTCTCAAGACTGCTATTGCCCAGCGCTGATGAACAATCATCTCAAGTTGTGGAGCGTCTTCGATAGATTTGATGCCATAATCTGTCAGTGCCTTTGCGGGTATAGTTATACTCTCATTTTTAGCGTCAAAACTGAGAATGCGGTCCATCATATACTTCCCCCTATGACTGGAAAGTTGCCATTTTGTGCCGCCGACCCATAAACACCGTGTCAGGACAGGTCTTCCTGATAGTCGGGGTGGCATGAAAACAGACGCTGAAGGTTTACATGCGATTCCGCCTGAAATGGTCGAGCTCTCATCCCCATCAGTTGTTATCACAGTCTTGCTTGACAATGTCCCGCTATCCTCTGGCCTGATATAGACAGGCTCATCAAGGATAAATGTGCTGGAACTTTCCAAACGGATATAGATATCTTCAATAGCCCTTCTGGCTTGTGTCCTGCGCCACTCACGTGCTATACGCAACGCCTGGCATAGGCTCCTTACCGGCTTGTCGTGCGTGCCAGGATTTGAATCGTCACCTGCAGGGGAGACAAATATCTCTCCCGCAATTAATATTGTGCACACAAACAATGATGATGCTATACTGAATAGGCGTTTCATGGTATTGATATTTTATGGTTAGGTGAGTCTTTACATTTTTTTAGAAGAATATGAATGATGCTGTAAAAGCATGTCGTATATAGCGTATATCGATTCTTGCCCCGATTGTTACATCATACAGGCTATGTGATATAACCCCATATTAACCCAGTTAGGTTTGCATTCTATCCTGTTACCCGATTTCGGTTACGCCATTGTATACGCACATGCTAAGGCGTCAGATAGAAAAATGCAAAAATGGATATATATATATATGCTTCTACCATCCGAAAGCTTTGTCCGTTTTCATCCACAATCCCTTGGCTTTCATCACCTGCTCAATCACATCACGCCCGCATCCATATCCTCCAGCATACGGACTGACATATACCGATACAGACTTTATCTCATCACAAGCATCCGCTGGACAACATGGACATCCTACACGTGACATGACCTCGAAGTCAGGAATGTCATCTCCCACATAGATTATCTCAGCTGCTGACAACCCATGTGTGGCAATATACTCAGAGTAGGTGTCGAGCTTGACGGCACTACCCATGAAAATATCTTCCACTCCAAGACGTGAGTAACGCAGACGGACAGCTTCAGAGACTCCACCTGTAAGGATGACTATTCTGAGACCCATACGTACCGCAAGCTGTATAGCGTACCCATCCTTGATATTCACAGTACGTAGAGGTTCCCCGTTACTGTTCATGGTTATAGTGGAGACGCTCAATACACCGTCAACATCAAATATGATGGTTGTTATCTTTGATAGGTCGTAGTTTATCATAGTAAGATATCATTCGAATAAATTCAGACATTTTCTCGCCAAGCCAAAGTGAGCAAGCTCTCTTTGGTCTTATGGCTTAACGAAAACGTTCGTTCGTCGTTAAGCCAGATGAGCAGTCGGGTGCTGCCGATATCGACGAAAATTAATCGTGACAGAGGAAGTCGATAGATAGCCGACGAAGGCAAAAGCCAGCATTATCCTTTGTCACGAGACAAGTCTCGGGGATAAAACCATCCCTCGATAATCCGTGAGCAGTCAACGTCTCCCTCCATGCTTACCTTTTCAAAACAGGCTCGCAAGAGAGTCCGATGCCTAATTTCTTGAATATCTTACGGTCGACATCGCTGAGCATCACTGTTGTGTGTACCTGGCATCCTCTTAACGATGGCAGTTGTTGCAAAGCCCTCGCACATCTGCTGTCAGTATCGCTCAATACAGATAGAGCCACAAGGACCTCATCTGTGTGAAGCCGTGGATTCTTTCCTCCAAGATATTGCGTCTTTGTCTTCTGTATAGGCTCTATCATACTCTGGGGTATAAGCTTCACGTCGTGGTCTATGCCTGCAAGGTGTTTCGTGGCATTGAGCAGCAATGCTGCTGAGCATCCTAAAAGCTCGCTGCTGTGTGATGTTATTATTGTTCCGTCACTAAGCTCTATTGCAGCTGCTGTATGGCCTGTTTCGTCCCTGTGCCTTTTAGCTGCTACAGTTGTGCGGCGCGAGTCGGTCGAGATATTCGCCTGTGTGAAGAGAAGCCTGATCTTGTTTATCTCGTTGTTGTTCGACGCTCCCTCCGCGCGTTTGTTCAGAGCCTCATAGTAGCGCCGTATTATCTCTTCTCTTGACGCTTGGCAGCATACCTCGTCGTCACAGATACAGAAGCCGAGCATATTGACACCCATATCTGTCGGCGACATATAGGGGTTCTCGCCATATATACTCTGGAATAAGGCGTTGAGTACAGGGAAAATCTCTATATCACGGTTGTAGTTAATGGCAACTTTCCCATAAGCGTCGTAATGGAAGGGGTCTATCATGTTCACGTCATTCAAATCGGCTGTTGCCGCCTCGTATGCGATGTTGACAGGGTGTTTCAATGGAAGGTTCCATACAGGGAATGTCTCAAACTTGGCATATCCCGCCCTTACCCCGCGTTTGTTCTCGTTATACAGCTGGGAGAGGCAGACCGCCATCTTGCCCGAGCCTGGCCCCGGGGCTGTGATGATGACAAGCGGACGCGACGTGACAACGTAGTCATTTTTGCCGAAACCGTTATCCGACGCTATAAGCTGGACATTATGCGGATATCCGTCTATGAGATAATGGATGTATGACTTTATGCCGATATTGGCGAGCCGGGAGCGGAATGCATCGGCTGAGGGCTGGCCGTTGTAATGGGTTATGACAACAGACCCCACCATGAACCCGCGGTTGGTAAACTCAGAACGGAGCCTCAGGACATCCTCATCGTATGTTATGCCAAGGTCTGCCCGCACCTTGTTGCGCTCTATATCCTCAGCGCTTATCACGATGACTATCTCTATGCTGTCAGCGAGTTTCGAGAACATCCTGAGCTTTGAGTCTGGCTGGAAGCCCGGGAGCACACGGCTCGCATGATGGTCATCAAACAGTTTCCCTCCCAACTCAAGATACAGCTTGCCGTCAAACTGGGCTATACGTCTGCGTATGTGCTCTGACTGTATTCTGCAGTATTTCTCATTGTCAAATCCTATTCTCATATCGGTTTTCTGTTGTTCGTTCGCGTGTTTATGATTAATAATGATGCAAAATTAATGTTTTTTTTATGAATAACTGCAGTTTTAAGATAAAAAAAGCGTAACTTCGCCGTTGAAAAATGAAAAATAGACCACCCTCTCTCTTTCCGCCCTATATGATGACAGACAACTATTCTTATAACAGGCTGGCCGAGGCGCTCGACATGCGCGACGATATCTGCTGCTCGTCACAGATTACCCCCATCCCCCCACAGCTGCTTTCCCCCATTTTCCTTGATTACCTCGGCATAGTGATATGTATCCAAGGCCATCTGGAGATATGTGTCGATGGCAGACACTATAGGGTCGTGATGGGTGAGACCCTTTTCCTCTCTGAGGATATACAGTTCCAGATAACCAGCGTCTCAGCCGATATCCGCTATTCCATACTCCTCTACCGCATAGAGCCGATACGTCATCTCCTCGGGAACACTGTCATGACGATGCGTATACTCTCTGCCCTTAATCCCAAGCCGGTACACATCCTTCCGTCAGATAGCGAGGAGAAGCTCGAGGCCTATATCCGTCTTCTTGCCCCCATAGCCATCGGCGGAGGCAGCCAGTTTGATGATAACGAGCGGAATCTCCTGCTCATGGGGCTTACCTATCATCTGTGTTCCATCTTCAGCAGACAGCTGATTCTGCGCGAGGATATAGCTGCCCATCACATGGAAATCCTCATACGGCTCGTAGGGCTGATAACGAATAATTACACTAAGGAGCGTGGTGTGGCTTTCTATGCCGACAAGCTGTGCCTGTCGCCCAAATATCTCTCCTCGCTTGTCAAGCATATCTGCGGATATACTGTTCAGGAGCTTGTCTTCAAGGCCATCACGCGGCGTGCCATTTTCCTGCTTACCGCCACCGGCAGGCCCATACAGGACATTGCTGTGGAGATGGGATTCCCCAATGTCTCGGCTTTCGGCACATTCTTTAAGAAGCAGACTGGATTGTCGCCAAGACGATACAGGGAGGGGGAGCGTAGCGTGTAGGCCACAAGACATTCATCAGCCCCCTCATCCGGGTCTTCTGTGAGAAATGACTCTTAAATCTGTTGTCGATAGTATACGGAATTGTATAATTTATTGGTGAATGGTGACCACACTCCCCCACTGAGGCATCCTGCCATGAATATGTGGGGGGGGGCTTAGACATCCTTGTCTCCGCATCTTAAGCCTGCAGGCTGCTCATGACATTGCGCTGGCGCACAGCCTCGAACATCAGTATCGCGGCAGAGACCGAGACATTCAGGGAGTCAAGCTCTCCAAGCATGGGGATGCGGATATGTGCGGCGGCAGCATCCCTCCATATCTGGGACAGCCCTGTCGCCTCTGTACCGAGAACGATAGCTGTCGGTCTCCTCATATCCGTGTCATAATAGAGCGAGGAGTCCTGGAGCTGGGCTGTGAGTATCTGTATGCTGTTGGCTTTCAGGAATGATATGCATTCAGCAGAAGAGCATGTGACGCATGGGACAGTGAACACAGCCCCAAGAGACGCGCGTATAAGGTTCGGGTTGTATATATCGGTCAGAGGGTCGCAGACAATCACGGCATCAACGCCAGCCGCATCGGCAGAGCGGAGCACGGCACCAAGATTGCCGGGCTTCTCCACGCTCTCCAATATAGCCAGCAGAGGGGTAGGGGGCAGATTCAAGTCACGAAGCGTCTTCTCCCTCGTGTTGAAGATGGCCACGGCTCCCTCTGTGTCACCTCTCAGCGCCATCCTCGCGTATATGGCCTCAGTGACAGAGATGACAAAGGGGCATGGATGGCTGGACAGTATATCCTCTGGCGACATGCCCGCTATAGACGGCGCGAGGAAGAGGGTCTCTATCTCGTAGCCTGAGCCAAGGCAGTGCGATATCTCACGCTTTCCCTCAACACAGAACACACCCGCTGTTCTTCTTGCTGATGACTTGTCGCGCAGACGCATGAAACGTTTCACTCTCGGATTCTGTAAGCTTGTGATATGTTCTATCATAATAAAAAAATCATTGTGGTTTCTGATAATGGGGGGCCATACGGCGGGGGGCGCAGGATATATCTTCTGATGCCAAGGCTTCCCCATATACCAGGATTGCGCGTATGGCATTATCCCCCGAGGTCCCGTTCTCGATATACCGAGACGTTTGCCAGACACATGGCCAGCTGTACTCCCCCGATAAAATAAACGGTATAACCTGCATGTAAGTCTGAATCTTGCCAGAGCGGATATTGCCTCTGCCACGGGAGGGCAGGGGGCGGTGGCAGCCTACTCCTTGTTATTCCACAAGCGGGCTATCTTCCTGCGGATGACAATGAAGTTGAGGATGGCGACGAGGGCAAGAATGGCCAGCCCTAACAGGAATGACGGGGAGACTGATGGCTCAGAGAGGTCAGGGAAGAGCTGATATAACGCTTGGAGGTAACGGCCTCTTAAAACGACGAGCAGGGCCATGGCTGAGAGAAAGGCTATGAGGTTGAGAAGGGCTGCCAGGCATTGGTAGGGAAAAGCGACGCCAGACGGGGAATATCCTATCAGCAGCAGTGTCTCAAGTTTCTCACTGTTCTTCTGGACAAGCAGATATATGGACAACATCAGGATATAAAACGCAAGAACTGTTATGACCGCTCCTACAGCCATGACTATGAATACTATCATACGCAGGAAGAAGGTCGTCTTCCCGGCGTCGAGCTTGTCGGTATCGACGTCATAGCCATGCCGGTCAAGAAACTTGGTGAGGGCATCGTCAGCGGGATTGGAGACATCAAGAAGAAGCCTGTTCGGACGGCTTGTCTCGCCTGGGGCAAAACTGTTATTGCTCCATTCTACAAATGACTGTGGGACAAGAACCGTGTTGAGCCTGTTGGAGAATCCGATGACGCGCCCTTTGTACTTGACATCACGTCCATCCTGGGAGTGTATGAAGAATGTCAAGTCGACAGCCCCTGTAACCCCTGTGGATATCTTAGGCAGTGAGTGAGACTCAGCAAAGCCAAAGTTATAGATGTTTATATAGCTCTGGGGTAGCAAGACTGGCACTTCTCTGGTATCCTTGTCAAATATCCATTCAGACTTCGGGACATCGACAAAACTGTCAGGAACAGATTCCAGGAATATCTCGGAATTAAGGATATTCTGTCCCTGTATCCCCATGGAGGCATAGACTTTGTATTCGGCAGATGTGAACCTCCCTACTCTCTTGGAGAATTTCTGGCGTGAGAGCTCTTCTGTCTCTTGTTCTGTAAATGTGTTGTCGCTGCCTGATATTGTGGTGGACACACCGATATGTTTACTGACGACAAGATAATCACTCTTCAAGAATGTGTCCTGCCTCGTGAAAACGGGCAGGACATCATTGTAGAACTGATAGCCGAACAGCACAACTAACATTCCGGAGAAGTTAGCCAATAGGAATCCCGCAAACTGTGGGAAACTGATATGCTGACGGAGTAACTTCCAAACAAGATTCATATGTGATTCTGTGGGTTATGGAGATGTGTAGCATAATGTGAGGATTATGGATTGGTGCTATACCGACTACACTGCTCAATATATATATATGTCCCCAACACCCACTTGATGAAAAACATGGTGCAGAGAAAAACCGGCACGCTCTGATTTAAATTTCGTCAGACTTGCATGACTGACGCGCCAGGCATGCCCACGTTTGTTTGTATATTCTGAAGGGGGATGTTTACAATAATCCACCCCCCTCTCCAATTACCGGGTTAGTTAAAAGGGAAGGTCGTCTGCAGCAGAGTCTGCGGCTGTCTCCGGGTTAGCAAAGGGGTCGGACATGTTAGTCGCTGCCGGAGATGGGGAGGGGTTGTCAAATGGTGCAGAAGGCTGCATGCCTACTGCTGGAGCTGCCGATACGGGACGAACATCAAATGCGCGTATGTTGTTGAACCATCGGCCATTATATTCGTGAGCGTCAATGTCAAAAGACACATTGACCTCCTGGCCGACTTCAATATTGAAGCGCTGAAGACGCTCTGCACCGAATACAGAGAATACCATCTTTCTCGGATATGTATCATGTGTCTCTATTACGAAATCCTGAGATTTCCATTCTCCACGTGCTGAGACTCCAGAACGGGGCTCTAAAGCAAAAATGATTTTTCCTTGAAGTTCCATATTTTTAAGAGTATTGATTTTTACAATATCATATTGGTTCGAATAAATTCAGACATTTTATCGATGATGATTTTCGTCTGCACTCGGCATAACAATTAAGCAAGCTTAATGTTCTGCTCTCGCTTGAACGAAAATTGACTTCGCCTTCTTCCTTCGCGCCTCGGGATAGTCTGAGTAAACTCAGCTTCTCCTCTCGGCTTGTCGTCAGTTCTCGCCAAGCCAAAGTGAGCAAGCTCTCTTTGGTCTTATGGCTTAACGAAAACGTTGACTAAAACAAGGGGGTGGTTATATCCGGAAAGAATGTAATGCTTTCCCTCCACAGCGTATACTAATTCTGCTTACCCCCCCTCGAATGGAATATCTGTAAGATGAGTTTTTGTCTGCGAAAGCATGTGCCGGCCTTTTTCGGTTAATCATTGACTAAGGGGTATTATGATGGAATTTGGGTGAGTTCCATTCGATAATATATATATAATGATAAATTGGCACGTCGAACATGCTGAAATGGCACAATCCATCAAACTCTATTTCAGATATCGAATGCGAAATTACTAAAATAGTTCTAAAAAGAAGAAACTTTTGGTATGTTTTTTCTTTTTTTTTGAAATTAATGCGTAAATTTGTACCTTGAAAAACCCCTATACGGTAACATTGCGAATGAAACGAGTGCATAGACATGAGCGGACTTAATATATGCTGATTGTGGATTGCGCATGCCTGTCCGTCGCTTTCTAAAGGTGAATAGTGGAGTAGGGGATGGCTTCTCTATAGACAGTGAGAAAGCCCACTTTTAAGAATAACAACAACAAAACAAATCAAGCCTAAAATGAGATTTACAGTATCAAGCACACAACTAAGTGGTAGTCTCAATAACCTCTATAAGGTAATCCTGAGCAAGAACACAATGCCTATCTTAGGCTGTTTCCTTTTTGAGGTGAACAATGACGAGCTTACAGTAACAGCGTCAGACAACGAGAACGTCATGATGGCAAACCTGAAGCTTGAGGAAAGCAGCGGAGACGGCGCGTTCTGTATCACATGCCGCACTGTCATAGATGCCCTCAAAGAACTTGCAGAACAGCCTATATCCATAGAAGTTGACATGGAGACAATGCAGACTAAGATTGTTTATCTCAACGGTATATATAATATAGTCGCAACTCCTGCTGACGAGTACCCTCGTCCTGTAACAGCCATGGATGATACGAAGATGTTCAGTATCCCGAGCAATATATTGTCCGAGAATATCTCACGTACCATTTTCGCAACAGCACAAGACGAGCTGAGACCTGTGATGAATGGCATATATTTCAGTATAGAACCTGAATGTATGTATATCGCAGCCACAAATGGGCATAAACTTGTCCAGAACACTATATTTACAATCAAGTCTGATGACCCCGCAAGCTTTATCCTGCCAAAGAAACCCGCTACATTGCTGAAGAATGTATTGCCGAAGGATGACTCAGACACGATAGTGAGATTTGATAAAAGAAGCGCAGAGTTCACATATGCCACGGGTAAACTCATATGCCGACTGACAGAGGGACGCTATCCAAACTATAAGAGCGTGATTCCACAAGACAACCCCAATATCGTCACAATAGACCGTAAGAGTCTGTTAGGGTCTCTTAAACGTGTTCTTCCGTTTGCTAATGAGTCCAGCCAGCTTGTCAGGCTGACTCTGACCAACTCGAAGATGGAGGTGAAATCTGAGGACCTTGATTTCTCTACAAGTGCCAAGGAAGTAATTGTCTGTGAATATAATGGAATGCCTCTGAACATCGGCTTCAAGGGTTCTACATTCACGGAGATACTGAACGGCCTTGAATCTGATGATGTCGTGATTCGTCTTGCTGACTCAGCGAGAGCAGGCGTTGTATATCCGCTTCAGCAGCCAGAAGGTCAAAATGTCCTTATGCTGATGATGCCAATGTTACTTAACGACTAACGTCAGTATATAACATAATTGGTGATTATTTTCAGAGGCTATCATCGGGCAAGAATTGACCTCAAACTTATATTGTCTGAACCTCAATCAACAAAATCAGGTATTTGGATAGTGGGAATTGAAAGCGTGTTTGTCAATAAGCTGGACAGAATCGAGCTGTACTTGACTCTTCCAGCATAACGGACCAAGCTTACAATTCTCACTTGTTTTATAGAGTAACATTAATAAGTAGGTGTGCAAAATTATTTTTATAATCCTTGCACCGCCTACTGCGCATTATCAGCAAGTGACAACAGTCGAGTAGGATTCACTACACTCCTTTATGTCACATACTGATTATGCATCACTAATCAATACAATCATTATAAAAATAATTTTGCACACCTACTTATCCAGAACGGGAAATACGGTAATTTCCTCTTCATTGTCTCGACCAGCTCGTTATTGATGGCATAATGGGGCTCGGACTTAAAGGAGACGTTCTGTAGAAAAATTTTATCAACAAATAATATGAAGCCAAACTTAACACGCCCTCTAATTATATTTGACCTTGAGACAACAGGACTTGACTTGTCAAAAGACAGCATAATACAGATATCCTACATAAAGGCAGGCCTTGATGGCTCAGAGGTATCAAGAAACATATTCATCAATCCAGGCAGACCAATACCAGCCCTCATTCAGGAATTGACAAGTATAACTGACGAGATGGTAAAGACTGCACCAAAATTCAAGGATATCGCGAAGGAATTGGAGCGCGAGTTTGCTGGATGCGATTTCGCAGGATATAATTCCAATAAGTTTGACATCCCCATGCTCGCTGAGGAGTTCCTCCGTTCGGGGATAGACTTTGACTTTAGTAAGGTCAGGCTGATAGATGCTTCAGTAATATTCCGGAAGATGGAACGAAGGAATCTGGCAGCAGCTTACAAATTCTATTGTGGGAGAAAACTTGAGGATGATTTCCAAGCACACCTTGCCGATCAGGACACTATGGCAACATGGAAGGTTCTTCAGGCTGAGCTTGATATGTATGCTCCTGAAAAACAGGAAGAAGAGGACCGCAAGCTTGAAAATGACATGGATGTCATCGCGGAGTTCTGCAAGCCAGACTCGCCCAATGTTGACTTTGCAGGACGCATAGCATGGGGGACAGTAAAGGGGCCAGATGGCAAGCCTCTGCTTAACCCGGACGGCTCAGAGCGTCAGGTAGAGGTGTTCAATTTTGGGAAATATAAGGATATCCCCGTTGCGGAAGTACTGAGACGTGATCCAGGTTACTACTCATGGATACTGAGCAACGATTTCACACTGGACACAAAACAAATCCTAACGAGAATAAGGCTGAGGGAATTCAATAACAGAAGATGACGCATAGAATAGCATATTTATTTTTCTTACTGCTTGTTTCAATTTCTGGGACTTCACAAGAGCTCCAGATGAAAGTCGTTGTCAACCACTCAAAAATACAAGGCACAGACGACGCTGTATTCAACGAACTGCAAAAAAACTTTGAGGATTTCGTTAACTCCCGACAATGGACAGAGCTTCAATTCCAGAAGAATGAACGTATACAATGTTCCATGAATATAACAGTAACGAAATATGACAGGGATGCTGGAACATTCACATGTACTGCTCTCATCCAATCAAACAGGCCAGTCTTCAACTCATCGTATTCTACAACCGTCTATAATAACACAGACCAGAATTTTGTGTTTAGATACCAACAGTTTGACCAGCTTGAATTTAATGAGGAGAATGTCGACAACCAACTTACAGCATTGGCTGCATATTATGCCTACCTGATAATAGGACTGGACCTCGAAACGTTCTCACCAAAAGGTGGTGAGGAGATATTGCAGAAATGTATGTACCTCGTCAACAATGCTCAGAATCTTGAGTATCCAGGATGGAAATCCTTTGATGATAGCCGGAACAGGTTTGCCATAATTAATGATTATCTTGATGGTGGTATGGAACCATTAAGACAACTACAGTATGACTATTACCGGAAAGGGCTTGACACTATGGCTGAAAATCCAGAAAGAGGACGCTCAGAGATAACAACTGCCCTTTCGCTGCTTGATGAAGCTCACAAGAACAAGCCACTTTCGCTTCTTCCGCAGATATGGACAGACTACAAGAAAGACGAGCTGGCAAGCATATATAATGGAAAAGGCACACAGAAAGAGAAGGAGAAAATATATGAAATGCTCTTCAATATCAATGCGTCACAAAGCAATGCATGGGACTTGATAAAGAAATGACAGCTCAAAAAATCATGTGGCTACTGTTAGTCTGCAGAATTGAGCTGCATTTTCATAACACATATCAGGAAATAAATATAACAAATAAAGGATGATAACAAATCTAAAGATACAGAATTACGCTCTTATAGACAATCTCGACATCACTTTTGAGAAGGGGTTCTCCGTGATTACAGGAGAGACAGGGGCTGGCAAAAGTATCATTCTCGGCGCTCTCTCAATGATATTAGGACAACGGGCTGATGCGAAATATGTAAAGACAGGCGAGAAGAAATGTGTCATCGAGGCTCATCTCAATATTGACGGGTATGGACTTGAAGGTTTTTTTGATGACAATGATATAGAATATGACGCCTCAGACTGCATTCTGCGCAGAGAGATAACCTGTGCAGGCAAATCACGAGCTTTCATAAACGACACACCTGTATCGCTCGCAACACTTCGCGACATAGGCGAACGACTTGTTGACATCCACTCACAACACCAGAACCTCATGCTGGGAAACTCAAACTTCCAGTTGTCCGTGATAGATATCATCTCTGATAATACCAAAGCATTGGCTTCATATCAGGAAGCGTATGGGATATTCAAGGAGGAAGAGGAAAAACTTAAGAATATGGAAAAACTCCTCGAAGAAAGCAGGGCACAGGAAGATTATATGAGATTTCAGCTTGCAGAACTCGAGGACGCGAAGCTGGCAGATACGGGAGAGGAGGAGATTCTGGAACAGAAAGCTGAAACAATGAACCACGCAGAGGAAATAAAGAACTCCCTCTATATTGCCGAGACTCAACTTGACGATGACGACAACGGCATTCTGACCAAGATGAGACGCATTGCTGGAGAGCTGTCATCCATCAGTAACCTGATCCCAAAGTCAAACAGTCTGGCAGATAGAATAAACTCTGCACATATCGAGCTCAAAGATATATCGTCAGAAATAAGGGCATTGATGGACAACATAGAGTTCGTGCCGTCTGAACTTCAGGAAATAAATGACCGTCTCGACCTGCTCTATTCTCTTGAGAAGAAATACAGATGTGAAGATATAGAAGGTCTCATCTCCATAAGAGATAACATTAAGACGACACTTTCATTGATTGACAACAGTGAGGAATCAATTAAAAACCAGAAGGAAATAGTTGCGAGGGCAAAAGCCAAGACACAACAACATGCCGACAACTTGTCTGCCTTGCGCAAGAAATCTGCTAAAACTGTCGAGAAGGAAATAAAGAGAAGACTCGTAACATTAGGAATGCCCAACATGAATTTTGTGGCAGAGCTAAGCAAGAAAGAGCTTTCTCTATCGGGACAGGACGAAGCCATATTCATGTTCAGTGCAAATCAAGGAATGCCACTCCAGCCTATAGGGAAGGTTGCTTCTGGAGGAGAGATAGCACGTGTCATGCTCTCCATGAAAGCTATGGTGAGCAATGCGAAGTCTTTGCCGACAATAATATTTGACGAGATTGACACTGGAGTTAGTGGTAAGATTGCCGAGGCTATGGCCAGAATAATGAGTGATATGGGTAACGGCGGCAGGCAGGTCATCTCCATCACCCATCTTCCACAAATAGCAGCAGCGGGACAGTATCACTACCGGGTACAGAAGATTGAGGACGCTGGACATACAAGAACCGAGATGATTCGTCTTACAAGTGCCGATAGGATAAGTGAGGTCGCTCAGATGATATCAGGCTCAACAATATCCGAGGCTGCAAGGCAACAGGCGGAGGAGCTGTTAAAAAACAATCGGGCAATCTGATGAATCCAAGACCCTAAACTCTGTAACATACCCAGAACACACATACCCCGCCCACACATTAATGAGCGATTCTTTTCGGCTGGCTAATAAGGTGTGAAGCTGTGTGTGTTTGTATAACTAAAGGAAAATCTAAGCATAATGATGAAACATTATTATAATAACCAACCCAACGATTATTCATATATCGAGGTTGAATATGAATCTCCATTACTTGATTATCTCATAAAGAATGTATCTTTATCACGGAACAAGATAAAGGATATATTGAAAGGGCGTGGTATCCGTGTCGGAGGGAAAACCGTCACCCAATTTGACTTCCCCTTAAAACGGGGTATGAAGATTGCTATCAGCAAATCAAAGCGTAATGACACATTTAAGAGCAAATGGGTGAAGATTGTATATGAGGACAAATATCTCATCGTCATTGAGAAAATGCCTGGCATCCTGTCAATGGCAGGAGCTCATACCACTCTGAACGTCAAGTCTGTACTTGATGATTATTTCTCTAAGACAAGACAGAAATGCAGGGCACATACTGTACACAGGCTTGACAGAGACACTTCAGGTCTTATGGTTTATGCAAAAGACATGGAGACAGAGCAGATACTTGAGCATAATTGGCATGACATCGTCTATGACCGCCGTTACGTAGCTGTTGTCTCAGGAGAGATGGAGGACGACGATGGAACAATCGCAAACTGGCTAAAGGACAACAAGGCATATTATACATATTCTTCTCCGTCTGATAATGGCGGGAAATATGCCGTGACCCATTTTCATACCCTGAATCGTACAACAGAGCATTCACTTGTGGAGTTCAAGCTTGAGACAGGCAGGAAAAACCAGATACGAGTCCACACGAACGATATAGGCCATCCTGTTTGTGGTGATGTCAAATATGGTAACGGAGACGACCCCATACATCGTCTTTGCCTGCATGCCTATATGCTATGCTTCTACCATCCTATGACAGGAGAACCTATGGAGTTTATGACTCCCATTCCAACTGCCTTTAGAAAATTGTTCGTTTAAACACAGACGTTTTATCGATGATGATTTTCGTCTGCACTCGGCATAACAATTAAGCAAGCTTAATGTTCTGCTCTCGCTTGAACGAAAATTCTCGCCAAGCCAAAGTGAGCAAGCTCTCTTTGGTCTTATGGCTTAACGAAAACGTTCGAATAAATAAGCTAAACGCACGGTTTTGATAATTACCATACTAGCCATATCACATAGTTAGATAACACATATTGAAATTATGGAAAATTTAGTTTATTATGCATCATGCGTCATTGTCATACTGATTGGTATATGGCTTATCAAGAGATTTGTCGGATGCCTTCTCAGGTCAGTTGTCTCTGTCATTGTCATTGCCATTTTGTTGTACGTGTATTTTGCCTATTTGGCATAGTATATTATTCCTGAATACCGCAATATATTTTAGTTTGACTAATGTATTAGCATATGGACAGCAAAGAGTCCTTGCTTGTCGTGAGCGGCAAAGACTGGCGGACGGCTCAGGATTATGTCATGTCAGATTTCAGAGAGGGGGGATGTTTGTCCTTGTCCACTTGCTAAAATGTGTCCAGATATTACCAAGGGGGTGTGTCAAAAGCCAAATGACACATCCCCTTAGCCTAAAGTAAAGAATCAGCCGCATATATCTTTGTACTCCTCAAGAAACTCCTCCTCGGTCATAATCTTAACACCCATCTTTTGAGCTTTCAGAAGCTTCGACGGTCCCATATTCTCGCCAGCGAGGACAAATGTTGTCTTCCCAGATATCGACCCCATATTCTTGCCACCGTTGCGCTCAATTATCGCCTTATACTCTTCACGGCTATGCCTGCTAAACACACCACTTATGACTACCGTCGTTCCAGACAGCCTGTCAGTCCCATTCGTGCTATCCTCACAAATCTCCATTCTCAGACCTAAGGTTTTCAGCCGGTTAATGATGTCAAGGTTACGTTCGTCGCGGAAATATCTTATTACGCTCTCCGCAATAACCCCACCGACACCTTCCACCTCCTGCAGGTCGGCTATTGAGGCTTTCATGATATAATCTACCGATTTGAAATGACGTGCCAATAACTTCGCCGTCGTAGCTCCCACAAAACGAATGCCAAGAGCGAAAAGAACCCTCTCAAAGCTTACATCGCGGCTCTCATCTATAGAACGGCATATCTTCTGTGCTGATACTATCCTATTGTCGTTTCCCCCCATGATAGCCTCTGGAGTCAGAGTGTACAGATCGGCAACATCCCGAATAAGTCCTCGATTATAGAAATCATCGATGGTCTCTGGACCGAGAGCCATAATGTTCATGGCCTTTCTTGATATGAAGTGCTCTATCCTTCCTTTAATCTGCGGAGGGCATCCTAAGGCATTAGGACAATAATGGGCGGCCTCTCCATCGTATCTCATCAGCCTTGCACCACAAACAGGACATGCTTCAATGAACCTGACAGGTGGGGCTCCATACTCTCGCGCCTCTGTATCAACCCCGACAATCTTCGGGATAATCTCTCCACCTTTCTCCACATATACATAATCTCCAATATGCAGGTCAAGCGAACTGATAAAGTCCTCGTTGTTGAGTGTTGCGCGCCTTACTGTTGTTCCAGACAGCCGGACGGGCTCCATCTGGGCCACGGGTGTTATCGCCCCGGTCCTGCCGACCTGATAGGTGACATCGACCAGGCGTGTTCTTGCTCTCTCGGCCTGATATTTATAGGCGATGGCCCATCGGGGAGATTTGGCGGTAAATCCAAGTGTCCTCTGCTGTGCAATGCTGTTCACCTTGAGCACTACGCCATCTGTCGCCACGGGTAGGTTATGCCGTTCGCTGTCCCAGTAGGATATGAAATCCATTATCTCATCTATGCTATGGCATAATCTCATGCCTTCTGACATCTTAAAGCCCCATGAGCGGCATGCCTCTATATTCTCGTAGTGGTTATCTGCTGGCAGATTATCTCCAAGAAGATAATAAAGGTATGCATCAAGTCCTCTTTCTGCCACGACTCTTGAACTCTGCGATTTCAATGTGCCAGACGCTGCATTGCGAGGGTTGGCAAAGGGTCTCTCTCCAATATCCTCGCGTTCGTTATTCAGCCTTGTGAATGATGTCCAAGGCATCAGTATCTCACCACGTACCTCAAATATGTCAGGATACCCATTAGGCGTATTATCTGACGATAAAGCTGGCGACAGACGCAACGGGATGGAACATATAGTACGCACATTTGCTGTCACGTCATCGCCACTGACCCCGTCTCCCCGGGTTACGGCTCTGACCAGTTCTCCATGCTCGTAAGTGAGAGAAATGGAAAGACCGTCATATTTCATCTCGCAGCATATCTCAAAGTCGTCACCACCAAGTCCCCTGGCGACAGAATCATAGAATGACCTCACGTCACTCCCGCTGTATGTATTAGCCAGAGACAGCATGGGGTACCTGTGTTCTACCTGCTTGAATTGCTGGTTAATGTCATTGCCAACACGTTGTGTGGGAGAGTTTGCGTCATACATTTCAGGATGTCTTCTCTCCAACGATTCCAGCTCATGCATCATGAGGTCAAACTCCTGGTCAGAAATGAGTGGGTCATTCTTGACATAATACCGCATATTATGCATGTGAAGCTGCTCCCGTAGAATAATTATACGTTCTTGTTCTGTCATGGCTTGAAAAAATTATGTATAGGATTTCTATCATTATGATAAAAAAAAGGCTTCTGTACATATTTACTGTAGAATATTCATTTGCCCCAAAAGGCAAAAAGGCCAGTATAGAGAATACTATACTGACCTTTAAACCTTTAGTACACCCTTAGGGGCTCGAACCCTAGACCCACTGATTAAGAGTCAGTTGCTCTACCAACTGAGCTAAGGGTGCAGGCTATGGAAATATTTAGAGTCTTAATTCTGTCGTAAGATTCCGTCTTCCTTTTTTTGCTGTAGAAAAATCTACAGTATATTTCAGTGATATACGGAAATGTTCTTATGACATTTATGTAAGACTTTACGAAAAAAGAAAAAGAGTACACCCTTAGGGGCTCGAACCCTAGACCCACTGATTAAGAGTCAGTTGCTCTACCAACTGAGCTAAGGGTGCATATCTTATCTCTTCCGTGCTTATGACATAAGACGATTTTAACAATTCGCATTATGTTTTTTCAAAAGCGAGTGCAAAGGTAGTGTTTTTTTCGGATACCTGCAAACTTTTCCCTGATTTTATTTCTACAATTGCCTCTATACCCTATGAATAATTGATATATGTCATGTCTTTGTAATCATGCTTTGTTTTTTTCTTACACTATACCGAACCTCTTCGTCTTTATCCCAGCCCATAAACCACAGTTCTCTTCTATTTCGATATGAATAGGATGGTTGTGGATAGGTATCATAACGAGGGTGGGGGATTATATTTCCAATCCCTTTAAGAAAACCTTGCTGACTAATGGTGTCGTGTAGGCATAGGGTATATAGTATATTGATGGGATAGGTTCTGTTATGAAGAAGTTAGCAACCTTGCCAATGGCTATTGAGCCATAGTCTTTGCTTAACCCCATGGCGTAGGCTGCGTTAATTGTTGCTGCATTGATTGCCTCCTCTGGCAGCATACGCATTTTTATACATGATAACGATACCACAAACTTCATATCTCCTGATGGTGTTGAGCCCGGGTTATAGTCGCTGGCTACAGCTATTCCAAGTCCGCTGTCAATCATTTTCCTTGCTGGTGCGAAAGGCATATTAAGGAAGAAAGATGTACCAGGAAGGGCTGTTGGCATAGTCTTGCGGCCCCGGAGCGTCTCAATTTGCTCATCTGCCATGCTTTCCAGATGGTCAACAGAAAGGGCATTATGTTCCACACCTACGACAACACCTCCTGACGACGCAATTTCGTCAGCGTGTATCTTTGGTATCATGCCCCATTTTGCAGCCTCCTCAAGAATACGTGATGTCTCTTTTGGAGTGAAGAAGCCTTTGTCACAGAACACATCAACATATTCAGCCAGTTTCTGTCTTCCCACCTCAGGTATCATCTCCCGTATTAGCAGGTCAACATATTCTGCCTGTGTATATTGTCTTCCCACAGCATGTGCTCCAAGGAATGTGGAAACAATTCTAACGGGCAGGGTCTCCTTCATCTTTTGAATCACCCGGAGCATTTTCAGCTCGTCCTTCGTGTTCAGTCCATATCCGCTTTTTATCTCTATGCACCCTGTCCCCTTTCTGATCATTTCCTGCGCACGCCGGCATGCCTGTTCATACAATTCTTCTTCAGAGGTGTCATGCAGCAAATCAGCGGAGTTAAGGATTCCGCCACCTCTTCGAGCTATTTCCTCGTAGCTGAGTCCATTGATTTTGTCCACGAACTCATTCTCACGGCTTCCTGCGTATACTATATGTGTATGGGGGTCACACCATGACGGCAACACCATACCGCCCGCTGCGCTTATCTCCATGTCTGCCTGTGGACGTCCGTTTGTCCATCCGTCCATAGTACCGTAATCTGCTATACGGTCTCCGTCAATGAGAAGCCAGGCATTCTTGATACAGCCTATCTGTCCCATTTCCTTGCCAAGCAGACGTTCTTTGTTATCTTGGGTGACACCAACGATAGTGTGGATATCATATATTAGGGTACGCATTTTTTTCATCATATCAGTATGGGGGTATCGTTCTTCTTTTCATAGGAGCAACGTCTATGTAAGCCACATTTCCCCCCCCGATGATTAACAACTGTGATTTGCCAAAGGAAGATATTTTCCCGTATGGAGGATATTCTGCAAGCCGGAATCTACCTCCCCATCATTTCCTGAGGAAATCTATTGACTTCTGTATATAGGGGTACATCACCTCATCGTTTATGATAAAGGGCACGTCCTTTCTGTATCTGTCGAATACTTCTTGTATGACGGACGATGATCTAAGTGGTCTCCTGAATTCCAGCGCCTGTGTTGCGTTGAAAAGCTCTATTGCCAGCACTCGCTCGGTATTCAGCACAACCTTATACAGCTTTATTGCAGCATTCGCTCCCATACTGACATGGTCTTCCTGTCCCTGGCACGATGGTATACTGTCGACGGAGGCAGGCGAACAGAGACTTTTGTTAAGGCTGACAACAGAAGCGGCTGTATACTGAGTTATCATAAATCCGCTATTCACTCCAGGATTGGCGACGAGGAAGCTTGGCAACCCACGTGTGCCAGAGACAAGCTTGTATATTCTCCTTTCTGATATATTTGCCAGCTCGCTCATCGCTATGGCGAGGAAATCCATGGGCAATGCAATAGGCTCGCCGTGGAAGTTTCCTGCAGATATGATAAGGTCATCATCAGGGCATACAGTAGGATTGTCCGTAGCGGAGTTTATCTCGATATCGATTACACTCTCTACGTAAGCCATGGTGTCTTTCACGGTACCATGTACCTGTGGCACACACCTGAAAGAGTATGGGTCCTGTACGTAAGATTTTGGTTTCTCCATTATCTCGCTCCCCTCGAGCAGTTCTCTCATCTTGGCTGCTGTCTCTATCTGCCCCTTGTGAGGCCTAACGCGGTGAACAGCGTCAGTGAAAGGCTCAACGAGTCCATTATATGCGTCGAGTGACATCGCTGCGATTATGTCCGCCCATTCGTTAAGCCTGTGGCTTTGTATCAGCGACCAGACCGCAAAGGCTGCCATGTTCTGTGTACCGTTCAGTAGCGCCAGTCCCTCTTTTGATGCGAGTTCGATAGGTTTCCATCCCATAACACTCATCAACCTCTTTCCGCTTATGATTTTGCCCTTATACTCCACTTCTCCCATACCTACAAGAGGCAGTGAGAGATGAGCAAGAGGTACGAGGTCGCCTGAGGCACCGAGCGAGCCTTGCATATAAACAATAGGGTAGACATCGTTGTTGAAGAATTCGACAAGGCGTTCTACCGTATCGAGCTTACACCCTGAGTATCCGTAGCTTAGTGACTGTATCTTCAACAAGATCATTATCTTTACAATCTCATTGGGGACACGTTCGCCCGTACCACACGCATGGGACATCATAAGATTTATCTGTAGCTGCGCGAGGTAGTCCCGTCCTATGGAGACATTGCATAATGACCCGAATCCTGTGGTCACTCCATATATAGGGCGCGAGTTATCCTCGATTTTCTTGTCGAGATATTGTCGACATTTTATTATTCTTGAGCGCGCGTCATCGCTAAGCTCCAGTTTGTAATGGCCTTTTATTATCTCGTCTATTTTCTGTATTGTGAGATGCTCAGCAGAAATCTGATGTATATTATTCATTGCCTATGTCAGAGTTTTAATGTTTATACTTTTTATCTTATCCAGATACTCAGTTGTGTTGATACTTGTAGCACCAAAGAGCGTCAAAATAAATTTTCAATTATATTGTCGTCAACGATATTCGGCATAGTAACTGTGAGTCCTGGGGTGCGTCTCATCTCGCGCTCGACGCTTCTTACAGAGCCCTCGTTGCGTGCCCAGCTACGGCGTGCGATGCCGTTGTTTACATCCCAGAACAGCATCTGGCGTATATGCCTCTCACTGTCCTCTCCGCCGTCAATGACCATTCCGAATCCACCATTGATGACTTCTCCCCAGCCTACTCCGCCGCCGTTATGAATAGAAACCCATGTCGCACCTCTGAATGCGTCGCCAATAACATTCTGTACCGCCATGTCGGCACAGAACTGTGAGCCGTCATATATATTGCTCGTCTCGCGGAACGGAGAGTCTGTTCCCGAGACGTCATGATGGTCTCTTCCAAGAACGACAGGGCATCTTATCTCGCCTTTCTTAATCGCCTCATTGAAAGCCAGTGCTATCTTCGTCCTTCCCTCAGAGTCAGCATAAAGGATGCGTGCCTGTGAGCCTACCACAAGATTGTTTCGTCCGGCCTCTTTTATCCAATGTATGTTGTCCTCCATCTGCCCTTTTATCTCGTCGGGAGCTGTCAGCATTATCTCCTCCATCACATCAGCCGCAATGCGGTCTGTCGTGGCAAGGTCTGCTGGGTCGCCTGATGTACATACCCATCTGAACGGACCAAAGCCATAGTCAAAGAACATCGGGCCCATGATATCTTGGACGTATGATGGATAGCGGAATGTTCCATCGGCTTTCACGATATCCGCTCCGGCACGTTTAGCCTGCAACAGGAACGCATTGCCGTAATCAAAGAAGTACATCCCGCGGTCTGTCAGACGGTTAATAGCCGACACTTGTCTCCTCAAAGACTCCTGCACCTTCTCTCTAAACAGTTCTGGCTCGTCAGCCATGAGCCGCTTTGACTCTTCCATGCTGAGGCCTGCAGGGTAATAGCCTCCTGCCCAGGGGTTATGAAGCGATGTCTGGTCACTTCCCAGGTCAACTCTGATATTCTCGTCGGCAAGGCGTTCCCATAAGTCAACAACATTCCCGACATAAGCCATGGAGACCGTCCTGCGCTCTTCCATCGACTTCCTTATCTGCGGAATAATCTCATCGAGAGAAGAGTACATTTCATCCACCCATCCCTGGTCGTATCTCTTCTGTGCCGCCTTGGGATTAATCTCGGCTACGACACTGACCACTCCTGCAATATTGCCAGCCTTTGGCTGTGCACCCGACATTCCGCCGAGACCAGACGACACGAACAGCATACCATGAATGTCATTCAGCTCAGGATTCCCAATCATTTTCTTGCGTGCTGCATTGAGAACAGTAATCGTTGTTCCGTGTACGATACCTTGCGGACCAATATACATGTATGAGCCGGCAGTCATCTGTCCATATTGGCTTACTCCGAGTGCATTCATCCGCTCCCAGTCGTCAGGTTTAGAATAGTTGGGTATTACCATACCGTTTGTGACGACGACACGAGGTGCATTCTTATGCGACGGGAAGAGTCCCATAGGATGTCCAGAATACATGACAAGGGTCTGTTCATCAGTCATCTCTGAAAGATATTTCATAGTCAGCAGATACTGTGCCCAGTTCTGGAATATGGCTCCGTTACCTCCATATATGATAAGCTCGTGGGGATGCTGTGCGACAGCAGGGTCGAGATTGTTCTGTATCATCAGCATAATCGCGGCTGCTTGGCGGGACTTGTGAGGATAGTCATCAATAGGGCGGGCATGCATTGCGTATGACGGACGGTAGCGGTACATATATATACGACCGTATTTCCTCAGCTCGTCAGCAAACTCAGGTGCGAGCTGTTCGTGCAACTCCTTTGGGAAATATCTCAATGCGTTGCGTACAGACAGTCTTTTCTCCTCTTCTGTGAGGATATCCTTACGTCTCGGTGCATGGTTTATGTTAGTGTCATAAGGTTTTAGCTCAGGTAGCACATCAGGTATGCCTTTGCGTATCTCTTCTTGGAATTGTGCTTTTGTCATCATGGTTGCTGGTTTATATTAATGATTGGTATCTCGGGGATTATCATTTGCCTATCACTTTCTCCACCATTTCTATTATAATGCGCTCCTCTTTGTTGGCGCGCTCTATCATCTCGTCGGCCTCCGCTGTCAGCTTATCTGCCATAGCCCTGTCTTTCAGCGACGAGGCGTTTATCTTCACGTTAAGTCCGGCACCCAAAACAGCAGCTCTGGCAGCCAGCGCTCCCACACCGGCATCTGACACGCTGTTAGGATTGCCCTTCTCTACCATAACCTTGCATAAAGGGAAAACCCTCATCGAGCATCTCATAGTGTTCAGAGGTACTTGAGCTGCATATAGCGTGGCCTCCTGTATTGCCTCTGAGCGCAACCGCTTCTCCTCGTCTGTATTCTTAGGCATACCGAAAGCATTCATAATACGGTTGAAGGCTTCTGTGTCCTCGTTGACAAGATGCAGCAGCTCACGTTCTATATCCATACCTTGCTCGGCCCATATGCTGAACTCCTCCCATCTTTCATCCCATCCCGGCTTGTGTGATGAGAGATTGGCCACCATCGTTCCAAGCGCACTGCCCATAGCGCCCATATATGCCGATACTGAGCCGCCGCCCGGGGCTGGCGACTCTCGTGCTGTCTCATCAGCAAAGCCCTTCACTGTAAGGTCAGTAAGCCTTTCCTTATGTTCCCCACTGCTGTCAAGGAGATACTCAACGACTTTCTCGTTGGGGCAGAAAGGCTTGAGATCGTCAAGTCCCATGGACTTCACAGCGATATTTATTATATCTTCTTTCGGTATACCAGTAGAGCGGTTCTGTTTCCTGAGGAAATATTTTCCTGCCTCGATAAGCGAACGCTCCGGCAAGAGTCCGACAATCTCTGTCCCTGTCACCCTCAATCCACGATTCTGCGCACACCGGCAAACCTCATCGAATGCCGCATGGAGTGGAGTCTGCTTGATGTCTGTGATATTCATTGACACCTGTGCTATGCCATACTCCTTTATGAACCATCCTATTGCCTTTGTCCCTTTCAGCGTTCCAGGACGCATGAGTATATTCCCGTTAACGTCCCTCAATGGCTTTCCGATAATAGGATTGCCGTCGCGGAATGGTCGTCCCTTTTCCCTGACATCAAAGGCTATCGCGTTTGCTCGGCGTACCGATGTCGTGTTAAGGTTAAAGTTGACAGCTATTAGGAAATCACGCGCTCCAACTGTCGTGCATCCCGTCCTTGCCACACCTTCATCATATGGTCTCGCACCATAGTCAGGTGCCTTGTCCTCGTTTGAGAGCTTGTCAGCAAGAGCCTCGTATTCCCCCTCTCTGCACACAGCAAGGTTTTTCCTCTCCGGCTTCATTGCTGCAGCCTCATAACAGTATGTAGGGATTCGCAGTTCGTCTGCAATGCGTTCTGCCAACTCTCTTGCCAGCTCAGCACACTCCTCAAGCGTTATTCCGCTGACAGGCACAAGTGGCAGGACGTCAGTAGCCCCCATTCGTGGGTGGGCTCCATGGTGCTTTCTCATATCTATGAGCTCGCCAGCCTTCTTGACAACATTGAATGCAGCCTCAACAACAGCCCGTGCCTCTCCGACGAAAGTCACGACTGTACGGTTTGTCGCCTCACCCGAATCAACATCAAGTAGCTTCACATCCTCACTGTTATTTATGACCTCTGTAATTTGGCTTATGATGCCCATATCACGTCCCTCACTAAAGTTTGGGACACATTCTACAATCTTCTTAGTGTTTACCATAGTTAAGTTCAGTTTGTGTTTCGATGGTATGCCTTCTATCATAACGACAACATGTCATGATAATAGATGTTAATGTCACAAAATTACAAATAATAGATTGTACTTACAAATAAAATCGATTCTTTTTTATGACACATTGCAAAATATCTTACTTTTGGCTCTTCTTTTATGCTGTTTTTGTCATGTTACCAAGTCGTTATGTCGGCATCTCATGCTAATTGGGAATTGGAATTCATGGATGAAATCATCATTACGAGAGTTACGTCATTCCCAAAGGTTTATACAAAATTTCCATATACAGTTGAGACATATAGGTTCTTGATATGTACTCGACATTATGGCTATCACAGTTTTCCTTCCATAATCTCCATATGGACTGTTAAGACAAGGTAAACAAAGAATATCATCATGATGGATAAAGACAGAGAACGTTTTCGTTAAGCCAAATGAGCAGAGACCAAGTTTACTTGGGCTATGCCATGGCGAGAAAACGTCTGTGTTTATACGAACGTTTTCGTTAAGCTATAAGACCAAAGAGAGCTTGCTCACTTTGGCTCGGTGATAAAATGTCTGTGTTTATTCGAACATGATATTAACCTTTTTATTATATCCAACTTGTCTGATTATCTGTCTTCAGACATTATTCTACTATATAATCCAAGAAATCGGATAGTGTCAGCATCTCGCTGATATACAACAAATTACAAACAGTGTTACCATCCAGTACATCTGAGCCGCTCTGTCAGTATCAATGAGTCCCTTATTTGGTATCTATAAGACCCTCATCCAATACTAATTGGAAAACACATCTGTCGTATGCCTGTTTGCCGCCTGTACAATACTCGCAGACAATAAGAAATTTCTATAGACCTGAGATAATTTTATTCAAGTTTCGCAAGTTAACAAAATATAACGTAACCACCTAAAACAAAAAGGTATATAGTTTTGCCTATGTGGCAGAATCTTGTTACATTTGTAATAACCACAAAACAAATTACAAGATTCAAAAACCCTATACCAATGAACAAAGGTACAAGTTTTATTTCAGAAATTGACAAGTATTTCAAAAATAATGATGCCACGAGTGCAATGAACAAGATTATGGAGATAACACGTACGTTGAAATTCTCGGAGAAAAGGCTCTTCGGAGAGGGAAACAGATGCAATTGCAAGTACTCGCAGTTGCAGGTGCTGCAGCTGTTGTTGTTGTTTCCTTGTTTCATGATCAAGAATGCGTTTAACTATTCTACTTCGTCCCTATGCGGCATAGCCGACTGTGGCAAGGACGTGTTCTATCGTTTCCTTTAGAGGGAGGACTACGACTGGCGCAGCATCCTCATTAATATCACGGCCCAGCTCTGGCGCAAGACTTTGGCTAACACTGAGAGAGATGACAAGACACCAATATGTCTCATGGTTGTCGATACGGACTATCCGAAGCGAGGCATCCAGACGGAAATGATCTGGAATGTGTTCTCCCACGTTGAGCACAAGATGATTCTCGGCTTCAAGGGTCTGTTTCTTGGTATTACAGACGGAGCTACCCAGATGCTCATGGATTTCTGTCTTGTTAGGTGAGAAGGGCAAGAAGGGTACGTACAGCCTGAAGCAGAAGCAGCTTGGTGCCCGATTCACTAAGGAACGCAAAGCGGAAAGCCATACGGCTAAACGTATCAAGGAGTATGACGAGAGTAAGATTACGCTCATGATAGAGATGATAATGCGTCTTATTGCCAGAAAGATACACTTTGACTACATCCTCGCAGATAGCTGGTTCGCATGTGCAGAGGTCATCAATTTCGTTACCTCCCGCCACATCAAGTGCCACTACCTTGGCATGATTAAGATGGGCAAGACAAAGTATCACTACAACCGCAAGGACTATACCGCTAAGGCGCTTGTCGCTCATTTTGACCATCCCAAGAAGGAACGCAAGTACAGCCGTAGTCTTGGTTGCTACTACGTCACCGTAGATGTTGAGTTCGCTGGTCGTAAGGTACGCTTATTCTTTACAAAGAGAAACAAGAAGTCTGACTAGCACGCGCTGATTGCAACTAACACGGAACTTGAATTCAAGGAAGCTCTGCGATTTTACCTGCGTTAAGAGACTGACCATTCATGTACCCACTTATCACTATGGAAGATGTATCTGAGTGTCATCATATATTATTTGCTATTGATAAATCTTATTGCATCTGAAGGTCAGATGGCATGTTACGTTGAAATACATCCGCCTGGATGCGCATCAAACATTGCTCTGCTACCTCTGCCACCTCTTTCTCCTCTTTTGACTTTTGCAAGAAGATGGCAATAGATAAGTGAGAACCGTCGGGCAAAAGAACGATTCCAACATCGTTTCTATCTTGTCTTCCGTCAGAAGAAG
>SAMEA3663208__coassemble_81_pt1 | contig 60464 bp, 37 predicted proteins | sample SAMEA3663208__metabat2_high_PE_004 | metagenome-assembled genome bin SAMEA3663208 (sample SAMEA3663208) | pig gut metagenome | biome: pig gut; feature: pig-associated habitat; material: faeces | place: China | collected 2013
ACAAACAGAGATAACGATGTGAAGGGAGGGGAACAAAGAGAGGGACAAACAGAGAAGACAGACAGCTGCCTATAATGATACAGGCGTGCTGTCTGTCTTCTTCTATTTGTCATCTATGGTGTCGCCACCATGATGTCATTATGTCTGGTGGATGTCATGAGGGCGTGGGCCTTCATGTCATCTGTCACTCAGGTGATATTAGCGTACGATGTACTTCTTGCCGTTCTTGATAACAAGACCCTTAGCTGTCTTAACCTCCTGGCCAAGGACATTGTAGATGCGGCCATTCTGAACAGGAGCTGTCTCTACATTCTCGATGCCTGTAGCGTCGCCCATGCCTGGCTCTTCCTCAACAGGAGCGATAGAGAGGTCAGTGCCTGTGATGTTGAAGCCTGTTATCTGTATATCCTTAACCTTGCCTTCAATCTTGACAACGTAAGCCTTGCTTGGGTCGAGCTTGAGAGTAGCGCAGTCAGAACCTTTGCCCTTACCCCATATTGTGCCAGGAGTTGTAGCAGTCTTCACTACTGTGCCGTCGTTAGCTGTAGCAGTGAGGATGAGCTGCTCGCCTGTCTCAACCTTGCTTGAAGCAGAGCCTGTAGCGTATACGCGGAATGATGTAGCGTCCATGATGGCAGCCTCCATCCACTTGTTCCACTCGGCAGAGATAACTGGAGAGTTAACAGAACCGTTCTTGCCTGTAGCCTGGATCCATGTGCCCCTCTCGCCTGTTGTTGGGTTGAGGTCTGTCCAGCGGTTAGACTGCTGTGCCTCATACTGTCCATTCTCAAGTGCGTTCAGACCGTCACCACGTGTGTATGTTATCCAAGGATAAGCCTCAACGTTGATACCTGGCTTTGTTGTTGCTGGGTCAGAAACGAGTGCATACTGAGCGAGCATGTCAGGACCGAGAACAACCTCGTAGTTTGTGCCAGGAGCCTTCTCGCCTGGAGCGTGGCATACTGGGAATGGAGTAGTGTCAACACCGTGGAGCTGGAGACCTGTTATCTGTACGTCAGCCTTGCTGAGATCCTCGGCTGTAGCAGAAATCTCTACCATATAGCCAATCTCTGGATTAAGCTCTACCTGGCAAACGTCAGATCCTTTACCCTTGCCCCATATTGTGCCCTCAGCTGTAGCAGCCTCAATCACTGTGCCGTCTGTACCCATTGCCTTAACGACGAGACGCACCTTTGTTTCTTCCTTGCTTGAAGCAGAACCTGTGGCGAACACCTTGAGAGCTGCGAGGTCCTTGACATAGAGAACCATGTACTTGCCCCAATATGGAGCGAGGACAGGAGAGTTAACAGAACCGTTCTTGCCTGTAGCCTGGAGCCATGTGCCCCTCTCGCCTGTTGTTGGGTTGAGGTCTGTCCAGCGGTTAGACTGCTGCACCTCTGCTGTACCGTCGTCGAGAGTTGATGTTGGGTTGATGTATGTTATCCACTTGTAGTTAACATCGTCGATAGCTGGTTTGTCTTTGCCTTCCTTTGTCTTTGTTGTGATCATATCCGGACCAAGGATAACCTGGTATCCGTATCCAGGAGTCTTAGCTACAACAGAATTAAATGGAGCGACCCAACGTGAGTCACCGAACTGGTTGTTTGTGGCTATTGTCTCGAACTTAGGAGCGAAGACATTCTTCAGAGTGAAGATGTTGTCGATGTTGAGAGACTCTGTTGGAGGAACGATAGCGAGGTCCTCAACAGTGCCGTACTTCTCCTTATCTGTATTGTCGATAGTGAAGCCCTCTGTTGCGTAGAGCACGTTGTCAGCGTTTGTGAACTCGCGTACAGCGTTGCTTGCAGTCTTCTGGAGATATGGAGTGTTGATGAAGATGTTCTTCTTCCATGTCAGATAGACATTGTTCTTGTTAGGGAAGTTGTTGGCAAGAGCCTTTCCAGGGAAGCAGATAGTGTTGTTGTACATCTGGAAACGTGAGAAGGCGTCAGTGCCCCAAACCTTCTGTGGCTGTGCGTTAGAGGCGTTGCCGTAGCGTATCATCCAGCTTGATGTGTTGTCCTGTGACACATTGTAGATAGTGTTGTTAGAGAGGACAATGTTCTTGATGGCGCCTGTGTTTGAGCCTACCCAGTTGATGACAGGGTCAATCTTAGAGCCACGAAGCTGTACGACACACTGGTCAATCTTCAGGTTAGCAAGAGCGTAAGGCTGCTTGTTGGCATAGATGAGTGACTGGCCGAGGTCTACGAAGTTACAGAGGATTACAGAAACCTGGTTGTCAATCCAGTAGACTTTCTGGTTAGCGCCCTCGAACTTGATGGCTGATGTCTCGTCGTTAATCTTCAGAGACTCGTCAGGAGTTGCAGAGAGAGCGATGACGGCCTTGGTAGCCTCTGCGCAGAGGAAGTTGACACTGCGTACCTGGAGGTATGTCTGTGTAGAGAGCTGGCCCTCACCTTTGACAGTGACCTTAGCGCCACAACCCCAGATAACAGCCTTCTGCAGACCGAGGTCGACATTAGAGTCGAGGACATACTCCTTGGTATGGTCAAGGAATACAGAGCAATACTCATCAGAAGAGGCCTTGACGGCATCCTCGATAGCAGTTGCAAGATTCACCTGTGCGCTTGCGCTGAGACATAGCAAAGCGACAGAAATAAGCGTGAAGATTTTTTTCATACTACTTTAAGGTTTTAGTTTATAGCTTTGTTTAAATTAATATCTTTCTTGTAAGCATCCTGTTGTTCTCTTCCAGGCAAGACATGTGGATTTAAGGTATCTGTCAGCAGCTCTTCGTTGTTGCTCCGGAATGATAATGCCACGCATGATAAAAATGACATATATCAACCCAGATGCAAAGATAGTGTTTATTTTTTATCCATGCAAAAAAATAGATGATTTTTTCTCTGTTGTATAGCATTTTTTGTTTGATTAACAGAATATTAGCACAGAAAAGTGTAGAAATGACATAAAACCGTCATATCTCTATCGTCATGATGGCTGACGGGGAAATGGGTGTAGAGATGACGTGGGCGCTGTCCCGTCATGCGTTTCTCATCGCCATAGCGGGCGTGATATAACATGACATGGGATGCGGACGGAGGGGGGAGAAGCGGGATGACGGAGAGGGTGAAGATGGGAGAATGTAGGGAAGATGCAAGATGACGGAGGAAGTTACAGAATGCAACTAATACGAGGCTTTGCGCTTACAGTTTTCATGCGATAACGTCAATATAGGGAATGGTACCGGATGGGGCGGCAAGAGATACTGCATGGGCGCGCCATACAATACTGATGACGGGCTGAGGAGTATTGCTTCCAGTTTGATTTTTTTCAATGAAAAAGTCCACAGCACAGGAGAGGCGACACACGCCGATAGATTCAGTTATACTGTATAGCAGGCAAAAATATCGGACATTCATATATATGCCAAGGAGGGCTTATTCATTGTTGAATACCACTTTATCAATGTCTTTAGCATATTTACCGGGCAGTAATAACCTGAAATTATTGATGCCCTCGGTAAACCTGTCGTTTCTCATCCTGAGGTTTTGCCGGACGGTGATGAATAAAAGAATAAGTCCATAGAAAGAATCGCTTCAATCTATGGACTTTTTCTTTATGTACAATGCTTTACGCTATCAAGCATGAAATGGATAATGCCATTGCGTATGAATAGTTTATCTCCTAACCGTTTTTTTGCCTTTCTGGATTAGTATTCCGCGTGTGGAAGGAGAAACGCGTTGGCCAAGAGTGTTGAAATAGATTGGCGATTCAGACGAACTGTCGGTGATGACAGACTCTATTCCAGTGGAAGAATTAGCTGAAAGAGGTGATAGCCCGCCCATTTCATTTGCAACACGTATGGAGTAAGTAGCAGATGCATCGTCAACAACATACTGGTTGTAGGTGGTGAATGCCCATACCTTTCCGTTCTTCACAACGGCATATCCTAACGCACCGGGGACAGTTTCCCAAGAGAGTGTGGTGCCGTTCAAGGAAGGGGTGGAAGGAGTGAGCTGACGTGTCGCCGCTTTCGGGTCCCAATTGGCGGCAACCTTCTTAAAGACCTTCTCGAGTGTATACTCTGCTGCCTGAGCCTCTGTGATTACAGGATTGTCTGATCCTTCTGCAGGAGCACATGCAGAGATGGAACGTGCGAAGAGGTCGAGCAGATTGCCCTCAGCATCCCTTGAGCCATATTCGTGGAATCGAATCACACAACCGTTTGACATGGCGCGCCATCCTGCCTCTGTAGGCAGCACATGCATGGTAGTGTTGAGGAACGTAGCGGCAGGTGAGTCGCCCCATGGTCGTCCGAGTGCGTATCCCGTTACCTCATCCTTTGCGTCTTCCCTGCGCTCTATGCTGCATGCGTTGAACACGATGCCCATATATCCAGCCTGAGAGTTAGATGCCGTTATGCAGGCAGAAGAAGACACTGGGTAGAGTTTGCAGTGCTCGAAGAACATTGTTCCGTCGCCATAGATAAAGTCCACCTCTCCTGAAATCTCACAGTCTTCGAAATATGCTGATGCGTCTGCCTTGTTAAGATAATAGGTGTCTTGAACGCCCTGGAGAGAGACATTCTTATAGGCTGCTTGCTTACCTCGCTGGCGGAGTGCGATTGCCTGTCCCCGCGATATCTTCTCGTCCCAGTCGCGTGCCTGACGTATGGTGAGGTCTTGCATATATACGTTATTCTGATTTTGGTCGATGAAGAGAACAGGAGTGAGTGTCTGATAGTTTGCAGAGACAGCGCCAGGGTTGTTCGTGATGAGCACACCATCAAGGCTCTCACCAATGAGCGATGTGTTCTCAACGACAGGAGTAAGGGCGGTGGTGCCGAAGTCATAGATGCCGTCGTGGAGGAAGATACGGTAGCGAGCAGTCTTGTCGGAGCGGCTCTTTGCCTTTGCAAGGGCTATGGCAAGCCCATGAACATCATCTACGGCAGCATCGTAGGGACTGCAGTCTTCGAAGATATAAGCATAGTCTGATTCTGATTTGAAGTTCGCTGTGAGAGTGCTGTTACCCTTCACAACGTATCTCAGCTTCGCGTCTGAGCCAACAACATTGCCCTTGGAGTCTGTCCAGTTCACAAAGAAATATCCCGCCTTAGCCGTTGCAGAGAGTTCTATCTCCGTGTCAGCCACGAAGGATGTTCCTGCTGGATTTTGTGAGACGGTTCCTGCATTCTCCGGACTCACTTTCACATTTAACGCGTACTTCTCTTCTTCTTGTGCAGAGCCTTCCCATGTTCCAGTGAGAACAATATTGCTGAATCCCACCTGCTTCGTCGTGCCAAGGTTGTAGACATAGAGACGCAGCTTCAGAGGCTCACCACTATTCTGTGCTCCCGAGATGTCGAGCGAGTGCATGCTCGCCTTGTTGTTCACACCGCCACTGGAGTCTCTCTCTGGCTTTATGCCCGTAGTGAGAATCTGCTCTTCGTTATCCCCCTGCTGTATAGCAACATCGATGAGTCCGCCGTCGGTACCGAAGCGCATGCTGCTGAAAGTGAGGTTCGTAGGTAGGAAAGTAATGCCGCCAACAGGCTGGAGAAGAATCTCCACCATAGCCTCTGGGTCTGGTGTCGTCGCCTGCTCTGAAGGCTGTACTCCAGCGAATGTTGTCTTTGGGGAGAGTCTGTCTGTCTTGCTTACCACGGTGAGCTTTGAGCCTACGTTGATGGTAGTGGCAGAGAAGATGCCCGAAGGATTCTGGTTCCCCTTGCTATCGAAGAGTCCTTGGCAAGGCCATGTCACTGTTGCCGTTCCCGTCCCTGACGGTCCCTGCTCCTTCTTGAATACAGGTGTGAGGATAACAGACGATGTGCAGACATATTCCACACCACCAGCGAAAGTCTTTTCCCCATCTGTCCATCCCTCGAACGTATATCCATCTTTCTGAAGCTTCGGAAGCGTTATCTTCTCACCGATGCCAGTATATATTGCCTGCTCATCGCAGTCAGCGTATTTCACTTCCACAACAGCCGTCAGCGTGATGTCAGAAATGAAAGTATATGCCTCCCCGGCAAGGAAGAAGCCCTGCTGGCACACCCAACCATATATCTTCTCTCCTGCAGTGGTCTCTGCAGGCAGTGTGACCGCTGTCCCCAGCTCTACTGTCGTTGATGCACATACATTGTTCGTGTAGGCAAGGGTTACAGTTGCCGGAAGTCCAGGGATGACAGGGTATGTACTTGTCTCGTATTTCGATTTATCTATTGTTCCGTCAACAATGCCGTTGAGATAGTTCTCGAGGTTTGTGTATCCGTTTGCAGAAACGGCAGAGCCGTCAGAGGCATTGTTCGCATCGAGCCCTACGGTATTCTCGTAAAGGTCAGGGAGCCCGTCGCCGTCAGTGTCGATAGCGTATTTCTCCCCTTCGCGCATTCCAAGGAATGGGTAGTTGGTATATATCTTACCGCCTGCGAGGTAGGTGTCGTGCTCTTCAAGGAGGATATCGTCTGGAGAGTCAATAATTCCAGTGTTCAGCGGTTCTGCGGCACCAACATATTTCGGGTCGCACTTTCCTGCTGCCTCGTCAAGGAGACGGCGGTCAACTTCATCATAGCGAGGGAGAGAAGCGCCTGCCATGGTGACCACTTTCTTATACGCTTCGTCTGCCGACTCATACTTCATGCCGCTAAGCTCGTAAGGAATGCTCTTAAGAATGTATGTGCTGGCGTTGCTGCCAGTAAGGTTTATGCCACGGCTGCTATTTGACTCCTCAGCGCCGTAGAGGTTATTGGCATTCACCTTCTCCAGCTCCGCATCTTTCCAAATGTCAGATGTTGGAGCCCATTTGCTGGAGGTCTCGAACTTATTTCCAGAGAGATACCATTCACCGTAAGGTGATGACGGTGAACACCAGTATCTACCTCCTGAGGTGCTCGTCTTTGTTGAGGGTCCTGGGCGATAGTAGTTGTTTATGAGGTAAACACGGTCGTAGCCAGGGTCGCCTTTTGTCCAAGAAGGAGCCTCCACAACATTCTTGTCGTATTCACCTCCATACTGTGCACCAGAGCCCCACCAGTTATAGACAACGTTATTGGCAAACTCAGAGTCAACCTTATAGTCATGGTCGCCCTTGTTCGTGCTCGCTGAACGAACACCGTTGAAGCGAGGAGAGCGTGAGTGGGAGTTGGTGATGAGAGTATGGTGCATGGTAGAGTGCTCACCGCCCCACTGTGTTGCGTAGGCACGAGAGCCCTTTGCGTTCTTTGAGCTGTAGAGCCCTTCGCCAATGATGCACCATTGTATTGTGGTGTAGTCGCTATCATAAGCTGTCAGGCATTCTTCCATAGACCATGTCATGGAGCAGTGGTCAAGAATCACACGCTCTGCATTTTCAAGGTCGAGACCAGTCATTGAGGAATTTGGTATGTCTCCTGCACGGAAACGTATATATCTCATGATTATGTTGTTACGACAGATATACATATTGTATCCCGCAAGACAAATACCGCCACCAGGAGCTGATTGTCCAAGAATAGATACATCGTCGTACTGGAATTTCAGCTTAGAAGTAAGATAGATGGTGCCGGAGACATTGAAAAGGATTGTGCGAGGCTTGCCTCCGTTGTTATGGCGCAGTGCCCATCGAAGAGTTCCAGGGACGAGGTCATTATCGGAGCAGTCGTCAAGGCGTGTCACATAGCACACCTCTCCCCCACGTCCTCCAGTGACATGTTTGCCATAGCCGTCGGCTCCGGGGAATGCCAACTGCTGTGCATGGGTGTCGACAGATGACATCAGGAGCGATGCCACCAGCGACAGGAATAGCATGATTGTCTTTCTCATTATAGTTTAAGATTTAAGGATTTTAGGTGTTTCGTTGTGTGTCCTGCATGGAATGATGATGCTCAACCGGGAGCATAACCGCCAGCTGCCCTCCCTCCATGCCTTCCATCCGTCGCCATACGGCTGCCTGGCGGCAGAGCGGGGTGGTGAAGGGAACCGTGTTTCATTTCCTGGCTGGTATGACCCATTTCCACTGATGCACGTGGGATGCTAATAGTTTTGAGCCGTGTCATTTCCTGGCTGGTATGACCCATTTCCAGTAGGTATGGCCGAAGATATAGATATCTCTCATATCGACGAATCCAAGGTCGCGGTACAGCCTTTGCGCGTTGGTGTTGACGGGGTCGACAGCGAGAGTGACATTGAGCCCCTTGCGCAGTCCCTCGTCTATCTGATGCTTCAGGAGCATACGCCCTAGTCCTCTGCCACGGTATTCAGGCAATACAGCGAGCGAGTCGAGATAGTACTCCCCTGCCTCGCTCTCGTCCTCCATATCGCTGAGGTCTATGCCCATATGCTCTTTCACGAGAGCCATTGTGACACGCCTCATATCGCTGTACCGGCTGCCGTCGTATGCTGTTATCATGCCTGCCGGCTTGCCGTCAACCTCGACAATAGTGGTGTTGGGGGCAGAGTACAGCACATCATCTCGCATGCATATCTTCTCGGCGAAGAGACGTATGCGGCTCTCTGGAGTGTCGCTCATGAGCATGGCGGTATGGAATCCCTGCGCTATGAAGAGCGCGTCGGAATGTGTCGCTTGGCGGAATGTTATCATAGTCTTATGTTCACAGTGGGGGCAATGGGTAGCCACCGTAATGATAGAATGGTTGTTTAATAGCTGGACTGTCCGGGCAGGAGCCCGACATAGGCTGTCTGTGGCATGCCATGCCCGCAGGGACAGGTATAGGATGAAGGGTGGGTGATTATCCTTTCATGACATAGAAGCGACAAGCATGCTGCCGTTCATATGGGGGCAGGGGAGGGCTCCAATAAAATGACAGGGTGTCAGATTGGGGAGGAGAACGCATGTATGCACTTATGCTCAAGATGTGTCTGGCACAAAGACACTGTACGGACAGGACAATGCCAACACCTTTATAAATATAAATACACGCACGAGGAATATCCGGCAATGCCGCCCCCACGCCCCTCAGATGTATGCCAGAGGATATGCATGGCAGGACATAATCTGACACACAGCCAGCCCATTGGCTACAACAAGCCTCCGTCTCATATGCCGTAGTAATCACTGGCAAAAGTATTAAATTTAATGTAATAAAGCAAACCCAAGAGCCGATTTTTATGCATACAGGTTGCATTTTTTACAATATACATCAAAAAACAGCATTAATTTTAACGTTTTTCGGTAAATAATAATTACTTTTGCAGCATTAATCAAGCTAAATATCTCTTTTATAAACTATGGATGAAATACTGCTTCTCATCAATGAGATGTCACCCTATCTGCTTCTGGGATTCTTGCTTGCGGGTCTGATGCACGCTTTCATTCCAGGCAGATACTACACACGTTATCTTTCAAAGCCCACCCTTGGGTCTGTCATCAACGCCGCCATATTCGGCATCCCTCTCCCCCTCTGCTCGTGCGGAGTTATCCCCACAGCCATGTCGTTGAGGAAAGAGGGTGCGTCGAGAGGTGCTGTGACATCGTTCCTCATAGCCACACCGCAGACTGGCATAGACTCCATAATAGCCACATTCAGCCTCATGGGTGTCCCGTTCGCCGTCATACGCCCCATCGCCGCACTCATCACAGCAGTCTTGGGAGGATGGATGGTGAACACCTTCGTAAGCCTCAGGGACAGAAGGGCGCACAGGGAGATGGCCGAGGAAACAATCGTTAAGACAGAGGAGACAGAGACATGCACATGCCACTGCCACGAGAATAAGGCTGAGAGCTGCTGCCCGGAGGGAGACAGCGATGACAACCATCATCACCACCACCACAGCGGAGAGCATCACCACCACAGCAGCCATCATCGCCACAGCAGCCATCACCACCACAGCAGCAGCTCATCATGCCACTGTCATGACCGCAAGATACCTAATACAATAGGTGGGAAGATAGTCGAGGCACTGCGCTACGCATTCCTCGACATGATGTCAGACATAGGCAAATGGCTCGTCATAGGCCTTGTCGTGGCCGGTCTCATAACAATCTATGTCCCCGACGAGGTGTTCACAATATTCAAGGACAACACCATGGCATCGATGATTCTGGTGCTCATCATATCCATACCTATGTACCTATGCGCCACAGGGTCAATACCTATCGCTGTGGTGCTCATGCTGAAGGGGCTGACACCAGGCGCCGCGCTTGTGCTCCTCATGGCTGGTCCGGCATGTAACATGGCGAGCATTCTTGTCATACGCAAGGGCCTCGGCTTCCGCACACTCGTCATATACATCCTGTCGATTGTCATCGGCGCGGTATTCTTCGGCTGCCTCATCGACTGGCTGCAATACTCAGGAATGATAGACTTCACATCGCGTGTGTCACAGACAATGGAGATAAAGGAGGGCGGAGCAGGCATAATAAAATGGACATCGACAATTGTCCTTACTCTCCTGCTGCTCTTCAACCTCATCTTCAAACCCCTCGGGAAACCTACGTTCCCGGGCTGACCACCGTCACATGCCATATCACACGCCCATTATGACACAGGGGGAAAAGCAGGTGTGCATAAGTATTTATTCACTACACTGCCTGCTTATACAGCTTGAAACATAATGGCATTCAGCAATCCCAATCCTCAGACAGACGCGCCGATACCAAGGCATTGTCCGAGGATTGGGATTTCCATTTATCCATGAGCTTGCTATTGTCCACAGAAGAGGCGCAGTAAACCACTGCATTTATGAAACAGATGTTAAATAACAACACTTATCAAACAAAAAACCGGGTGAATATTTGGAGAATAGAGAATGCGTTCGTAACTTTGCGAACAAAAAGAACATGGCAAATAAGAATTACAGCATAAGACAGGAACAACTGGCGAGATTCGCCAAGGCGATGGGACACCCCGCACGGATAGCCATCCTTCAGTTTCTTGCCAGACAGGAGACATGCTATTTCGGTGATATCCATGAGGAGCTCCCAATAGCTAAAGCCACAGTCTCCCAGCATCTGAAAGAGCTGAAGGAGGCAGGCCTGATTCAGGGTGAGGTGGAACCTCCCAAAGTGAAATACTGTATCAACCGCGACAACTGGCAGCTGGCAAAGGAACTGTTCGGAGGTTTCTTCGGGCAGGGGCTGTGTGATAAAGAAAGTTGCTGCTAAAGAATAAGGGGTACATCGTCTGCCCCTTTATTTGGCACATGAATGTTCGCCATTCTACGAATTACAAACTATCAACAACATAACAAATGAAAAGGAAATTATTATTCGCATTAATGAGTCTGTTAGCCATGACAGCATTGGCCCAGACAAGAGTGAGGGATCATGTTGAAGTGATGTACTTCCATGGCAAGCAGCGATGCGCGACATGCATGGCTATAGAGAAATATGCCCGTGAGGTGGTGGAGAAAGACTTTGCCAATGAGAAGAAGAACGGCAAGGTCGTATTCAGGATTGTTGACATCTCAACCGACGAAGGTGAGAAGACAGCCAAGAAATATCGTGTCACATGGTCGTCGCTCTTTGTCAACGGCTGGAAGGCTGGCAAGGAGAAGCGGAACGACATGACACAGTTCGCATTCAAGAATGCCCGGAAGAACAGCGATGAATTCAAGAGGGGCGTGAGTGGAAAGATAAAGGAACTGATGAAGTAAGAATTAGCGATGGATATACTGCAAACATGGCTTGAGGGAAGTGAAGTGCCTGTATTGACGGCATTCCTCCTGGGATTACTGACAGCGGTGAGTCCATGTCCGCTTGCCACCAACATCACAGCTATCGGCTTTATCAGTAAGGATATCGAAAGCAAGGACCGCACTTTCCTGCTTGGTATTCTATATACTATTGGACGCATGGTCGCCTACTCATTGCTTGGAGCGCTGCTCATCTGGATGCTGCGGAGAGGCTTTGACACCTTCGACCTGCAATCCAAGGTGAGCCAATGGGGAGAGATGCTGCTGAGTCCTGTACTCATAGTAATGGGCTTGGTGATGCTTTTTGGAGACAGACTGCCATTGTCAGGCTTCGGCCTCAACGCTTCAGAGAAGAGCGGGCGCCTTCGTGGGGCATGGGGAAGCCTGCTGCTTGGTATCCTGTTCGCTATGGCTTTTTGTCCTACAAGCGGGATGTTCTACTTCGGGATGCTCATTCCGATGTCAGCATCAGCCACCGGAGGCTATGCCTTGCCAGTCGTCTATGCCCTGGCAACAGGATTGCCCGTGGTGATAGTAGCTTGGATAATAGCCTACAGCATAGGAAATATAGCAGGTTTCTATAAGAAGATGCAGGTGTTCCAGAAATGGCTGAACCGCATGGTGGCAGTACTGTTCATCATAGTGGGAATATATTACGCATACACTTTTTATTTATAATCAATATGGAAAAGAAAGAGAAAAAAGGGTTTTGGGCTTCCCTCTTCTCACCAAAGCCCTGCAAGTGTTCGTGTGGCGATGCTTATATCATCCCGAATGAAGAAACTGACAAGAAACCATCCGGCACCGCTATCGACAGTGGTGTGGGAATAAAGGAGATAAAAGTGTTAGGTCCGGGTTGTGCCAAATGCAAGAGCACATACGCCGTTGTAGAGAAGGTAGTAAAAGACTGTGGCATTGATGTGCGGCTTACCAAAGTGGATGACATCGAGGAGATTATGCGCTACAACATCATGTCAACCCCAGCCATCGTCATTGACGGCAAGGTAGTGTTGAAAGGAAAAGTGCCTTCTGAGAAGGAGGTAAGGCAGTTGCTTGGTGAATAACAATCATTCAACATGGAAGCAAGAGACCGCCAGAAGTTGGACAAATACAGAGACAAAAATAAGATATGATACAGCAATTTGCCGATTGGCTTGTATATTCCTTGATAGGACTGGACGGCACTACCGCCTTGGGTGGTGCCGTCAACTTCTTCGTCTATGACAGCATAAAGATATTGATTCTGCTTTTCCTTATCAGCAGCATCATGGGCATTGTAAACGCCTATTTTCCCATCGAGCGACTGCGGGAGTATCTTGTCAGCCACCGCCTTTATGGGTTCCAATATCTGTTGGCGTCAATCTTCGGGGCAATAACCCCTTTCTGCTCCTGCTCATCCATACCGCTCTTCATTGGTTTTGTGAAAGGTGGCATACCGCTTGGTGTGACACTGGCATTCCTTATCACCTCGCCTTTGGTCAACGAGGTAGCGGTAGCCATGTTCCTCGGCTCGTTCGGTCTGCAGGCAACGATGGTTTATGTCGTCAGCGGCATACTCCTCGGTTGCATTGGCGGATTTGTCTTGGGCCGTATGCGTCTTGAGCCCTATCTGAGCGATTGGGTAAAACATGTGCAGGCACAGTCGGAGGAGCAGACAGAGCAATGGGAAAGAGATAACACCACTTTCACACAACGGCTTCCCACCATCATCAGCGATGCATGGCAGATTGTCAGGAGCGTGTTGGTATATGTCCTGATAGGCATTGGCATAGGAGCATTCATGCACGGCTTCATACCCGAGGGATTCTTCGAGCAGTACATGTCGCGCGAGAATTGGTATGCCGTGCCGCTGAGTGTTATCCTTGCCGTACCGATGTATGCTAACGCTGCTGGCATCGTCCCGGTCGTTGAGGTGTTTGTGGCAAAGGGCATCCCTCTTGGCACAGCCATAGCCTTCATGATGGGCGTTGTAGGGCTCTCTCTTCCAGAAGCCACTCTGCTGAAGAAGGTTATGACATGGCGTCTCATCTCAATATTCTTCGCCACCATCACCCTCTTCATCATCCTTTCAGGATATATGTTCAATATAATAATGTGATTGGCTAAGTAGGTGTATGCAGAATTATCTATATAATCCTTGCACAGCCTTGGACAATATCTAAACCATAGTGTCTTCTAATGCCTCATTGACTGTCCGGTAAAAGAATCGCAACTTACCATAAAGTATTACCGGACAGTAATATAATCAATCATATTGCCAGAAAAAAAAATAATATAGGAGATATGTCGCCTTGTGACTTATCTCCTATATTATTATATGGTGTCAATAGTGCTAATGGTGCTAATGGTGCCAATGGAACAAATAGTGCTAATGGTGCCAATACTGCCAATACTGCCAACACACAAGCTCTGTTTGGTGGGCGAGGGGTTATCTGCGCCTTTTCCTCAAAGCCTTTGTGATGAATATCGCACCGATAATGATAAACGGGATAGAGAGTATCTGGCCCATATTGAGCAACATGCCAGCCTCGAAAGCCTCCTGGTTCTCCTTTGTCAGCTCTATGAAGAATCTGAAGGTGAAGATATAGAACAATATCAACCCGAAATAGAATCCGGTGCCTGTCAGCGAATTGGCCTTTGTCTTGCGGTAGATACGATAGACTATCAGGGCGAGCAGGGCATAGGCTATGGCCTCATAGAGCTGTCCGGGATGACGTGGCAGCATGTCCACTCTCTCGAATATGAATGCCCAGGGCATGGTTGTCGGCTGACCGATTATCTCGGAGTTCATCAGGTTTCCGAGACGTATGCAGCATGAGACGAACGGCACCGAGACACAGACTGTATCGAAGAGATATATAAGGGGCATCTTCATGCGGCGTGAGTAGAGCAGCAGCGCGATGATTATGCCGAGTGTCCCTCCGTGGCTTGCCAGTCCCTCATACCCTATGAAGCGCCACTGTCCGCTTGTCAGGGAGGATATGACCCCATCGCCGAAGAGCTTCACTGGGATGAACATCTCGAAGAATCCCTTTGTGGATGCGAGGAAATAGTCAGGCTGGTAGAATATGCAATGGCCTAAGCGGGCGCCGAGCAGTGTGCCGACGAAGACATAGAGGAATAGTGGCTCGAACTTCTCGTCGGGTATCTTGTCGTCCTTGAAGACGCGCTTGACGATGAGATAAGCGCCTGCGAGTCCGATAAGCCACAGCAGCGAGTACCATCTCATGCCGAAGGGTCCGAGACGCAGCGCCATGACATCCGGGTTCCAAAGAATATAGCTTAGCATTGTTGATTATGTGGGTTTTATGGTGTGTTCTGATGAGATTTCATACGTCGGGGAAGCTACGAAAAAGCTGTTGACGCAGAGGGATTCAGACATTAAAGCGGAAGTGCATGATGTCTCCGTCCTGCACGACGTATTCCTTGCCTTCTATTCCGAGTTTTCCGGCTTCCTTTATCGCTGCCTCTGATTTGTATTCGATGTAGTCCTCATACTTTATCACCTCAGCACGTATGAATCCCTTCTCGAAGTCAGTATGTATCACTCCTGCACACTGTGGTGCTTTCCATCCGCGTTTGAAAGTCCATGCCTTCACCTCCATCTCTCCAGCGGTGATGAAAGTCTGCAGATTGAGCAGGGCGTAGGCTTTCTTTATGAGGCGGTTGACTCCGCTCTCCTCGAGTCCGAGTTCCTCAAGGAACATCTGCTTGTCCTCGTATGACTCGAATCCTGCTATGTCCTCCTCTGTCTTGGCCGCCACGACCATTGACTCTGCTCCCTCCTCCTTAGCGAGCTGCTCTACCTTGCGTGTCCACTCGTTGCCGTCCTTCGCTGCTGTCTCATCGACATTGCAGACATACAGTACAGGCTTTGAAGTCAGGAGGAAGAGGTTACGTGCAGCGTCCTGCTCCTCCTTCGACTCGAATGTCACGGTGCGTGCGTTCTTTCCTTCGAGGAGAGCTTCCCTGTATGCAGACATTACGGCAAACTCAATTTTGGCGTCCTTATTGCCTGTCGATGCTATCTTCTGTGTCTTCTGCAGTTTGGCCTCTATTGTCTCGAGGTCTTTCAGCTGGAGCTCTGTGTCAATTATCTCCTTGTCGCGTATAGGGTCAATTGAGCCGTCGACATGTGTGATGTTCTCATCGTCGAAGCATCTGAGCACATGGATAATAGCGTCTGTCTCACGTATGTTTCCGAGGAATTTGTTTCCGAGTCCCTCACCTTTTGACGCCCCTTTCACGAGTCCTGCTATATCGACTATCTCACATGTAGCCGGCACGATACGTCCGGGATGAACTATCTCTGCGAGTTTTGTCAGCCTCTCGTCAGGAACAGTTATGACGCCGACATTAGGCTCTATGGTGCAGAACGGGAAGTTTGCAGCCTGTGCCTTTGCGCTTGAGAGACAGTTGAAAAGAGTCGATTTGCCTACATTTGGCAGACCGACGATGCCACATTTTAATGCCATGATGTATTTTGTATGATTTCTTTAATTTTCATTTATTGTGCAAAGGTAGTAATTTTTTTTCTAATAAAATGTTAAATTATGCCATATTACTATTTGTTATGTTATCTTTTAGTTAATTTTGCATAGAATAAGGCTCTTTCCGGGCCGCACGAAGCATTATCACCAACATATCCAGAAGCAAAGACCATGATAAAGAGACTCCTTGATTTCCTTAAATCATCTCCTGTGAACTTCCTTGCCGTAGAGACCATCAGCCGCTCTCTTGAGACAGCCGGTTTCAGACGTCTTGACCCTCGTGACCCCATGACAGGCATAGAGCCTGGCGACAAGATATACGTCACGAAGAACGACTCTTCGATTTACGCCATGGTCATCGGCACAGAGCCTCTTGCCGATGCGGGGTTCCATATCATATGCGCCCACTGCGACTCGCCGACATTCCGCATCAAGCCGAATGCCGAGATGCTGCGCCAGGGGATGCTGTCGCTGAACACCGAGGTATATGGCGGGCCTATCATGTCAACATGGTTTGACCGTCCGCTGTCGCTTGCCGGCCGTGTCATCCTCTCCACTGACGATGTCATGGCTCCTGAGACACGTCTCCTGCATATAAAGCGTCCGCTTCTGACCATACCCAACCTCGCCATCCATTTCAACCGCCAGGTGAACGACGGAGTGAAGCTGTCAAGACAGAAAGACATGCTTCCGCTCATGGCCATCGTCAAGGGTGAGATGGAGCGTGATGGTGTGCTGCTGTCGCTGATAGCCTCAGAGTTAGGTGTCGGCAAGGAGCGCATCCTCGACTTCGACCTTTATCTCTATGACACGTCAGAGCCATGCACTGTAGGCCTGAACGACGAGTTCATCAGCGCAGGCCGCCTTGACGACCTTTCCATGGCCCATTGTGCCATGGAGGCGCTGCTTGAGGCATCGAGCGGCGCAAACGCTGTGAAGCGCACATGCGTCATGGCCATCTTCGACAACGAGGAGACAGGGTCGCAGACGAAGCAGGGTGCCGGCAGCCCATTCCTCGCATCGATAATCGAGCGTGTCGTCATGGCGCAGGGAGGCAGCCGCGATGACTACCACCGCAGCATAGAGCGCGCCTTCATGATATCGGCCGACAACGCCCATGCCTTCCACCCCAACTATGCTGAGAAGTATGACCCGACGAACCACCCTGTGCTTGGTGGCGGCCCCGTCATAAAGCTCAATGCCGCCCAGAAGTACGCGTCGGACGCCGCCTCGGCAGCCGTCTTCGCCTCGATATGCAAGAGTGCGGGTGTCCCATGCCAGTATTTTGTCAACCACAGCGACTGTGCCGGCGGCTCCACCCTCGGCAATATCCTCGCCTCGTCGCTCCCTCTCCGTGGCGTAGACATGGGCAATGGTGTCCTCGCCATGCACAGTGTCAGGGAGACAGCGTCGGCTGAGGACCACATCAACTGCTGCAAGGCGTTCACTAAATTCTATCTCTCATAAGAGCATCCCAGCCATCCATACCGTCAGGCGTCCTGTCCCTGGCGGTATGGGTGGCTGCTGCATGTCATATCATCCATGCGCGAATTCATAGACATCCTGCGGCGTTTTGTGCCGCCATACAAGAAGTATCTTGTCATGAGTGTGGTCTTCAACATTCTCTCGGCCATACTCAACATCTTCTCCTTCGCCACCCTTGTGCCTATCCTCCAGATACTCTTCAAGACAGGCGAGGCAGGGCGTGTGACACAGCTCATGCCATGGTCATGGGACCATGCCAAGGAAGTGCTGTCGAACAACGCCGACTATTATGTCACACAGCTTATAGATACCGTCGGGGCGTCGACGACTCTTCTTGTCATAGGCCTGTTCCTCGCTGTGGCTACATTCTTCAAGACAGGCGCCTACTTCCTCTCCTCGGCCACGATAATCCCTATCCGCACGGGTGTTGTGCGCGACATACGCAACCTTCTCTACCAGAAGATAACCTCCCTGCCGTTAGGCTTCTTCTCTGAGGAGCGCAAGGGCGATATCATCGCCCGCATGTCAGGCGATGTGCAGGAGGTGGAGAACTCCATCATGTCATCGCTCGACATGCTCTTCAAGAACCCCATCCTCATCATAGCATATTTCGCCACTCTCATTGTCATCTCGTGGCAGCTGACACTCTTCACCATACTCTTCGTCCCTGTCATGGGATGGCTCATGGGCGCCATAGGCAAGAAGCTGAAGGCGCAGTCGACCATGGCCCAGTCGATATGGAGCGACACGATGTCGCAAGTGGAGGAGACTCTCGGCGGCCTGCGCATCATAAAGGCGTTCTGCGCCGAGCGACGCATGAACACGCGCTTCGACCGCATCAACACGCTTTACCGTGACCATATAACGAGGGTCAACACACGCCAGCAGCTTGCCCATCCCATGTCTGAGTTCCTCGGCACGCTGATGATAGTCATCGTACTGTGGTTCGGAGGCTACCTTGTCCTTGCGGGGAAGGGTCTCTCAGGCCCGACGTTCATATACTATATGGTCATCCTGTACAGCATACTCCAGCCCCTGAAGGATTTCTCACGCGCGGGATACAACATCCCGAAGGGCCTTGCGTCGATGGAGCGCATAGACAAGATACTGAAGGCCGAGAACCCCATACGGGAGGAGAAGGACTGTGTGCGCAAGTCGTCGTTCGAGCATGAGATAGAGTTCCGCAATGTCAGCTTCCGCTATCAGGAGCAGTGGGTGCTGAGGGATATAAACCTCACTATCCGCAAGGGTCAGACCGTGGCCCTCGTAGGGCAGTCAGGCTCGGGCAAGTCGACACTGCTCGACCTCATACCCCGATATTATGACACGTGTGAGGGCGAGGTGCTCATCGACGGGGTCAATGTCCGTCATCTCGGCATACACGACCTCCGGCTGCTCATAGGCAATGTCAACCAGGAGGCCATCCTCTTCAACGACACTTTCCGCAGCAACATATCGTTCGGTGTCGACAACGCCACTGACGAGCAGATACAGGAGGCAGCGCGCATCGCCAACGCCCATGACTTCATCATGCAGACAGAGCATGGCTACGACACATGTGTCGGCGACCGTGGCGGAAGGCTGTCGGGCGGACAGCGGCAGCGTGTCTCCATAGCGCGCGCCATACTGAAGAATCCGCCGATACTCATTCTCGACGAGGCGACATCGGCCCTCGACACAGAGTCGGAGCGGCTCGTGCAGGACGCCCTGGAGAGGCTTATGAAGACACGCACGACTGTCGCCGTCGCCCACCGCCTCTCGACGATAAAGAACGCCGACGAGATTCTTGTGCTGCACGAGGGACGCATCGTGGAGCGTGGAACACACGAGTCGCTGCTCGCCAAGAACGGATACTACAGCAAGCTGAACGACATGCAGAAGCTGTAAAAGAGGCAGGCACACCCCGCCAACGACATAAAGACAACACTCATGAGAAAGACAACAACACCGCTGCTGACACTTGTCGCGCTGATAGCCATAGCCCTCGCGGTCATGATGGCAGGGCGTGTGGCTTACTTTGCGGAGAACTATGCCACATTCGCCAACACCCTCAGCGACAACGACATGGCATCGCTGCTCAGTGGCAGCCTGCGCTTTGACATCTCGGCCGTGATGTACCTGAACATCGTGGTCGTGGTGGCGCTGTTGCTGTTGCCGGCAAGCAGGCAGCGCATAACACTGTGGCTGTTCGTCATCATGAACGGCGCGGGGCTCGCCATGAACCTCGCCGACAGTGTCTACTATAAATACACGGGCCACCGCACGACGATGTCCGTCTTCTCAGAGTTCTCACACGACGACAACATCTACAAGGTCTTCGGGGCCGAGACGGTAAGCCACTGGTATCTCTTCGCTGTCTTCGCTGCCGTGATGGTCATGACAATCCTCGCCGCCCGCCTTGCCATAAGGCGCCACGCGTCACAGTATGCAAGGCTGGGGACACGCCTCCTGACACTCATCATCTTCATCCCGCTCTGCATCTTCGGCATGCGTGGCGGCATAGGGCGTGCCGTGAGACCCATCACTGTCAGCAATGCCAACCAGTATGTCTCACGCCCTCACGACGCCGCATTGGTATTGAACACACCCTTCTCCATGCTCCGCACGATGGGCAAGAGTGTCTTCCACGACCCGCGATACTATACCGACGAAGAGCTCGCAGGGATATACACCCCCCTGCACGAGCCCGAAACGCCGGCTGAGGACAGTGTGAGGCGCAAGAATGTCTGCATAATCATTGTCGAGAGTCTCGGCCGCGAGTATGTCGGAGCCCTTAACGAGCACCTCGACGGGGGGCGGTACAAGGGTTTCACACCGTTCGTCGACTCGCTGTCGCGCCACTCCCTGACCTTCGACATATCCCTGGCCAACGGCCGCAAGAGCATCGACGCCATGCCCTCGATACTCTCCGGCATACCACAGTTCATAGAGCCGTTCTTCCTCACTCCCGCCGCCATGAACCGTGTCGGCGGCATGGCACGCTCGCTGGCAGCCGACGGATACACGACGGCTTTCTTCCATGGCGCATCGAACGGCAGCATGGGCTTTGAGGCATTCGCCAAGGCATCGGGATTCGGGGCGTACTACGGCAGGACAGAGTATGACGCGGACAAGAGGTTCGGAGGCGAGAAAGACTTCGACGGGACATGGGCGATATGGGACGAGGAATTCATGCAATACTACGCCGCTGCCATGGGAAGCCTCCGGCAGCCGTTCATGACGACAGTCTTCACAGCCTCAAGCCATCACCCCTACTCCCTGCCCGAGAAGTACAGTGACGTCTACAAGGACACACCGAACCCACAGGCTGAAGGCATAGTGCGCAAGGAGAACCCCATCCACAAGTGTGTCAGATATACAGACATGGCGCTGAGACGATTCTTCGAGACAGCGAGCAGAGAGCCGTGGTACAGCAATACAATCTTCGTCATCACGGCCGACCATACCAACCTCTATGACCACGATATCTACGGGACAGACCTCGGACTGTTCTCGTCCACTCTGCTCTTCTTCGACCCCTCAGGCGAGATGCCCCGCGGGAGGAGCCATGTCATAGCACAGCAGACAGACATCATGCCCACAATACTGGCATGGCTGGGCCACAGGCGCCCCTTCGTGGCATGGGGAAAGGACCTGCTCTCGACTGCCGCGGAGGACTCCTGGGCGGTCAACTACAACAACGGGCTGTACCAGTATGTGACACCACGGTGGCTCATACAGCACGACGGCCAGCAGCTGAAGGCTGTCTACGACTACCACAAGGACCCTCTCCTGCGGAAGAATATCATGCAGGAGGTCAATGTGGAGACTGATGTTAGGCGGCTGAAGGGCATCATACAATCGTACATGCAGCGCATGACGAACGACCAGCTGGTGGCCGACGGCGACACCACAGAGGCGAGACCATCCAGCGGCGGCCAATGACTCTTCTGTCACGGCAGCCCTGACAACAATGCCTGTGGCCCATGGTGGGCGGTATAGACTGGCGGCATCATGCATCCCCTCGTGGCTGATATCGCATCCCTATCACACAGGGAGGCAGCGGACACATGCATCACAAAGAGGCTGCTTCTTACGGGGTGGCCTGCAATGTATGATGGTGTGGAGGACGGGGAAGATGGAGTGTGAGGATGAGGAAGATGGTGTATGAGGACGAAGAAGATGGAATGGAGGATGTTGAAAATGGAGTGTGAGGACGGGGAAGGTGGCATGGAGATTTGGCCACTTGATGATATTCCTGACCTGAAGCATCAGCCAGGGAGGGGAGCATCAGCAAAAGTCCGACACCACGCATACAGGAAGAAAACCAAGACTACAAAGAAAAAATCAATATTACAATGTCTGGCGAGGCGGAAAAATACTCTTTGGGTGTGGTGTTTTCTTGCAAAAAACGCCCATTTCACCGATTTTGCAAGATAATCCACCACTTTTTGCAAGGAGCCCACCCCTAACTCTTGATTTAAGTCACTATCTTTGCAAACGTAAAAGTTAGTTAGTTAGTTTAAGCCAGACAAGCAACAAGAAATTATTCGAAGTTAATATCTCATACATGTAAAGAGATGCCGCCAGACGCCTGAGAGAGGTATTTGGCGGCACATTTTTTTATCTATACCTCACGTGGACATTATGAGACGACCCTCCATACTGACCGCCCACAGCGACAGGAGGGCACCTTCTGCCGAGTGACAATATTTTATAAATTATACTGTCGGGTAAAACTTTAAGGTGAGAAACGATAGGCTTATTGGGTAACCGATGTTGCAATAGAATAATCAATGGCTAAGAGCATGTCCAATAGCTGAGTCTCGAAGAGGCGCGACTGTTATACCCGATGTCAAACTGAGAGCCATGAGCATGCTTTTGCCCACAGCCCCAGAGGGCGCGACTGTTATACCCGATGCCAAGTGTCTTTAGTATGTTTATCGGACAGTAATAAATATATAATAGGTGGAAGGGCGGGGAGATAATCACCATTCTATTTTTCATCCGTCAAGGAGTCATGGCAGGCGGCGGGATGGGACAGATGTCCGAGCACAGGGTCAGCATTTCTGCCGGTGAGGGAGGTGGCGGCTTACGTGGAGCCGTATCGTCCCTTTCGTCCCATGACTTACAGATTGAAACACAGACGGGGGTATGCGCTTACTGTTTTCTTGTCCTATCGTCAAGAAACGAATATATACCTGATGGCCCCGTCAATGATGCTGAGTGGGCCGCCCATCAAGTGTCTCTGACGCTCTCATCCATATTGCTTACATTCTGCAACATCCATCGCCCACAGTCGCCATCATCCACATCATCCTCACCTACCCCTCTTCCGGTGTCTATATCCCATTCTTTCTGACCCTCTCTCTGAATCTTCCTGACCCTCTCTCTGAATCTTCCTGACCCTCTTTCTGAGCCCCGCGGAGACCTCTGCTTGTATAACCTGTGTCTATATCCGATAATTCCTACACCTCTTTCCCTCTCCTTCTGCTTGCTCTCTTTGACATGGTGGTGTGGGATGATGTGGCGAGAAAAATATCCCACCGTTATTGGACGATGGGAACATTATGCATCGACAGCGTGAAATAAAACAAGGTGGACGGAGAATAAGAATAAGGCGGACACAGAGCAAGAATAAGGCAGGCGCAGAACAAGAACAAGGTGGACACAGAGCAAGAATTAGGCGGGCGCAGAAAAAAGTCATGCCCTTCTCCCGACGGTGTGCAGGCTAAGGATGGTCATTCCCCTTTGTGCTCCGCCTCGTAGCGTGCGTTGCGGGGGTGGCAGCGCAGGATATCCTCGCGTATGTGCGACATGTCGAGGTGGGTGTATATCTCTGTCGTACCAATCTTCTCGTGTCCGAGCATCGCCTGGATAGCCCTGAGGTCTGCCCCACCCTCAAGGAGCGCTGTGGCGAATGAGTGGCGCAGGGTGTGTGGGGAGACAGGTTTCTGTATTCCTGCCGCCACGGCCGTGTCGCGAATCATGATATAGACCATGGTGCGTGTCAGATGAGCCCCACGGCGGTTCAGGAAGACATAGTCCTGCTCTCCGGGCTTTATCTTCAGCGCGTTACGGTCAATGAACCAGTATCTCAGCTCGTCGATGGCACGCTGTGAGACAGGCACGAGCCTCTCTTTCGCCCCCTTGCCCATGACGCGTATGTAGCGCTCGTCCATGTAGAGGTCAGAGAGCTTCAGCGTGACAAGCTCTGAGACGCGCAGCCCTGTCGAGAACATCATCTCAATGATGGCCTTGTTGCGCTGTCCCTCGGGCAGGGTGAGGTCTATCGTGTTCTCCATCATGTCCACCTCCTCGGGTGTCAGCACCTCGGGTATATGCTCCCCGAGTTTCGGCGAGGGGATAAGCTCTGTGGGGTCCTGCTCTATATATCCGTCGGTCATCATGAATCTGAAGAGCGAGCGTATGCCGCTGAGGATGCGTGCCTGCGAGCGTGGCTGTATGCCGATATCAAACAGTCCGGCGAGGAAAGCCTGGATGTCGTCGGTGGTGACAGCCGTCAGTGGGCGGCCCGCCAGGAATGTGACGAGCTTCTGTATGTCGCGCATGTATGCGTCGATGGTGTTCTCTGAGAATGAGCGTCCCAGCCTGAGGTATCTCCTGTAACGCTTCTCTATATCCGTGTTCGTAGCCATATCGGGAGACAAAATTAATAAAATATTCTCGCATCGTGACACAGCGACGATGTTTTTTCTCACATTTTGGCATTACAGACAGGTGAATATCAGAAAAAAGATGTATCTTTGCATACGATAGGCGGCGGCTCGGCAGAGACAAGCAAGCTTGACTCTGCTCTCATCTTGCACTATCCTTGCATACGATAGGCTTCGGCTCGGCATAGACAAGCAAGCTTGACTCTGCTCTCACCTTGCACTATCCTTGCACATACAACAGGCGGCATAGCCTGACCACTGACAGCTTGAACCCCAAAGACAAGTCTCATACTATAAAACCAACTATAATGAATTTCCTAGAAGAGAAGATTATTGAGGACGGTGTTATCAAAGAGGGTAACATCCTCAAGGTGGACAATTTCCTGAACCACCAGATTGATGTCGATATCATCCGGCAGATAGCCTACGAGCTGAAACGCCGCTTCCGTGGCAGCGAGGTGACAAAGATACTGACCATAGAGGCCAGCGGCATAGCCATCGCCACGCTCCTCGGCGACCTTTACGATGTCCCCGTCGTCTTCGCCAAGAAGGGCGAGACAGCTAACAGCACTGACGACAAGTATGTCTCGCAGGCATACTCCTTCACACACAAGCGCATGAACAATGTCTTCGTATCGCGCCCATATCTCTCTGCTGGGGACAAGGTCTTGATAGTCGATGACTTCCTTGCCGACGGACAGGCCGCCAAGGCGCTCATCAATATCGTCCACCAGGCTGGGGGCGAGGTTGTCGGCATAGGCATAGCGATAGAGAAGGGACAGCAGCAGGGAGGCAGGATACTGAGAGAAGAGGGATACCGCCTGGAGTCTGTCGCCATACTCGAGTCGATGGATTATGAGCGCCAGGAGATAACCTTCAGACACTGACCCCATCACTCCTGACGCCCCTCACCCCGAGCCTTGTGGACAGCAGACGACGCCCTTGCCACAGAATGGCTATCATAACATCATCAATATCATCCACTTAATAATTCCAGACTATCATAATGGGAAGCATCTATGAGCTTGACGGCCGTGTGCCATTGACCCGCGCCGTGCCTTTCGGACTACAGCATGTCCTTGCGATGTTTGTCGCCAATATCACTCCGATAATTATCCTTGCAGGGGTTGTCGGACTTGACAAGGGTGTCAGTGCCGCCCTGATACAGAACTGCATGATTATCGCCGGCATAGGCACGCTCATACAGCTCTATCCAGTATGGCGTGTCGGCTCGCGCCTGCCTATCGTCATGGGCATCTCGTTCACGTTCCTGTCCCTCGCCATAGGCATAGCGAGCACACAGGGCATGGGGACGCTCATGGGAGCTGTCATCATCGGAGGCATTGTCGAGGGATGCCTCGGCCTCTTCCCTGACCGCTGGACAAAGCTCATACCGCATGTCGTGGCGGCCACTGTCGTCACAGCAATCGGATTCTCGCTGCTCCCCATCGGTGCCAACAGCTTCGCCGGAGGGCAGGGCGCAGCAGACTTCGGCAGTGCTGACAACTGGATTGTGGGCACGGTGACACTCCTCGTGTGCCTCGTGACACAAGTGGCAGGACGTGGCATTCTGCGCTCCCTCTCTGTCCTCGTGGGCCTTGTAGCAGGCTATTGCCTCGCCCTCGCCATGGGCATGGTCGACTTCTCCGGACTGTCTGACGTGAAGGCTGTCGCCCTTCCGACACTCCTCCCCTTCACCCCTGAGTTCCGTATTGACGCCATCCTCGCCATCATCTGTGTCTATCTCGTCTCGGCTACAGAGACCATCGGCGACACCTCAGCCATATGCTCGGGAGCCCTCGGGCGGCAGGTCCACAAGAAAGAGATGGGCAGCTCGGTAGCCTGTGACGGATTCGTGAGCACCCTGGCGGGAGTCTTCGGCTGCACGCCTATAACATCCTTCTCGCAGAATGTCGGCCTCGCAGCCATGACAAAGGTTGTCAACCGCTTCACCATAGCCACCGGCGCCGTCATCCTTATACTCGGCGGACTGTTCCCGTTCGTGGGAGCTGTGCTGGCTACAATACCCCAGGCAGTGCTCGGAGGATGCACGATAATGATGTTCGGCAGCATCCTCTTCGCCGGATTCGGCATGATGGCTAAGTGTGGATTCTCACAGCGCAATATGGTCATCGTGAGCCTCTCGCTCTCTGTAGGCCTTGGCTTCACGTCGGCATCGCAGATGTTCGCCATATTCCCACAGATAATACAGACGGTGTTCGCACAGAACTGTGTCGCCGTTGTCTTCCTCCTCGCCGTCATCCTAAACCTCGTCCTGCCGGGACGTGACGAGGCGAAGAGCGCCTGATACCAACACGTATCGCCCCCTGCCAGCAGCCCCCGGGCCGACGGCGGTAGCGGTATAAGCACCCCAAGACCATACCCCCGACAACATAAACCAAACCCACAAGCCACCCCATCCTTTGACCAACAATGAAGAAGATACTCATCCTCAACGGCCCCAACCTCAATCTCCTCGGTGTGCGCGAGCCAGGAATATATGGCTCATCGTCGTTCGACAGCTACCTGCCTGTGCTCCGTGAGCGTTTCCCTGATATGGAGATAGAATATTTCCAGAGCAATATCGAGGGCGTCATGATAGACAAGATGCAGGGGGTCGGATTCTCATACGACGGCATAGTGCTCAATGCAGGAGCCTACACACATACCTCTGTCGCCCTCCATGACTGCATCCGCTCTCTGCGCTGCCCTGTCATCGAGGTGCATATCAGTAATGTCCACACACGTGAGGAGTTCCGCCACAAGAGCCTCATATCCTCCGCCTGCCGCGGTGTCATCTGCGGTTTCGGACTCGACAGCTACCGCCTCGCCCTCTCAGCCCTCGCCGAGGAGTAACCACACCCGTCTCCCCCACCCCGCCATGACATGCCGGCAGGCAGCCTGTTATCCCCATGGCTGGCTTCTCCCCAAGGCTGGCGACCATCCCAGGCATGCTGAACACATCATATACTGACTCACGTATCCATGTCACGTTCCCACACACAAGACCCCAACCACACCACGCTCTCCGGAGAACACGCCATAGACCATTATGTCATGGCCCACTCCGACGCCGAGCCCGAATATCTCTACCGCCTGTGGAGGGCCACAAACATACACATGCTCCATGGGCGCATGGCGAGCGGATGCCTCCAGGGACGCCTCCTGCGCATGCTCGTCATCATGTCACGCCCACAGAATATCGTCGAGGTGGGGACATTCTCCGGCTACTCCGCCCTCTGCCTCGCCGAGGGTCTGGAAGCTGTCTGGGGACATGACAGGCAGCATGGTCATCTCTACACCTTCGAGATAAACGACGAGCAGGAACCCTTCACACGCCCATGGATAGAACAGTCGCCATGGGCCCACCGCATCACATTCAGCATAGCAGACGCCATAACAGCGGCACCAGCGACAGCCCATGAGCATGGCATAACATTCGATATGGCATTCATCGACGGAGACAAGCGGACATACATAGACACCATCGAGGCCCTCCTGCCTGTCATGACGCCCGGGGCGTTCATCCTCGCTGACAACACACTGTGGGACGGACATGTGGTGGAGGCGGAGTATGACCGCGACCGGCAGACTGTCGCCATACGAGAGTTCAACGACCATGTGGCCGCCGACACTCGCCTTGAGCGTGTCATGCTGCCCCTGCGTGACGGACTGACCATCATACGCAAGCGGCCATAACCCCAACCTGCTGCCATAGTCTGGGCAAGACAGAACACGCCGAACATCATACGCAAGCGGCCATGAACGCTTACAGACCTTACCCCAAATCATTCACCTCAGCCTCTTCACAGGCAATAAAACCTCTACCAATTATGAGAACAAGATCCATCCTGCTTACAGCATTATTCTTTCTTCTTGCCATCACAGCCACCGCTCAGGAAGGCGCATGGACAGGCAAGCTGAACATCCAAGGCATGGAACTGCCATTAGTATTCCATTTCGATGCCGACGGCTGCACCATGGACTCCCCCTCACAGGGAGCCAAGGGTATAAAGGCGGAGAAGACAACATCTCCCGACGGGAAGATTCATATCTCTGTCCCAAAAGCCGGAATATCATACGAGGGGACGCTCGACGGCGACACCATACGTGGCACATTCAAGCAGATGGGACTCTCACTGCCGCTTAACCTCACTCCTGGCCAGCCAAAGCAGAACCGCCCGCAGACACCACAGGGACCCTTCCCCTACAAGACAGAGGAGGTCACATTCGCCAATGACGGCTTCACATTCCATGGCACACTGACCATGCCGGAGGCTTGCACGGAGCGAACACCCGTCGTGCTCATGGTGACAGGAAGCGGACAGCAGAACCGTGATGAGGAGATATTCGGCCATAAGCCATTCGCCGTCATTGCCGATGCGCTCGCCAGGAACGGCATAGCGTCGCTGAGATACGATGACCGCGGACTGAACGACGCGTCTGTGCGCTTCACCGACTATACCACGACCGACTTCAAGCAGGACGCTGCGGCAGGCCTCAGCTATCTGCGGGGCAGATTCAGCAAGGTCGGCGTTCTGGGCCACAGCGAGGGAGGGACAATAGCCCTGATGCTCGCCAGTGAGCGCAAGGCCGACTTCATCATATCCCTTGCAGGCATGGTCATATCCGGCAAAGAGACAATGCTCAGCCAGAACCGTTTCCAGATGCGCACGGCAGGCATACCTGACGAGATAGCAGAGAAGTCAGTGGACATACTCTCAAAAGTCTTCGACAAGGTTGCAGCAGGCGAGGATATAGCCACTATGCTTACACAGAAAGACATCGACCCTGCGTTCATCCCTGTCGTGGAGCGTGCGGTGAAGCAGATGTCGACACCGTTCATACGCAACTTCATCAAGCTCGATGTGCAGCCTCTGCTGCCAGAAATCGTGTGTCCAACGCTCGCCCTCAACGGCTCGCTCGACAAGCAGGTGGACAGCAAGCGCAATCTTGAGGCCGTCAAGAAGGGGCTACTCAACAGCAAGCATGAGACAGTGGAGTATGAGGGGCTGAACCATCTCTTCCAGCATTGCAAGACAGGCGCCATGACAGAGTACAGCCAGATAGAGGAGACAATATCGCCCGAGGTGCTCGGGAAGATTGTCTCATGGATAAAATCGCTTTAGCCGTTATGGCCGCATAGACAGAAAGCGGCGGGCAGGAGAGGTATAGAAACCTTCTCCTGTCCGCCGTTCTTTATAATCATCAATACCTGCAATTCATCCATACAGATGACAGCTGCTATCCTTTCAGATGGCAATTTATACCCAAACGGATGACAACCAACAACCATACGGATGACAACCTATACCCAAACGGATGACAACCAACAAGCATACGGATAACAGTATGTGACAGATGACGTTTCCTTTTGTCATTAGGATAAATGCGGGCATGGACCTCATGCATGGATGGCAGCCTCTGATACGACAAGTTTCCCGGCAAATTCAAGTCATGAATCACCCTCTATGTCATTCTTTTATGCTATTGTTTGCATATTAGAAATATTTTTACGAAATTTGCATGTGGAAACTTTACTCCCATTATCATACGTCCTCGGGGGGAAAGAAGGCTCTGTATGCTCGTCTGCCATGTGGGCAACAGGATTCAGAAGCCCCACACCCGAGTCACGACAGCATAGCGAAGTTCAAACTGACTGGTACCTGGCGGGCGAATGCTCCTGGCTCAATAACCAACCGACCTAAATATTCTTTCATTTATGACCAATCCTATCATTACACTTTCCTCACTCTATCATGCCATGGGACAGAGAGCGTCCCACTGTCGGCCACGCCTCCTCGCGCTGGCCGTGCTCCTGCTTTCTGTGGTGTCATTGTCAGCAACGGAGCGGTTCATATCGTTCGAGGGCGGAGATATCCACCTGAATGCCGGTGGCCGCACATGTGTGGCATACAGCAGTGGTGACTGCCGCGGCGTGTCGCGTGCGGTGCAGTCGCTCGCCTCAGATATCAAGAGCGTCTGTGGCGCCGATGTCACCCTGTCGCCCGACGATGCCTCGTCTGCCACAATCGTCATAGGCACCATAGGCCATTCTCCCCTTATCGACCGCATGGCGAGAGAAGGAGTCAAGCCGCTCCAGATGCTTTCAGGCAAGCGTGAGCAGTATGTCATAACCTCTGTGGCAGGGAAGATAGTCATAGCGGGCAGCGACCGCCGTGGCACAATATATGGCATCTACGAGCTATCAAGGCAGATGGGTGTCTCGCCATGGTATTACTGGATGGATGTCCCGACAGAGCATCACGACAATGTATACATGAGAGCCGGCGTGTACACTGACGGCGAGCCAGTGGTCAGATACCGCGGAATATTCCTCAATGACGAGGCGCCATGCCTTACATCGTGGGTGAAAAACACCTTCGGGACAGAGTATGGCGGACATGAGTTCTATGAGCGTGTCTTCGAACTTATACTCCGCCTGAAGGGCAATATGCTGTGGCCTGCCATGTGGGGCTGGGCGTTCTACGCCGATGACCCTGAGAACGGACGTCTCGCGGACGAGATGGGCGTCGTCATAGGGACATCACACCACGAGCCCATGGCCCGCAACCACCAGGAGTGGGCACGCCACCGCAAGGATTACGGCGCATGGAACTACAATACCAACCGTGAGACAATAAAGCGTTTCTTCCGTGAGGGAATAGAGCGCATGAAAGGCACTGACGACATTGTCACCATCGGTATGCGTGGCGATGGCGACGAGGCGATGAGCGCGGAGGCAGACACAAAGCTCCTCATGGAGATTGTCGCTGACCAGCGGAAGATAATAAAGGATGTCACACGCCGCCCGGCAAAGGAGACACCACAGGTATGGGCGCTGTACAAGGAGGTGCTCGACTATTATGACAAGGGCATGCGTGTGCCTGACGATGTCATCATGCTGCTGTGCGACGACAACTGGGGCAATGTCCGCCGTGTGCCGACAGCCAAGGAGCGCAAGCACAAGGGAGGCTGGGGATTGTACTACCATGTCGACTATGTCGGCGCGCCCCGCAACACGAAATGGCTCAATGTGACCCCTATTCAGAACATGTGGGAGCAGCTGACTCTCGCCGCTGACTATGGCATAGAGAGCCTCTGGATTCTCAATGTCGGAGACCTCAAGCCCATGGAATATCCCATCACGCTGTTCCTCGACATGGCATGGAACCCCAAGCGCTACACCATTGACAATATCCTCGGCCACACACACGACTTCTGCCGTGAGGCTTTAGGAGAGGAACAGGCTGAGGAGGCGGCACGCATACTGAACCTCCTATGCAAGTACAACGGCCGTGTGACAGCCGAGATGATGGACAAGGACACATATAACGCCGAGACGGGAGAGTGGCAGAGAGTGGTCACAGAATACACCGAGCTGGAGCGTGACGCCCTGAACCAGTTCGTGACGCTTCCCGAGCCTATGCGCGACGCATACCGCCAGCTGATTCTCTTCCCCGTCCAGGCTATGGGCAATCTATGCCGTATGTACCAGGCACAGGCCATGAACCATCTCCTCGCCGCCGCCGGCAACCCCGACGCCAACTGCTGGGCAGAGAAGGTAAGGGAGTGTTTCAAGCGCGACTCGCTCCTCTGCGACTATTACAACACGAAGATGGCAGGCGGAAAATGGAACGGGATGATGACCCAGAAGCACATTGGCTACACAACGTGGAACGACAATTTCCCATGCGACCGCATGCCTGAGGTGAAGACTGTCACCACCACCGGCGGCGGAAACAATATCTTCACTGCCAAGGATGGAGTAGCTGTCATGGAAGCACCGCATTATTATGCAGCGACACCATCGGCAACAGCAGCATGGACCGAGCTGCCGTATATGGGCCGCACACTGGGCGGAATGGCACTCATGCCATACACAGAGCCTGTCGGCGGAGCATGGATAGAATACCGCTTCGAGACGGCTGAGGGGGATGTCAAGGCCGACTCGGTGGACGTCCGCATCGTCGTGAAGTCAACACTCGACTTCCTGAACAAGGGCGGACACGTCTACGATGTGTCATTGGACGGCTCTGCACCTGTCTCCGTGAACTTCAACTCCATGCTCAACGAGAAGCCGGAGAATATCTACAGCATATACTACCCCACTATAGCCCGCCGCGTCGTGGAGAGTGTCGTGCGCCTGCCGATAAAGAGAGGTGCCGCCAGACATAGCATAAAGATTCTCCCACGCGACCCCGGCATTGTCTTCGAGAAGGTCATAGCCGATATGGGAGGCTACAGGAAGAGCTACCTCCACATGGACGAGTCGCCACGCAAGCAGCAAAAATAATCTCCCCATCTAACCCTACCAACCTTTCCATTATGAGACATATCATAGCCCTGCTCCTCGCCATGATAGCGACGGGCATACACGCTGAGGACGGCTCGCGCCTCTGGATGCGCTACAAGGACGGAGGCACAGCCGCTGTCATGCTCACCACACCGGAGAGCGCAACATCAGGCATCGCTGTGCGCGAGCTTAAGAGCTACTGGCACGGTGGCCCTGTCACGCTCACCACCTCCCCCTCTCTCCCCGGCAGCAATGACGCCTATACCATCTCCTACGCCACAGACACGACACGTGTCAAAGCCCGCACCGACACCGGACTCCTATACGCTGCCTACGACATGCTGCGCCGCCAGGCCCTCGGCATGCACAGCGAGGGGGTTGTCACCGGGCAGCCACGCTTCCAGATGCGTATGCTGAACCACTGGGACAACCTCGACGGGAGCATAGAGCGCGGATATGCAGGCAAGAGCATATTCACATGGTTCAGCCTCGACAAGGCGAAGATTGAGGCGTACGCCCGTGCCAACGCCTCGATAGGCATCAACGCCACAGTGCTCAACAACGTCAACGCATCGCCCAAGATGCTCACGACAGAGTATCTCCGCGAGGTGAGGACAATAGCCGACATACTGCGCCCATACGGCTTGAGGGTATACCTCTCGGTCAATTTCGCCACTCCGATGTCGCTCGGCCACACACGCACTGCCGACCCACTGGACAAGTCTGTCAGCCGCTGGTGGACAAGGAAGGCACGCGAGATATACCGCCTGATACCTGATTTCGGCGGATTCCTCGTCAAGGCAAACTCTGAGGGACAGCCCGGACCGGGCGATTATGGCCGCTCGCACGCCGAGGGTGCCAACATGCTCGCCAGAGCCCTGAAGCCCCATGGAGGGCAGGTGATATGGCGGAGCTTCGTCTACGGAGCCAACCACAAGGGCGAGGACAGGGTGAAGCAGGCAGTAAGCGAGTTTGAGCCATGCGACGGACTGTTCCTCGACAATGTCATCCTACAGTCGAAGAACGGCCCGCTCGACTTCCAGCCACGTGAGCCCTATGCGCCCATCTTCGACCGTATCAGCAAGACGACCCAGATGGCTGAGCTGCAGATAACACAGGAGTATCTCGGCCAGTCGCTCCATCTCGTCTATCTCGCACCGATGTGGAAGGAGTTCTTCTCGTTCGTATCGCCCGACAAGCTGCGCGGAGTGGCAGGCGTGGCGAATATCGGTGACGACAAGAACTGGTGTGGCCACCATTTCTCACAAGCCAACTGGTACGCCTACGGACGGCTCGCATGGGACCCCGACCTCTCAGCGGAGGATATCGCGAGGGAGTGGATAGGGCAGACATTCGACGCCGACAGCACCTTCACTACCGCCGTCACAGACATCATGATGACAAGCCGCGAGGCATGTGTCGACTATATGATGCCACTCGGCCTGCACCATATCTTCATGTTCGACCACCACTATGGGCCTGAGCCACAGGGTTTCAAGGCCGAGTATCCGCTTGAGTGGTGTCCCGTCTATTACCACAACGCCAGCAAGGACGGCATAGGATTCGACCGCACACAGAAGAGCGGCTCAGGCGCGACAGCACAGTACCGCCAGCCATACGCACAGCTCTACGAGAACATAAGCACCTGTCCGGAGCAGTATCTGCTATGGTTCCACCATCTGCCATGGGATTACAGGATGAACAACGGCATGACACTCTGGGAGAACATCTGCAAGAGATACGACGAGGGAGTGCGCATGACACATCTCTACCGCACAGCATGGAGCGGACTGAGATATGCCGTGGACAGCCAGAGATGGAAGGAAGTGGACGAGCGACTCGCCGAGCAGACCCGCAGCGCAGAGGAATGGCGGGCAACATGTATAGAGTATTTCAACGCGAAACGCACAGAATAACACCATCCCCCACATCACGTCGGGCTGCCAGAAGGCAGACTGCCGCAGTGTGGGGGATAATAATGTCAGACTTATTGTTAACCCTAAACCAGACACAAGCTATGAGACGAACCTTTCTGCTGGCAGCCCTTCTCGCTGTCCTTCCATTTGCCATGAACGCCCAGGTGAGCCTTGTCAGCCGTGGCACGAGAGCGCATATAGAGATAGACGGCAAGCCCATGCTCATACTCGCAGGCGAGCTGAGCAACTCTGCCGCAACATGCCGTGAGGACATCGCCGCCGTAATGCCACGCATGAAAGCCATCGGCATGAACACTGTCCTTGTCCCGGCACAGTGGGACCTCCTCGAACCCATTGAGCGGCAGTATGACTTCTCGCTCATCGACGAGACCATAATGCGCGCCCGGGAGAACGGACTGAAAGTCATATTCCTATGGTTCGGGGCATGGAAGAACTCCATGTCGTGCTACGCCCCGCTGTGGTTCAAGAGCGACACGAAGCGTTTCCCGCGCGCTATGACACGCAGCGGCAAGCCACTCGAGATAGCCAGCGCCTTCTCAGAGAATGTCTTCCAGGCCGACCGCCGCGCCTTCATGGCCCTCGTAGGGCATATAGCCAGCATAGACAACGAAGACCATACAGTCATCATGATACAGGTGGAGAACGAGATAGGAATGCTGGAGGACGCGCGTGACCACTCGCCACAGGCGGAGAAAGCATACTCAGGCGTCGTCCCCAACGCCATGCTGAAGGCCGTCAAGGCTAAGAGCGGCTCAACATGGGGCGAGGTCCTCACACATGACGCCTACGGCGATGAGCAGTTCATGGCCTACTGGTACGGCCGCTATGTGGAGCGTCTCGCTGCCGAGGCGAAGACGGTGCTCGACATCCCGATGTTCGTCAACGCCGCCATGAACAGCCGCGGACGCCGCCCGGGAGAGTATCCATCGGCCGGCCCACTCGCCCATCTGAAGGATATATGGCACGCCGCGGCACCACATATCGACCTCCTCGCACCAGACATCTACGACACAGGCTTCAAGCAGTGGGCAGAGCGATATGCCCTGCCAGACAACCCGCTCTTCATACCCGAGTCACGCTGCTGCCCGAACAGCGGTGTGAGAGCGCTCTACACCATGGGCGAGCACGAGGCAGTGGGATTCTCACCGTTCGCCATCGACCAGTCGTCGGCCGGCGAGCAAAGCGAGGTGAGACAGGCTTACAGCATCATTGACGAGCTGGGACCACTCCTCATGACACACCGCGCGACAGGAAGAGTGCGCGGAGTGCTCCTCGATGCCGAGGATCGCGAGACAGTCATCAACGACGGGCAGACAATACTGACCTGCCGGCACTACCTCACCCTGCCATGGGACCCCCGCTCCACAGACGGCTCTCTATGGCGGGAGGGCGGCGCGATAATCATACGCACGGCGAAGAATGAATATGTCATTGCCGGAAGCGGAGTCGTCGTCGACTTCAAGACAAAGACAGAGAAAGAGCAGGACGAGCGCGCTGTGCTCGGCGAGGACGGATTCGCAGACAAGGGCAATGGCGCTGACACAGCCGCCACGAGACGATTCACAGGAAAGCGGAAGGGCATCGGCGCTGTCGACGAGGTAAGCGTAAATGACGATGGCTCGCTAAGATATATACGCCGCCATAATGGCGACCAGAGCCATCAGGGACGCCACGCACGCATCTCAGTCGACGACTATAAGATTCTCCGCGTCACACTTTACGAGTATTAGCCACCATCCCTGAGCATACACCCCCAAGACCATCCATCGGGCCACAAATGCCACAAGCATTCATGGTCCGATTTCATTATGCGCAGTGGCTTCGGGATTATTATCCGTAACCAGAGCCAATGAGCCTGTCATGAGCACTGTATGGCAGGCTCAAGAAGCACCTCTCACAGCCCCATCCAGCACAAACCGAATAATTGAGGTTAGAACAATAAAACTGTAAGCAAAGGCCGCCTCAGGAGTTGCAATATGAAAGCTGGGAGATAAAGAAAGGAATTGAGCTCAAATCGGTTATTGGATTTGGGAAAAATGCTGTCCGGTAAACTGTCTTAACCCCCTCTTGAAACGTAGAAAACCAATCAAGATGTGTTAAGACTGTTTACCGGACAGTAATACTATTTTGAATATCTAATAATAAAGTAAAATAAATATACCAAGAGTATGCACGGAAAGGAATGCGGGAATTTACTTCATAAACCATTCATCCAATGACCATTGCAGAGACTTCACAGCCGCTCAATCTCCTCAACAGGAAGCATGGTTATCGAAGAAATAAGAGAGACTGGCATCCCCTGCTCCTTCATCGCACGTGCTGAGGCATATAGAGCCGCATCCTTCTGGAGTATCTCCTGGGACTTTTGCTGAAGCTGGCTGTCCTTCTCCTCAAGCTGCTCATCTTTCTGCTGAAGCTGGCTGTCCTTCTGGAGTATCTCCTGAGACTGCTGCTGAAGCTGACTGTCCTTCTGGAGTATCTCCTGGGACTTCTGCTGAAGCTGCTTGTCTCTCTCCTTGATAGCAAGCTCACGCTCCTGAAGAGCCCGCTCACGCTCCATAAGGGCTGTGTCACGGTCCTCAATGGCTGAGTAATACTCATCCTCGACATCCATATCAAGACGCATGCGAGCACTGGCAGCGGCAGCCGTGAGACGGCGGAGGATATACATCATGTCGGCGTCATCCTCGTATTCTGACTCTTCTATATCCAGCACCTGGCTGTCATACTCGTCACGGCGCGTCTGGTCGAACACGCTGAGCACCTTCTCCAGCCTGTTGTTAACCTGCCCACGCAATAAAGGTATCTGGACGATGATGCTGTCATGGACAAGACTCTCAACGAAGGGGTCAGGCATGCCCACTGTAACAACATTCCCGTCATAGTCATACGAGTGATGCGAGACATACAGCACGGGCTCTTCTATCTCACCGACACGGTGGCCAAGAAGATAGACCGTTATCATCGGTATGGCATAGCCTTTGGGATTGTCTGTCTTGACGATATTGTCCTTGTTGGCATACTGTGCCCCGAGATATTGGCGGAAACGCAGAGTCTCTGTGTTAAGCCATGTCTTCTGCAGCTCTATGAGGACAAGCTTCTCCTTGCCACTCTCGTCGACGACGGTCGCGGCGAAGTCTATGCGGAACATCGAGATATTGTCACGGTTGGTGTTGGCATACTCATGCGGACGAACCTTCACACGCACCACCTCACGCTTCAGAAGTGCGGAGATAAGGGTGCGCGCTATCCGCTCGTCCTCAACAAGATATTTGAAGACGGAATCATATATGGGGTTCGCGATGTTTATTCTCATGGCTGATGATTCTTTATTATAATGGGGATGCACATTTGATGTTGTATGCAAAAATACGACAAAATTATCAAAGTCCCAAACAATTACGTGATTTTTAACATCATTGTGGCTGTCAATGACACGAAACATGAAAGCCGGCAACTGGCAGTGTATCACTACTGTCAGCTGTCGGCTTTTACCTTTCATGTTTGCGGAGACATTTACTGCCCCGCATATCTGTCTGCCAGATTATCTCTGGATGAACTTCTTATTGCCCTTAACGACGATGCCCTTGTAGCCAGCACCTACTGCCTGGCCTGCAAGGTTGTATGTCTGTGCGTTTGAGCTCTGTATGTTCTCTACCTCAATGTTGCCAATGCCTGATGGGTCTCCAGCGCCTGTCTCAAGCCAGAAGCGCTCTATAGCCATGAGGCGCGCGTTCTTGCAAGCGTAATAGAGGCGTACGGTGTTCTTGCCTGTGAGTTTCAGTCCGCCTTCTGGAAGAACGGCGAAAGCATTGGCTGGGGATGTCTTTGCAAGACCGCCAGGCTGCTCAATATTGTCGCGTACAGCCCATCCTGAGATTTCTCTTACACCAGTGGTCGTGATGTATGCTGAGGTGCCATTCTGCCACTGCGCCTTTGATTCATCAGTAGAGTTGCTGTTACCCATCTTTGCGTTTCCAGAGAAGTATTTCTGGTTGCCAGCCTCGTCGTAGATGGCGATAGCCCAGATGAAGTTCTGGTTAGAAGCACAGTTGAAGGCGATGCCTGTGACATTGAGCTCCTTGCCTGCTGCCACGTCAACGGCGAAACCAATCCAACGGTCTGGGGCTGTACCAATAAGGTCCCAAGTCTCGTTAACTTCAAGGTCCTCACCACCATCGGGGTTCGGTTTTGTCCAGATAGCCTTTGGGTCGGCATCTGTGGCATCAAGAGAAGATGAATACACGAGAGCATCGTCAAATACACCCCATACCTCTGCGTTATATGCAAAGTTTCCACCGAAGTTTCCTGCATTGTAGTGAGAGGTAAGCCTGTCCACCTCTGGATACTTAGCCTTTACATCGAGGTAAGCAAGCGGCATGCCGTTCTGCTTTGTAACTGTAGCGTTCTCGTCCTGATAGTAACCGAAGTCGTAAGAATCATCGGCAAGCGCTGTGGCACCGCAAATCTGCTTCTCTGCCTTCATGGTTTCAGTATCGGCATACAAGCCGTATTTTTGCTGTGCACTTGCGCTGAGCGCTGCAACAAGCGCTAAAGAGAGTGTAAAGATTTTCTTCATAGTAAAAATATTTTTGTTATTATAAGAAATGTAAGATTTTTCTTTGGCAAATATACACTAATTATATTATCTGTGCAAATTTATCATCATTTTTTTACAAAAATTCTTGGATGTTGGTTTATTCAGCCAACATCCAAGAATCTGTAGTCATATTTATCTCTTTCTCTTTAAGCAGGTGGGTTTATCAGCGTCTTGATGATATCACCTGGCTTATCCTATTTCACGTATGGGTCGTAGCCCGGGTTCTGGCCGAACTCCTCAGCGTTCTGCAACTTGTCGAGGAAAGTGTTTGGTATAGGCCAGAGTGTGTGGTATTCCTGTCGGCAGTCATCTCCTGCCATTGACGGGTTACGTCCCATGATAGTTGCTGCAAACTTGCCCTGCGGACCGAGGATGCGCTTCAAGTCGAACCAGCGGAGCCACTCGCCGCAAAGCTCACGTGCACGCTCCTCAAGTATCCAGTCGATTGTCATATCAGATGCTGACACCTGTGCCTCGGAGAGGTTATGGCCTGGGCGTACGACACGTGCGTTACGTATTTCCTTGTTGATAAGGGTTGCGGCCTCTGAGGTCCTGCCAAGGGCTATCATACACTCTGCTGCTATGAGTGGCATCTCGGCATAGCGAATTACAGGCACGTCGCCATAGCCGAACTGTCCGTTAGGAGCAGCGAGGAGGAATGTTCCGTTCGGGTCGCGGTCCCAGATACGGTACTTCATGAATCGTGGGAAAGACTCTGCTATATACGTTGTCGTGTTCTCGTCGAGGTCTGGGTATTTCTCGTTCGGGTTGCGGACTTTCGCTCCGCCATATGAGTTTACAGCCTCTGTCTTGTAGAGCTTGTCGATATCGACAGTAGCGATGCCCTGTGCGGTGTATGCATCTTCCTCTGCCTGCGAGAGACTCTTGTTAGTGAAATAGAGAACCGTCTTGTCTTTAGCGACCTTCTTGCCTACGAGTTCTGGGAGATTATACTTGCCCGCCTGTTCTGCATTCCATGTGAAGCCTCGAGGAGCATTCTCCGGGAATGCCTCCTGGAAGACAGCATCGTAGCGAGCGTCCCAATCCTGCCAGAGCTTCATAAAGTAATAGGTAGGCATCATGAGACGACCCTCAGAAGGATACTCCCAAGATGTTGCGGTGTTTGTGATACCAGCATTTCCCACGAGTGATGGTGAGAAGTAGCGGTAGACACGGTTTGGCTTAGAGTCAGCATCGAGCGAGGCGTTGCTGGAGAATGTTGTCACCCAGAGGAACTCAGTGTTCGTCTTGTTGTTCTTAGCCTGCCATATCTCGTCGTAGGTGTCGTAGAGCTTTATGCCAAGGGCAGACTTGTTGTTGATGACATCATTGGCGGCTGCGAGAGCCTGCTCGTAGAATGTCTTCTGCTCTGCACTGCCCTGAGCCTCGTACTGTGCACGGGTGAGGAGCACACGGGCAAGGAGTGCCTTGGCAGCCTTCTGTGTCGAGCGGCCTACATTTCCGTTGTAAGGATTAACGGGGAGGAGGGAAGCGGCAGCCTTTGCGTCTGGAATGATAACCTCATCGTAAATCTGCTTTGCTGGAGTGCGGTGAGCCGTGAAGACGGCTGCAGAGGTCTCCTCTGTGCGCATCTCGATGTCGCCGAAGAACTCTACGAGCCACCAGTAGCAGTAGGCGCGCATGAAGCGTGCCTCACCCTCGAAGCTGGAAGTCTGAGCCTCTGAGAGGCCTATACAGTCCGGCAGACGGTTGATGATAGCGTTACAGTCGTTGATATTGTCATATACACGGTTCCACACGTTGGCTATCTGTCCACGGTCGCCCTGAAGGTTGACGCAGCGTGTCAGCTGCATACCGTACTCGTAGCCGCCAGCACGGTTCTGCCAGATATCAGCAGAGCCTTCCATGTAGAGCACAGGGTCTTCACGTCCGTAGTATTTCCAGCGGAAGTTGTAATACATCTGGTTCACGAGGTTCTCCATGCCTTGAGGAGTGGCAAAGACCTCGTTGGCGCCTTCGGCTGACGGATTGTACTCGTCAAGGCCACAAGACTGGAAGGTGAAGGCGGCGGCCGAGGCCACCACAGCACCCATGATATATTTATTGAAAATCTTCATTGTATTTCTGATTTATTAGGATGTGTGTTGTACGGGGGAAACACTCGATGATTCTTTAGAAGTTCACGTTCAGACCGACTGTGAAGCTGCGCTGGTTGCCTTCTGGATCCCAACCCTTCTGGAAATCGCTCTTCACCCAATACAACGGGTCATTTACAGTTGCATATACACGGACCTTTGTAAGGCCGATGGTCTTGAGAGTCTTCTTTGGCAGAGTGTAGCCGACAGTTATACGCTTCAGCTTGATGAATGAGTTGTCGGCATACCACAGCGACTGGTAACCGGTGTAGTCATAGAAGTTACGTCCTTTGTAGGCTCCGGGAAGGAGGGCATTCTCGTTTGTGCCTTCTACCCAGTAGTCCATATTCACGTACTTGCCACCGTCTGTAGGGGTGTAGTTGCCCATGCGGTTCTCTGCCCACTGTCCGAAGCGTGCGTAGAAGTAGATGTTCACGTCGAAGTTGCCGATGGTGAAATCGTTGTTGAAGCCTGCAAACCAGTTTGGAGATGTAGAGCCGATATACTGGACATCTTCTGACTGGGAGATGCTGTATGGATTATCCTTCGTGTACTGGACAATGTTTCCGTCCTTGTCTGCTTTCTCATACACTCCGTCAGAAACCTTGCGCATTCCTGGAATATCAATGTGTACATCACCCGGCTTCTGGTTGAAGATAGCGGCTTCGTCAGCCTCACTGGTCTTCCAGATGCCCAGATATTTGAATGTAAGGAACGACTTGATAGGATGACCGAGCATAAGCGTGTTCTTCTCCTTCTCTGTGCCTATCGTGATGTCTGTGCCGTCAACGAGGTCTTCAATCTTCTCTGAGTTGGCAGAGAAGGTGAGAGAAGAGTTCCACTGGAACTTCTTCTTAACGATATTACGCGTGTTGACGGTGAACTCGACACCCGTGTTGCGTGTAGAACCGATGTTGGTGTATGTAGCGTACTTGCCGTCCATACCTGCTGATGTTGGCAGAGAGCGGAGGAGGATAAGGTCTGTTGTCTTGGTATAGTACCAGTCGAAGACTACATTGATACGGTTACGGAGGAAAGAAGCGTCAAAGCCAAGGTCGAATGTTGTGGATTTCTCCCATTTTGTATCCTTGTTCGCAACGACATAGTAGCCCGAGCCGTTCTTGTCTAGAGTACCGAGGATGTAACGGTTAGCAGCATCGTCCTGGAAGCCGAACGACCAGTTGGCGAAGGTGACACCAGACTGTGTGCCGTAGATGCCTATACCGGCATTGCCCGTCACACCGTATGTGGCACGTATCTTGAGGTCGTCAAGCCAGTCGCCCTTCACCTTCTCCATCCATGCCTCGTCTGTGATACGCCATGCGAGGGCAGCAGAAGGGAACCAGTCCCACTTATGTCCGTCGGCAAGACGGCTCGCACCGTCGCGGCGGAGAGAGGCGGTGAAGAGATAGCGGCTCTTCCAGTCGTAAGAGACACGACCGGCGTAAGAGAATGTCTGGCTCTGCTCGTAACCGCTTGAATGGATTGAGGAACCGTCCTCGCCATCGTTGCTGCCGAGATTCCACCAAAGATTGCTTGCCAAAGTCTGGCCCTTTGATGTCGCAGAGAGGAAGTCGCTCGTCTTACGGCTCCATGTGGTGAGGAGCGTGACACCGAGGTGATGGTCTTTCGGAAGCTGGACGAAATTGTATGTCAGGACGTTGTTCCATTCAAGATAGAGACCTGAGCTCTTCGTCATCGTTGCGGCGCTCTTCTGTCCTGTCTTCTCAAGATTGGCAGACTGGCTGGCATCGATATAGTCGCCGACAGAAGAGTTGGTGATGTGAGCATTGAGCTGTGAGCGGAAAGTGAGGCCTTCGATAGGATGGATGTCGAGATAGCCGTTGGCAATGACGTTTGTGCCGTTAGATTCACGCTTGTAGAGATAGTTGCCGTTGTTGTCGATGAGAGGATTGACATACTCGTCGGCAGCGAGAGGACGCTCCACGAGCTCATTGCCTATAGTGTATGTCTCTGTCTCAGCGTCATACACACCGTAGGGCGATCCGAGCTCCATGCCTGTCGTGGCGGCTTTCTCGTAAGGAGAGTTGCCTGCACGGTTGTGTGTCAGCTGGAAGTCCACACCGGCTGATATCCAGTCATATACCTTATGGTCGATGTTGGCGCGGAGAACATAGCGGTCGGTGCCGTTGCCTTCCTTCCACTTGTTGCCGTTGCTTGCATATCCGAGCGAGAAGCGTGCCGAAGTCTTTTCCGTACCACCAGAGAGGGTCACGGTGTGCTTTGTGCTCCATGTGGCTGATTTCTGCAAGAGTTCCTCATAGTTTGTCCACGCTCCTGCCTTGTATGCGGCGAAAGCCTCGTTAGAAGAGAAGAGGAGGCGGTCGTCAGCTGCACTCGACCACTGTCCTGCAGCGACGGCAGCGTTCTTTGCTGCATTATAGTAGTTGTCGCCTGAACGATATTCGGGATGGTCAGAGCGCATGGCGCCTGTCACAGAGCCGCTGTAGGAGATGGCCATTCTGCCCTTCTCCGCCTTCTTCGTCGTCACGATGATGACACCGTTGGCACCCTGCGAACCATAGATGGCTGTTGAGGACGCATCCTTCAAAACGTCGACTGACTCGACATCCTCTGGGTTGATATCGCCGAGCGAACCGCCCTGGACACCGTCGATGATGACGAGAGGGTCGTTCTTACCATTGATGGAGCGGTTACCACGGATACGGAGCTCGCCATCATTGACATCAAGACCCGAGATACGGCCCTGGAGGGCTGAGGAGACATCTGATGTGGGAGCCTGAAGGATAGCATCTGACTTCACCTGGGCCACAGAGCCTGTTACATCGCGCTTCTTCACTGTGCCGAAACCTATCACGACGACCTCGTCCATCATCTTCGAGTCAGGCTTCATGTTAATCTTCAATCCATTCTCAGCTTTGACAGTCTGTGTGAGATAGCCTACGTATGACAATTCTATCTGCTGCCCTGGCTTGGCGTTGATGGTGAAATTGCCGTCAAGGTCAGTGATAGTGGCTGCCTGCGTTCCCTTCACGCGGACAGTGACACCAATCATTGGCTCGCCGAACTCATCGACGACATTACCCTTGACCTGTGCCTGCTGCTGAACTGCATAGACATATTCAGGCGCTGTGGCGTTGTCCGCAAACAGAGCCTGCGGCATCAACACTGCTGCCGAACATGCCGCCAGCATAACCTTAGCGGTAAAGCTGGCATTAGTCTTGTTTCTTCGCATAAGTCTGTGTTTTAGTTATAATATTATTCTCGATTTACGGTTAGAAATAAATGCACGTATTTATATAAGATACTTATTCTATGCAAATATATGAAAAAAAATCAGAAAGGTACTATATAACCAACCCCACATTAACCTTTATTAACCTTACAGGGACAGATATCGGTGAATAAATGGATTACATGTCGGTTTTATTAATTGTCAGACAGACAACAGAAAGATAAGAACGAGGGCATGGATATGAGGGAAAGAAAGGAAAAAATGAAGGGGGAAGCAAGAACAGAGGATGGGGGAAGCAAGAACAGAGGACATCCAATCGGCTATGCTGATGGTGGGCGTAAAACCCAAAGAAGGGACAGAGCCGTTTTTTAAGCTCTGCCCCTTCTTTGGGATAAATATTCTATTGATGTTTGACATTTATATATGATGTTTCTGCATCATACATTATGTCTATGTGTCTGTCGGGATTACCAGGTGCGGAAAGATGAGCGGCTGCGCTTTGCTCCTGTTGTCTTGGTGAAGACCTTGTCGCCTGACTTCACTGTCACGTTGAAGCCGCCGTCCCATGATGCGCCTGTGCGCCAGCGTGGGTCACCAATCTGCTTGGAGTAGATTGGATGGTTCTTCACACGGTCAGTAGTGTTATAGTAGAAGCCGCTGATGTCAGCGTGGCGGTATGCGTCCTTCTCGAAGTCTTCCTTGGCGTTGACTGCTCCGATTGGTGCTGGGTTGCGGAAGAGCTCCTCTGCTGTCAGCTGGTAGCCTACTGCGTCCGCCTCGTTCTCGTTGAGGTTGTCACCGAACTTTATCTGTGTCTCACCGTAACCACCGACATTCAGCAGACCCTTCTGGTATCCAGCACCATCTGATGTGTTGGAGAATGCTGTCTGTGCGAACATACCATCGATGAGTGTGGTCTTCGGGTTGTTAGATGCGAGGAATTTGGCGTAAGCTGGAACGACGGTAGAGTAGTTGTCAGCAAAGTCGTATGTGAGGTCCTTCGTTGATATTTTCATACCCTTCTGGTAGTAGTCACGTCCCTTGTCGTTAGGATTGCCTGCGAAGACGAAGAGGTTCTTCTTGCAGGTAATCTTTGAGCCGGCAGGTATGTATGCCACCTCGAAGATGAGACCGTGTGACTTGTTGTTTGAACGTGGAGCGAAGTTCACGAATGTGTTGTTCGACACGTTGATGTTCCATCTTGTTCCCTCTGGCCATCCGAGGTTCTTGTTCTCTGTCACGAGAGCGTGGCGTGAGGAGTTGATGATGGTGTTGTTCTGGAATGTGAAGTTCTTGTAGAAGTTTGACTTCGCATTGTTTCCAGGACCTGCGAACCAAGAGTATCCACGGCCGTTGGTATCATATCCGCCCTCGTCGTAGAAGACGCAGTCCTCAACTGTCAGATTCTCGATAATCTGACGGTTAGGGCCCTGGAAGCGGATGAAGCCACGGACATGTCCTGACATTGTACAACGTGAGACGCGGAGCTCAGTAAGGATGAACGACAGACCCTGCGAGTACATGTTCATGAAGTAGTTGGCAGAGATTTTGAGGTTAGGATTGCCGTTCTTGCCTTTCTGGTCGAAGTATGTGTTCCATGCCATCGGGTGGAAGTTGATATCCTCGAAGATGATTGGCTGTATGGCGAGTGTCACACCGTTCTCTGTGCCTGAGCGTGCGTTACGGCAGAGACCCCAGTTGACAGCGTTGGCGGATGTCTGTGCCTCATTGCTGTAGCCGACACCCTGGAGCACTGTGGCGCGTCCCTTACCGGCAGCGAGGTCGGCGGGGTTGGTGGCGAGTGTGAGGCCCTTTGTTAGCTCTACGGTTGACGAGCAGTAGTATGTCTGTCCACCCTCAAGATAGAACACCTGTCCCTCTGCTATTGTGTTGTCAGACATGTAGTTCGTGAGGATGGTGTCGAGACGTGTAGCCACGAGGTCGGCACATCCGTATGTACTGCCCACACGCTGGCCTCTGTTCTGGAGGATAGTATCCTGCTTTGCCTCCTCAGGAGTATTGGCCTTGATGATGATAGGGTCGCCTGGGTCGCCCTGCATACGTACCATGGTAGAGTTGTACTGGCGGTCGTAGTAGCGTCCGATGTTGTTGTTCTGTCCGCTCACGATGTATGCTGCGTTTGACTCGAGACCCTCGACATGTATGCGGCCTGCTGCCTTCTCCTCTGGTGTGAGCTTATGGATATGCTCGGCAAGCTGGATATTGTCGGCTGATGGGATGACGCGAATCTCGTCGAAGACCCACTCGTTGTCCTTCACCTCGGCTCCTGCCTCGATGAAGTCCTTGTACTTTGTCTCCCATCCTGACTCTACCTGTGGGAGGAAGCATACGTCCATGGATGTCTTTGTGACGTTCTCTGTCCAGAAGACAGAAGGCACGTCGTAGCGCATACCTGTTGTGAGGGCGCCCACCTGGTTACGGCTGTCGTCGCGTGACTGGTCGCTCTGGTGTGAGCCGTCGCCGTAGCCGTACCACTTTGACGAGCGTGGGTCGTCAGGGTTGTCGAGGTCGGCGAGTGCGCGTATGGCATAGAGGTATCCTGTGCCGTACTGTAGGTCCTCATGGAGGAAAGTGTTTATATCCTGGCCCACGAGGATGGTGTCAAGAAGCTGTGGGTTCTCTTCCTTCTCCCATGATGTGCCCTGTATCTTCGCCTTCAGCTCATAGCCTACAGCTCCGTCGACGGTGTACCAGAAGAGGCGCATATCGTTGACGTGTGTGCTGGACTTCAGTCCCTTCTGGGCGAGATAGGTCTCTATGTTCGGGTCAACACGCGATGCGATGTCACAATAGTAGAGTGTTGTTGATGTCGCAGTGTTCACGGTATGGCGGAACATAGGCATGAACAGGCGGTCAGCATCGCTTCCGAAGACGCTGTCATCATCCTTACATGATGTGAGGACAGACAGTGTCGTCGCAAATATTGTTGCAAATACTAATATCTTTTTCATTGTCGTCATGTTTATTAATAGCCGTAATAGTTCTTATACTGTCCTAAGCTTCGGCTTATGACATCTCGTGGTATAGGCAGTATGTATCGTACTGGTGGAAGGTTCTCAAGGACGGCGTCGCTTGAGTACTCTGGCATTGACGATGGATATATTGTACCGCCCTCGTCGATGTAGATGTATCCACGGAGAGAGCAGCGGCAGTTAGCCTTTGCTATACCTGTGTTGTCGTCGAGCCACTGGTACATATTTGCTGTGTTCCAGGCGTCAGAGCCTGTGATAGGCACTTTTGACATCTCCTTGGTGTGGTTGCCCCAGTCTTCCCAGAGGTTGTTGAGCTTCAGTGTGTCTGAGTCATAGTGGTAGAACTCGATGACACCGAGCTTGGCGTCTGTGTTAGGGAATCTGAATACCTCGGGGAATTCTGCATCAGTGTACTTGCCTGCCTCGTCTGTTGCTACCAGCTCGTTCCACTCTGAGCGCTTGCGCACCTTGTAGAAGACTGTCTTCGGGAGCTTGTAGAAGAGGCCCTCATGGTCGTAGCTGTCATCGTCTGAGCCTACGCCATAGTATCTCCAGAACTGCTTGTAGATGACCTTGTTGTAGATGTTCCAGCGCACGAGGTCTTTCCAGCGTATGTTCTCTCCGCCGAACTCCCATGCTCTCTCGTCAACAATGGCCTGGAAGAAAGCGTCCTTTGAGCCGAGGGCATCGACATAACCGTCTACCTTCTCTGCCTTGTTTGCGGCATTGCGGAATGCACGCTCACGGACTTGCTTCAGGGCTGCCTTCGCTGCGTCTGTAGGGCCGTTTATCTCGTTCTCTGCCTCAGCGAACATGAGGAGGACGTCAGCATAGCGCATGTATGGGAAGTTGATGCCTGTATTGCCCTGTGATGTGTTGCCCATAGAGGCGCTCTGGTCCCAGAACTTTGACCACTTCAGGCAGTAGTTGGTATAGCTGTTCTGTATGACTGGTGTGCCGTCGAAGTTGTATGACCAGTAGCCTACCATGTCACGGCGTGCGTCCTGTGGGTCGAATGTATAGCGGTAGAATGAGTTTAGGCCGACAGAGCCTGTTGTGCGTCCCCATGCGTGGTCGGTGTCGCCTGCGCTTGAGAGGTCGCACTTAGGACCATGAACATAACCGATGTTTCCACTTACGTCACGTGCGAAAGGAAGCTCGAAGATTACATCGTCGGCTGAGTTGACCTTGTAGTTACACTCGTCGATGAATACCTGGAAGTAGTCGTTTGTGAGTGAGTGGCCTGACTCGTTGATGACTGAGTCGGCGTATGTGCGTGCTATGTGGTAGTAGTCCATATAGTCGCTTGGGCGCTGCATTGTGCCCACCTCAGTCTCTGATGAGCCTGGGCGGAGCGAGTATCCTCCGCGGAAGAGGGCTATACGTGAGATGAGTGCCCATGCGTACTCCTTTGAGCAGCGCTCAACACCTTCTGTTATCTCCTTGGCGAGACGCATCTTCGGCGCTGCAGCCTTGAGGTCGTTGATGAGGGCTGTGAGTATCTCGTCGCGCTGTCCCATAGGCATGACGAGGCTTTCCTGCTCGTATGTTCGTGTGAATGTGAACGGCACGTCGCCGAAGAGGATAACGAGGTCGAGGAAGTTCATGGCGCGAATGCACTTTGCCTCTCCTACCATCTGCAGGAGGTCGGCATTGCCCTGCTTGTAGAGCTCTGACTGCTCAGCGGCGCAGACGAAGTTGTTGGCGCGCTCTATTGTCTCGTAGGCGGCGTCCCAGAGGCTCTTGACGTTGCTGCCGTCGGCCTCTCCGTCGAAGAGTTTCCACTCGTTGTGGCTCGGGCTCTGTATCTCAGCAGATGATGTGGCGAACTCCACATCGCTGTTGAAGTTGAATGTGGTCAGATAGGCATTGCCGTAGGTGTTGCCTGAGCATGTTGACTCATAGACGGCATTGAGCAGACGGTCAGCCTCGGCGGTGTTGCTGAAGACGTACTCGTCAGTGACCTTCGAGGGCGCCTCGACATCGAGATAGTCGTTGCAGGCTGTGAGTGCCGTCATAGAGAGACCACAAAGTATGATATGCTTTATTTTCATTGTTTGTTTCTCCTAAATTATATATATGACTATTGATTAGAAAGAGAGGTTAAGACCAAGGAGGTAGCTGTGGCTACGTGGATAACGGTTGTAATCGACGTTAGGAGTGAGTCCGTTCTGGATATCAACCTCCGGGTCATAGCCTGAATAGCCTGTGATGCAGAATATGTTTGAGCCTGTCACGTAAACGCGCAGACGTGAGATGCCCCACTTCTTTGTCAGCGATGTAGGCAGTGTGTAGCCTATGGTGAGGTCATTCAGACGGAGGAATGAGCCGTCCTCAACGAAGTTGGAGAGTGTGTAGCGTGCTGTGACGTCCTGTGGGTTCCAGAGTGTCTTGCCGGCGTTGACGCTCTCGTATACGTCGAGGTAGTCAATGTGCTGTGAGTTGCTCAAGAGTGGCTCGTTGAGGTTATATATGCTCTGTGTGCCGTCAGCGTTGGTGTTGTAGATGTCTCCGTAGTATACCCAGCGGTTGTCATAGCCGAACTTGGCGAGGACGTTGCGTGGGTTGGTCTGGCTTGCGCCGCATGCTGAGGAGAGGTCGTAGGCTGTGGCGTTGATGACGTCGAAGTCGAGCATGTATGTGAAGTTTGCCACGAAGTCGAAGTTCTTCCAGCGTCCGTTGAGGCCGAAACCGCCCTGGAGCTTAGGGTTGGTGTTGCCGACAACGGTACGGTCGTTGATGTCTATCTTGCCGTCGCCATTGAGGTCCTTGAGCTTGATACGGCCTGGGGCTGTACCGAAGAGTCCCACAACAGTAGGCTTCTCCTGCACGCCAGGGTTGGCTGCGAGATACTCCGCGTCGTTGGCAGAATAGTTGAATCCGTCGCGGTGGAACTCGTCGAATCCGTAGATGCCGTCATATACATAGCCGTAGATGAGACCTACCTCCTGTCCCTCGACGAGGCGGAAGTTGTCCTCTGAGTCCCAGCTTCTGCCTGGGATATAGGCGTCTGTACCGTTGATTTTCTCTACCTTTGTCTTGTTCCATCCCATGGTGAGGTTAGCTGAGAGGACATAGTCCTTGCCACGGAGGATGTCACCGTTCATTGTGAGCTCTATACCCTTGTTAGAGACCTTACCGACGTTCTGCCACTGGTAAGAGTAGCCTGTCGTGGTAGGTATCTGGCAGCGGTAGAGGAGGTCACGTGTGGTGTTCCAGTAGAACTCAGGTGTCACTGTGAGGCGTCCCTTGAACATTGAGATATCGAGCGCGAGGTTGCGTGTGATGGTTGTCTCCCACTTGATGTCTGTGTTAGGGAAGAGGTTGTCTGATGCGTAATACTTGTCACCATCCTTTGTTGTGGTGTTCTCGCCCCATGACGGGCCGCCGCTGCTGTTGATGGAGTACTGGTAGCGCCAGCGGTCGTCGCCGATGTTGTTGTTACCTGAGAGACCGAATGCAGCGCGTATCTTGAGGTTGTCAACGACATCCTTGTTCCACCAAGGCTCCTCAGACACTACCCATGCGCCTGATATGGCTGGGAAGTAACCCCACTGGTTGCCCGGTGCGAAGCGTGTCGAGCCGTCGGCACGGAATGTAGCCGAGAGGAGGTAGCGGTGCTTGAAGTTATAGTTGGCCTGACCGAAGAATGATGCCATGCGGTTAGGCGTTGTCAGCGATGATGTAGAATGGAAGGCAGAACCGAGACCCATGTTGTTCAGAGCTGAGCGTGGCTCTATGAACTGTGGGAAATAGCGTGATGCCTGGTAGTTTGTCTTTGTCTGGTTGTGCTGGATTTCCTGACCGAGGAGGAACGAGAGGTTGTGAGCGTCCTTCAGTGTGAGGGCATAGTTCACAGTGTTTGTCCAGGTGTACTTGAAGTTATGTGTGTTTGTTATCTCTGCAATAGGCATATTCTCTTCCTTTGCAGCTGTGTCTGTCAGATAGCCGTAGAAGCGGTTGTTGTCTGCGAACGACCAGAACTGTGCCAGATCTGTCTTGAACGTGAGGCCTGGGATAATCTCCCATGTGAGGCTGGCCTGGTTGGTGAAGCTGTAAGAGTGCTTGAGGTTGTAGTTCTGGTTGATGTCGTCAACAGGAGAAGCGAGCTTCCAGTAACGCTCGACATTGAAGTCTTCCCACTCCTCGTCGCGCGATGTGAACTCACGGATACCGTTTGTAGGCCTGTAGTTCAGCACGCCGATGAGTCCCTTTGTGCCTATGCCGCTTGCGCCAGCGCCGAGGTCACGGCGGTATGTGAAGCGTGGGTTGATGAGGAGGCGGAGGTTAGGTGCGAGCTGCGCGTTAATCTTGGTGTTCATGTTTGTGCGGCGCACTCCTGAACCCTCGATGATACCGTTCTGGTTGTGCTGTGTGAGCGATGTGGAGAAGCGGAGCTTGTCGTTGCCGCCCTGCACTGTGGCGTTGTACATCTGTGTCAGCGCTGCCGAGCCCATCAGCTCGTCCTGCCAGTCGTGGGTGGTCTTTGTCTTGTAGATGTCAAGGTCGTTAGGGTTACCGAAGTCACGGCGGAAGTTGTATGTCTTGGAGTTGTTGGCGATACATCCGTCGAGCTGGTACTTCACGAACTCGTATGTGTCGAGCATCTCCTGCTTTCCGGCGAGCCATGAGAGCTGTCCGTAGGCGTTGAAGTCAACCTTCAGCTTGCCAGCCTGTGCCGACTTGGTGGTCACGACAACAACACCGTTACCACCACGCGCACCGTAAACGGCTGTCAGCGAGGCGTCCTTGAGGACATCGATGCTCTGGATGTCAGTAGGAGGGATATCATTGATGTTGTCTGTCTGGAATCCGTCGACGATAAAGAGAGGCTTCGCGTCCTGTGAGTCAGAGATGGCCGAGCCACCACGGATACGGATATTGATGTCAGCACCTGGCTGACCGTCGACTGTTGTCACCTGCACGCCGGCAATCTTACCTGCGAGAGCCTCGGCAGCCGAAGCGACAGGCACAGCGGCGAGCTTGGCGCCTGATACTGAGCCGACAGAGCCGGTGAGGTCCTTACGTGCCTTTGAGGTATAGCCGATGACTACAACCTCCTCGACAGCAGCAGCGTCGTCCATGAGCTTAATCTGCAGTCCCTGGCCTGCTGCCACTTCCTGAGTGACCATGCCGACGTAAGATACAACGAGTTTTTTCCCAGCGGCAACCTTCATCTTGAAGTTACCGTCGATGTCAGAAATAGCAGCGTTCTTGGTATTGCCCTTCTCGACAATCGTGGCACCTATGATAGGCTCGTTGTTCTGGTCGACAACGGTACCACTGCATTCCGACTGTGCCCAGAGGGCTGACGGGAACGCCGCGAGTAGCATTACCAACATGCATGCCTTGCAAAAGAGTTGCTTTGCTTCCTTCATGTTGTGATGAAATTTTAGTTAGTTTTATTTATTTATTAGTTGATATGCCAGTTTTTCATAGGGGCTGGATGAAATATATTCTCTCAGATAGGGGTGACAGTGGTGGGGTGACAGTGGTGGGGTGACAGTGGAAAGGGTGACTGTGGATGGGGTGACTGTGGATGGCTTCCGGGGCATACCGGCGGGGGTATACCTGTGGTGGAGCCGTCAGGGCGCACGGAGACACAGGCTGGTGTAGCCAGAATCAAGGATATTGTTATCACCGTGCTCTCTTGTAGAGAGTAACTGTTAATAATTTACGATAAGGTTAACTTAAATTTGTTATTATGTGTATGAATTGACTGCAAAGTTAACTATTTTCAACATAATAAACAAATACTTGACCCATATTAAGAGTTAAAAAACTTTAAGAACACTGTTTACATACAAGAAAAACACTTGACCTATATAATCTCGCATGGTTAACAAACGATAATTTTTGTTTTATCGGACTAATTCTCCCTTGTCCCGGAATGTGGTTTTTCTGTGCGCGGAAGATAAGATAAGGAGGGGGGAATGACAGGGGGAGGGCAGGCGTAGAAAAGAGGAATTAAACGGGGCTTACAGTCGCGCCCCGCCAGGGCTGTGGACAATAGCAGGCTCTGGGCTCTCTGCTTGGCGGCGGGGCTAATACGGCATCCTCCCCCGCCGTCGGCAAAGGAGCCCCCTGAAGGCCTCTCTCCATCACACGTGTTAAGAGCGTGATTAAAAGGCAGTTATCAGCCGTATGGGCATGCCGCTCAACAAGGCCTACAGAATGAGCCTCTCATTGGTATCGTATAACCGAGTCACTCAGAGCCTCTGGCCGCATCATACAGAGCCTCTCACAGAAAGGAACAAACAGCGGTATCAGAATCGGGGGGAAAACCGTCATTCTTTTGAATATTTTTCCTCGCGGAGGAATGACAGTCTCATTATCTATATATATGTCCGGTAAACTGTCCCCGACCCTTGACACTGTGGTCCTCAACATTGGACTTACTCCACAGCCTCAAAGGGACGCGAATGTCAGAAACCGACGCCAAACCGAGAGCAATATCAAGCTTGCTTTCATCCACAGAAGAGGCGCAACCGTTAGAAACCGACTTTTGACGACGGTCAAAAGTAGAACTTTGCGAGATGACAGACCAAGCTTGCTTGGGCTATCCCGAAATATCGTGCAAACGAGAGCAGAGTCAAGCTTGCTTGGCTATACCGAGTGCAGCCGATATTCAACGAAAGTTAATCGTGACAGAGGAAGACAAAGTCAAACCCCACCTGAAAACGAGGGAGCGAAGTGACCGAGTGGAAGACTTGTCCTTTGGACCCACTGACCGTAGGGAGGTAAGGTGGGGTATTAAAGAGCAAATACAGTCAAGCCCTGGAGGGGCTACACAAGCCCATAAACTCAGGAATCCATATGGCTTGTCAATGTAAGTGGACGTGTGTCGCCTCTCCTCTCGCTGCTCCATCTGCTACTAACAGTCGCTACCTCCGGAGCTCTGGACACTTTCCTTTCCTGTTTTCGTCACTTTTTGGGGGCAAAAAGTGACGAAAACAGGAAAGAGATACTCAGTTTAAGGTCTGGTGAAGAGCTGCGCTATGACGACCACATTCTCTTCAATCCCAAGACAAGCCATGCCGTAGCACAGTTGTCACAGAAGATGCGCTCAGAGCTCCAACAATGGGAGGACAAAGGCTATCATGTATCTGAGGCCAGCATCCGCTTCATCGTAGCCTGGCGACCGAAAGATGCCCCCAAGGGAGAGGAGGAACACGCAATACTGCTCGCCGATTTGACCATGAGAAGAGCATAAGACGGACATCTGGCTGACAGTACAACAATTCTGGATAAACAAGTAAGATATATCGAAAAAAAATGATTCTCTCATGAGTCTTTCTTGTTTTTTTACAAGGATACAAAATATTTTTCAGAAACAGAACGGCTTTTACATTTTTTTTGCTATCTTTGCGGTATCATTTGCGATTTGATTATATTTGGATTCGCAATGCTAAGGCAATAAATAACGACATGTAAGATCTTGAGTTATTATTATAGCTCAGGAACATGTATCAATGGTTATAAAAAGTATGGTTGAGAACATGAACGTAATAGAAGAGTACACATCAAGTAACAAAAAAATCTACAAATTAAAGAAAAAGCCTTCTAACATTAGGCCTTCACCCTCTTTCGTCCTCATAGAAATGGCAAAAACGAATATGGAGAACAATTCACATCTATGAATAAAAATGTCACAATAATAACATGACAATATAAGGTGGCAGAATTGTCAGGAACATCCATGGTCTTAACGGATGTTACTATATTTATTACATAGTAAGGCGTGTATTTTTCTATTCTTATAGAATAGGCAGATACATAATCCCACGCTTTATAATTTATCAAATTAACGCCTATGTCGGGATTACAGCGGCACTAATATTTTATGAAAACAAATCTATCACATAATCTTATTGAGACATTAATTGTCAATATGACAGATGTGAGAGGAAAGATTGCACATATGCCAATAAGGCTTCTTTCCACTTTCGTTTTACTTTTTGTCATAAGTAGCTTCCACTCAGTCACTCTTGGAGCAGACAAGGTCATTTATCAAGACAATACACGTAAGTTGTACTTTACTCTTGACAATACTACCAAGGAAGCCTCGGTTGGCACAGGCTATACAAGCGACAACCAAAATGCATTAATATTCCCAGCAATAGGAAGCCCAGAATGGGATACAAACTATTGGACAGTTTGGAACAATATTGATATTCCAAGTACAATTGTATATAATAATGAGACATATACTGTCACCTCTATATCAGCTAACTCATTTTACAGATGTACTTATGTTAGCAAGATTTCCTTGCCGAACACAATTAAGACTATAGACTATCAGGCTTTCGGATATTGTGTGAATCTTGAGGATTTTGACTTTCCTTCCAATCTGGAAACAATAGCATCGTCAGCTTTTATGTTATGTCGGACATTAACAAAAATCATATTACCATCAAAAGTCAAGACAATTGGTGGTGGAGCCTTTCGCGATTGCACGGAAGCTAAAGAGCTGTTTATACCAGCCAGTTGCAATTCAATAGGAAACGAGGCATTCAATTGGTGTACGAGCCTTGAGAAGATAATAATAGAAGATGGGCCAACAACTCTTACAATGGGATATTGTAATGCGAAAGGTATCTCATATGAAGGAACTCAAGGTTCTTGTATGAGAGGGATGTTTGGAGATGCAGAAAGCATTAAAGAGGTACATTGGGGCAGGAATATGATACTGAGTTCAAAATCCAATGGCTATGTATATGCTCCGTTTGCATACACTACAAATTTCTATTCCAATACATCAGGTGTCCAAAGTAGTAGTACGAGAAGTATCAAAAGGCTTACTTTTGGAGAATTCGTAACAGAAATACCACGAAATGCCTTTTATTCTGGAAGCATAAAAGAAAAAGTCGTTTTGCCACCAAATCTAAAAAAAATCAACGATGAAGCATTCTACAAGACATTTATGGATGGTACAGAGGTCATAAATTTTCCTGCCTCTCTTGAACACGTCGGCTCACTGGCATTTGAAGGACCTAATGGTCTTGAATTTAAAGTGATAGAATCAGATGCTACAAATCCTCCTGCAACACTTTGGGATGCTGAAAAAAAAACTGGCTATCCATTCTTGCAAAGATCCAATGTGTTGATAATCAGTGTACCTGAAGGTGCGGGTGAAGCCTATCAGAATGATTCTTTTTGGGGTAAATTTACAATTAAGGATCCAAACGATGAAATTATTACTGTAAATGTTAAAAGTCCGGGTACATTCTATGGAAGACTTACGTCTCAAGGCGCACAAATAGAGACAACACGACGTTTGAAACTTTTAGGGCAATTAAACGAAGATGACTGGGCAATTATAAAAACCATGAATAAAACATATGAATTGGATTTAGAAGAGACAGACATCGAAACAATCTCTGCTAATATGATCCCATCAGCTGTTTGTAGCATTAAATTGCCACATAATATCAAATCACTGGAAAACAACGCATTGCATAACAGACCTTTAATTGGAACGTTGGAAATCCCTGCTTCTTGTACTTCTATAGGTTCACTTGCTGCTTTCGGTATATTGATAGACAAGCTCGTTCTTCCTGATAATGGAATAGAAATTGGAGAGAGAGCTTTCTTTAGTTTAAAATTATTAGAAGAAGTAAGATTGGGCAAAGTAAATATAACTGGCGACAATGCATTTTGGTCATGCAAAAATATAAAGAAAGTTATTTTAGAAGACGGTTGCAATATAACAGGAAATGGCACTTTCTCAGGATGCTATGCACTGGAAACAATAGTCATGAATGGACAGATTGAAAATTTGGGTTCACAGACATTTAGAATCTCAACTGAAGAAGAAAGCAATATAAACTGTATTATCTTAAACGGTACAGTTCGACAATCTGGCGAAAATGTATTCTTTGGTCAAAATAGCAATTCACGTAATGCACATTATCCTATCTGGAGACTTGAAATCAAAGACATGGACGGGTATCTAAAATCCTCATTTACGGGTGTCACGTCAAGTCCTATGAATTATGCCAGAGAGGTTGATTATAACGGAGAGCTTATAACGTCCATATCTATTCCAGAAGGAATAAGCAATGTATTTGACGCTATGTTTAGGAATTGTACTTCATTGGAATCTGTCGTACTACCATCAACTTTGGAATACATAGGCGAGGCAGCGTTTGAGGGATGTCCTATTAAGAGTATATCATTACCAGAATCCCTCAAGACGATTAATTTTGATGCATTCAAGAATTGTAAAAACCTCAAAGAAGTCGTCATACCAAATAGTGTTGAGACTATAAATCCTGGAGCATTTAATAATTGTACATCATTGCAGAGTGTATATGCTTTCTATTCAAATCCGATGACACTAACAAGGTCTAACTCCTGGAGCTCAGATTATCCGTTCTACAATGTAAATCCAGAATGCTGCTTATATATACCTATTGGTACAGCATCCAGATACAGGACTGCATATTGGACATTCCCTAAGTACCAAGAAATTGGTACTATAACCATTACTGCTCAAGGCAAAGGGCAAGTGATATATAACGAGACCGCAATCTCTGAGGGGAGCATGAGTTTTAACTTTAAGCCTTATACCCCTCTGAAACTTACTGTAGTCCCTAATGACAGCTATGTACTAAAATCTGTAATATGTAATGGAGAAAACATTACGGAGAGTGTTATTGATAATGAGTTGTTGTTTGATGACCCGGACTCTGATCTCAATTTGATTGTTACTTTCGGTGATTCTCACATCATAGGAGACTCTAATAGTGATAATATCATCACTATAGCAGATGCTGTGAATATTGCAAATCATATTATCGGACTAACAACAACAAACTTTAATTTCCTCGCCTCTGATATTAATATTGATGGGAATATTACTGTTTCAGATGTCACATCAACAGTAGCACTTGTTCAATCTCAGACGTATGATGGTTCTGAATCTAAGCACATGATTCTTCATTCGGCATATGATAGCGACATATTGTCATGCATTAATTCAGGCAACAACATCTATTCTTTCACTGTTGACGGAGAGAGCGACCTGTCAGCACTGCAATTGGATATCCAGCTTAATGAAAATGATGTGACACCTGTAATCTCATTATCCGAATCCATAGCTGAGTCTCATGATTTGAAAATAAATCACATTGATAGCTCAACTATTAGGGTAGTGGTGTTCTCGCCAACGAGTGTGAGATTGCCGTTAAATACTACAATTTTTACTCTCAATACAATTTCAGAAGTTAACGAGCCAATCTGCACCAATGCTTTTGCTTCAGATGCGAAGGGACTATCTAAGCGTCTCAGGGTAAATAAAAACACGACAACTGTTAATCAAACTATTAACGACCGTTTTTATGTAAAAGGTCTTTGTGGGCATTTACTTGTTTCAAATGCAATTGGCCAAGAAATATTTGTTTATACTCCTAACGGCACTTGTATAACCAGGCATAGAGCCACCAGCAATAATACAGCTATAAATATTGGCCGTGGATTATTTATAATTCGCATAGGCTCATCTTTGTATAAAGTAAATATTAAATAACCACATAACATCATTTTGCAATGAAAATAAAACTATTAAAATATCTATTGATGTCAATGGCTATATTATTGCCAGCGACATCAATATATGCTGACAATCTATCTGTTGAACCGTTTGCATTACGACCTGGAGAGTCTCATGTCGTTACTGTGAACATGTCAAATTCAAAAAACTATACAGCATTCCAGGTCGATATTACATTACCAGATAACGTAGAAATACAAGAACAAAATCATGAGTATGTCGTCCTTTCTGAACGTGCTTCCAATAGCCATTCCATTAAAATCAACTTGACAGAAGGGAATAAAGTAAAAATAATTTGTTTCTCAGAAGACAACACGCCTTTTGCAAATGACAATGGGCCATTGTTCAGCTTTCTAGTTAAGGCAAAAGATAATTTTAATGGAGGCGAGATCTGCCTGAAAAATATAATATTTTCTGATGCATCAAACAAGGATACTGAATTCCCCGATGCCACTACCTTAATCAGCAAAATAACGCAAATTGAAAGTATCACGCTCAACCAAACCAGCATAGAGATGAGGGTCGGAGAGACAGTGAGGATGACTGCTACAGTCTCACCGCAGAACGCAACAAACAAGGATGTCATATGGACTGTGGACAACAAGGACGTGGCAACCATTGACTCCAACGGAAACGTCACAGCCATTGCAGTTGGCAACACTACCATCACGGCCACCGCGGCAGACGCCTCAGGAGTGATGGCGAAATGCGCGGTAAGCGTGGTGGAGACAAAGGTGGAGAGCATCACGCTCAACCAAACCAGCATAGAGATGAGGGCCGGAGAGACAGTGAGGATGACTGCCACCGTCTCACCGCAGAACGCAACAAACAAGGATGTCATATGGACTGTGGACAACAAGGACGTGGCAACCATTGACTCCAACGGAAACGTCACAGCCATTGCTGTTGGCAACGCTACCATCACGGCCACCGCGGCAGACGCCTCAGGAGTGATGGAGAAATGCACGGTAAGCGTGCTGGAGACAACAGGCGTTAATGATGTCGTGGCTAATAGTAACAAAAAACACGTCATCTACTCTATTACAGGTTTTAGATTATCTTGTGATTTTAAGGACCTACCTTCTGGAATTTATATAGTAGATAATAAAAAAGTAGTTAAGAAATAAGTTTCAAAGAAGAACATATATCAGGATTCTCTGATTGGACCGCATAGGTAAAAGTAATCGGGTAGGAGGTACATGCTAATGATTAAGGCATCTGCCTCCTACTTTTAATTTTCTTACCACCCATACCACCACTCAAACGATTTCTCATACTGCATTTCAAGTTTCTAATCACACGATATTTGGATAGATGTTTGCAGTACCTCGCAATGGACACCCTTATCTCTCTGGCTGGACGATTCCCACTACCAGGGCTCGTTAGGGACTTACACCCGCTAGATGATATACATGCTGGTCAAACAAAAAAACCGGAAGCATGATCACCTTATGTACAGATGACTGTGCTTCCGTTTCTCTATTGTACTCCGACCGGGAATCGAACCCGGATCTACTCTTTAGGAGAGAGTTGTTCT
>SAMEA3663208__coassemble_85_pt1 | contig 58754 bp, 30 predicted proteins | sample SAMEA3663208__metabat2_high_PE_004 | metagenome-assembled genome bin SAMEA3663208 (sample SAMEA3663208) | pig gut metagenome | biome: pig gut; feature: pig-associated habitat; material: faeces | place: China | collected 2013
GCAGTGGTGGGGGATGGGATGGTTGGGATGGGCGACATGACAAGTTGCATAGGTGGCGACGTGCGTTGCAGTGGTGGGGGATGGGATGGTTGGGATGGGCTTTATGGCAGGCTGGAGGAAGGTGCGGGAGAGATATATTGCATGAATTCATTTACCGCTGAATAGCTCGACTATGAAATGCCGGCAGGAATATGGTTGTTGATATTATGAGAAAGCAGAGGGAGGGAAGCACAGATGGAAAAACGATGGAATTATCATCATTATTATATTATGGAAATGTAAGGAGAACATTAGGAAAATGTAAGGAGAATATCATACAAAAGTATGGAGATTATTATGGGAATGTAAGGAGAATATCATGCAAATGCATGGTGAACATTAAGGAAATGTATGGAGGCAATACGGAAAAGAGAGGAGAGTGAAACCAGGATGTAAAAGTGATAAAAATAATTATTTTTCATATATAATAATGTCAGTATGGAAAAAAATTAGTAATTTTGCAGTCGATTATGTCACAAGAAGCGAACAACATAGGAGCTACGAGTCTCAGTGTGCGCCTGTTCACGACATTCTTCCGTATAGGGGCATTCACATTAGGAGGCGGCTATGCCATGATTCCGATAATAGAGGAAGACATTGTCAACAAGCGGCATTGGATAACGCGTGAGGATTTCCTTGACCTCATCGCTGTCGCCCAGTCATGCCCTGGAGTGTTTGCGATAAATATCTCGACGTTTATCGGCTACAAGCTCTGCGGGACACGTGGTGCCTTGTTGTCCTCGTTGGGCGCTGCCCTTCCGTCGTTTCTGATAATCCTGACGATAGCGTTGTTCTTCCAGCATTTTCAGGATATCAAATGGATAGCCTCATGTTTCAATGGCATACGCCCGGCTGTTGTGGCTCTTATCGCAGCCCCCACGTTCACCCTTGCGCGCTCGGCCCGCATCTCTCTCGCCAACTGCTGGATACCCATTGCCTCCGCCCTTCTGATATGGCAGTTAGGTGTGAATCCGATATACATAATCCTCGCTGCGGGCATCGGCGGTTATATCTATGGGAGTATGGAGAGATAGGCAATCTCTACGCCTTGCCCCCTCAGTGAGTAATGAAGGAGACGCCTGGGCGTAACATGACAACGACAAACAGAGACAAGAAATGATATTCCTACAATTGTTCATAACATTCTTCGAGATAGGTCTCTTCGGGTTCGGCGGCGGCTATGGCATGTTGTCGCTCATCCAGACCAACGTGGTGGTAAAGCACCACTGGCTGAGCTCGGCAGAGTTCACGAACATTGTTGCTATCTCCCAGATGACCCCTGGCCCAATAGGCATCAACTCGGCGACCTACTGCGGATACACGGCCGTGCATAATGCAGGTTACGGCTACCTTACATCCATGCTTGGCAGTCTCACGGCTACATTTGCCCTTGTCCTCCCATCGCTGATACTTATGATACTCATATCGAAGATGCTGATGAAGTATATGAAATCAGACACTGTCCAGAACATTTTCCTTGGTCTCCGTCCTGCCGTTGTCGGTCTTCTTGCCGCAGCCGCGCTCCTGCTGTTTGACAAGGAGAACTTCTCCACCCCAGCCGACCCATGGTACTTCTGCATATCGACAGGCATCTTCATCGCGAGCTTCGTCGGTACCTACTGGGTGAAGGTCAATCCGCTGAAGATGATAGCCATGGCAGCCTTTGCCGGGCTTCTGCTCCTTTATCCATGAAGCCACAGGGGACGACAGCAACGGAATGCCAGCCCTGGCAGCACACTGCGAAAGAGGCACAAGGCACAGACACGGGACACAGAAGCAGGGGGCGAAGCCCGGAGGGCATCACCTGAAACCACCGGTGCATACAGGAGAGAGACACAAGGCAAGAAAGGGAAGAGGAAGCAGGTATGCATAATGACCCGTATAATCCCTGCACCACCTACCGCACATCATCATCAAGAGTCAGCAGAAGAGAGGGAACCGCCATACTCCCTCATGCCACATACAGATTCTGCATCACAATGCTATACAACCATTGTGCGAACAATCATGCAAAGCTACTTAACAAGAAAGATATAAATCTATGGTATCAGACGTAACATCAAAGATCAAGTACATCGGTGTTGATGACCTCGACATCGACCTTTTTGAGAGCCAATATGTAGTGCCTAACGGCATGTCGTACAACTCATACGTTATCCTCGACGAGAAGATAGCCATCATGGACACATGCGATGCGCGCAAGGGTGAGGAATGGAAAGCCAACCTCAAGGAAGCCCTTGGCGGCCGCCGCCCCGACTATCTTGTATCCCACCATATGGAACCCGACCACGCCGCCCTCATCGCCGATATGCTCAGCGAGTATCCGGAGCTGAAGGTTGTGGCATCAGCCAAAGCCATGCAGATGCTCCCCAACTTCTTTGAGGGCATAGAGACAGAGGGCCGCAGCATCGTTGTCGAGGAAGGCTCTACCCTCCCCCTCGGCGAGCACACGCTGACATTCTATGCCGCCCCCATGGTCCACTGGCCAGAGGTAATGGTCAGCTATGATGATGTGGACAAGGTACTGTTCTCGGCTGACGGTTTCGGAAAGTTCGGAGCGTTGTCAGCCGACGAGGACTGGGCATGCGAGGCACGCCGCTACTACTTCAACATATGTGGCAAATACGGCATGCAGGTGACCCGTCTTCTCGAGAAGGCCTCAAAGCTTGACATCCAGACAATATGCCCACTCCACGGCCCAATCCTCAAAGAGGACCTCGGCTACTATATCGGCCTGTACAAGACATGGGCCGCCTACGAGGTGGAGACAGAGGGTGTGCTTGTGGCATACGCCTCAATCCATGGCGGCACAAAGGCTGCCGCAGAGCTCATGGCGGAGATACTGAAGGAGAAGGGAGCCGGGAAGGTGGCCATCACTGACCTCTCCCGCGACGACCAGGCAGAGGCTGTCGAGGACGCATTCCGCATGGGACGCCTCGTCGTGGCAGCCGCATCATACGACTCCAGCGTCTTCCCTCCAATGTACGACTTCCTCCACCACCTCCAGCTCAAGGGCTACCAGAACCGCCGCGTGGCAATCATCGAGAACGGCTCATGGGCTCCGACAGCAGGCAGGGTCATGAGAAAGATGCTCGAGGAGATGAAGGGCATAACAATCGTTGAGCCTGTCGTGACCATCGTCTCACGCATGCACAAAGGCGACGACGAGAAGCTGAAAGAGCTCGCCGACGCTTTGCTTGCCGAATAAAAGGCCCCGACGGCATGATATCACCGCCAGGACAAGCAGGAGAGAATGCACCTGCTGTCCTGGCGGTGTGTGTGTTATAGACTGGCTATAACCATTTTAAAAATATACAGCCAAGACCAAGAGCAAACCACGGGAAAAGAAGGAGAAAGAGGTAAAAACAGGAGAAAAGGCGGGCAGGAAGCACACCGAGGACAAATAAACGAGGAAAAAGGCTGGGGTTATAGGATTTTTTCTTATCTTTGCACACGCATCATATCCTTGGGAGAAGGAACAGGCACACCGCCCAAAGCCTCGCAGCCAGCCAGCACGCGGCACACGGCAGGCTGACGGCACTGCAAGAAAAGGAACAAGAGAACACCAACAACTAACAGAACCTAAATATGACAAAGAAAACGACAAAATCACTCAGGAGCATGGCGATGTCACTCGTCATAGCTCTCCCCATGATGGCAGAGGCACAGAACCCCATCGTGCAGACCTGCTTCACGAGCGACCCCGCACCCATGGTGGCGGGAGACAGACTCTATGTCTATACCGGACATGACGAGGACAACGCAGACTTCTTCTGGATGTACGAATGGCGCGCATACTCAACGACAGACATGGTAAACTGGACAGACCATGGCAGCCTCATGTCCCTCGACACATTCTCGTGGGCCGACGACCGTGCCTGGGCAGCCCAGACCATAGAGCGCGACGGCAAATACTACTGGTATGTCTGTGCCCACTCAAAGCTAACGGGCGGCATGGCCATAGGCGTAGCCGTCGGCAACTCGCCTACCGGCCCATTCCGTGACGCACTCGGGAAACCGCTGTACGATAACGGCTCATGGGACAATATCGACCCAACCGTCATGATAGACGATGACGGACAGGCGTATATATACTGGGGCAATCCCAACGTCTACTGCGCTAAGCTGAACAGAGACATGGTCAGCATCGACGGTGACGTGATGATGATAGAGCAGACAACGGAGGGATTCGGCGCGCCACAAATGGACAAGCGCGTCAAGGGAAAGAAATACAAGGACTGCTACACAGAGGGTCCATGGATAACGAAGCGTAACGGGAAGTATATGCTGCTGTATGCCGCCGGCGGTGTGCCAGAGCATATCGCCTACTCCATAAGCGACACCCCGACAGGCCCATGGCGCTATATGGGCCCGATAATGCCTCTCGAGGACACCAGGTCATTCACCAACCACTGTGGCGTGACAGACTACAAAGGCCACTCATACTTCTTCTACCACACAGGCAAACTGCCAGGAGGAGGCGGTTTCGGACGCAGCTGTGCCGTGGAGGAGTTCACGTACAACGCCGACGGGACATTCCCAGTCATCCACCACACAGACGAGGGCGTCAAGCCATTAGGCACACTCGACCCCTACAAGCGTGTGGAGGCAGAGACCATGGCTTTCTCGCATGGTGTGAAGACAGAGCAGAACACACAAGACGGCGTGTATGTCACAGAGATACATAATGGCGACTATATAAAGGTCAGAGAGGTAGACTTCAGCCGTGAGCCGCGTCTCTTCAAGGCCTCAGTGTCGAGCGGAATGCGTGGCGGAACGATAGAAGTGCGCCTTGACAGCATAAAGGGAAAGAAGATAGCCGAGATAAGGACACACAACACTGGAGGCTGGAACAACTGGACATCAATAAAGAGCGATGTGGAGAAAGGCGTCGGCGGAATACACGACGTGTACTTCGTGTTTGTGGGCGAGAAGGGTGTCAAGCTCATGAATCTCAACTGGTGGCAGTTCACCGACGGCTCAGAGATGAGGAAAGACAAGGCCGGCAACATCCCCTCCGAGACAAACCTCGAGGGTTGCATGTCGCCAAGCCTTGACCGTGAGAACCGTGCCCACTTCTCCATCCATGCCCCAGCCACAAGCCGCATCGTTGTTGATATCGCCGGGAAGAAATACCCCATGGAGAAGGACACAGAAGGAGTGTGGACATGTGTCACCGACCCTCTCGTCGTCGGCAACCACTACTACTTCCTCGAAGTTGACGGTTACCGTGTCTCAGACCCCAGCACGCGCACCATATTCGGCTGCAGCCGCATGGCAAGCCAGATAGAAGTGGCAGAGGGACCGGAGGGCGACTACTACCGTCCGCAGACTGGAGTGGCGAAAGGACAAGTGCGCTCAGTTGAATACTACGCCGAGTCACAGAAGCGCTGGCGCCGCGCCATGGTGTATACCCCGGCAGGCTATGAGAAGTCGAAGAAGAAATATCCTGTGCTTTACCTGCAGCACGGCATGGCCGAGGACGAGACAGGCTGGAGCACACAGGGCCACATGAACCACATCATGGACAACCTCATAGCCACTGGAGAGTGTGAGCCGATGATTGTTGTCATGGAGAGTGGCGACATAGAGGTGGGCTTCTCGCCACGCCGCGGCGAGGATGTCGAGAAGCAGCGCATGCAGTATGGCTCGACATTCTACACCGTCCTGCTCGACGATGTCATCCCTATGATAGAGCGTACATTCCGCTGCAAGACAGGCAGGGAGAACCGTGCCATGGCCGGGCTCTCATGGGGAGGATTCCAAACATTCAATGTAGTGCTGCCCCATCTTGACAAGTTCGCATATCTCGGCACGTTCAGTGGAGCCCTCTTCGGCATAGACGTGAGGACATGTTTCAATGGTGTATTCAGCGACGCCAGCGCCTTCAACTCACAGATGAGATACTTCTTCATGGGCTGTGGCAGCGAGGAGAACTTCGGCACAGAGAAGATGGCAGGCGAGCTCAAGTCCATGGGCATCAACGTAAACCTATATGTATCGCCCGGCACACACCATGAGTGGCTGACATGGCGCAGATGCCTCAAGGAGTTTGTCCCACACCTTTTCAGGAAATAACGGCGGTTGGCAGCCTGTCCGGCACAATGCCACGCAGGCCGGACAGGCATAATCCCAAACCGTCCATTGGATAACAGAACAATCCCAGACAAGGGGAGAATCTCTCCATGTCTGGGATTGTCATATATGCTGACGGTAATATCTCACCGTCCGTGGGGACCTGGCCTGAAGCCTATGACAGAGCGCATGGCTCTGCCGTAGAGGTATGCAGGGGAGGCGTTATCATGCCGCATTACTCCTCTGGAGCCTTGTCTATGAGGTCCATGAACTGGTCAAGCTTCGGAGTGATTATAATCTGTGTGCGGCGGTTGCGCTGCTTCCCGACAGCTGTGTCGTTAGTTGTGACAGGGTTATACTCTCCACGTCCGCCAGCAGTAAGGCGTTTCGGGTCCACTCCGTATTGTGTCTGCAGAGCCTGTACGACACTTGACGCGCGTAGACAAGAGAGGTCCCAGTTGTTGCGGATGTTCTCGCGTGAGATGGGCACATCATCAGTGTTACCCTCGATAAGCACATCATAGTCCTTGTAGTCAGTGATGATTTTCGCGATTTTCGACAGAGTCTCCGCAGCGCGGTCATTTATCTCGTACGACCCACTCTTATAAAGCATATTGTCAGCCAGCGAGATATACACCACACCCTTGAGCACCTGGACATCCACTTCCTTCAGCTCTTCCTTGCTGAGCGAGCGTGTCAGGTTGTTTGTAAGTATGAGATTGAGCGAGTCGCTCTTCGACTTCACCTCCACGAGATGTCTGATATACTGGTTTGACTCGTTAATCTGGTCGACGAGCTTAGAGATGTTCACATTGTTGTCTGATGTGTTGTTAAGGCTCTTGTCGAGGCTCTTCTGCAAGGATTCGTTTGATTTTCTAGCCTCGGCGAGCTGCTCCTGCAGCGACTGCAGGCGTGCATTGGCAGCCGCGAGCTGCTCTTTCGTATCCTGATAGCTTGTCGATAGACGGTCATTCTCCATGCGGCAGTTGTCAAGATCCTTCTTGCTGGCGCAGCCGCTGAGGATGAGAGCGCCTGCCATTATAGCAATGGCGAAGATGTTTCTCTGTTTCATGATGTCTTGGTTTTGTTATGTTTATGCTTATGATTTTCAATGTCCGGAAAGCATGGAATCATGCTGCGAAGTTACTTAATAGACCGATAATGACAAGAAAAGTCAACCCCGTTTTAAGCTTTTTTGTCATAAAAGGCCGTCATTATAAATAATATTTGTAATTTTGCAGCTGTTTTCTGAACGATAACACATAACAAACCAACCCAAAAGGTAAAAATGAAAAGACTATTATTCTTCATCATGACAGCTATTATCACAACAGCGGCAGCATCAGCCCAGGACTGTTGCAAGCAGAAAGAATGTGGCAAGCAGAGCAAGATGCTGCTCCTTGTCGATGTGCAGTACGACTTCATCAACGGCTCACTGGCAGTCAACGGCGCACCAGAAGTTATGGACAGCCTCGCACGCTTCATAGCAGCACAGCCAGCCGGGACATACAAGGAAATTGTCATGACAGCCGATTTTCACCCATACAACCACTCATCATTCAAGGACAACGGCGGCATGTGGCCTGTCCACTGCGTGCAGTTCAGCCACGGCGCCAGCATATACCAGCCCGTCTTCGAGGCTGTCAACAAGCAGAAAGCCTGTGCGCCTGTACTGACGAAAGGCGATGACTTGGCAGTCGACGAATACTCCATCATGGCAAACAAGAAGAGCGCGGAGCGTCTGCTCAGCATCATCGAGAGCAGCAATGTCGATGAGATTTACGTTGCCGGACTGTGTGGTGACTACTGCGTCGGCAACACCATCAACGACCTCGTGGCAGCCGGTCACGGCAAGAAGATACGTGTCATGACACGCTTCATAGGCAATATCGACGACGGAACAGTCCTAAGAGGCATCATAAAGAAGAACAACCTGAAGGAATTCTGATAATAACAATCCACAGGAGCATGAGGCACCAGCCAAGCAGACAGCATAGGCAGGTGCCTCATTATTTATATGCAGGCGCATGTTTTTCTATTTGCAGACACAGCAGACGACTGCGCAACAGGCATCGGGACCAGACACAGGAGAGCATCGGAAGAGACACGGACAAGTCCCCATCCAAACAGCCGTGAGAGCTTACAGGCATCAGACAGGGACAACAAAATACAATGCTGACAACAGTCGAAGCGTCGGGAGACACAATGCGATGACATACATAGAAGAAGGAAAAGAGCCGAGAAGAGTGTCACACATACATGTTTCGCAAACACGAGGACATTCCAAAGAAAAGCACAAACAGCACAATCACTTACAGATTATAATTTCACACAGCTAATTACACCCCGACTGTAAGCATTCATTAAAATATCGTGTCGCACGAGAAAAAACTTGGATGAATATTTGGGTATATAAATAAAATTAGATAAATTTGCACAAAATATTAACCCGTCTTGCATTTTACGGCCATAGAGCCAGGAGATTGTTTCATGCCAGACACAAAGCATTGTTTCATAATACGAGAATGAATAGCGAGTATAAGATTGCGACGCCATCACGCGCGTATATATTCCTAACTTATCATACGCCCTATGTCATAATGCATAGAGCACATGCCGCAACCTGTTGGGAAAACGGGCTTACGGCTCCAACACACAGTCAAAGACAACAGACTGCGTCTTTTTCACACACCCTCCACTCACATTTTCCCATGGCAGAAACCACACTTCCATGGTCACGACATTAGCAGAAAGACACCTTTCCACTGTCTTGGGCTGATGTTGTGGTATCATGTCAATGCCCTTTATGTGTGTGCTATGAAGAATGCAATTATTCTTTGGAACAAGCTACCCATAGCCTGAATCCCTCCTGATATCTATAGGACAAGGTGCGCGAAGCACTACGTGGCACAGACAGCCGGAACCCACCTGCCACCCAACAGTAGCTGAGCACACACAGATACAAATCAACTGACTTCTTTACAATCATTAAACTGAATAATCATGAGAAAGTTCTACTACCTACTATTTACCCTTCTCTGTGGACTGGTTGGCACGACAGACTCGTCAGCCGGCATCAAGGTCAACTTCCATGTTGACAACGCGTCGCATGTCCAGATAAGCTGTTACGGCACACCGTACACAATAAAAGACGGTGACAACGTTCTGGATATAACATTAGCCGAGGGACAGGAGTCGCAGGGCATACAGATTAAAGCCACCAACGGCTACTTCCTGAAGTCAGTGACAAGCCCGTCAGGTGTGGCACAGTCAATATCAGGCCTCACGACATCATACGTCTACGTGACAAAAGCTGACGATAACGGCACATACACAATAAAGACTGCCACAGAAGACGCGATGCGCACAGGCAGCTTTACCGTAAACATAGACAACGCATCGATAGTATCAATGGTGCGCCAGGGGACATACTCCACCGTATCACTCAAAGACGGCACGCAGACCGTGAAATATGTCCCGGGCACAGAGAGCGTCATACAGATACAGCACACCACATACGGCAAGACACTCTACGACGTCAAGCATAATGGCAATGACGTGGAGCAATCTGCCGGCACATATTATGTGACACTGCTTGACAACGCTGAGAACACCATCGACATCACCGCAAACTACCCTGCCGGAGTGACTTACCCCGTGAGTTTCACGCTGAAAGACAACGCTGAAGAGTGTATCACAAGCGTCACCGTCGACGGTAAGGAGCAGACAGGATTCGCCAACTCGACGATTGATGTCCCAGCAGGCTCGACACTCGTCGTGACAGGCAACATAAGCGACTTTAAAGTCTATTCTTTCCGTGTGAACAATATCGAGCAGTCGTTCTACGGGACATACACATGCGAGATTACAGGTCCTACCGACTTTGCCATCCACGCCCACAAATACGGCAAACTCAACTATGTCGTGAACATAGACAATCCTGAGAATATCACCATGTACCATGGCTATACCTACCAGAACAGGATAGTCGAGCTGAAGAAAGGCCGCAACACGCTTCAGATACCTGAGCAGGACAACCATCTTGTATTCAAGGCCAACTCAGGCTGCAACGTCACATACGCCCACAACGGCAAGGAGAAGCTCAATGCCGACTTCAACAATGAGTATAATGTCGATGTCACCGAAGGCCTTGAGCTGAACATAGAGACCAGCGCAATAGAGCGCAACAAGAAAATAGCATTCTACGTTGATGACATCACAGCCGCCGTATACCAGTTCAACCTCAACCGTGGCGACCGCTCAAGTGTGAATGTCGTCAGCGGATATAACGAGATAAAATTCTATGACGGAGACGTACCATTCCTACTCGGATTCTATGGCGCGCCATACAACAATGTATATCTCAACAACACGAAGGCAAATCCAACATACGCCAACGGAACATCATACGAGTTCTACGAGATCTCTGACGGTGATGTCCTGAAGGCTTTCATCGCAAAAGACCCTAAGTCATACAACGTGAAATTCACGCTTGACGGTGTGAAGGCAGAAGATGTGACAATCATCCGCGACCGCGTGGCTAAGGTGACATCCCCATCAGCAGGGCTGACATGCTTCGAGGGGACAGAGATAAGCGTCTCTACAGCTAATGTCTCGGTGACAGCCAACGGCAAGACTGTAGCAGCCAACTCAGAGGGCAAGGCCGTCATAACAGTCAACTCAGACACAGCCATCACGCTAAAAGGCTCGTCGACAGGCATCCATGACATCAATGCCGAGACCACCAGGACACGCGCCTTCAACCCACAGGGCATTGAAGTCGACGCCAAGACAGCCAAGGGCATTGTCATAATAAACGGCAAGAAGCACATCGCACGATAAGCGGTGGACAAACATAAGACAGTGGGTTATGGCACAAGGCGGATGATACCAGCCTTCATGCCAGCCCATGCATAATAACGTAAGCGAAGCAGGGAAGAGATGGGAAAAGCTATATGGAACCATGTATCCACCTTGGCGGTCTACCTTTATGGTATGTCTGCTGGATGGTATATGCTTTCAGACAAAAGCTTTCGCTGTCCTTTTCCCTGCTTCGCTGTATATAATAAAAATTAAAAACAACTTATAGAACGATGAGACATCCTATCCTATCAGCTCTCCTGCTGGCATTCTCGCTAACAGTGTCAGCACAGAGCAGCCTTGACCTCATGAGCCAGGCGCGTCTCCGCCAGATGCGTATGATGCAGCGTGAGGTAGAAACCCCCAACTCTGTTAAGCTAAAAAGCCTTGAGGTCATGAAGCAGAAGCTTGGCGTCCCCGCCAACCATGCCATGGCCATCGTACGTCTCAGCGACGGTGCAGGCACAGAAGAGCTGGAGGCCGCAGGTGCTCATGTGATACGCAGCCGCTATGGGTTCGCATTCATCAACATGCCGCTTGACAAGGTTGAGCGCATCTCCTCGCTGAAGAGCGTAAGGCGTATGCAGCTCGCCAATCCTGTCGAGCCGAAGATGATGGATGCCCGCCGCGATGCCCATGTTGATGAGATACACAAGGGTATAGGTCTGTCACAGGCATATACAGGCAAGGGTGTGGTGTGTGGCATTGTCGATATGGGATTCGACATCAACCACATCAACTTCCAGAATGAGGATGGCTCACCACGTGTGAAGTTCTATGAGTATGTCGATGTCAACCAGAACTCAACATCCATCGACGACTATGCGACGCGCAAGCTCTACAACACTCCTGAGCTCATAAAGGTTGCCACGACCGACAACAAGGACTATTTCCACGGCACACACACCATGGGCATCATGGCCGGTGGCTACAAGGGGACGACAAAGACAGCCATTGTGAGCGAGGACGGCAAGAAAGCTGACGTCAGCGAGATGCCCAATCCTTACTACGGTGTTGCACCTGAGGCCGACATCGTCGCCGCAGCATGCAGCCAGTTCACAGACATCCTCATGGCTATAGCCGTAGACGACCTCGCATACTACGCTAAGGAATACACCAAGCAGCCATATGTCATAAACCTCTCGATAGGCTCAAACTACGGTCCGCACGACGGCACGAACACCATCTGCCAGTATTTTGACGCTGTCGCCGAGGAGGCCAATGCCATCATCTGCCTTGCCGCCGGCAACGAGGGAAGCCTCAAGATAGCAGCGACAAAGACATTCACCGAGGCTGACAAGCAGCTCAAGACATTCATCGCAGGATACGACACAGAGAAGAAAGACGGCGAGATAGTCTACGCCCGCTATGGCGGCATAAACATCTATGCCAACGACGACAAGCCGTTCAATATCACTGCCGTGATATGTAACAGAAGTCGCAATAAAATAGCAGCGAATTTGAGTATCGAGATGAGCGAGGAGACGATGGGCAAGTTCAAATACTTTGTTACACCTGACGCAAAGCAGGAAGAAAGCGACGTCGTTAACAACACACTTTCAAGATACTTCAATGGCTACATCGGTATCGGCTGGGAAGTGGACAGCGTAAACATGCGCAGATACGCCATCCTTGACTATTATGTCTATGACCTCAACTCTACGAACGCGAATAACGCTTATCTGTTAGGCTTCAAGATTGAAGGCGAGCCAGGCCAGACCTTCCATGTCTACTGTGACGGTTCATACTCATACATGGACAACTTCGGCGTTGAGGGCTGGGATGACGGCAGCACAAACGGCTCTATCAGCGACTTCGCCACGGGCAAGAAGGGAATTGTCGTAGGCTCATACAACACGAGCAGCAACTATGGAGCCATCGACGGATATCTCTACAAGCCCGACTACGGCATGGACCTTGTCAAGGGCGGTGTCTCCCCATTCTCATCCTACGGCACACTGTGTGACGGCCGCAACCTTCCACATGTCCTCGCCCCTGGCGCTGTCATCATATCATCATACAACCGCTACTATGTGCAGGACATGAACATGCCTACAACAGCCCTGACAGGCGCTGCCACTAAGGACGGCTCGACATATCCGTTCTCATGGCAGTCAGGCACATCGATGGCCACACCTTTTGTCTCAGGCACCATAGCATTATGGCTTGAGGCCGACCCTACCCTCACTGTTGACGATGTCCTGGACATACTGAAGACCACATCACGTCAAGACGAACACACCGCCGCTGCCGACCCTGTGCAGGTGGGCTATGGCAAGATTGACGCCTATGCGGGCCTGAAAGAGGTGCTGCGCCGCAAGGGACAGTCGAGCGGCATAAGGGAGACGGCACAAGATGCCGCCAGCCGTCTTGTTGTCTCACAGCGTGGTGAGCGCGAGCTGAATGTCTTCCTTGCAGGAGCAGAGAGGATGGACGTTGAGGTGTTCACCCTCTCCGGAGTCCCTGTGGCAAAGAAGACAGCCAATGGAGACGAGACGAGCATCTCGCTCAACAACGCCCCACGCGGCGCATACGCAGTGAGAGTCAACGGAAAGCACTCCAAGTGTATCATCGTCAAATAACACGTCATCGACAGCGCCCGGCATACAGACAGCCGCTGATACGGCCCTCTTCATCGGGCTGGGGAACGGAATCATCCCCAGAAGACGTCCACAAGACACCTGACATAACTCAAAAAAAAAGACTATAGCACATGAAAAGAATCATCCTGAACATTATCCGCCCGCTACTCATAGTATGCGCCATGCTGTCAGTCCCCCTGTCGGCATTGGCGCAGGAAGAGGAGCCAATTATCACGTTCAAGACAAGCATCTACGAGACAGCAGGTGCCAACAACTCCATCACATTGCTATTCGGCAGCATCAAGGACACGACCTATATCGATGTCGACTCTGGCTGGGGACTGGACGAGTATGAGCTTGTTCCAGCCGGACTTGACACATCAGATGGCTCTGCTGTATGGTCTGGCACAACCATGACGCTCAACGTATCGAGCGCCGGAGAGGTGAAGATATACGGTGACCCTAAGCAGTTCTACCTCGCTAATTTAGAGGGATGCTACATCACCCAGCTTGACATCTCGAAGCTGACAGAGCTCAATGTGCTGAATCTGTGCCACAACCAGCTTGAGGCGCTTGACCTCACACCGAACACGAAGCTGTATGCAGCCTATCTTGACGATAACCCCTTCAACAAGAAGCCCCTCATTGTAGGCAAGAACAAGCCAGACCTCACCATCCTCGAGATGGGCCAGACGGAGAATCTCGACCAGTCATTCAACCTCTCTGACTATCCTAAGATGCAGGCATTCGAGGCATACGCCAACAAAGGCCTGCGCAAACTGGACCCTACGGGATGCCCTGAGCTGCGCCGCATCTCTATCGACGGCTCCATGGTGGAGAGCCTTGACGTGTCAAAAAACCCGAAGCTGAACATCCTTAACATAAGCGAGACACGCATCAGGGAACTCGACCTGAGCAACAACCCGTATATCAACGAGCTGTACCTTGACCACCAGTCGGCCCTTAACGGCGACTGCAAGTTCAGCGAGCTTGACATAACAAACCTCCCATCCCTGACAAAACTCTTCGCGACAGGCAACAACCTGACGAAGCTTGATGTCAGCAAGTGTCCATACCTTCAGGACCTCTTTCTGAGCGACAACTACATAACAGACATAGACCTGTCTAACAACAGCCAGCTGCTTAATGTCATGCTGCGCAACAACTGCTTCGACTTCGCCACTCTCCCCTCGCCCAACATCCAGTGGCTCCAGTACGAGTATTACCAGCGCAGTATGCCTGTAGCCAGGACAGTGAAGGTAGGTGATGCCATCGACCTCTCATCCCGTGTGCTCCGCGAGAACTCTGTGACAGAGTGTGCCGTATACTCTATCGGACGCGGCGAGACAAAATCGGTCCCTGTCGACCCAGAATACTACACCTATGAGGACGGCAAGGTGACATTCCTCAAGGCACCATCAGACAGTGTGTACATAGCATTCACGAACGACCAGTTCCCTGACCTGACATTCGAGTATATGCCTCTGCGCACAACGAAGTTCAAGGTTAAGCGTGCCATAGAGTACGGGCAGGACGACCTTGCCATGTCCTTCACCGGCATCTCCGACGGCTATGGCGTGCCTGTAAGCATGAGAGTCGGCATAACGGGAGCCTCTGAGGCAACGCCAAAGAAGTTCTATGTCATGCTCGACCAGGAGAAGGTAGAGTGTGTGGCGACATCAGAGACGATGCCCGACAAGCCTAATGTGACCGGCACATGTGACCATGGATACGTCAGCCTCTACATCCCAGAAGAGGAGCGTGTACTCGCTCTCGGCATTGAGGGCACAAAGATGGCGTCCATTGACCTCACCCAGCTGTCATCCATCCGCGACCTCAGCATCGATGGAGCAGGCCTCTATGACATTGACCTCAGATGGAACCTTTGCCTGAACAAGCTCCGCCTGACAGGCAACAACTTCTCAGAGCTGAACATACGCGGCTATAATGACGCCATGCAGAAGACCCTCCTGCACGACATAAACCTCAGCAACAACAACATGAAGAGGGTTGTGCTGAACGATATGGGCACAATACACCATCTCGACCTCTCGCATAACCAGCTCGACTCGCTGTCGTTCAAGGACGCGGACTATATAGAGACGCTCAACCTCTCGTACAACAACCTGACAGAGCTGAACCTCAACTACTGCACTCTGATGACACGCTGCGACCTCTCTAACAACCAGCTGACAAGCATCGTGATGCCGACAGAGTACTCTCTCACCGACTTCATCTGCAACAACAACAACCTCACATTCGCCTCTCTGCCACAGCTTCCCGACGTTGAGGGCTATGTCTACTCACCCCAGGCAGACATCAACATCCCGGCTAAGGCTCCAGGTGTCGACCTCCAGGAGTTAAACAAGGATGGCAAGACGACATACACATGGACAACGACAGAGGGAGAGCCACTCGTCGAGGGCACTGACTACAGCATCACCGACGGCATGACATCATTCCTCGAGCCAGCGATAGGCAAGATGGTCAAGTGTAACATGACCTCAACACTCTTCCCAGAGCTGACCCTCCAGACAACCGTCATCGAGGCAGCAGGCATGCCAACCCATGTCCTCGGAACATTCAAGACACTGAAGAAAGGCACCGCAAACCTCATCCTGCGTGCCGCTGTGCCTAACACCATCATCTGTATCGACTGGAAGGGCAATGGTGTCGGCATGAAGACGTATGATATAAGCGGGGACAAGCCATACACGTTTGATGTCACAACGAATGCTGACGGCGATGTAACAGTCTACTCATACGAGGATGTCAGCAACCTGACTGTCTTCAGTCTCCTTGGCAGCAGCCTTGCCGATGTTGACCTCCGCGGCATGACACAGCTGACAACCCTGAACCTCAGGGATGCCGGTCTCTCAGAGATAAAGCTGCCTGAGTCTGACGCTCTCAAAGAGCTCTCGCTCGACGGCAACAACTTCACAGACATTGACCTCTCAGCCTATCCAAACCTTGTGGCTCTCGCCCTGAACCACAACAAGCTGACATCGTTCGACGCGACACCATTCAAGAGCCTCCAGCTCCTTGCCCTTGGTGGCAATGAGCTGACCGACGTGAAGCTCAACAATAGCAGACTGTGGTCGCTCGACCTCTCAACCAACAAGCTTGAGAACGTCGACCTGAAGTCACTGCCAATGCTGAACCAGGTGTCACTCTCGAGCAACAGTCTCTCATCGATTGACCTCTCAGGCCAGTATACCCTCAAAGTGATATTCCTTGACAACAACCGTTTCACGTTCAAGACCCTCCCACGGAACACCTTCCAGCTCTACACCTACGCCAACCAGGCTCCTATTGAGATTAGTGTCGACGAGAACGGATGTGTCGACCTCTCAGACCAGGCCATGGTCAACGGCACAGAGACAACCTACCGTTGGTTTGTCGACGACCCTTACTATGATGAGGAGACAGGCGAGCTGACTGGCGAGGAGCTTTATGTCGACGATGAATACGAGGTGAAGAATGGCGTGACGAGATTCATGACGAATATCGACAATGTTGTCTGCGCTATGCTCAACGCTCAGTTCCCGAACCTCACACTCCTCACAAACCATGTCAACGTGACGACAGGAATCAAGAACATAGAGTCAGATATCCTCAGCGGAGTGACAGTCAGCGGCCACACTATCACCGTCAACGGTGCTGGAAACGCAGCCGTATACCGTGCCGACGGAACATTGGTTGGCAAGGCAGCAGCTGTAGGAAGCTCAGCAACTATCACCGTGCCGGCAGCAGGAGTATATGTCGTGAAGAGCGGAGAGAAGAAGCTGAAGGTAGCTGTCCGCTGATAATACTGTCTGCCTCACGGCACGACATGACATTCCTTCGGGCTGACAAGAAACAGCCTTAGGACTATATCGCAGAAGGTGCCTGCCCGCGTCATTGGCGGACAGGCACCTTCTTTTCGTATTCTCCCCTACCCTATCCGGGACACATGAGCACACAGTGAATAACATGAAGTGATAGACAGCAGGCTCATACATATGGCCGACATAATAGAGCTGGATAATGGAAAAGGCAAGGCGACACATTGATATATCTCCCCTGAAAAGAGAATACATGATATTTTGTTGGCAATATCATAAATATCATGGCAGCACGACTGCATTTGCAAGCATATGCCCCGTATGCCGGGAAATGATTCAGCCAACAGCAAAAAAGGTACACAAAGATGACAATCAAGCCTTCAAGAGGTGACGGAAAGAGCGTGTCGTTCCCCACATCTTGAAGGCTTTCTGTTTTTCTGCCCTAATAAGCAGCAGTGAGCAGGAGTATGTCTTTGGGAGAAAAAGCATCATACAAGGAATGGATTGATGGGCGTGCAGGAAGATAACATGGTCGGCATAGCTGGAGATGGAAATGAGGCGGAGAGAAGGGGCGTGTCGCTTTATGCTAATCTTCAGGTTTGTAAGCAGTCTCTTTTGCTATGCCAAAGGTACTGAATGAGGGCATCATCCACTACCTTTGGGACGCTCATTCAGCACGAATGGGGAGATTGATGACAGGACGGGAAAACCGTAAGCAAACAGGGGCTGAAAGTTACAAACCGTAAGCTGTGTGGCGCCGACGGGCATCATTGACTGTGACAGACGGGAGATGAACGGAGAGGAGCTGGCAGTTAGCGGGGGCGACAGGAAGGGGCGTGACAACAGGCGGCAGAGACTCTGACAACAAGCGACAAAGACTCAGACAGCAGGCGGCGGAGACTAAGACAGCAGCGGACCATCAGGGGGACATGACAACAGCGCAGGTCACACGATTGTTAACAATATTAAAATATTGACACGAAACATTAAACAAGTATAAAGGAAAGGCTGATGGCGAAAAAAAATGTGGGCAACAAGGCTGTGGCAACAAAGATTTATTAACTTTGTATGTGGGTATGCATGAGAGAGACTTGTATATAGCCATGAAGACATGAAATGTGCCTGAATGCTCCCAAACCACGAAAATAGAATCAATTCAAGCGATGTATTCCCGATACCATTATCCATGTGGTTCTTTCCTGGCATATTGCCTTGCCAGGAAGCTGGCCCACAGGATGGGGCTCACGCAGCCAACAGAATGAATAATTGGGCTTTCCCGCTTTGCCGTCTTGCGTAAAGCGTGTTGTCAGACTCCAAAAAATAACACTGTGACGTATGTTTAATGAAATTGTCAGATTCTCTGTACGCAAGAAACTTTTTGTGGCTCTTACCACGCTTTTCCTGTTCTTGGGAGGCATATATGCGATGCTTACCCTTCCTGTCGACGCTGTGCCTGACATAACGAACAACCAGGTTCAGATAGTCACCGTGTCGCCTACGCTCGCCCCCCAGGAGGTGGAGCAGCTCATAACCATCCCTGTCGAGACGTCCATGAGCAATATCATGAACGTGACGGAGATACGCTCTGTGTCGCGTTTCGGCCTCTCGCTTGTCACAGTTGTGTTCAAGGAGAGTGTCCCGACGCTTGAGGCGCGTCAGCTAATCAACGAGCAGATACAGACCGTGGCTGGGGAGATACCGTCAGAGCTTGGCACACCGGAGATGATGCCTATCACGACTGGCCTGGGCGAGATATACCAGTATGTGCTGAAGGTCGACAAGGCCCACAAGGACGAGTATGACGCGATGGAGCTACGTACGATACAGGACTGGATTGTCCGCCGCCAGCTCTCAGGCATACCGGGCATAGTGGAGATAAACAGTTTCGGAGGTTACCTGAAGCAGTATGAGATAGCCATCGACCCTGATGTGCTGACAGCGATGCGACTGACGATAGGCGATGTCTTCGAGGCTCTTAGCCGCAACAACCAGAATACCGGTGGCAGCTATATAGAGAAGAAGGGCAGGGCGTACTACATCCGCTCAGAGGGTATGCTGTCAAGCCTTAAGGATATCGAGCGCATCGTTGTTGCCAACCGCAACGGCATGCCGGTCCATGTCAGCGACATCGGGCGTGTCGGTTTCGGCTCTCCCAAGCGTTTCGGGGCTATGACGATGGACGGCGAGGGCGAGTGTGTGGGTGGCATAGCCATGATGCTTAAGGGCGCTAACGCCAATGTTGTTACGGCAGAGCTGCAGCAGAGGATAGATAAGGTGCAGAAGATGCTGCCTGAGGGTGTCTCCATAGAGCCTTATCTGAACCGCTCTGAGCTTGTCAACCGCAACATATCGACTGTCATCTACAACCTTGTCGAGGGCGCCGTGATAGTCTTCCTCGTGCTGATGCTTTTCCTTGGCAATGTGCGTGCGAGTGTTATTGTCGCCTCCGTCATCCCTCTCGCCATGCTCTTCGGGTTTATACTGATGCGTCTCTTCGGTGTCTCGGCCAATCTCATGAGCCTCGGGGCGATAGACTTCGGTATCGTTGTCGATGGCTCCATAGTCATCATCGAAGGCATCCTGGCCCATATCTACTCACGCCGGCTCAGCGGCCGCAGCCTCTCTCCTGAGGAGATGAACAGCGAGGTGGAGGCCGGGGCTGGGAAGGTGGTGCGCAGCTCGGCATTCGCTGTGCTTATCATCCTTATAGTTTTCTTCCCGCTGCTGACACTGAGTGGCATAGAGGGGAAGTACTTCACGCCTATGGCTAAGACTCTTGTCTTCTGCATCATCGGCGCGCTGCTGCTCTCTGTGACATATGTCCCTATGATGGCGTCGCTGTTCCTTCCACGCCATATAGACCCCCGACCGACTCTCGCCGACCGTTTCTTCGGCTGGCTTAATGGAGTATACTCCCGCTCGTTGCGCCTCTCCATGCGCCACACGTGGGCGACCATCGGCGGTTCATTCGCACTGCTTGCCGGCGCTCTGCTGATGTTCTCTCGCCTCGGTGCGGAGTTCATCCCTACGCTCGACGAGGGAGACTTCGCCATGCAGATGACTCTGCCGGCCGGCAGCTCGCTGACAAGGAGCATCGAGGTATCAGAGGAAGCGGAGCGCATACTGAAGGAGAAATTCCCTGAGATACGGCATGTCGTGGCTAAGATAGGCACCGCCGAGGTCCCTACCGACCCTATGTCGGTCGAGGACGCTGATGTCATGATAGTCATGAAGCCATTCAAGGAGTGGACATCGGCTGGCAGCCGCGCCGAGATGGTAGAGAAGATGAAGGCGGCACTTGAGGAGGTTGAGGGCGCCGAGTTCAACTTCAGCCAGCCTATACAGCTGCGCTTCAACGAGCTTATGACAGGCGCCAAGGCCGATATCGCCATCAAACTCTACGGCGAGGATATGGACGAGCTGTACTCAAAGGCCAAGGAGGCGGCTGCGCTGATAGGTAAAGTGCCTGGCGCGGCAGACGTGATTGTGGAGCAGGCTGTCGGTCTGCCACAGCTCGTCGTCCACTATGACCGCACGAAGATAGCCCGCTACGGGGTAGACATAGAGGAGCTGAACGCCATCATACGCACAGCCTACGCCGGCGAGACGGCAGGTGTGGTGTTCGAGAACGAGCGGCGCTTCGACCTCGTCGTGCGGCTCGACCACGAGCTTGTCAAGGACCTTGACCTCAACGCCCTTACCGTGCGGACATGCGACGGCATGCAGATACCTGTCAGCGAGGTGGCCTCGATAGACCTTGTCAGCGGCCCGCTGCAGATAAACCGTGATTCGGCCAAGCGCCGTATCGTTGTCGGTGTCAATGTCCGCGACGCCGATATACAGAAGGTAGTGGACAATATAAGCCGCACTCTCGAGGAGAACATCAAGCTGAAGCCAGGCTACTACTTCGAGTATGGCGGGCAGTTTGAGAATCTGCAGAATGCCATCAGCACCCTCATGGTCGTCATCCCTATAGCGCTGATGCTCATCCTGCTGCTACTGTTCTTCGCCTTCAAGAGCGTCACCTACTCGCTTGTGGTGTTCTCCACAGTGCCCCTGTCGCTCATTGGCGGCATCGCCGCGCTGTGGGTGCGCGGCCTTCCGTTCAGCATCTCGGCCGGTGTGGGGTTCATAGCCCTGTTCGGTGTGGCTGTCCTTAACGGCATCCTCATCATCAACCATCTCAATGCGATACGCTCAGAGGGCACCTACCGCCGCTCTACCGACCGTGTCATCCTCTCCGGCTGCAGCCATATCCTCCGCCCAGTGTTCCTCACCGGCCTTGTCGCCTCGCTCGGCTTTGTGCCTATGGCGGTGGCCCAGTCGGCCGGAGCCGAGGTGCAGCGTCCGTTGGCGACAGTCGTCATAGGAGGCCTCATAGTATCGACAGTGCTCACACTCATCGTCATCCCCGCCTTCTACCGCATCGTCAACGCCTTCCCTGCAAGGCTCCGCAGCATGAGGCGCAGGGGCATCCTGCTACGATGGATGGCCTTCATGGTGATAGCTATCATACCGGCAGCCACAACCATGGCCCAGCCACGCAGCGTCTCCCTGCAGGAAGCTGTCGACATGGCGATAGAACGCTCACCCCGCATGAAGATGGCAGACACGGAGATAAGGCGGGCAAACGCCATGCGAGGAGAAGCATGGGACGGGGGCAGCACAAGTGTCAGCTACGCCTGGGGACAGCTGAACGGAGAGCTGAAGGGCGACAACGAGCTGAGCGTGGAGCAGTCATTAGGTTCTCTGCTGACACCTTATTATAAGAACGCGCTGGCGAGAACCATGGCCGCCACGGGCGAGGCACACCGCGACATTGTGAGCAGGGAGCTGACAGCCGAGGTCAGACGCGCATGGCACGACTATCTCGCCGCGCTCGCCCTCTGCCGCCTGTGGCAGGGCGAGGATGCCACAGCAGAGCGCCTGCGCTCCATAAGCGCGCTACGACTTGAGCAGGGCGACATAAACAAGCTGGAGTATGCCATGATAAACACAATGGCAGCCGAGCAGCACACACAGCTGACCAAGGCACAGGATGAGCTTGCCCTCGCGGCGAGACGCTTCGCATGGGTCTGCCGCTCAGAGCGCCCCATCGTCCCAGCCGACACAGTGCAGGGACTCCTGCCGATACCCGTCAAGGGCAGCAGCGCACAGGCATACGGCCGCTACTTCGACCTTATGGCCAAGCAGAAAGCCGACATGGTGAGGATAGAGAAGAGCCGATTCTTCCCTGAGCTGTCTCTCGGCTACACCCGGCAGAAGATATCTCCCATGTCAGGACTGAGCTCATGGATGGTGGGAGTGTCATTCCCGCTCATATTCTTCCCACAGAAGAGCCGCGTGAAACAGGCACGCCTCGAAGCCTTGTCGGCACAGTATGAGGCAGAGGAGAACCACTGGCAGCTGAGCCAGAAAGTGGAGGAGCTGAAGGCACAGGCGGCATCAAAGGCAAAAAGGCTGGCTTACTATGACAACGCCGCACTGCGCGAGGCCGACGAGCTGCAGCAGAATGCCATCGCCCTGTACAAGGAGAGCGAGACAAGCATGACAGAGCTGATACAGAGCCTGAACACCGCACGCGACATAAGACGCCAATACATAGAGGCTGTACACGACTATAACGTGACAGCCATAGAGCTCGAACTATACTCAGAATAATATCCCATCACAATAACAAACATCATGAAACTATACCCTATACACCTCACAGCAGCAGTGGCGATGGCATCACTGATGCTGGCATGTGGAGGAAAGACCGAGACAGCCACAGGGAACACAGAGGCCGGGACAGCCCAGACAACTGACACGGCAAAGGCTGGAGAGGACAGCAAGGACACCCTCACGGCCGACGCTGTGACAAGCGCCACAAATGTCGCAAACAGCCCCACATTCAACGGAGTGCTCGTCGTATCGCCCGACAAGCTCGCCACAGTGTCGTCGACAATGGGCGGACGAATACACCGACTCTATGTCATGCCCGGGAAAGCAGTAAGCCGCGGACAGGTCATAGCCACACTCGACGACCCTGACTTCATCTCCCTGCAGCAGACATACCTTGAGGCTAACGCCCAGCTTGAATATCTGAAACAGGAGTACAGCCGCCAGCACGCACTCGGAACAAAGGACGCCGCATCACAGAAGAAGGTACAGCAGAGCAAGGCCGACTATCTCGCGATGAAGAGCAGAGCCATGGCCGCCGAGGCACAGCTGAGGGCATTGGGCGTCAACCTGCAACAGATAAAGAACGGCGGTATAATGACCTATCTGCCCATAACAGCGCCCATAAGCGGATATGTCACCAACCTCAACGCCAATACCGGCAAATACATCGAGGAGGGAAGCCCTATATGCGATGTCATAAACAAGACCTCGCCCCTGCTGCAGCTGACTGTCTACGAGAAAGAACTGCAGCTCATGACCGTGGGGAAAGAGCTCGCATTCAGAGTGAACGGCATGGGCAAGAAAACGTTCTCGGCCACTATAATCTCCGTCGACCAGGCTGTCGACAAGACAGACTACTCCATCAAGGCCTACGCACGGGTGAAAGACGCACACCAGTCTTTCCGCCCAGGCATGTACGTGAGGGCTAAGATAAAGGGCGGAGTGTGATGCCTGGCGCAACAGGCCATGACGACAAGAAGACAAGAGCACAGGCGACAAGCACGCAAGGAGGTGGCTGACGGGACAGGAACCGTCAGCCACCTCCTTGTCTATGGACACTGGGAGATAAGGCCAACAGACATGTTTGCAGGGCGCAGCCGCCACCTTCGGCCGGCATGACCTGTACACCCCATGCCCCTGCCTGCATGCCATAACATGAGGGGTGGACAGGGGCGGGGAGCATCATACACTGCATTCAGCCTGCCCATCCCTACGCTATCGGCACACCATGTTCTTGCACAACTCACCGCAAGTGGCGGCATGACAATATGCCGGAATAGCGATATGCCTGAACAAAACACCCCCACCCACCCTCTGCCTTAATATATATCAAGAAAGACACGCTATAACATAAAGAAGGTATATACGGGCAGTGTCATTTTGAAAGATAATTTGTACTTTTGCAGACGTATTGTAAGGATAAACAAACAAACACAAACAGAAAAGATATGAGAAAGGGAAATGGGCTATACAACGCCACCTACGAACACGATGCTTGTGGCGTAGGAATGGTTGTCAATATCCATGGCAACAAGAGCCACGAGCTTGTCGATAACGCCCTGAAAGTGCTTGAGAACATGCAGCACCGCGGAGCAGAGACACGAGACAAGACTGGCGACGGAGCAGGTATTCTGCTCCAGATACCTCACGAATTTATTCTGCTGCAAGGCATACCTGTGCCAGAGAAGGGAAAATACGGCACAGGACTCGTCTTCCTGCCTAAGGACAAGCAGCGCCAGAGCGAGATTCTCTCCATAATGATTGAGGAGACTGAGCGCGACGGACTGTCGCTGATGCATCTGCGCAATGTCCCCACCAACGATGATGTCCCCGGTATCAGCGCACGTGGCGTGCAGCCGGATATAAAGCAGGTCTTCATAACAGGAGTGAAAGACAGCGATGTGCCTGTCTTCGACCGCATACTCTACAAGCTGAGAAAGAGGATAGAGAACCGCATAGACGACGAGGACTTCTACATCTGCTCGCTGTCTAACAAGGACATCATATATAAAGGTATGCTGACATCGGGCCAGCTGAGAAGATTCTTCCCTGACCTCTCGAACAATTATCTGACATCGGGCCTGGCCCTTGTCCACTCACGATTCTCGACAAACACATTCCCTAAATGGAAGCTCGCACAGCCATTCCGCTTCCTCTGCCATAACGGAGAGATAAACACTGTGCGTGGCAACCGTGGCTGGATGAAGGCACGTGAGTCTGTCCTCTCGTCTCCGGCATTGGGCAATATCAAGGAGATACGCCCTATACTTCAGGAGGATATGTCTGACTCTGCCTCTCTCGACAATGTCTTCGAGTTCCTCGTCATGTCAGGGATGTCACTGCCACAGGCCATGGCGATACTTGTCCCGGAGTCATTCAACGACAAGAACCCTATCTCTGAGGACCTGAAAGCCTTCTATGAGTACTACTCAATCCTCATGGAACCATGGGACGGCCCTGCCGCACTCATGTTCTCTGACGGCCGCTATGCAGGCGGTATGCTCGACCGTAACGGCCTGCGTCCGTCGCGATACACCATCACCAAGAGCGGCATGATGGTAGTGGCGTCAGAAGTGGGCGTGATGGATTTCGAGCCGTCTGATGTCGTGTCGAAAGGCCGTCTGCAGCCTGGAAAGATACTGCTCATAGACACCCAGGAGGGACAGATATACTATGACGGAGAGATAAAGGAGAAGCTGGCCACGGAACACCCATACCGCCAGTGGCTCTCGACTAACCGCATACAGCTCGAGAAGCTCAAGTCGGGCCGCAAGGTCGACAACTCTGTCGCTGACTATGAGCGCCGCCTGCGTGTCTTCGGGTACGGGCAGGAGGATATAGACAAGACCATCGTGCCGATGTCTGTCAACGGGCAGGAGCCTGTGGCAGCAATGGGCAACGACACTCCGCTCGCAATCATATCTGACAAGCCACAGATATTCTTCAACTACTTCCGCCAGCAGTTCGCCCAGGTCACTAACCCTGCCATCGACCCAATACGCGAGGAGCTCGTCATGTCGCTGACAGAATACATCGGAGCCGTAGGCACCAATATCCTCACCCCTGACGAGTCAAACTGCAAGATGGTGCGTCTGCCACAGCCTGTGCTGACAAACACCCAGCTCGACATACTCTGCAACATACGCTACAAGGGCTTCAAGACCCAGAAACTGCCCATGCTGTTCGATATAAGCAAGGGCGAGAGCGGACTCAGGGCTGCCATTGACGAGCTCTGCAAGAAAGCTGAGGAGAGCGTAGACGATGGTGTTAACTACATCATCCTCTCTGACCGTGACATCGACGCGACACATGCCGCCATACCATCGCTGCTCGCTGTCAGCGCCGTACACCACTACCTCATCTCTGTGCAGAAACGTGTGCAGACAGCCCTCATAGTAGAATCGGGCGAGATACGTGAGGTGATGCACGCCGCGCTGCTGCTCGGATATGGCGCGTCGGCCATAAACCCTTACATGACATTCGCCATACTCGACCGTCTTGTGAAAGAGCACAAGATACAGGAGGAATACAACACAGCCGAGACAAACTACATCAAGGCTGTCGACAAGGGCCTGAAGAAGATAATGTCCAAGATGGGCATCTCCACCATCCGCTCATACCGCGGCGCCAAGATATTCGAGGCGATAGGTGTAAGCGAGGGACTGCTGAAGAAATATTTCGGCACTGACGTCTCCACGATAGGGGGTATAGGCCTCAGAGACATCGCCCGCGACGCTATCCGTCTCCACGACGAGGGCTACAAGGGAGAGGTCGGCTCGTTCCTCCCCAACACAGGTCTCTTCAACTACCGCAAGGACGGCATAGACCATGCATGGACACCTGAGGCAATAGCCAATCTGCAGATAGCCACACGCTTAGGCTCATACAAGAAGTTCAAGGAGTGGGCCGCCAGCGTTGACAACAAGGAGCGCCCTATATTCCTCAGAGACTTCCTCGGCTTCAAGAAGGCCGAGAAGCCTACACCGATTGACGAGGTGGAGCCTGTGGCTAACATCGTGAAGCACTTCGTGACAGGAGCGATGTCATTCGGAGCCCTCTCCATCGAGGCCCACGAGGCTCTCGCACTCGCCATGAACAAGCTCGGCGCACGCAGCAATACTGGCGAGGGCGGCGAGGATAACGAGCGCTACCACTCTGAGGTTGACGGGATAAGCCTGTCGTCGAAGACAAAGCAGATAGCGTCAGGACGCTTCGGTGTGACAGCCGAGTATCTTGTCAATGCTGAGGAGATACAGATAAAGGTGGCACAAGGCGCCAAGCCGGGCGAGGGAGGACAGCTCCCCGGATTCAAGGTGAACAAGATTATCGCCAAGACACGTAATGCCATACCTGGCATAACGCTCATCTCACCTCCGCCACACCATGACATATACTCTATCGAGGACCTCGCACAGCTCATCTTCGACCTGAAGAATATCAACCCCACAGCAGCCGTCAGCGTGAAGCTCGTGGCTGAGAGCGGTGTCGGAACGATAGCTGCCGGCGTGGCAAAGGCTAAGGCTGACCTCATCGTCATCTCTGGAGCAGAGGGCGGCACAGGAGCATCGCCCGCCAGCTCAATGCGCTTTGCCGGCATATCGCCTGAGATAGGACTCGCTGAGACACAGCAGACTCTCGTCATGAACGGACTGAGAAACCAAGTGAGACTGCAGACCGACGGACAGCTGAAGACTGCACGTGATGTCATCATCATGGCCATGCTCGGTGCCGACGAGTTCTCTTTCGGCACGCTTCCGCTTATAGTACTCGGATGTCTCATGATGCGCAAGTGTAACACGAATACATGTCCTGTCGGCGTGGCGACACAGGACGAGAGACTGAGGGCCAAGTTCCGCGGACATTATGAATATGTCGTGAACTTCTTCACATTCCTCGCCGAGGAGGTAAGAGAGTATCTCTCAGAGATGGGTGTGACACATCTGAAGGACATCATCGGACGCACTGACCTCATCGAGGTGCATCCGGCGGACTCTGCTACAAAGCAGGGAACAATTGATTTCTCACGTCTCCTGCACATGGAGCCTACTGACAAGCCTCTCTACTGGGACCGTGGAGCCTTCACAAAGGTTGAGGATGTCAAGGACATAGAGATTATCAAGGCCTGCGAGAAAGCCATAGACGCAAAGGAAGAGGTGAACCTCGACTATGCCATCAAGAATACTGACCGCGCCGTCGGCACAATGCTGTCAGGCGTGATAGCAAAGAAATATGGCGAGGAGGGACTCCCTGACTCGACAATAAACATCAAGTTCAAAGGCTCGGCAGGCCAGTCGTTCGGAGCGTTTGCCGTGAAAGGCGTCAACCTGAAGCTTGAGGGAGAGACCAATGACTACTTCGGCAAAGGACTCTCTGGCGGACGTATATCCATCCTACCGCCAGCACGCTCAAGCCAGAGCTTCGTGGCTGAGGATAATATCATAGCCGGAAACACAGGCCTCTACGGTGCGACAACAGGCGAACTGTATGTCAACGGACGTGTCGGTGAGCGATTCGCTGTGCGCAACTCTGGAGCAATAGCTGTCGTTGAGGGCGCTGGCGACCACTGCTGTGAGTATATGACTGGCGGACGTGTCGTAGTGCTCGGCGAGACAGGACGCAACTTCGCAGCGGGCATGTCAGGCGGCGTAGCATACGTTTGGGACAAGAATCATAACTTCGACTACTTCTGCAACATGGACCAGGTGGAGATAAACCTCGTCGAGGAAGCATCAAGCCGCAAGGAGCTGCATGAGCTCATACGGCAGCATTACCTCTATACTGGTTCGGCACTCGCACGCAAGATGCTCGACGACTGGAACAGATACGTTGAGGACTTCGTGCAGATTGTACCTATAGAGTACAAGCGTGTGCTGCAGGAAGAGAAGATGAGACAGCTGCAGGAGAAAATCGCTAACATGCAGCTTATTAACAACTGATAACCATCACCCCAACAAACCCAAACGAAAAGAAGACAATGGGAAATCCAAAAGCATTCCTTACCGTGCCTCGGGTAGAGGCAGGATACAGACCATTACATGACCGCGTCAAGGACTTCAGTGAGGTGGAGCAGACTCTCAACACAAGCGACCGCCGCCGCCAGGCATCACGATGCATGGACTGTGGCGTGCCCTTCTGCCATTGGGCATGTCCTCTCGGCAACAAGGCTCCAGAATGGAACGACGCATTATACAAAGGAGAATGGGAAGAAGCATACAAACGGCTGAACGACACGAACGACTTCCCTGAGTTCACCGGACGCATCTGTCCCGCCCTCTGCGAGAAAGCCTGCGTGCTGAACCTTACAGACCACGCACCGACAACAAACCGCGAGAACGAGTGTGCCATAACCGAGGCAGCATGGCGCGAGAACTATATCAAGCCGCAACAGTATGAGCGTAACGGCATGAAAGTGGCTGTCATAGGTGCCGGACCAGCAGGTCTCGTCGCCGCAAACCGTCTGAACAAGATGGGATACACAGTGACCGTATACGACAAGAACGAGGCGGCTGGCGGCCTGCTCAGATATGGCATACCAAACTTCAAGCTCAACAAGCTCATCATAGACCGCCGCATTGACCTCCTTGTCAAGGAAGGAATAACATTCGAGTACGGGCAGGAGATAGACGTGAAGAATCTGCCCGGGGGATTCGACGCCTACGTCATATCAACCGGAACACCGACAGCACGCGACCTTAACGCTCCGGGACGTGAGCTGAAAGGTGTGCATCTCGCCCTTGAGCTCCTCGCACAGCAGAACCGTGTCCTCGCTGGAATGGAATTCTCCAAGGCCGACCGCGTCACTGCCAAGGGCAAGGACGTGCTCGTCATCGGTGGTGGTGACACTGGTTCTGACTGCATCGGTACATCCCACAGACAAGGATGCAAGTCGGTGACACAGATAGAAATCATGCCGAAACCTGTCGAGGGACCGGAGGACCCACAGAATCCTTGGCCTAACTGGCCTCGCACACTGAAGACAACATCATCCCACGAGGAAGGTTGTACACGACGCTGGAACATCAACACCCTGGAGTTTCTCGGTAAAGATGGTAAGCTGACAGGTGTCCGCGTGCAGCCTATCGACTGGAAGCCGAACCCAGAAGGCGGCCGCCCCATTATGGTCGAGGCTGGCGAGCCAGAGGTCATCAAATGCGAGATATGCTTCCTCGCAATGGGATTCCTGAAGCCACAGCAGCCAGAGTTCGCACAGAATGTCTTTGTCTGTGGCGATGCCGCGAACGGTGCATCGCTCGTGGTGAGGGCCATGGCGAGCGGACGCGACACAGCAAAACGTGTCGATGAGTTCCTCAAGAAGAAATAACAGATAAAGAAAAGAAATATCACGCATTGGAATATTTCTGGTCAGTGCATGGCTTTTGCAATCTTTATAACGACCAGAAAGACAGAATACAAATACATTTCCCTTTTATGAATGTGCGGCAGCCAGGTGATGACAAGTGTGTCACACAGGCTGCCGTTTTTCTTTTCCTATAACCTCCATGCGGTTGCAGTGGCAGCCAGTGAGCCCTGTCATATTCGTCTCTTCCAAGAAGTTATTGACTGAATTATTTTGCTGTATGCAGAAAAAACGCTACCTTTGCCATCACAATATACATTCTATTCATGGAGATAAAGAATATAAAGGAGCGCTGGAACACCACTATCCTCAGCATACTTCGCGAGCTCATATCCATCTGTGAGCGTCACGGCCTGCACTACTATTGCTGTGCAGGGACAGCCATCGGTGCTGTCCGCCACCACGGCATCATACCATGGGACGACGACATTGATGTCATCATGCCGCGCCCAGACTATGACCGCCTGCTGGAGATAGCGCAGCAAGAGGATTTCGGGCAGTATGAGCTGATTACTCCATACAACAACCCAGCCTACCCCCTTTACTTCGCAAAGCTGTCTGACCGCACCACGACACTTGTCGAAGAGCGCGAGCGCCCATGTGTCATAGGTCTCTTTGTCGATATCTTCCCTCTCGACGCCACTGCCGGTGACATAGCGGAGGCACGCCGTGAGCGCCGCCGGTACAGCAAGCTTCTCAACCGCCTCAACGCCATCTCGACACGCAACACATTCCCAGAGTACATCTCGCTGCTGAAGAAACGGAAAGAGTGGGGACGCTTCGTGATAAAGACCGCGGCATGGTTCTTCCGCAGCACCATACGCCGCAGGCTCCTCAAGGAGATGGACATCATGAGCCATCGGCATGACTATGCGTCGGCAGAAAACGTCCAGGTATTCACCGGCTCATACGGTGACAGGGAGATATTCCCCAAGTCATGGCTTGGCAGAGGCAGCCTCTTCGAGTTCGACGGGCTGCAAGTGACACTTCCTGAAAAGTACGACAAATATCTCAGGCATTTCTTCGGAGACTATATGCAGCTGCCACCTATAGGGCAGAGGGTGGAGAAACACCACCGCGCATACCTCAATATGGATAAGAGAGAAACGACACAAGAGGTCATGAAGAAGCTGCGGGCATAGCCTCAGGAAGGGCTTGCAACAGCTATCCGGTGTGCCTATGCCATAAACGCAGCAGCATGAGTGATGGCGCATCAAGCACTAACAGCAGCATCTTTCACCCGACCTGCCATCAAAAAGAAAGACAATGAATTACGCACTTATCATAGCCGGTGGCTCCGGCAACCGTATGGGGCAGGATATCCCCAAGCAGTTCATGCATGTTGACAACTGTCCTATCATCATACATACCCTACTGGCTTTCCAGCGTCATCCAGACATAGACGCCATCGCTGTCGTGTGTCTTGATGGCTGGCAGACAGTCCTTCAGTCTTACGCCAACCAGTTTATGGTGACGAAGCTGAGATGGATTTTCAATGGTGGAGACAACGGTCAGGAGTCTATCCACAACGGCATCTACGGTCTGAGGGATGCTGGCATTGACGGTGATGACCTCGTCCTTGTCCACGATGCTGTGCGTCCGTTGCTCTCACAGGATATCATCTCGTCGAATATCGCCATATGCAAGAAGTATGGATATGCTATCACAGGCATCAAATGCCGTGAGGCAATACTCGAGAGTGACGATGGTTTCTCCACCTCAACAAGCATCCCGCGCGACAAGCTTATCCGCACCCAGACCCCCCAGACCTTCCGTCTGCGCAATCTCATCGCCGCCCATGAGGAAGCACGAGAGCGTGGCATCACTAACTCAGTGGCATCATGCACACTCATGGCTGAGCTTGGTGGACGTGAGATGCATATCGTGCCAGGCTCTGAGAAGAACATCAAGGTGACGACTGTCGAGGACCTCGAGATACTCAAGGCTCTGATGCATGTAGAGAAAGAGTCGTGGCTTAAGTAGCCCACACCCTATGCCACAAAGCACATGGGGCAGCACTGTAATGAGACGCATACATCATCCAGGTATCGCACAGTCTCCCCGTGCCCCAGTGTTTCACATCAAGCCCGGCATGTCCTTATGCTGGGCATCTGCCCCACCAGCCTCATCCACCAAACCCACTGACACATGATGACATACAAGGAAGGTATCATCGCCGCAGCCGCCGAGGCTCTCCCATGGGAGCGTCTTGAGGGCAAGAACATTCTCATCGCCGGTGCGACAGGCCTTATAGGCAGCTGTCTCGTCGACATATTGATGTCCCGCGTGACAGCCAGCTACAAAGTCTTTGCCTCCGGACGCAATGCCGTGCGTGCCCATGAGCGTTTCGCACAGTATAGCGCCTCCCCCCGTTTCCACTTCCTTCAGCATGATGTCTGCCAGCCATTATCATGCGACGAGACTTTCCATTATATCGTCCACGCAGCCAGCGGTGCAGGCCCGGCATCATTTGCCAACACCCCTGTCGAGGTTGTCAAGGCCAATATTCTCGGTGTCTCAAACCTTATGGACTATGGTCTGTCCCACGGTATGGAGCGCATGCTTTACGTCTCGACGGGCGAGATATACGGTGAAGGGGGCGCCACGGTAGCCACTGAAGCCGGCATGGCCTTCGGCGAGCACGACAGCGGCTATGTCGACTGTGCCACACAGCGTGCCTGCTACCCCTCATCAAAGCGTGCCGCGGAGACACTCTGCATGGCATACAGAGGAGAGTATGGTGCCGATGTCGTTATCGCACGCCCATGTCATGTCTATGGTCCGAACTTCACAGAGGCCGACAACAGAGTCTTCGCCCAGTTCATGCGTAATGCCATGAGTGGCGAGGATATCATCATGAAGAGCGACGGCAGCCAGTTCCGCTCATGGTGTCATGTCATTGACTGTGCCCGTGGGCTATTGTATATCATGCTTAAGGGCAGAGACGGCGAGGCGTATAACATAGCCGACGAGGTGTCATGCATGACTATCCGTCAGCTTGCAGAGCGTATCGCAGCCGCCCATGGGCGCAAAGTCGTGATGCAGATACCTCCCGACAACGAGCGTAGGGGGTATAATGTCGTCACCCGCTCAATATTCTCCACGCTAAAGCTGAGAGACTTAGGCTGGGAGGCTCATCACAGTCTATGCTGACACAGGCTCAGACTGGGAGGTTTCCCATCACAGTCTATGCAGACAAAGGCTCAGGCTGAGAGGTTTCCCATCACAGTCTATGCTGACACAGGCTCAGGCTGAGAAGCGCCCCATCACAGTCTCTGCTGACATTGTCTCAGGCTGGGAGGTACCCATACATGCCACCTCGCTGTATTGAGGATAATCCCCCGAGCCACATTATCCGCCCCAAATATCATCATCATCTTAACCTGCAAGAAAACATCCATGCCTATGGAAGGAGAAATAACATTCAGCGATGTCCGCTCGTCGAAAGAGATTGTCACCTATATACGCCGTGCCGACCTCTCACTCCAGCGTATGGGCTACACGGAGCACAGCCTTGCCCATGTGACGAAGGTGGCTACTGTCGCCGGCAACCTTATCCATGACTTGGGCTATGATGCCCATATAGAGGACCTCGCACGCATAGCCGGTTTCATGCACGACATAGGAAATGTCGTCAACCGCATAGACCACGCCCAGTCAGGCGCCATAATGTCATTCCGCATACTCGACAAGATGGGGATGCCCTGTGAGGATATTGCCAAGGTTATTGCGGCTATTGGCAATCATGACGAGACGACAGCATGGCCAGTCAATGAGGTGGCAGCCGCCCTTATACTTGCCGACAAGAGTGATGTCCGCCGCACACGTGTGAGAGGCAATTCAGACTGCCGTGAGATACACTACAGGGTGAACTACGCTGTGACCCACAACAACACCCACTATGATGATGAGCGCAAGACATTCATCCTCGACCTCACTGTCGATACGGGCATCAGCTCTGTGATGGAGTATTTTGAGATTTTCATGTCCCGTATGAAACTATGTGTCAAGGCTGCCGAGTATCTCGGTGTTCAGTTCCGCCTTGTCATAAACGGCACACAACTATGCTGATACCAGATGGGGCAAGAGCCCTTCCCGCCTACGCCATAGCCGGTTCACTTAACAAGGAGCTGGCTATGGCGTCTGTCGTTATAGTCACGGCTCCCCCGGGAGCGGGCAAGTCGACCCTCCTCCCGCTCACCATGCTTGAATGGCTTGACCGTGAGGCTCCCTCAGGGCGCATCATCATGCTCGAGCCGAGGCGCATCGCGGCACGCAGCATAGCAGAGCGTATGGCGGAGATGTCAGGCGAGGAGACTGGCAAGAGCGTCGGATACAGGATGAGGATGGAGAGCCGCACATCGGCAGCGACACGCATAGAGGTTGTCACAGAAGGCATCCTGTGCCGCATGATTATCTCTGACCCCACCCTCGATGGTGTCTCTGCTGTCATCTTCGACGAGTTCCATGAGCGCAGCATATATACCGACGAGGCGCTCGCCATGCTCCTTGCCACCCAGCGTATGTTGCGTCCGGAGCTTCGCCTTGTCATCATGTCTGCCACTATCGACACCGCATGGCTGTCAAAGTCCCTGGGGTGCAAGGTCCTGTCGTGTGATGGCCTGTCATTCCCCGTCGCCATCGAGCGGGCCGACAGCGACCGCATCAGCGAGACATCCACCTCACGTGATATAGCCGCAGCTACGGCCAGTGTCGTGCGCCGCGCCCTTTCAGAGCATGACGGAGACCTCCTTGTCTTCCTTCCCGGCCAGGCAGAGATACTACATTGCCAGGCTCTTCTCGCCGACATGGCCAATACGCTGCTTATCCTTCCGCTCTACGGCAGCCTTCCCGCAGAGTCACAGCGTCTTGCCACCGCCCCGAGCGACGGCCGCACACGCCGTATAATCCTCTCCACCCCTATCGCCGAGACCTCTCTGACCATTGAGGGAGTCAGCATAGTCATAGACAGTGGTCTCTGCCGTGCTGTCGCCTACGATGCCCGTAGCGGTTTGTCACGTCTGCAGACATCACGCATCTCACTCGATATGGCCACCCAGCGTGCCGGCCGTGCCGGCCGTCTTGGCCCTGGAGTCTGCTACCGTATGTACAGCAAGGCAACAGAAGCGCGTATGCATCCCTGCCGTACGCCAGAGATAGAGCACGCAGATCTCACACCTCTTGTGCTTGACATCGCGGCATGGGGTGGCGAGCGCCTTGAGGACATGCCATGGCTGACGCCGCCACCGCCACAGAGTGTGGAGCGCGCCAGAGGCCTCCTGCTCTCCATGCGGGCCATAGACAGCCATGGCAGAGTCACTCCTCACGGGCAGAAGATGTCAGCGCTGCCCTGCCATCCACGCATAGCAGGCATGCTTCTCGCCGCGACGACAAGTCACGAGGCTGACCTTGCGGCGGACCTTGCAGCCATCCTTGAGGACCGCGACCCTCTCGACCCATTGTCAGCCGAGTATGACGCAGACATTCACACACGTCTCCAGGCGCTGCACGCTCAACAGCGCGGAGCCCTCTGGCAGCGTCTCCGCTCGTCGGTCCGGCAGTATCGGCAGCTCCTGTCGGCAGTCTCCACACATGCCATAAGCCGCTCCCACCACCAAGAGCCACAGCCATCTGACGCGGTATGGACAGCCGGGCGTCTGCTCGCCGCCGCCTATCCGGAGCGTGTGGCCATGGCGACAGACGACACAGCGGGAAGAGGGAACACTGCCACCATACAGCTTATGAGACGCTACCGCCTCGCCTCAGGAGCCACGGCCCTGCTGCCTGACGCTGACGACCTCACCGCCCATAAATACCTCGCAGTGGCCACCATGACCATGCGTGGCGATGAAGGGCGCATCCACATAGCTGCACCTCTCGCCCCGGACGATGTGGCCGGCAGCACCACAGCCTACGACAACATCTACTGGGACAACAAGGCTGGAGTGCTTGTCATGCAGCGCGAGCAGCGCATAGGGCGTCTCATCATATCAAGCCAGCCGCTCACGGGCATACAACTGGATGTCATCCACGACACTCTCGCCACTGCTGTGAGGAGCTATGGTGAGAGCATGCTATCATTATCAGCCGACGCTGTGCGCCAGCTCCAGCAGCGTCTGGCCGTTGTCAGTGAGTGGCATCCTGAGTTGTGTCTCCCACCTTGTGACACAGAGGCTATCCTCTCGTCGGCACAAGAATGGGGACCGATGTTCTTCGGTGATAGGACGACGGCATCGGAGCTGCGCAAGATAGACATGTGTGAGGTGGTATGGTCGCGCCTCAGCTACGAGCAACGGTGTGAGGTGGAACGCCTTGCGCCTGACCGCATCGCCCTGCCCTCGGGGCGCGAGAAGAAGATAGAATACCGTCAGGGAGCGTCAGCTCCTGTCGTAAAGGCGAGGATACAGGAGTGTTTCGGTATGAGGGAGACACCACGTATAGACGGCGGACGGCGCCCTGTGCTTATGGAGCTGCTGTCGCCGGGCTTCAAACCAGTCCAGCTGACTCAGGACCTTGCCAGTTTCTGGCAGACAACATACTACGAGGTGCGGAAGGAGCTGCGGCGCAGATACCCCAAGCACGACTGGCCTGAGAATCCCTGACACGGGGAACAGCGGCATAGGTCTGTACTGGACAATGACACATATTACTGACGAGCAGACACAGCAAAAGAGTCACGGGCACGCCATTCTCGACGAATAGCGTGCCCGTGTTCCAATATAAACAGCCTGCCGTCAGTCTCCCACATTCCCCCGGATGGAGAAGATGATTTCCTGGATGGGAATGATGATGGTTAATGACGGGGCGTTCATGTCATTGCTGTCTCATTTTCCCTCGTTCTTGATTCCAGCCCCTTGTTCTATGGTCTCGGTGCCTTCCTCGACACCGTTCTTGAACTTGTACTGTGCGACGAGGTTCCCCTCACGGTCATAATGCGATGCCACACCGTCGGCGATGGCTCCCACGAGAGGTGTCCCTGGCAGGTCGCGTGGTGATGTGTAGAGCAGCCATGAGCTCTCCACGCGTTTCTTCCCGTTAGGCCAGTACTGTGTCCACAGGCCTCGGTTTGTCTTGAGGTCTCTCTCCCATTTCCATTCTATGGTGCCGTCCTGTCGCCAGAGCGTCTCTGTGCCAGTGCGCCGTCCGTTGCGGTATGTCACCTCGTGCTGCTTCTTCCCGTTGGCGTATCGAGTCACCTTTGTGCCGTTGGCCACATATGTGCCGCTTGCTGTCATAGGCGAGAGTGTGGCGTTGCGTCCCTCGGGCGATGAGTCGAGACAGTCAGGTGTGAGGTGTGTCGCCTCTGGTGCGCCGGTATCTCCCTGCATCACCCATGCCTCGTTGAACTCAATCTCGAGTCCGGGATAGTTGGTTGTGGTGAGGACATGTATCATGCCGTCCTGCCCCTGCCTCAGTGTGACGTACCCCAATGACGGGTGTTGTGTGCGGTGGTGTTGTGGCAGGGCTACCGGCAGACGTCGTTTGGTCCATGTCTTTCCGTTGTCGCGAGAGATGGCAGCGAAGCAGTCGTTGCCCTTGTCCCATCCTGCTGGAGGCGCAATCTTCTTCTTGTGCATATAGCTGTCTGCCACCATGCACAGCGCTCCAGACTTCAGGCGTATCATGCATGGTCGCTGTGCTGTGCCGTACTGTGGCATTATGCCTCGTGTCGGGCTCTCCCATGTCGCGCCCCAGTCATGCGAGATGTTCTGTGGGTTCCATCCGTCGACGGAGTTGTTCTTTCCTCCAGCCGAGAGGAGTGTTCCCTTATCGTCGAGTGGGACGATGGTTGAGTGGCGTGATGATGTGCGTCCGCCCATGTCGTGCCATGTCACACCGTTGTCCTTGCTCCTGAGGAGGAAGCTCTCGCCGCCTTTTCCGTCGAGGGCCACGAATATCTCTCCGCGGCTGTTCCTGAAGGCGTTGCTTATGGGCTGGGCGGTATACCGCTCGAGCTTCTTGTCCATCTGTGGTACGGAGAATGTCCATGAGCGGCCGTTATCTGTGGAGCGGCAGATGCGGAAGGGGACATAATCTGTCATGTCGCGGCCACCTCCGAAGAACCATATCGTGCCGTTGTCGTTGAAGAGTAGTGCCGACTGGTCGTTGCCGCCACGTGTGGCGAAGAACAGCTCGGGCATGTCCCACTCGTCAGAGCCATAGCGTCGTCTCGCCTGCACGAATGTTGTACAGGTGTCAGCCTCTGCCTTCCCTATCGGTGTGGAGAAGTAGATGGCGAGGAGGTCGCCGTTGGGTAGCACCTCAAGGGCTCCGGAGTGGAGGTGTGTGTATACTCCCCAATCGAGTCCGGCATGCTCGCCCTGCTCGGTAGGTGTATAGCACGACGGTATGGGAAGTGCCATGCGTACGCGGTAGTAGGGGCGTGATGTGACACGGTTGCCTGCCGCACGGCGCTGGCTGACGGCCTGCTGGGCGAACGGCACATGGGCCCTTGGGACGATACGGTAGGCGGCAATGCCGTCGGCATCGCCTTTGGCGGTCATGTTCTCTCCCTCTCTCATCTGTGCGGCGAGGACATCATAGGTCTTTACTGGCCCTGTCTGTGACTGCTGGGCTGGCGCTGCCGCGAATGTGGCGAGCAGCGCTGTTGTGAGGATTAGTCTCTGCATGCTTGTTGCTTTGTTGGTTGCGAGCCCCGGAAGGCTGGCGCATGTGATTCGAAAATTGTATGTAAGAGTGATAAGTAGTAGCGGCGTAGTCCTATGTGAGAGCCTCCCCGCGGGGTGCCGGGGAGAGGCTCTGTAATGGTTGTGATGGTGGGGCGTTGAGTATTGTCATTCATTCAGGTCGCGCAGGCTCTTCCAGTCTGTCGCCTCTGGTATGCGCTCGTCAGCGGGCTTGAGATATTCTTTCTGGGCGTTGAAGACGATGAGGACACCGTCGTTTATGCCTTTCCTCACCATGTCCATCTTGATATGGTGGACCTTGCTCTTCACCTCTCCTATATACAGCAGGTTGCCTGTGGCGGCGTCCATCCAGAACATCTTCTTTGTCGAGCCCTTTATCTTCCCGAAGTCGATGTTCATATCCTTGGCTGTGTAGTTGTATACCATGAGCCAGTCTGTGCCTCGTGTGGCTATGAGGCGGTTATATTTTGTGCCGTTCTCTCCGGCTATGATGGTCTGGTCGGGGACACGCTCGAAGTATGGGAATGTGAGCATGAGGTTCTTCAGATGCTTCATCTGTGAGAATCCGGGGTCTTTGAGTGCCATGTACCATGTCTTCACATCGCCGGCGTCGCCGTAGCTTGTGCCGTAGCCGGGCTTGAGGAACTGCATGATGGCATTATGCCCGTAGGTGTGTCCGCATGAGCCGGCGAAGACCGACCAGTAGGCGTATCGTCTGACATCGCTTGCCATCCAGCGTGGCTCCTTGGCGTCGTGGAGGCCCTGTGGGATATCCTCGTAGCTCGGCTCGGCGTCAAGGACGGGTTTCACAGGCTTATAGGCCCATGTCGAGTCGACATACATCCAGTTGTCCTCCTCTGTGTTGTCGGGTATCGGATAGTCCTTGTTGCCCATGCGCTGTCCATAGCGTCGGTGGCCCGACTGGAATGTGTGGAAGTCCATCCATGGAGCTTTGCTGAACCATTTCGCGCTTGTGTACCGTCCGCGTGGGTGGTATGTCATGATGTGGTTCTTGTCTATCGACTTTATTGTTGTGGCGAGTGTGTTCCACACCTCTGTCTTTATATCGCCCTGTATGTCGCCTCCCATGAACCATATGATATTTGGCGAGTCCTTATAGCGGTTGGCAAGGAATGTCCCGTACTTCACGGCATCGTCCTTGCTGAGCAGTCCTGCCTTGACGAGACCTCCCCATATACACACCATGCCGATGTATATTCCCTCGTGCTCGGCCTGCTTTATGATGTAGTCCATGTGGTCCCAGTAGCCATAGACGCCCTTGCGGTCGATGGCAGAGAAGTCCCATCCGTTCGTGTTCGACATCTGTCCGTAGTGGTTGTAGGCAGGGACGCCGTCGATGACCTGCACCTGCACGACATTGTATCCTGCCTCGCGGCATCGCTGCAGGTAGTAGGCTGCCTCGGCACGGTCTGTGCGCTCGGGCAGGAGCCAGCCTGTCTCGCCGAGCCAGAAGAACGGGGCGCCGTTCTCATGCTGTAGGAAACGCTGGTTGTCAGAGACTCTCAGCTTGCCGTTGTCCCATGGTTTCTTGTTGCCCTGTGCGCTGGCGCCAAGGGCGATGGATAACACTAATACTAACAGTAGATTCTTCATTGTGGATTCTGGTTATGTCTGTTTCTTTTCTATTCTTTATTCCTGTGGCTGCCGTCAGCTCTGTCTCGGCTCAGCGTGAGCATGGCAGGCTGACTGTCTGTCCTGCCTTTGTCGGTATGTCGTAGACGTATGTTGCGGGCATGTTGATGGTTTCGAGCTTCCCGGTATAGTTATTCTCGGTCTGTAGAGTGACAGCTGGCTTGAGGAGAGGGTTAGGATTCCCGCCTCTCGCACGCTTCAGTCCGCTCATCTTCTGGGTGGTCCTTATGCGGAGGTTGCCGCCTATGGTCGATGTGATGCGGCAGAGTGTGATGCGCCCGTCCTTCCATTCCATCTCGTCGATGATGAATCCTCCGCGGCAGCGGAGCCCTGTCACACGGCCTTCCTTCTTCCATACGGCTGGCAGAGCAGGCAGTAGGTGTACAGCGCCATCGTGGCTCTGCACGAGCATCTCGGCTATGCCTGCCGTGCAACCGAAGTTGCCGTCAATCTGGAATGGCGGGTGGGCATCGAAGAGATTGCCGTATGTGCCGCCCTTCTTCTTCACCTTTCCGTAGGGCACGAACTTGTCGTCGGTCAGTGTCAGCTGCTCCTTTATGAGCTTATAGGCATGGTCTCCGTCGAGCATACGTGCCCAGAGGCATACTTTCCAGCCCATGGACCATCCGGTGGAGGGGTCGCCACGGTGGACGAGTGATGTGCGTGCGGCAGAGAAGAGCTGTGGTGTGCGCAGCGGCGATATGCTCGCGCCGGGGTAGACGCCATAGAGATGGGAGACGTGGCGGTGAGTGTCGTCAGGGCTGTCCCAGTCTTGTGCCCACTCCTGGAGCTGTCCCCAGCGTCCTATCTGGCCAGGTGTCAGCTGCGCTATACGCTCGCGGTAATGGGCTGCGAGGGTGTCATCCTCGCCGAGAGTCTCCGCTGCCTGGGCTACGATGCCGAAGATTTCGGCACACAGCTGGTTGTCCATGGCCACGCCAGAGGCTATGTTCTTCATGCCTTGGTCGGCCGGATGCGAGTTCTCTGGCGACACGGCGGGGCAGATGACCATATGCCCGGTATTGGGGTCTCTGACGAGGATATCGTCGAGGAATGCTGCCGCGCCCTTCATGATGGGGTAGTACTGGCTGAGGAAACGCTTGTCTCCTGTGAAGAGGTAATGGTCCCAGAGATGGTGGGAGAGCCATGCGCCGCCTGTCATCCAGAGGCCCGACGTGGCATGGTCGACAGGGCCTGTTATGCGCCAGATGTCTGTGTTATGGTGGAGCACCCATCCTCCCGCGCCGTACATGGTAGAGGCTGTCTTGGCTCCTGTTGTGCTGACATCGCGTATGAGGCTCCACAGCGGCTCGTTCATCTCCATGAGGTTGGTGACATCAGCCGGCCAGTAGTTCATCTCGAGGTTGATGTTACAGGTATACTTCGAGTCCCACGAGGGCAGCAGCTTGTCGTTCCATATTCCCTGGAGGTTGGCTGCCTGTCCGCCGGGCTGTGATGAGGAAATGAGGAGGTATCGCCCGAAGGTGTAGAATGTGGCGACGAGCCATGCGTCATCGTTCTTGCCGAACGATGCCACTCGCTCCTCTGTCGTCAGCCCCTTGTAGCGGTCGGGGCCGAGATATAGTGTAGAGCGCCCTATCAGATTCTTGTAGTAGCCCACGTGGGCGGCCTTGTCGGCCTCGTAGTCATGGCTCATTGCCGCATGGAGGGTCTCCACGCAGCGCCGCTCCTCGTCGCCGCTGATATCGTTATAGCTGACGAAGTTTGTGGCTATGTTGACATACAGGACAGCCTCGTCGGCTCCGGTCACGGTGATGATGCCATCGCGCGAGACAGCCCTTCCGCCTGTCGCTGTGACCGCTATGCGGCCCTGGAACTTCACTTTCCCCTTGAGCAGCTCATGGGTTGGTGTCACTCCCTCAAGCGACACCTCGCCGCCGCGGCTCTTGATGATGACATCATGATGTGGCGAGGAGAGCTGTGCGTTGAACGATATGGAGCCTTTCCGCGACGCTGTGAAGCGTATGCGGAGGACACTGTCTGTGAACGACGTGTACGCCTCGCGACGGTATCTGACACCATCGACAGTGTATGTCGTGACAGCCACGGCCGAATCGAGCGACAACCAACGCTCATAGCCGGTGTATGTCTCATGGCCTGGGGTGGATATGGTGAGGTCGCCGAATGTCTGGTATGGCATGCCGCTGTTTGAGCCGGACATCAGATGCTCCTCGGCCATCTGCTGCGCCTCGGCAAAGCGGCCGGCAAAGACGAGCTCACGGACAGGCGCGAGCCATTTCTGCGAGTGCTTGTTGGCGTTCGTGTTGGGCTGTCCTGCCCATATTGTCTCCTCATTAAGCTGTACACGCTCCATCTGCGGACGCCCGAAGACCATGGCCCCGAGGCGTCCATTGCCAAGAGGCAACGCCTCTGTCCATACCTCAGCGGGCGAGGTGTACCACAGGCGGTAGCCCTGACCGGCCGACGGGAGAACAGCCATCAGCATAATAAGGGGGAGAAAAAGTCTTGTCATTGTCATAGTATATAATAAGGTATCGACATAGCCTCCTGCATGTTATGGAGACCATATTTGTTAGAAACTGGCCTAAAGGCATTACAGATGCAAAGATACGAAAAACTTTTCAGAAAACCACCACTTATTGGCACAGATAAATATATAAAAAAGATTAAAGCCGGGCAGACGGGGCTTTCATGCTGCATAAGGGGGTCTTGGTCATCGGCCTTGCCTGTCATGGCCTCAGGGCATGGGGGCTTCCCACACCTCTCCATGGGGCGCCACCACCGCTGCCTATAACAGAAGCGGGAGGGGAGGCGGACAGCACGGGGTGGCGGCAGACGGGGAGTGGCTGCGGTGAAGGCCCAGGTGCAGAATCGTAAGCGCTATCTATTGGTGTCCCAGAGATATTGCATGAGCCCGCCATAAAGCACCTTTGGGCGGCTCATTCTGTACCACTCCCTTTTCTGCTGTTAGCGCAAGGAAGACTGTAAGCTGGCGGGTGCCGTCTGCTTACAGATTGTAAGCACGGGCCTGTATAGAGCCCCACGCCACGGCATGGGGAAAAGAGATGTGTAAATCTTGAAGTGTGGCGCATCCTCGTCCTGTCCCCCCTCACGGGGGAAAACAATCAGGACAGGCATCCGTCTGCGGTGTACCGCAAGACAAGGTGCCTGTCCTGATGACGGGAAGGGTGTCGGGGGGGGGTAAGTGTCTTCAGCTGCTGGCGTGAGGGGGATTCACTTCTCAGAGAAGCTATGGCTGTGGCAGCCGTGGCGTCTGTTTTATGGACTGAACGCCCAGACTGTCCCGGACACGCGCATAAGAATTATCCAATACCTTTCTCAGAGAACACGAACTATGAGACATATGGCCCCGGGCACGCGCATAAGCATAGGTCAATACTGTGTCAGGGAGAGGTTGCTTATCTCTATCTGTCCGTTGTAGCAGTTGATGCTCCAGCAGTTCTTCTGTGTTCCGTATATGCGCTGTGTGTATCCATATACGCCGTTGATATACATGGTCACGACAGAGTTGTCGGTGTATATGTCCACGTTGTACACATTGTCGGCAGGACGTGGGAAGATACATCCGTCAGCTCCCTCTATGAAGCCTTTGCCTCCCTCGCCTTCCTGCTCGAAGTTTATCTTCCTCCGGCCGTTGGCCCATTCAGGGTTGACGATAAGGGAATAGTATTTCTTCACATCGGTGCTGCGGCAGAGAGAGACTCCGAAGCGTGTGTCGTCGCTGCTTGCCTTGGCTGTGAAAGAGATGTGGTTGTGTGTGCCGAGGCGGTTGTAGAGGACGTATGCGCCTGCTCCCGAGAGGGTGTTGCCGGCATATCCGTTGCTCTCCATCACCTTCAGCTCTGCTGGGACGTTGTATTTCGCCTTTATCCCCTCAACCTCTCCGATGCTGAGAGTGCCATCGGCGTGCTGTATGAGCTTGTGGCAGACGAGGGCTCCGCTCCAGTTTGGCTCCTTCTCTCCCACATTGATGTTCATCTCGTCTATGTCCTTGCCTGAGCGGTATGGACACCATCCCCAGATGTAACGGTCTGTGCCGTTGCTCGCTGTCTTGCCGGCATAGAAGGCTCGTGAGTCAAGCACACCCTCCTTGTCGTCCCTCGGCCAGTTGGCTCCAGGGTCAGCGAAGCAGCGCTTGAGCCCCTCGAAAGAGTCGGCCATCATATATTTCACCTTGCGGCTCCATGTTGAGAGGTATGCCTCGCTGTATATGCAGTACCAGTAGTCGCCCATCTTGAAGATGTCGGGACACTCACACATGCGGTCCCAGACGGCATTGAACTCTCCGGCGAATGTCCAGTCCTTCATGTCGGTTGAGGTGAAATGGGCGAACTTGGGGTCGCCCCTCCTTGTGGTGATGACCATGTTATACACGCCTCCATCCTCAAAAATCTGTGGGTCGCGGAAGTCTACGCTGGAGAAACCATAGTCTTTTCCGCGCAGTGTCCATGAGTTGTCGCGTGTCCATGTCTTGAAATCGGGCGATGTGGCACGCATGACAACCTCCACGTCAGTGCAGTTGGGGTTGTGTCCGGTATAGTAGATATAGTAGAGATTGTCTGCCTTGCTGTAGTAGCAGCAGCCTGTTCCGAGGGCCGCGTCGGGCTGGTAGTCGCTTGTCCCCACGGCGAGAGTCTCGCCGAGCGAGCGGTAGTTGGCGCCGTCGGTGGTGGCTACTGTCCAGAAAGGATGGTAGCAGAAAGGCTTGTTGTTGTTGAACTCCTGCAGGTACATCACCTTGAACTCTCCTGCCTTCTCATCATAGAAAGGCATAGGGTCGCCCACGCGGCCTATGGCAGGGGTATAGTATGTGGATAGTCCCTGCTCCTCAGCAGTCACGAAACGCTCGGTAGTGTTGGCCCAGTCCTTAGGGGCGTCACCGGCAAAGTTGTCGTCGCTGCATGACACGACGGAGAGTGTCATGAGCATCAACGTGGATAACATCATATTTTTCATATCTTAATGTTTCAATTATTAGTGAACTCTTTTTACCGTGTAATATCAGGAGATTACTTCCCCATAAGGTAGTTGATGGCATTGAGGGTCATGATACCGACGTTCTTATGATAGTTCTCAACGTAAGGATTGGGCGAATACCAGTCATAGCATCCTGACCCGAAGCATATTATGCCTCCCTGGCCGAATGTCCCGTCGGCAGCCGGTGCCTCCCATATCGTGACGGCGTTGTCCCAACCGTGGGCATGTATGAGACATCCGGTGAGCTCTTTCCAGCGTGCGTGGTCGGTATAGTCGCCCCACATTCCCCACTGTGAGACACAGTTGGAAATCTGGTATCCTGCATCGAGAGTCCTCAATGGCGATGTGCCGCCGATGATACCTTTCCACATCCAGTCGTTCTGGTCAGCTACAGGGAAATCCCATGACGCGCCGAGAATCTCGCCTCCATCATCGCTGGCTCCCCAGCAGTTGTTGGCACAGCGCTGGTCTCTCACGGCTCCGAGCGACGCTGCCATGTTGACTGCGGCACGGCTGAAGATGAACGCTCCGCCACGCTTGTAGTAGTCGACGAGGGTATTCTTCGCTGCCATGGCCGATGATGTGGCGCCGCTCTCGAAGTCAGAGAGTGTCTCTGAGGGCTGGTGCTGCCAGTGCCACCATATCACCTTGCACTTGGAGAGGTCGGCATTGCCAGCCTTCATATCGTCCCATGAGACGAAGAGTGAGTTCTCGACATTGCTGAGCATCCACTTGCATGCCTCCTTCTCCTCAGGCTGGAGCTCGTCCATCGTGGAGGCTCCGGCACTGCCGAGGAATATCACATCGGGGGCTGAGACGGTGGTGATGGTCACTGTGTATGTCGCCGTTGCCGTGTTGTCGGTCACTGTATACTCCACAGGTTCGGAGAAGTCGGTCGGCGTACCGTCAAGAGGGAATATCACCGCATCCTCGCTATATGTGATTGTAGGCACTATCTTCGTCACATCGACATCGGCAGGGAGCGATGCCGTTATGGTATGCTCTGCCTCATTGATGCTCGCCTTGTAGGTGTCGTTGATGATGAACGAGAGGATGCGTGCCTCATCGTTCCTGACGCTGACTGTCCAGTCGAGGAAGAGGTCGCCATTGGTGATGTGCATCACCTTAGGGTCAGTGAAATCCACTATGTCGCCCTGTCTCATCGATGCCGAGGCGCCGTCTGAGATGGCGAGCTGTGTTATCCTCATCTTCGTCTTGTCGGTATAGTCTGCCGGCACCTTCACCTTCACGCTACGCTTGGAGAGGTCAACCTGTCCGGTGAAAGTGTCGTTCAATACCAGCGTCTCTATGCTGCAGTCGCCCGACAGCTGGAGGTCGCTGACGTTATCGTCGCTGCATGAGGCTCCGAGAAGCACAGAGAGGAGCACACACAATGTTCTATATATAGTCTTCATATTGGTTTTCATGTTGTTGGTTGGTTTATGATGGCCGAGAAGGGGATATTACCAGTTGCCGATGTTCTGCGTATAGTGTCCGTTGGACGATGATATCTGTGAGTGGGGGATAGGCAGATACTCATTCTTGTTGGCAGTGAAGACAGCGTCGCTGAGGAATGTCACACGCTCTTTCTCTGCCGCGAAATAATCGTTGAGGACCTTGGAGGCCTCTCCCCAGCGGACAAGGTCGAAGAAGCGCTCTGACTCCATGGCGAGCTCCAGGCGGCGCTCCATCTTCACTATCCTCAGAGCCTCATCCTTGGAGTATGACCCTGTGTAGTTCTTGCAGTAGAGCTTCACGCCGTAGCGGTTAGGATAGTCGGCTATCATCTGTGTGCTTCCGGCGGCGCGGGTGCGTATCTCGTTGACAAGCCGCACAGCCTCTGAGGCATTGCCGAGCTGTGCCTCTGCCTCGGCACGCTCGAGGATGACATCAGCATATCTGAACACGATGCGGTTCATGGGGCTTGCCCAGAACGAGCCGCGTATGAGGTATGACCCTATCAGGGCAGGGTCAACATTCTGCTTCAGGGTGACGTTGTAGCCGTAAAGGCCTCCTGAGCGGCTCCATGCTGAAGACTGGTCCATGATGAAGTCCTTGTTGAACATGTATGGCAGCCCTGTCATTCCGACGGTGAGGAAGAGACGGGGGTCAGCGTTGTCAGTCGCCTTGTCATAGTTCTTCTGGTTGAAGGTGTCGATGAGAGGCAGGCCGTCAGCATCGGTACGGAAGGCGTTGACAAGGTTCTGGGAGGGCTTGTAGAAGTCACAGCCGCCGTCTGTCACGTCGGGGATGTTAGGCGTGATGAGACCGTATGACCAGTTGAGATTGCCGTATGTCGAGCCGTCATTGCGTGAATACTGTATGGCCCAGAGTGACTCACATCCGTTCTCATACTGGTCCTCAGGGCGGAAATTGTTGTGTATGTCCTTCTCAAGGCCATAGCCGCCTGCGGCGTATATGGCAGGGTCAGTATACTGTATGACTTTCTTGAGGTCGTCAGCGTCAACCGATGTCACCTGGTTGCTCGACGCGTCGTCCTGACGGTAAGCCTTGTAGAGATAGACCTTGGCAAGGAAAGCGGCACAGGCTGCCTTTGTAGGGCGTCCCTTGTCGGCCTGCTTCACAGGGAGGACAGCATACGCCTCCTCAAGGTCACGGGCTATGAGCGCCCAGCCCTCGTCGTTGGTATACTCATGGTTTGAGAGGGTGTTGTACTCGTCGTAGGTCAGGTCGGTGCGCATGACGAACGGGATGTTCTTATACAGACGCTTCGCCATGAAGTGGGCATAGGCGCGGAGGAACTTCATCTCGGCGAGACGCTCGCCCTTGAGTGAGTAGGACTCGTCGCACGACTCGACAACAGCGATGGCTGTGTTGACACGCGAGAGGGCATTGTATATACGCACCCACATGTCGTTGAGGTTCCAGTTAGTGGGGAGTATTCCCTGCCCCACCTCTATCTGGTGGAAGACATCACCGTCGTTTGTGGACGAGCCACCCTTGTAAGCGTCGTCACTGCGGACATCGTAGTTCCACATAGAGAATGACGAGTTGATATCCTCTGCAGTGGTGAACACGGCGTATGCCGAGGTGACCATGTTGTCCACATAAGCGGGATTCTTCACCTGCTCGTCGCTCAGTGTGCCCTGGGGTATCTGCTCCTCAAGGAAGCTGTCGCATGATGACAGGGCGGCAACAGCCATAAAGGCAAGAAAACATTTATATATCGGTTTCATTTTAACTGTCTTATATTTAATATTGATACAATTATATATATTAGAATGACACGTTGAGTCCGAATGTCAGGTTTACCGGTATTGGATATCCGAAGAGTGTGTTCTCCGGGTCGACACCAGTGAAACTGCTGCTCTTTATCGTGAGGAGGTTCTGGGCCGATAGATAAAGCCTTATCTTCGACATTGGAGTCTTCTTCACTACTGCCTCAGGAAGGTTGTAGCCTATCTGTATAGTGCGCAGCTTGAGGAACGACCCGTTCTCCACATAGTAAGAGGAGAAGCGCTTCTCGTTGTTGTTGTCATAGGTCGAGAGGGCGGGTATCGTCGATGACGTGTTCGTAGGGCTCCATGCGTCGAGCACCCTGTCGCCCTTGTTGAGGAATGGGACATTGACACCTGCCCAGAGGTCTGTCTGCACCTTGTATCCACCGTTCGTGTCGCCTCCAGGAGCCACTGTGGTGAGGGCGTCGACACCCTGCACACCCTGCCAGAACATGGTCAGGTCGAGGTTCTTGTACTGCAGATATATGTTCAGGCCCCATGTGAAATCGGGGGTCGGGTCGTAAATCCATGTCTGGTCGAGAGTGGTGATGACCCCGTCCTCGTTGAGGTCGCGGAATCTCATGCGTCCCACTCCGGCGCCTTCCTGCACAGCATGGTTGTCCACCTCATCCTGGTTCTGGAAGATACCGTCAAAGACATATCCCACATAGGAGTTCATAGGATGGCCCACAACGCTCTGCACACCGCTGCCGCCGAATGTTCCCGCAGCAGCTATTGTCTCCGGAATCTTGGTCACCTCGTTGCGGTTAGTGCTTATGTTTCCGGCTATGTCATAGCTGAAATCAGCCACTCCTCCACGGTATCCGACATTGAGCTCAAAACCCTTGTTGAGCATCTCGCCTGCGTTTATCCACATCGAGCTTCCCTCGCCCATGACACCTATGCCCGGCATGTAGACGAGGATATCCTTTGTCTTCTTGTAATACCACTCAAGGCTTCCGTAGAGAGCATTGTTGAAAAGCCCGAAGTCAAGGCCGATGTTCGTCTGTGTCGTCGTCTCCCACTTGATGTTGTCATTGCCGAGCTGGTTACGCTTGAAGCCTGAATCGAGAGCGTTGCCGCCGTTTGTGCCCTGTATGTCGTATGATGTGCCATAGCTCTGTCCGCCGAAGTTGGCCTCACCGTAGCTTGAGGTGTAGAGCGTATAGCGTGCCGTGTTGCTTATCTCCTGGTTGCCGGTCTGTCCCCAGCTGGCACGCAGCTTGAGGTTTGAGAGCCAGCTGTCACGCAGACCCGACATCCATTTCTCCTCGCTGATACGCCAGCCGGCAGAGAAAGAGGGGAATGTGCCGTACTTGTTGTTCTTGCCGAAACGGCTTGAGCCATCACGGCGTATGGTGAAAGAAGCGAGATAGCGGTCAGCATAGGTGTAGTTGACCTTGCCGAAGAAGGAGACGAGAGAGAACCCGTCGGCACATCCATACGCCTTCTCCTCTCCCACACCGGCATCAGGCCACATATAGTCAGGATTAAGCACAGCGAAGTCATACCGCTTGCCTGAGAACCACCTGTTGTCCTGGCGGTTGAGCTCCATGCCCACCATAGCGTCGCCACGATGTCTGCCTATCTCGAAGTTATAACTTGCCACAGCATTCCACATCCATTTCATCCAATGCTCCTGCTTGGCCTCGACAGCGTTTGTGGAGTTGGAGACATTGCCGTTGGAGATAGGGTATGTGAACATGCGCTGCTCCTTCTGGGCATAGTCGACACCCGCTGTGGTACGGAGGTTGAGGTTCTTGGCGAGCCTCAGGTTGAGGTGGACATCGCCGAAGAGGCGCCAGTAGGTGTAACGGTTGTCCTTGTTGCGGTCGAGCACCTCGACAGGATTCTCACGGTCAGCATAACTTCCGGTGAGGTTGGCGAACTCGCCTAAGGTGTTGTATACCGGGAAGGCAGGATGATACTGGAGCACATTGCCGAGGAATCCACCAGGAGCCTGCACCTCAGAAGTGCGGTTCAGCGTGAGGTTCTCGCCGATGGTGAGGACGTCGCCAATGAGCTTATAATCAGTGTTTATACGTGCCGAGAGGCGTTCAAAGTCAGTAGTGTTTATGATACCGAGATTCTTATAGTATCCGAGAGAGAAATAGCTGCTCCCCCTCTCAGTGCCGTTGCTGACACTGACGTTGTAGTTCTGCACCACACCGGTGCGTGTTGTCTCCTTCATCCAGTCAGTATCTGATGCTGGGATGGTGTTGGCGGCGTCAAGATACTTCTGCATGGTGACACCATAGAGCTCGGGCACTCCATTGGCATCGTATGCCCAGTTGAAATGGTAGCCAAGCGAATTGTTGTTAGGGTCAAGCCCGTCGTTGACATTCGCCTGCCAGAAAGCCCTGCCCCACTCCTCTGCATTGAGCACATCCATGCGGTGAGCATACATCGAGAGGGCCACACTGGCATCAAGGTTTATCCTCACCTGCCCGTTCTTGCCCTTCTTCGTGGTGATGATTATGACACCATTGGCAGCACGCGAGCCATAGATACTTGCAGAGGCAGCGTCCTTCAGCACCTGGATTGACTCTATGTCGTTGCCGTTGAGTTCATGCATGCCCGACTTTGTCGGCACTCCGTCGATGATATACAGAGGGTCATTGTCGTTGAGAGTGCCGACACCTCTGATGCGCACTGTCGCCGCACCTGATGGCGAGCCGTCGGCCGAGATGTTCATTCCAGGCACACGCCCCTGAAGGGCCTTGATGGGGTTGTTCTCGTTCTGCTTCTGCAGCTCGTCGACATCTACCACAGAGACAGCTCCCGTGAGGTCTGACTTGCGCTGTGTCGTATAGCCAGTCACGACGACCTCCTGAAGCCCCTGGGCGTCTTCCTTGATGACAACCCTCATCCCGTCGGCAGCAGCAACCTCCTGTGTGACGTAGCCGATATAGGTCACGACGAGTGTCGCCCCGCTGTTGACAGCAATCTTGAAATTTCCCTCAATGTCTGTCACTGTGCCATTCGTGGAGCCTTTCTGCATGACGGTAGCGCCTATTACAGGCTCTCCGGTAGTGTCCACGACCGTACCGCTGACGTTGATTTCCTGTGCCGTAATGGACAGAGAGACCAACAGGAGCAGCATAATGGCAATTAGCTTTCTTCTGATTTTTTCCATTGTGTCTTAGGTTTTGTTCATGATTATGTTTGTAGTATATAGTCTCTTTCATGCATCTTTGTCCTGCCAGCGGCATAGGGTGCGGTTATCTCCGCCTTTCCAGAAGCCTGTCCAGGACGATTTTCTTGAGAGGTCCGCTGTCATTTCCTCCTTAGCCCCGAGGCGTGCAGGCAGCCGTCAGTCAGGCTGTGTGAAGCGGGGCAGCGGCGGCGCTTATGATGCGGAGCACGTGCTTTTCAACGTTGCAAACTTAGCACAAAACCTTAACAGATACTATCAAATATGTTACTGAGACTAAAAAATATGTTGCATGAAAGAATTGTTGAGTATTTTGTCAAAAAAGGTATATTGAATCGCTCATTCCTTATATAAAAAACAAGAGAAGCACTCTCTTCATCCGAGTCCCTCTCATTTACAAAACAAGCTGCATGAGACTCTGAATGGGGAGAGTGCTCCTCTTATGATAGGGGGAAAGGGAAGGGGTGAAAAAAGCGAGAGCGGGAGATATTATTCACTGGGATGTATGCCGCTCCCTGTAATCTGTCGGATACATGTCATACTCCTGCTTGAAGCATGTGGTGAAGTAAGAAGGTGTTGAGAATCCCACAGCGAAGGCCACCTGTGCTATGGTCTTGTCTGTTGTCAGGAGCAGGACTTTCGAGCGTTCCAGACGCGCCGTGCGTAACAACTCGACCGTGGAGAGGCCGGTTATGGCCTTTATCTTACGGTACATCTGCACACGGCTAAGCCCTACCTTGTCGCTAAGGTCCTCCACTCTCAGCTTCGGGTTGGACATATTCTCCTGTATGGCTGTGCGGAGATTGTCGAGGAACTCCTTGTCGCGGGATGTTATCTCAGACGCCTCAGGGGTTGTGGCAGGGCGCGTCACACTGTCTGCCGCTGTCATATAGGGTTGTCCGAACAGGTCCTTCAGCCTCGACCGGCTTCTGAGGAGATTGTCCATCCTCGACTTCAGCAGCTCTCCGTTGAATGGTTTCGTTATGTAGGCATCGGCACCATTCTCGTATCCCTCTATGCGCTGGGAGTTGAGATTACGCGCTGTGAGGAGTATTACGGGTATATGGCATGTCGCTGTGTCTGTCTTCAGTCTCTTGCAGAACTCCAGCCCGTCCATAACGGGCATCATGACATCGCTGACGACGATGTCGGGGACATTCTCCAAGGCGAGCGTGAGGCCGCTCTTGCCGTCGGTAGCCTCCATTACGTGATATCTCTCACTGAGAATCATGCGGAGATATTTCCTCACATCAGCATTGTCATCCACCACGAGCACTGACGGCAGATTCTTGCCTGTGCTGTCATTCTCGACAATCTGCTCTATCTTGTGCTGGCGTATGCAGTCGTCAGGGGTGACAGTCTCCTCGGTGTCGATGAAATCAGGCATAGGCTGCCTCTCGCCCTGCTCCTTATACCCGAGGATATCATTAACGAGCCTTTCCAGGATGCTGACATTGCGCATGGTCATCTCGAGCATCTCACGGTCCTTCCCTCTGATGCCTGAGCTTTTCTCCATCTCGAAGAGAGGGCCTGTGATAAGAGTGATAGGTGTCTTCAGCTGATGGCTGATATTGGTGAAGAACTTCAGGCGATAGTCTGCCATCTCCTTTATCCTCTGGTTGAGCGCGTCTTTCAGCTTGTTGGCCTTGAAGATGAAGGCCATGAGAATCAGGAGCAGGATTATTGCCGCGGCGAAGAGCATGTTGAGCGTGAGCTGGTTCTTGTACAGCTTGGAGTAGTTTGCTGTCTTCTTGTGCACATCCTCAAGATAGGCATACTTCTTCTCGAGCTCTATCTCCTGCATCCATACTATCTCGGCATTTTCCTTTGTGACCATGGCAGACTGCAGGATATTGTCCCGTTTGAACTCTTTCCCGTCGAGCACTCTCATGGCGAGCTCTATGACGCTCTCTCCTTTGGTGGGATAGATGTATGAGGCGGCGAGAACACCTTTGCGCACAAGCTCTATTCCCTCGCCCGAGCCTGGAAGCCCGTCGACACCGACGAACATGATGTCTTGGGCCTTCCCCCGCTTCTCTGCCGCGAGGTATGCTCCATGGGCCTCAGCGTCATTGTGTCCGAAGACGATGTCCGCTGTGCCTCCACTGTCAAGATATTCTCCCATGAGTTCTCCAGCACGGTCCTTGAACCAGTCGCCTTTTATTGTCACCACCTCTATATCCGCATATTTCTTTATCTCGTCAGTGAATCCCCTGTGGCGTTCCATGGCGGGCGATGTCTTCATGTTGCCTGTTATCTCTACCACTTTGCCACGTCCATGAAGCACAGATGCGATATACTGGCCCATGGCACGCCCGATATCTTTATTGTCTGCTCCTATGTATGCTGTGTACTTGTCTGAGACAGCCTTGCTGTCATAGAGTATCACCGGAATCCCCTTTCCTGCCGCCTTCTCTATGGCTGGAGCTATGGTGAAGGTATCACAGGGAGCCACGACGAGGATATCTATATCCTGCGATATCAAGTCGTTGACCTGCTGAAGCTGTTTCTTGCTGTCAACGTCTGCCGTCACGATATCCACCTTCAGTCCGTCATAGAGGTACTGGCCTGTCAGCATCTCCCTGTTTGCCTTGCGTCTCCATCCGTCGTCCGATGACTGGGCGATGCCTATGACACGACGCTGCTCCCCGCTGTCACATCCTGTGAGGAGAAGGACGGCGGGCATGGCTATTGACAGCAGTGCGGCAAGGTATGTCTCCCCACGTGGGCTTACGTCCATGCCATACGGGAAGGAGAAGGGTATCTTGCCTGCCAATATCTGGCGCTGACGGCTGCTGCCAATGGCAGAGCCTCTGGCATGCAGAAAGCCTGAAGCACGCCTGCACAGCATGGACAGAATGAGGAAAGGCATATGGAACAGCGTATATAGTCGGGTGATAAACATGGAGCCAATCATATAATTAGGTCGACAAGATGACAGGTTTATGAGTTAACTAGTTGACAAGTAAAAAAACTTGCCGACTGCAAATATAACGATTATTATTGGGAAAAGCAAGAGAAGACGCAGTTTTTTTCGTATGCACAGCATCAGGGGCGACGGATTCGGCACTATGGACTTACTGTCCTGATATGCTTCTCCGTCGCCCCTGACTATGCTATCCGTGAAATTCTCCTAGACGGTCTATGCCCATCAGGCGCTGCTGCTGGCCCGCTTACCCTCGACTATTGTCTTGCGGGGATATCCACCCCACACAGTCCCCCTCGCCCCGCATGCCCACTGGGGGTGCGATGCCCCCAGACGGAGACAAGCGAGCCTTGGGCATGGGGATGGGGATGCCAGCAAGGGGATGCCAGCAAGGGATGTGGCCATGGGTGTGTCATCTGCCTATGGTCTTCTGCCCGTTGTGTATCAGGAGGCCACGTGCTGATTGCCCGACACGCTGTCCTGCCGCATTGTAATATGCGCCTTCAGCATTCCCATCACCATTCTCCACGTTCTCTATGGCTGTCTCTGTGCCATCGCCCGGCCACAGCTTGACAGCGTATATGAGCATATCGCCTGTCGTGCCTGATATACGGACGGCATAGCGGCATGAAGCGTCGAGGGTTGTCTCAGTGACATTGGAGACGACATTCTTGCCTGGTGCTGGCTCGCCCTCGAAGACATGCTCCTCGCCGGTATCAAGGTTGACGACAGTCAGCAGGACACTCTTCGCTGCGCCGCCTGTGCCTGTATAGTAGAACTTGACGCGGCTGCAGCCCTGCAGGCAGTATGTCATGTGTTTCTCTGTGCCGACGACATAAGAGTATTCACTGCCATCGGCTCCCTTAGGCTTGAAGCCTGACGACTCCTTGTCTGTGGCAGGGTCAATGAAAGCCATCACATTGTTCTTCGCCTGCACCTCGTTGGCCGACGGGTTGTGATATTTCATCCACTCGTCATACCCGTCGCGCATCTGCACCTTGCCGGCATTGCCCTTGACGCCCTTGCTGTCAAGGAAGACGACATCGGGCGACCATATGAGCTCACAGTCCTTACCTGCCGCTGCCACGGGCTTGTAGTAGACGGTCTTGACAGGCTGGTTCTTGTAGAGACGTATGGCGTAGAGCGTGCCGCCGGATGCCGTGGCTGGCGCCTCGACCTCGTTGTTGGCGGCTTTGTCGATATTGATTTCCACCTCTGTCTCCGTGCCAGCCTCATCCCTGTAGACGAGCTTGACGATTGATGTCTGCTTGACATAGAGTGTATAGCCTTCAGCTGTCTTCGATATCCACGAGCAGTACTTGTCCTTCACCTGGGTCTCGCCCTTCGCCCCGACTGTGGCGAGCGAGTCGGTGAAGACGACATTGCGCAGGAGCAGGTACTCGCAATCATATCCTGGAGTGGACACGGGTTCGTGGTGTATACCCTCAGGACGTGTGACATCGACTGTCTCTCTTATCGCGGCTACGATATTGACATAGTCTATGCGTGAACGGCTCTGGTTAGTGTTCCCGTCAACGAGTCCCGCCACGAAGTCTATGCGTATGTCATCACCGGGCTTCAGCATGACGGTGTTGCGTGTCTTCCTGATGCCGAGGTTGTCATTCTCGTCGGTTGTCAGCCATGCGTCGATGAGCTTCCCGTTGACAGCCACGCCGACGTAGTTAGGGCCAAGCTTCTGGTTGAAGACAGCTGTCTCTATGGCATAGCGCCCCTCTTCGCCGCCCCATACGCCACAGATGGCTCCCGGGCCCTGGTCTCCTACGACGAGGTATCTTCTTGAGGCGGCTGAGTTAATCTCCCGGAATGCTATGCCTGAGAGGAACATGTTCTCTGTCTCATTCTTCCCCGCAACCCACTTCTTCACTGGTGATGCGAACGACCATGTATCGCCCCGGACAATGCTGCCGTCGCTCCTGACGACATCGACACGCCAGAAATACTTAGTGCCTGTGGTCAATGAGCCGGGAATTATGGAGAGCCCGGTTGTCTCTCCTATAAGGTTGTTGTCGAGAGAAGCCTCGTCTGTCGACAGATAGACCTTATATGCCGCCGCATCAGCTGCTGTCGCCCAGCTCAGCGGCATGTCTGTGCAGAACTGTGTGCCAGATGATGGATAGCGCAGCCATGGCTGCATGGTGTCGACGACAGGGTATGGCTTGGTGGCTTTCTCAGCTGCTGTGACGAAGGTATACATGGGCGACCAGTGGTCTTTGCCGTCAACGACAGCCGCCACCCGCCAGTAGTAGCGTGTTGAGGGCTTCATGGTGACAGCCTCTGGCTGTGTCTGCTGCAAGTCGTCGGGCGATGTGCCGATATACATCCTGGTGGATGTGGCACCGTCGACAATGCCCCATGAGAGACGCTGCGAGAGGGGTATGTCTATCACTCCGTTGCCAGGATTGAGGATTGGCTCATACTGCAGACCCTCTCTGGGGCCTATACCGGTAGGCGTGTTCTTGACAACATCCTCTGTGGCGTCAAGGTCGAAGCTATAGTCATAATAGTCGAGAGGGGTGTAGGTGATATCTGTGAATGGGTAATTGTCTGAGCGTCCCGGGTCTCCCTTGGCGAAGTATGAGCCCTTGTCCGTGAGATATCCGCAATAAGGAAGCTTGTCCGTATACTGATTGCAGAATGGCTTGTTGGCAGAGGCAGAGAAGTGGTTGTTCTCTGACAGCACCTGTGCCTGTGAGTGGAATCCTATGCAGTACGAGCTGATATTCTCCCAGTAGCTGTTGTAGATATGCATCTTGCCGTAGCCTATGCGGGGATTGCGCTGCACATTGTCCTTGAACATACAGTGGGCGAATGTGACCCGCTCCTTGTTATAGTCATCATAGTGGCATGTGCCTGAGTTTGTTATGCTCACCTTGTTATGGTCGTGGAGCTTCACCCACGATACAGTGAAGAAGTCTGAGCCATTGGTGATATCAAGCAGTCCGTCGTATGAGTTGGAGAAGTCACAATGGTCTATCCATACATGGTGGCAGCCGTGGAAGGCCACACCGTCTATGCGCCCACGTGTCAGACTGATATTGCGGATGATGATGTTATGCTTTCCGCTTGCGATTAGCGCCACGCCGTTGAGGGCTTTGCCTCCCCCAGCGCCGATGATGGTCTTGTCTGAGTTGATGGAGAGCTCGTCCTGGAGGTCGTTCATGCCTCCGCCGGTTATGTCCTTGTCTATGATGATGACATAGGGCTGGGGGCTTGAGGCATAACGGGCGAGGTCTGCACGTGTGGAGACATGGACCACCTCGCCTGCTCCACCGCCTGTGACACCTGATGTGCCCAGGGCATTGCATGTTGCGAATCCTGTCACTCCGTTCCATGTCTGCGCTGTCGAGCCAGCACAGCAGAACAGGGCCATCACAAGAGCCGACATGATTCTGTTGATAACTTTTCTCATAAGATATATGTGTTATTTAGTATAAAATATAGTTTTTCAATGTATATGATGGTCAGGTTTCTGGCTGAGGGGGAGGCATGGTCTTCTGCTCCTGACGCTGGAGAGAGGGGGTGCAAGGCAGGTGCCTCATCGTCCGCTCGCCTGGTGGAATCATCCCGTATGCTTGATTGTCATGCCGAGGTGCAGCCTATCTTATGCAAAGAGAGTGCAAACCGAGAGTAGGACAACAAGCCCGTGCTTGATTGTCATGCCGAGGTGCAGCCTATCTTATGCAAATTTACATAAAAATCTCCGAATTATAAGCCAGTCGGAATAAAAAACCT